>ENA-OFCX01000171-OFCX01000171.1-metagenomes-genome-assembly--contig:-NODE-171-length-36783-cov-5.962753_pt1 | contig 36783 bp, 37 predicted proteins | sample MGYA00153384_OFCX01 | MGnify analysis MGYA00153384
TGCTGTGCTTTGCGCCTAGATTCGACGAAAAATCCATCGTTTTTATTAGTCACATTAATTTCAAGAACCGAACCAATTGAATCGTCAGCTGATAAGTGGAAATTAGCAAAGTCGCTGGGTTCTCGCCGATCCACGAGGGAAGCAGCGCTTTGCGAACTCGCAAACAACCAACGTTGCACTTCGGGGCTGAATCCGCCGAGTGAATCTGCTCAAACACAACGACAACGGAACGGAGCGGCAACGCGCCGCCGCGTCAAAACTAACTTCATGCGACAGGCTTCAAAAATTCCTCATTCCCATTGAGTTCGTCGCCATCGCAGCGAGACACCAATGCGAAACTGTTTCCAACGCAACTGGTTTGATTGTTAAGTCCGCTTCACGACAGGCCGCTTGCCCAGCGTCACCTTGATGTCGAGCACTTCGCCCTGACGGATGATCTTCAGAGGAATGGTTTGCTCGGGCGCGGCGAGTGCAATAGTGTTGACCGCTTCGGTGCGATCAAGTGTGGCCTTACCGTTGATTTCTACGATCACGTCGTTCACGCGCAGGCCCGCGCGACTGCCGGGTGCGCCGTCGAGCACTGCGCCGACGAATGCGCCCTTGGCGTCCTTCAGTGATAGGCGAGCGGCGATGTCGGGCGTGATGGTGCCGAGATTGACGCCTAGGTAGCCTCGTTTGACTTCACCCGTGGCAATCAACTGCTCCATGATCGGTCGCGCCAGTGCGCTGGGTATCGCAAAGCCGATGCCTGAGAAGTCACCGGTGCGGGTGAAGATGCTGGAATTGATGCCGACCAGCTCACCACTGGTGTTGACCAGCGCACCGCCGGAGTTGCCCTGATTGATTGCGGCGTCGGTTTGAATAAAGCTCTCGAACGGGCTTGATTCCGACACCTGCGTACGACCCAGGGCGCTGACGATGCCCATGGTCACCGTGTTGCCGAACACGCCGAATGGATTGCCGATGGCGAGCACCACATCGGCCACTTGTAACGCCTGCGAATCAGCAAAGGCAATCGCTGGAAATGCGTCGCCTTCGATCTTGATGACAGCCAGATCCGACTCCGGATCGATGCCGATTACTTTTGCCAGAAACACACGTTTATCGGTCAGCTCCACCTGAATCTGCTGCGAGCCTTCGACCACGTGATTGTTGGTCAAAATGTAGCCGTCGGCACGCACGATCACGCCGGAGCCCTCGCCGAGCATTAGCTGTGCGTTGCCTTCTTCGCGTTGCCGTCCAAAGAAGCGTTGAAAGGTCGGGTCGTCGGTGAGCGGATGCGCTCTGCGCCGCTGCGAGCTGGTCGCGATTTTTACCACCGACGGAAGCGCGCGTTTGGCGGCTTCGTTGAAACTATTGGCACGCTGACCTTGCGCGGTGCTGGACGCCGACGCGAGGGTCGCAGACGGCGCGGCGACGCTCGCACCCGTCGCGACCGACGGGATCGCAGGCAACGTTGACCCGGCGCGCGCCAGCCATTCGGGCCGCAGCGTGCTCACCGTGAAGAGAATTGCAACACAGATCGTGCAGACCTGTGCGAATACGAGCCATAATCGCGTCAGCATAGTGGGGGTGTTACTCAAAAGAGGTGTGACAAAAATTCATGCGTGCTGTTGATGGCGGTGAAGCTCATCACTTAAAAAAGATATCTATCGAGGGACATCAGTACGCACTGTTAATCTCCACAATTTTATTCAAGATATCGAGACTCGAGCTTTGAATCCCCAGACTGTCGGCTCGGTGCCACGCGACGCATTGACGCAACATCTCAACACGTATCTCGACAGCCGCCGCTTCAAGGACGTGGCGGTCAACGGCTTGCAGGTATCCGGTCGCGACACAATAGCGCATATTGTGGTCGGCGTCACGGCAAACAAGGCCTTGATCGATGCCGCTGTCGAGGCCAAGGCCGACGCGTTGATCGTTCACCACGGTTTATTCTGGAAGGGCGACGTGCCGTCGCTGGTCGGCTATCACCGTGAACGGGTGGCCGCGCTGCTGGCCGCCAACATCAATTTGTACGCCTATCATCTGCCACTCGACGTACATGCCGAGGTCGGTAACAACGCCTGTCTGGGCCGTCGGCTGGGCTTGTCGCCGCTCGGTGTTACGGGGGATGCTGGCCTTGTCATGCTGGGTCGGTTGGGCGTTAACGTGGCGGTGCGCTGCACCGTGCTGGCGGCCTACGTCGCGCGGCACTACGGTCGCCGCGTGACGCTGTTCAGCCACCCCGAGCGTTTGATCAAGACCATTGCTTGGTGTACCGGCGCGGGCGGATCGTTGCTGGGCGACGCAATTGACGCGGGCGCGGACGCCTTCATCACCGGCGAAATCAGCGAGCAGCATGTGCATCAAGCTCGCGAGTCAAACATCACCCTGATTGCGGCTGGACATCACGCCACCGAACGTGACGGCGTTGCAGGCCTAGCTGCACACTTGGTGCAGCAGTTTGGTGTCACATACCAATTTATTGACATTAGTTCGCCAGTGTAGGCATGTCAGCTTTTTTCGGAAAGCCATGCTGTGTGGGGGCTTAACTCGTATTTTAGTTGATAGTCGAGTTATTTGCTTTTCGCTGGCTGACCCATGTTTTATAAGGGTTTAAGAGAAAAGCTATGTGCAATCTAGTAGAACGAAAGTCCAAACTGGTGCCGTTTCTACTCTGGCGGTTGTGCGTTGTGGCTTAGCCAACCGTCGCTTTGCGCAATGCCAACCGTTCAATCGCAGCCCAATCCCAAGCAATCCCCAGCCCCGACGCAGTTGACGGAATCGCGAAACCGCTCTCGCTCGCCATGCCGGACGTGGTGATCGAATCCAACTGCGGGATGTACTCCACCCACGGCGCGTTCGGAACTGCGGCGCACAGGCTCACATGCAGCTCCATCAAAAAATGCGGGCAGATCGGCACGTTGAAGCTCTCTGCCAGATGCGCGACCTTAAGCCACGGCGTGATGCCGCCGATTCGCGCAACATCGGCCTGCACAATCGCGCATGCGCCGCGCTGCAAATACTCGCGAAAGTGTTGCAGGCTGTAGATGGATTCACCGACCGCAATCGGCAAGCTCGTGCTCTGCGCCAAACGCTCATGACCGCCCAAATCCTCTGCGGGCAGTGGTTCCTCAAACCACGCAATGTCCAGCGTTTCGTAATGCCGCGCGCGACGAATCGCTTCACCGACCGTGAAGCATTGATTGGCGTCAATCATGATCTCGAATGCGTCACCCACGGCTTGGCGCACTGTCGACAGCCGCGCCATGTCCTCGCTTACATGCGGACGCCCGACCTTGATCTTTACGCCCTTGAAGCCCTGTGCTTTGGCTTCTACCGATTGCGTCACCAGTTGCTCAGGCGACAAATGCAGCCAGCCGCCTTCGGTCGAATACATCGCGACACGTTTCTGCGCGCCGCCTGCAGCTTTGTGCAGCGGCTGGTTGGCGCGTTTGCAGCGCAAATCCCATAGCGCCGTGTCAATCGTCGCCAGTGCCAGCGCCGTCATCGCGCCGACCGCCGTCGCGTGCGTGTGAAAGTACAAGTCTTTCCAGATGGCCGCGATGTCATCGGCATCACGACCGATCAGTTTCGGCGCGAGATGATGCTCCAGCAACGCCATCACCGATGAGCCGCCGGTGCCAATGGTGTAGCTATAGCCCGCGCCCTGCGAGCCGTCGTCGCAGGTGATGCGCAGCATCGGCGTTTCCTGCACCACGAATGACTGGATCGCGTCCGAACGCGGCACCGGTGGGGCTAGATTGACTTGCCAGAGTTCGACCGATTTGATGCGAGGCATAGTGTGTTTTTGTCGTCGATCAAAGTGTAGGAGCGGCCTTGGCCGCGATCACGGTTTGACGTGCGAATCGCGGCCAAGGTCGCTCCTACAAAGCCTTGCGTTACATGCCCATGTAACGAGGCAACCACAAACTGATCACCGGAACATACGTGAGGATCACTAGGCTAATCAGCAGCGGCACCAGCCAAGGCAGAATCGCCGCAGTGGTGCGCTCCACACTTAACTTTGCCACGCGAGCCAGCACGAAAAGCACCATCCCCATCGGCGGATGCAGCAAGCCGATCATCAAATTCAGCACCATCACCAAGCCGAAATGCACCGGGTCAATGCCGAGCTTCAACACAATCGGCAGCAGGATCGGCACGAGAATCGTGATGGCCGCCGTGGGCTCCAAAAAGCAGCCGACGAACAGCATCAGCGCGTTGGCTAACAACAAAAACACCCACGGCTCTTTGGTGAAGCCGAGCACCCAATCAGCAATCGCAGCCGTCACGCCAGTCGCCGTCAACATCCAGCCGAAAATTGACGCGGCTGCGACGATGAACATCACGGTGGAGGTGGTCTCAACCGTATCAAGGCACACCTTAACGAACATCTTCCAAGACAGCGTGCGATACCAGAACAGGCCCAGCACCATCGCCCACACGCAAGCCGCAATTGCACCCTCGGTCGGCGTGAACAGTCCCGTGGTCATGCCGCCGATGAGAATGACCGGCGTCATGATCGGCAGCACCGCCTGAAATTTGAACTTCCAGTCGGCAGCGAAGAGCAAAATCAACGCAGCAATCACAGTGGGTTGCATCGGCGCGCCCCACTTCACCGCGTAATACAACACTAGCGGCCACGCGATCACAATGGCGGTCTCAACGAGCGCGCCTCCAAATCGCGACCACACGAATTTGATGTCGCCGCCCCAGCCGTTTTTGTGCGCGAAATAGGCTACCGTGAGCATCATCAAAAACGCCATCAGGATGCCCGGCAGGATGCCAGCAAGAAACAGCGCGCCCACCGACACGTTGGCCATCATCGCGTAGATCACAAACGGCAAAGATGGCGGAATGATCGGCCCCAAGGTAGCCGACGCAGCGGTTACGCCGACCGCAAATTCAAGGTCGTAACCATGATCTTTCATCGCTTTGATCTCGATGGTGCCGAGGCCAGCCGCATCGGCAATCGCGGTGCCGCTCATACCCGCAAAAATCACCGATCCGACGACGTTCACGTGACCCAGACCGCCCTTCATCCAACCGACGAGTGCCAGCGCGTAGTTGTAAATGCGATTGGTGATGCCCGCGTTATTCATCAGGTTGCCCGCCAGGATGAAGAATGGCACGGCGAGCAGCGGAAAGCTGTCAATGCCACCGATCATGCGATGCACCACCGCAAAGCCCGGCAAATCGCCGCTGATGAGGATGTAGAGCAGCGCCGCGCCGGCCATGGCAATCGCCACCGGGATGCCGCTTGACATGAGGATTAAGAAAACAATTTTTAGCATGATGATTTGCAGGTTTTCTGTTGTGTGCGCGACGAGGTTCGGTGACTGCTCCGCTCTCCTCCGGAGGCAGGGCGGAAGGTGGCTTACGGCATCACGGCGGCAGCGCGTTTCACCGTCCCCCTCTTCCACGGCCTTCGCCGGGGCAGGCTCTAACCCGCTCCCGCAAGGGGCAAGGGGCGAGGGGACAGTCGCTTCGCTACCGATCCGCCATCACCGAATCGGGTCGCTCAAGCACGCTGTAACCGCGCTTCCAGTGAATCATCGCCACCCAAACGGAGCGCACCATCATCGCGGCAAATCCGAACAGGCACATGCCGTAAACAATGTTCATTGGCAAATCGATGATGGTCATTTTGTAGTTTTCCATCTTCATCATCATCTGCACGGTGAACACCACCATCGCGACAAAAAACCCAATGCGCATCATGTCCACAGCGGTGGACAACACGCGGCACGCCTTGTGTGGCAGGTAGCGGTAGATCAGATCCACCTGAATGTGATTGTTCTTCACCACGCCAATGGTGGCACCGACAAACACGGTGCCGATCAGCAGATAGCGGGCAATCTCTTCTGTCCATGAGGCTGAATCGTTGAACACATAACGGGTGACGAATTGAATGAACACCACACCGCCCAGCGCCCAAAACAGACCGAGCGCTACCCACCCTTCAAACGGTGTTCCGGCAAAGCTCACCTCGTCATCGACGGCATGAAATTCGCCGTCGTCGCCCATCACCTTGGGCCCGCTATCGATATCCATGGCAGCGCGCGTTGCTTACCTGAGTGCGGTGATGCGGTCGTAGTCTTTGCGGTCAAAACCCAGCGACTCGAGCGTCGTGCTTTTGAGCACAGCCGCCTGAAATCCTGCACGATCAACGGTCACGATATTGAGACCTTTTTTCTTGAACTCTTCGACCAGCTCGCCTTCGCGTTTGATGATGGCCGCAGTGGCACGAGCCGCAGCTTCGCGCGTCACATCGGTGAACATCGTTCTCTCGGCATCGGTGAGTTTTGTCCACACATGCGGCGCGATTTGCGTGACTAAGCCGTCCACAATATGACCGGTCAGCATGATGTTCTTTTGCACTTCGTAGAACTTCTTTGCCTCAATCGTCGTCAGCGGATTTTCTTGCGCTTCAACGGTGCCGTTTTGCAGCGCGAGATACACCTCAGCAAACGCCAGAGGCGTCGGATTAGCGCCACAGGCTTTGGGCGTCGCCAGATATACCGGCACATCAGGCACGCGAATCTTCAAACCTTTCATGCCCGCGCAATCGGAAAACGGTTTGTTCGACGTGGTGTGACGCGCGCCGTAATAGGTGTAGGCGGTCATCTGAATGCCGGTTTTGGCGCGGTAACCGTCCACCATTTCTTTGAACACATCACTCTTTGAATACGCCGCCTGATGCGCCGCATCGCGGAAGATGAACGGATAGTAAGCAATGCCCAAGCGCGGATAACTACGCGCCGCGAACGACGGGCCGCTGATGATCATGTCAACCGTGCCGAGCGTCATGCCTTGATTGATATCGGTCTCTTTGCCCAATGAGGAGGCGGGAAACACCTGAATCTCAAACTTGCCGTTGCTGCGCTTTTTAATTTCAGCGGCGGCCCAGACCGACTCGGTGTGATATGGCTCGGCAATCTCGTAGACGTGCGCCCACTTCAGTTTGGTTTGTGCCAGCACAGGCGTCACCAGCGTGGCAGCCGCAGTAAAAGCGAGCGCGGCAGTGGCGAGTAGTTTGAGTTTCATGAACGAGCCTCCTTGTTCAAAATTGCGGTGGGAAAAACGTTGTTGGTGTTGTTTCGCAATAGCATACGGCAAAGCGATCTGAGTCATCGTACAACAGGACGAAAGTGAAACCAAGCAGAATTGTCCACATTCGCGCGACGCCGGTCACAGTGCCTCTGCAAGCCCCGCTGCTGCACAGCAATGGCGCGCACTGGGGGCGCTTTGTGCGCACCGTCGTTGAGGTGGAAACCGATGATGGCTACGTCGGGCTCGGTGAGTTCGGCGGTGGCGGTGAGGCGGCAAATTCAGGCATTGAGAGCCTGATTGGCTATCTCAAGGGCCACAATGTGTTTGAGCTTGAAGCGTTGCGTTTCGCCATCTGCAACCCGACGGCCAGCCTGTACAACAACCGCACGCAACTGCATGCCGCTATCGAATTTGCCTGCCTCGACATCATGGGCCAGCGGCTGGGCATACCGGTGGCAGAGCTGCTCGGCGGGAGGCTGCGCGACGCGGTAGAGTTTGCGAGCTATCTTTTTTTTCGCTTGCCGAATGAGCAAACCGGCGAAGGCGAAGTGCGCACTTCTGCGCAATTGGTGACTCATGCGCAAGCCCTGAAAGCGGAACACGGATTCAAGTCGCACAAGCTCAAAGGCGGCGTGTACGCACCTGACTACGAGCTGGATTGCTATCAGGCGGTGGCCAACGCATTCCCGAAAGATCGCCTGCGCTATGACCCTAATTCGGCGCTGTCGCTGGCTGACGCGATCACGTTTGGCAAAGCCATCGAACCGCTCAATAACGACTACTTCGAAGACCCGGTGTTCGGCATGCCGCAGCTATCGCGGTTGCGCGAATTTGTACGTATCCCGATTGCCACCAACACGGTCGTTGTGAACTTCGAGCAGCTCGCGATGAACATCACCACACAGCCTCGTGCAGTCGACGTTGTGCTGCTCGACACCACGTTCTGGGGCGGCATCCGGCCATGCATCAAGGCGGCGGCGATTTGCGACACGTTTGGTCTCGGCGTTGCCGTGCATTCGTCCGGTGAACTTGGCATTCAACTCGCCACCATGTTGCACATGGGCGCGGTCGTTCCGAACTTAGGCTACGCGGCTGATGCGCACTATCACCATCTCGTCGACGACATCATTGTCGGCGGCAAGATGAAGTACGTGAATGGCGCAATCAAAGTGCCCACTGGCCCCGGCCTCGGCATCACGCTAGATCGCGACAAGCTCGCCGAATATCACGGGCTGTTCAAACAAATGGGCGGCTACACCTACGACCGCGATCCGTCGCGACCAGAGTGGTATCCACTGGTGCCAAATTCGCGGTGGAAGGCGTCTTGATGGCCGACACCGACGCCATCGCCAACGCCTCGCCGTTGCCCCCGTTCATTTGTCTGTCTGACCTCATTCGCGAGCACGCGCAGCGTGCCCCAAACGCGCCCGCGCTGAGCGGCGTCGAGCAGGTGATTATTTACGCTGAACTTGACGCACTGATGGATCGAGTCGCCGCTTCATTGCAACGCGATGGATTGCGGCTGGGTGATGTCGTATCGCTTTGTGCGGCGGCATCGGTGCGCTACGCCGCAGTGTTTCTCGGCGCGTTGCGGGCAGGTGTGGTTGTCGCTCCACTCGCGCCGTCGTCAACCGCGATCAGCCTGCTTTCGATGTTGGGTGACGCGCAGGCGCAGCTGTTTTTCATCGACGATGATGCAGCGAAATTGCTCGACGCGGAGCCACAAACACACGGTCGACTTCCGCCGCGCATCGCGCTGGACGACGGCGCACACGGAAGGCAATTCGAGGACTGGCTCGTTGATGAGTACACAAAGCCAATGCCTGTCGATGTTCCGGCGCAGCATCCGTTCAACATCATCTACTCATCCGGCACTACGGGCACGCCGAAAGGCATCGTGCAGTCGCACACCATGCGCTGGGCGCACATCCAGCGCGCAAGCATCTATGCGTATGGCCCTGACAGCGTGACGTTGTTAGCAACGCCGCTGTATTCAAACACCACGCTGGTGTCGTTCTTCCCCACGCTAGGCTGGGGTGGCAGCGTTCACCTGATGCCCAAGTTTGACGCGCTCGGCTACCTGCAAACGGCACAACGCATCCGGGCGACGCACACGATGCTGGTGCCGGTGCAGTATCAGCGCATCATGGCACTGGCATCGTTCAACGACTTCGATCTGTCAACGTATCAAGCCAAGTTCTGCACCAGCGCACCGTTCCGTGCCGAGCTGAAGGCCGATGTACTGGCCCGCTGGCCAGGCGGTTTGATCGAGTTTTACGCATGACGGAAGGCGGCGGGACCTGCATCCTTGAAGCGCATCTCCATCCCGACAAATTGCACACCGTGGGGCGACCCGCCGCTGGCAACGACATTCGGTTGATCGATGAAGAGGGACGCGAGTTACCGCTGGGCTCGATTGGTGAAATCGTGGGTGCGTCGCCCAGCATGATGACCGGCTATCACAATCAGGACGACAAGACGCGTGAAGTTGAATGGTTCGACGCGGCGGGGACGCGTTTCATCCGAACGGGTGACGTCGGACGGATAGATGAAGAGGGATTTCTCACCTTGCTTGACCGCCGCAAGGACATGATCATCAGCAGCGGCTACAACGTCTATCCGAGTGATCTGGAGAGCGAGCTGCGCGCTCCTGCCGACGTGACGGATGTCGCGGTGGTTGGCGTTGCATCGGAGCAATGGGGCGAGACGCCGATTGCGTTTGTCGTGCCGCGAGGCGGAGCAGCGGGTGACGCAAAGCAAATCATGGCTTGGTACAACGCACGCGCTGGCAAGACGCAACGACTATCAGATTTGCGCTTCATCGACGAGCTGCCACGCAGTGCGATTGGTAACGTGTTGAAGCGCCAATTGCGCGATATGTACGTCACCCGTCGCAATTGAAAACCATGCGCCTCAATCTGCAATCTCTGCTCACGCTTCCCGCGAACATCCAGCGCCCCGCCTATGATCCGTCTAAAGTGGGAATCGGTATCGTCCACCTCGGTATCGGCGCGTTCCATCGCGCGCACCAGGCGGTCTACACCGACGCTGCAATCGCTCGTGCGTGCGGCGATTGGGGCATCTGTGGGGTAAGTCTCAAATCACCGACTGTGCGCGATCAAACCGCGCCACAAGACGGGCTCTACACAGTTCGCAGCGTATCGCGAGCGGGCGACGAATGGCGAACGATCGGCAGCGTGCGCGAAGTGCTGTTCGCGCCGCTGCAACTGGCCGGGGTGATCGCACGAATCGCTCGCGCGGAAACAAAAATCGTATCGCTGACCGTGACCGAGAAAGGCTATTGCGCCAACGTCAGCAAACGCGAACCGCTGTGGGATCACCCGGATATCGTCAACGATTTGCTTCACGCGGATCAACCCGTGAGCGTGCTTGGCGTGCTCGCAGCAGGCCTGCACGAGCGCTTCCGCAAACGAGGCGCATCGCTAACAATTTTGTGTTGCGACAACCTGCCAGAAAACGGCGCTGTGCTCGAAGCGCTGGTGCATCAAATCGTCGCACGGCTCTATCCGCAAATGATGCCGTGGCTGCGTGACCACATGCGTTTTGCTTCATCGATGGTGGACCGAATCGTTCCTGCAACCAAGCCATCGGATTTGGTTGATGCAGCGGCCGCGCTTGGCGTTGAGGATTTCGGCGTCGTGCGAGCTGAGCCGTTTTCACAATGGGTCATTGAAGACAATTTCGCCGCCGAACGTCCCGCATGGGACGCCGTTGGCGTGCAGTTCGTAGCGGACGTAAAGCCATTCGAAAAGATGAAGCTGCGACTGCTGAATGGCTCGCATTCGCTGCTGGCGTATCTGGGCTATCTTGCGGGCTATGAAACCATTGCGCAAACGATTGCTGATCCGGCGTTTCAACGCCTCGTTCGCGCGCTGATGACAGAAGCTGAGGCCACGCTTGAGCCAATCGCTGAGGTTGACTTCGCCGCTTACGGTCAGCAAGTGATCGAACGTTTCGGCAACCCCGCCAACGGCCATCGTTGCGCGCAAGTGGCAATGGACGGCTCACAAAAAATTCCACAACGCTGGATATCCGTCGCCGCAGAACGTCTGGCAAATGGCGAAGACATTAATGCCATCACGCTTGCCACCGCCGGCTGGATTCGCTGCGTCTACGGCATCAACGAACTCGACGAAAAAATCGCAATTCAGGATCCGCTGGCCGCAGAATTTGCAGCCATTGCCGCGAAGCACCCGTACGATGCGCTCTCGTTTGCGGACGCCGTGCTACGCATCGAATCAGTCTTCGGCCCACTAGGCCGCAATCCGGCGTTTGCTGCACCCGTGAAGCGTTGCGTAAGCCAGATCTTTCGCGAAGGCGCGCAAGCGACGGTCGAGGCATTTGCTAAATCACTGTCATCATAGGTGCGTAAATGTGATGCGTATCCCGAGTTCCGGCCTGCGCCTTCACGCTGTCAAGGCGCAAGACTTTAGAGCGTGATTTGGAAAACAAATCTGAAGCAACTTAAGGGCAGACGCCCCGTTCTATGTGGGCATAGTGCTGCTTTTAGTGTCAAGTCGATAAGGCATCTCTTGCACCGTAAAGCCCAGGTAAGTTGGGCTTTACGGTGAAAAGCTGATACCCCGCCATCGCGCGCCAAAGGTCGAAAATGACGAGCACTGAAAGCTCAATTATGGTCAGGTTTATCTACAAAAAACGGCCACGCCGCGCCGGAATTTACTGCGCCTGAATAATCCGCAACATCCGTCGCAACGGTTCCGCAGCGCCCCACAGCAACTGATCACCAATGGTGAACGCACCCAGATACTGCGGCCCCATCGCGAGCTTGCGCACGCGGCCGACCGGGATGTTCATCGTGCCAGCTACGTTCATCGCGGTCAGGTATTTCTCGGTAGCTTCGCGTTCGTTCGGTACGAACTTCACCCATTCGTTGTCATTCGCGATCATCGCTTCGATGTCTGCCAGCGGCACGTCTTTGGTGAGCTTGAACGTGAGTGACTGCGAGTGGCAGCGCATTGAGCCGATGCGTACGCAGGTCGAATCAATCGGAATTTCCGTCGTGCCGAACATCGAGCCTAGGCCCATAATTTTGTTGGTCTCCGCGCCGCCTTTCCATTCTTCAAGGCTTACGCCGTCGCCGCGATCCGCGTCGATCCAGGGAATGAGATTGCCGCCGAGTGCAATGCCACGGAAATGCTCGGTTTCAGCGGGCGTAAACGCGCGTTGCTTCGCCGCCACTTTGCGATCAATTTCAAGAATCGCGCTGGCCGGGTCGGCGAGCAGATCGGCCACTTCGCCATAAAGCGCGCCGTATTGGGTGAGCAGTTCGCGCATGTTCGGTGCACCGCCGCCGGAGGCGGCTTGATAGGTAGACGTTTGCATCCACTCCACGAGGCCCGCCTTGAACAGCGCGCCAACACCCATCAGCATGCAGCTCACCGTGCAATTGCCGCCGATCCAGTTTTTGACGCCCTTGCTGAGCGCGGTCTGAATGACCGGCATGTTGATCGGATCGAGGATGATGATCGCGTCCTCGTTCATGCGCAAAATCTTCGAGGCATCAATCCAGTGCCCCTTCCAGCCCGCTGTGCGCAGCGGTGCGTAGACCGCTTTCGTGTAATCACCGCCCTGACAGGTGATGATCACGTCCATGCTCTTGAGCGCGGTCAAGTCGTTGCCGTCTTTCAGAATCGGGTCGAATACTTTGCAGCCGTCAATCTTCGGGGCAGGTTTACCGGCGGAAGAGGTGCTGAAAAAAGTGGTCTCGATGGCGTCAAAGTCGCGTTCAGCACTCATGCGCTGCATGAGAACGGAACCGACCATGCCGCGCCAGCCAACTAGGCCGACTGAAAGCTTGCGAGCATTACCCAAGGACATAAGTTTCTCTAAAAAAGGTTGTATTTTTGCTGCGGTGCAGCCCACCCCTAAGAGTAGCGCATCGTGCATCAATTTGCCTAAATTCCGGGCAGCGCGAAACGAGCATTTGCTACGGTTTCTGATGCAAACAAACCCACGCACTTTGCCGCAATAGTTTGCCGCAGTGCAAAACAATTTGGGCAATCGGATAAAATACCAAGTGATTTCGTCGTCGCCCCTTTTTGTGCGTCCGCTGACGAAAGCAACCACCCCAAAAAAGTCAAAAAGTCCTCTCGGAGTCGCGGAAAGCCCATGAGCGAAGCAGTAAAAACATTATCTGGCGTCAATAAGTCAAGACGAAATCTAACCATCGCGGTCGCCGCTGTGCCCGGCGCGATCACCGGCGCGGCCATCGTCGCACCTTTTGTGGCAACCCTTGCGCCGTCCGAACGAGCAAAAGCTGCTGGCGCCCCTGTCACCGTGGACATTGCCAACATCAAACCCGGTGAAAAACTGACCGTGGAATGGCGCGGCAAAGTGGTGTGGGTGATGCGCCGCACGCCGGAGCAAGTGGCCGCAATGGAGGCCATTCCCGCCTCGCAGTTGCAAGATGCTGGCTCAAAAAAGTCTAGCCAGCCGGACTATGTCAACGCCAAAACCCGCTCAATCTCGCCTGAGCTGATGGTCATGGAAGGCGTGTGCACCCATTTAGGTTGCTCGCCGTCATCAAAGCTCACCCCCGGTGAGCTCGGCAACGACTGGCCGGGGGGCTTTTATTGCCCTTGCCACGGCTCCAAATTTGACGTTGCAGGCCGCGTGTTCACTGGCTCTCCTGCACCGACAAACCTGGTGGTTCCCCCGCATATGTTTGCGGGCACCACATTGACCATTGGCGTTGGCCAAGACGGAAAGGAAGCTTGAGTTATGGCATCCACGACCCCATCGATGTTCACCAACCCCGTACTTAAGTGGGTTGATGCGCGATTCCCGTTAACCGGGATGATCAAAGAACATCTAACTGAATATTACGCGCCCAAAAACTTCAATTTTTGGTACTACTTTGGCTCCCTCGCGCTGCTCGTGTTGGTGCTGCAAATCGTCACCGGCATTTTCCTCACCATGAACTACAAGCCCGACGCGGCTTATGCGTTCGGTTCGGTGGAATACATCATGCGCGACGTCGACTACGGTTGGCTCATTCGCTACATGCATTCGACCGGTGCGTCGATGTTCTTCGTCGTCGTGTATCTGCATATGTGTCGCGGCCTGATATATGGCAGCTATCGCAAACCGCGCGAGTTGCTATGGATTTTTGGCATGCTGATCTATCTTTGTCTGATGGCTGAGGCGTTTTTTGGCTATCTGCTGCCGTGGGGCCAAATGAGCTTCTGGGGCGCGCAGGTCATTGTCAATATTTTCTCCGCAGTTCCGTTCATCGGGCCTGAACTCGCAGTGTGGATTCGCGGTGATTACTCGATTGGCGACGCCACGCTGAACCGCTTCTTTGCGTTTCATGTGATCGCGCTGCCGCTGGTGTTGCTGGGCTTGGTTGCGGCGCACATTTTGGCGCTCCACGAGGTCGGTTCGAATAATCCAGACGGCATTGATATCAAGAAAAACAAAGACCCGAAGACGGGCATCCCGCTCGACGGCATCGCTTTCCATCCGTACTACACGGTGAAAGATATCGTTGGCGTCGTCGTATTCCTGATGATTTTCACGGCTATCGTGTTCTTTATGCCGGAAATGGGCGGCTACTTCTTGGAGTACAACAACTTCGTGCCAGCTGACCCGCTGAAGACGCCAGCGCACATCGCGCCGGTTTGGTATTTCACGCCGTACTACTCAATCTTGCGCGCGATTCCGCCCGTGTTTGGCTCGCAGTTCCCCGGGGTTATCGGCATGGGCGGCGCGACGCTTATTTTCTTTGCGTTGCCGTGGCTTGACCGGGGCAAAGTTAAATCGATTCGCTATCGCGGCAATTTGTACAAAAGCTTCTTCGCCATGTTCATTTTTTGCTTCATCGTGCTGGGCTATTTGGGCGTTAAGTCCACCGACGTGTGGGGGCAATTCGGCGACTGGAGTGCATTCCTTGACACCCGAGAGATTGCCACGTGGGCGGCGCGTGTGCTGACGATCGGCTACTTCGCGTTTTTCTTCCTGATGCCTTGGTACACCAAAGCGGACAAGACCAAGCCGGAACCAGCTCGGGTCACGGCGTAGCAAGCGAACGATCACAACATCATGACAACGAAATTGAAATCGCTCCTTTCCGCCCTTGCGCTACTGATACTGCCGACCGTCGCGCTGGGCGCGGGTGGCCCTGAAGTCAAGTTTGTCGGTGTCACCGCCGACCGCACCGACATCGCCTCGCTCCAGCGCGGCGCGCGGCTTTTTGTTAATCATTGCCTGAACTGCCACAGTGCGCAGTACATGCGCTACAACCGCCTGCTTGATCTAAATCTGACTGAAGATCAGGTGAAGCAGAACCTGATGTTCACGGGCCAAAAACTGGGCGACACGATGACAGTGTCGATGAATGCGAAGGACGCTAAGGAGTGGTTCGGGGCAGCGCCGCCTGACCTCTCGGTGATGGCACGTAGCTACACCGCACCCAATGTGTCGGGTAGCAGCGGTTCGCCGCCCTTGGCGCTGGCGGCATATCTTCGCGGGTTCTACCAAGACGACTCAAGAGAAACAGGCTGGAACAATTTGGTGTCGCCCAACATCGGCATGCCACACGTGTTGCACGAGCTCTCTGGCGTCAACAAATTGGTTGACACCGTCTACGTTGCCGACGGTAAAATCTTGAAGACTCACCAGGAGGCAGAGGCGAAAGCCAAAGCCGCATTTATTGCCGCGCAAACGATGTCTGCTTTCGAGCATCACGTCGATAAAAAAGACGGCAAGGTCGAGCACAAATACATTGTGCGTACGCTCGTCAACCAAACTCCCGGCAGCATGACGCCGGTGCAATACGACGTTGCCATTGCAGACTTGGTTAACTTCATGGAATACGTGGCCGAGCCGCACAAAGCCAAGCGCATCCAAATTGGCATCATCATGATGTTCTTGCTCTGCTTCCTTCTCGGCGCTGCAATTTGGCTCAAGAAAGAATTCTGGAAAGACATTCACTAAAGCGGCACCCGTTACCCAAGAACAAAGGCAGGCCATGAAGCCTGCCTAGTCTTTTTTTAGTACACACCATTTCGCTGCACGTAGCGAAAAAAGCAGCGCGCAAGCGAAGGAAACCACGCCCTATGATGACCCTGTATTCCGGCACCACCGACCCATTTAGCCACCAGTGCCGCATCGTTTTGCACGAGAAGGGCATGGATTTCCAAATCATCGACGTTGATCTCGATCACAAGCCAGAAGACCTCGCCGTGATGAACCCGTACAACACGGTGCCGGTGCTCGTGGAGCGCGACCTGATTCTGCATGAGGCCAACATCATCAATGAATACATTGATGAGCGTTTTCCGCACCCACAACTGATGCCCGCCGACCCGGCAACGCGCGGCCGCGCGCGCTTGTTTTTGCATCGCTTCAATCGTGAAATTTTTGTTCACGTTGAAGAACTTGAAAAAAAGAATCCGAAAACGGCTGACAAAGCGCGCGCTGCCGTGCGTGATCGCCTCACCGAAATTTCGGTTGTTTTCAATAAGCAAAAACACATGCTTGGCGAAGACTACTCAATGCTCGATGTCGCCCTCGCCCCGCTGATGTGGCGCTTGTCGCACTATGAGATTGAATTGCCGAAGGCCGCAGCCCCGGTGCTCAAGTACGCTGAGCGTTTGTTCAGTCGCCAAGGTTTTATCGACGCGCTAACACCTGCCGAACGCGGGATGCGCCGCTAGGCTCCGAGCGACTATGGATACCCCTAGAAATTCACTTCATCGGGATGCAGCGTTAGGCGCGACGCGCGCCGCAACCGGACTGTACTTTTGGGTACATGAGGATTGCGAGCACGGAGCAACGACGCGCTGCGGTCGAGAAATGGATTTTTAAGGGTATCCATGAGTGAGCAATCTGCCAAACCTTATTTGGTCCGCGCGCTGTACGAGTGGTGCGTAGAGCAAGGCTACACGCCGTATCTTGCGGTACGCGTGGACACCAAGACGCGGGTGCCGACCGGGTTCGTCAAGAATGGCGAAATCGTGCTCAACGTGGGTCCGCTAGCCACTCATCAGCTCACTATGGACAATGATTGGGTGCTTTTCAACGCGCGCTTCAACGGCCAATCGCAAGAAGTCGCTGTGCCATTTGCCGCCGTGATTGGAATTTTTGCCAAAGAAACTGGTTACGGCATGGGCTTTCAGCCCACGCTTGACGCCGCAGGCTCAGACACGACCGACGGCGCTTCGGCTCCGGCACTTGGCATCGCCGCGCCTGTGTCGGTGAAAGAAAAATCAAAAAAGTTGACCAGCGTACCGTCAGCAGCAAAAAGTAAAGTCAGTCACTTGAAGGTCATCAAGTAAAATCAAAAATACGCCGTTTTAGCTCAGTGGTAGAGCAATCGCCTTGTAAGCGATAGGTCGTCAGTTCAATCCCGACAAACGGCACCATCCCTTCCTTGCTCTTTCGTTCGCATCGTTTGCCTTCGCGAAATTGATTGAGTTTCAGGCCAGCGCACGGCCTTTGATGTGCGCGATTGGAGCGGTCGAATATTTTCGGTGCGCTCATCCGCGTCAGAGGTTCATCGCTTTAACTCACTTTACTCGGGTAGGTGAGCCTCGCCTAATACTAAAAAAATTTATGACTCAAAACTCTAACGGTGGCAACGCGCCCCGCCATCCCCGTTCGCCCATGGCCAAACCCGCACAAGGCGGTAATCGTCCCCAAGGTCAAGGCGCAGCACTCTTCAACTCACCGCCCAAACAGGCACAGAACTGGGTGGTGGGCAATGATGCCCCGCGCAGCCCTCAAGCCGCGCCAAGAGGTGCTCATATCGCGCCACGTCAGGCGGCCCTTCCCCCTCTTTCCGCAGAAGCCGGTAGTAAGTTGCAAACGCAGCAATCCGTTCACCCGCAACCCGTCGCACCCAGCGTTGCCACCACCGAATCTCACACCCCCGTCACCACCGACAACGGCTTCGCGGCGCTCGGATTGCGTGACGAGCTGATCCGCGCGGTATTGGCCCACGGCTACAGCACGCCGACGCCGATTCAAAAGCAGGCCATCCCCGCCGTTCTGCATGGCGGCGACATTCTCGGCGGCGCGCAAACCGGCACCGGCAAAACGGCCGGTTTCGTGCTTCCGCTGCTGCAACGTTTGATGCTTTCGGCCAAGGCCGAACGCCCCGCTGTCAATGGCCAACGAGGCAAGCGTTTGCCCCGCGCTCTGATCCTCGCGCCTACGCGTGAACTCGCAGCGCAGGTTGAAGAAAGCGTGCGCGTTTACGGCAAATTTTTGCCGTTGAATTCGACCTGCATCTTCGGCGGGGTTGGCATTAACCCGCAGGTTTCAGCGTTGCGTCAAGGCGTGGATATCGTGGTGGCAACACCCGGTCGCTTGCTCGATATTTACGGTCAACGTGCGATTGATTTTTCGCAGATCGAAATCCTGGTGCTCGATGAAGCCGACCGCATGCTCGACATGGGCTTCATTCACGACATCAAAAAAGTGCTCGCCGCGCTTCCCGCTAAGCGCCAAAATTTGCTGTTTAGCGCCACGTTCAGTGATGACATCAAAGCGCTTGCAGATCGCCTGCTGAATAACCCGCAAGCGATCGAAGTTGCACGCCGCAACACCACCATTGAGGTGGTTGAGCAGTCGATCGTGATGGTCGAAAAAGCGCACAAAGCGAAGATGCTGATTCATCTCGTCAAGAGCCGCAACTGGCTGCAAACGCTGGTCTTTACGCGCACCAAACACGGGGCTAATCGCCTAGCCGAGCAGCTCGAAAAATCGGGCATTACCTCAATGGCCATTCACGGCAACAAAAGCCAAGGCGCGCGCACCAAAGCACTCGCCGAGTTCAAAGCGGGCGCGCTCCAAGTACTGGTCGCCACCGACATCGCCGCACGCGGAATCGACATCGATCAGCTGCCGCAAGTGGTGAATTACGAGTTGCCGAACGTGCCCGAAGACTACGTGCATCGCATCGGTCGCACGGGTCGCGCTGGCTCCACGGGCGAGGCTATGTCCCTCGTTATGCAGGAAGAATTGCCTCTTTTGAAAGACATCGAAAAATTTAGCAAACAAGTGATTCGACGCATCAAGATCGAAGGCTTCAATCCAGCTTTGATCGCTGACCCCGTATCAACCACGGCCGATGCACGCGACGCCGAATGGCAGTCACGCGGTGGTCGCCCAGCGCCACGCCGCTCAGCCAGCAAACCGCAAGGCGCGCCACGTGGCGGTGGCGGTGCAGGTTACGGTGGAAGCAGCAGCCAGAGTCGCGCTAGCAGCACGGGCGCAGGCGGTGTGAACCACGGCAGTGGTGGCGGTGGCGGCGCTCAGCAACGCGCCCCGAGCAGCCCGCCACGCACGTTCTCACCCACCGGTTCGCCAAGCGCGCGTCCACGTACGGGCGGCACAACGCGCCGGTAGCAGCGCTTGCTCCCTCTTCCGCGCCCGGCACAGGGTTGGCCACAGCGCTCAGCAAATGATGATGCCGCGCGCGCTCCCGCAGCGATAAAGCAACCCAATCATTCGCGCCAGTTGTTGGATTGCTGCCGCAGTCTCAAATGCGATTTGAGGTTGCAGTGCTCCGACGAATACCACCAGCCGGAACACTTCGTTCTTAAGGAGTTCTACCGACGCCAAGCCGACGTTTTCATGATCTACGAGGACATAGTTGATTTTCATGACTAATCTGCCGCTCGTTGAAATGAGGCGTGGCAGTCATTCTTAGTGTCGTCGATATGAACCCACACATCCGCGCCATCCATTGCAGCCCCCACAGGCTGGAACGCAACGCGGTTCCACCAAACACGCAGGTTGGTATGCGAAGCCACTTACGCGGCTACTTCCACATACTCAACCTGACTCGACGCCGGAGGAATTGGCAATCCGTCCTCAAGCAATCCCTCAACGTGGAATGCGATAGCTTCCCTAATCTCGGATTCGACCTCGGCAACGGTTGCGCCCGTTGCTACACAGCCGGAAGGTCAGGCACGTAGGCGGAGTAATTGTTTTCAGCGGTTTCGACAACGATGGTGTAGCGCAGAGGACATCACGACTTCAGGGTGGCCTGCTTCAAGATACTGTTCAGCGTGCCGGGTGCGATGTGGTCGCTTGGTTTCCGGCAACAGTGACGGTGCCTCGCTGTAAGCTCACCCTCCGAATTCACTGGAGTGAAACGTGCCTGATCCGCTGCACAGTCCTGCCGCCGAGCGCAATCGTCAGCCTATCCTTGAGGTGTTGCGAAGTGTGTTGCCTGCTCATGGCGTGGCGCTCGAAGTCGCGAGTGGAACGGGGCAACACGTTGCCTGTTTTGCGGCAGGTTTGCTGCGATGGAACTGGCAACCCAGTGACGCACAGGCTGATGGTTTTGCATCGATTGCTTCGTGGTGTGCGCAGTCGGGCGCGGCGAACGTGAAGGCGGCTGTTGTGCTTGATGTGATGAGTCCGCGTTGGCCGTCGGAGGGCGCGGAATTTAGTGGTCGCTTCGATGCGATTTATTGCGCGAATATGCTGCACGTTTCGCCTTGGGCGACTTGCGCGGCGCTCATGCAGGGCGCATCGCGTTACCTGTCGGCAAACGGTGTGCTCATCACCTATGGGCCTTATGTGGAGCGCACCGTTACGACCTCTGCGGGCAATCTGGACTTCGATGTGAGCCTGCGCGAAACCGATGCCGAGTGGGGCATTCGCGTGCTGGATGAGGTGACGCAGCAGGCGGCGCTGGCGGGCTTACAACTCAGTGCACGAATCCAGATGCCCGCGAATAATTTGCTGCTGGTTTTCAGACGCACGCACGTTTTGGATGCAGTGCCGGGATGACATCGGCGAGCCCTGTGAAGCGGATCATCTGTGACACGTGTTTACGCCCGCTTAGCACTTGCATTTGCCACTGGATCACACCGACAGCGCACGCAGTGGACGTGGTGCTGTTGCAGCATCCACTGGAGGAACGCAGCGCGAAAGGAAGCGCGCGGCTGCTGCATTTGAGCTTGGCACACAGTCGAGTGATGACCGGGGAGGTGTTTGCAGAGCGGGAGTTGCAGGCTTTGTTGCACGATCCGTTTGAACCTGGCGCTGAGACTACGAACGATGAAAAACACGCCATCCTGCTATATCCGCAAACCAGTGAAGACACGGCAACGCTGCCAACGTTGACGTCTGAAATGTTGCGCGACCCGTCGCGGTTGCGCTTGATCGTGCTTGACGGCACTTGGCGCAAAAGTCGCAAGCTGCTTCACCTGAATCCGTTGCTACAACAGCTGCCACGGTTGTCGCTGATAGCGGTGCCGTTGTCGCGCTACCTGATCCGCAAAGCGCATCGTGCGAACCAACTTTCTACGCTGGAAGCGACGTGCAGGGCGCTCGGGCAACTTGAAGGCAACGCAGCGCAGTTCCAGCCGTTGCTGAACGCGTTCGACGGGTTCGTCGCGCAGCATGTCGCGCAGCGCGAAGCTGGCATGAACTTTAGGAGCAAATCGAATAAGGGTGCGATGTAGCTTTAATCCGCAACATCCACTACGCTTGGGCTTATTCGCTATTTTGTTGGTTATCGACTTTCATCAAAAACGAGCTATAGCCCCGATAAAATAGCGCTTATATCAAAAGGCTAATTGCCTGCACTTACGCAGAAGTCACCACTCAAAAGGCCTTTGCATCCGCCGGAATCAACCCGAGCCACGGCAGCCACTGGCGGCAATTGCGCCTCTAACGCCATCCACGACTCGCCCGCGTCGTCGCTGATCCACGCACCACCTGTAGTCGAGCCCATCGCCATAGTGACCCCATCCGGGGCCAGCGTGAGGCCTTGGCGGTAAACGAGGTGATACGCGAACTGCTGCGGCAGGCCGCAGCGATTCGCCGTCCAATGTTTGCCGCCGTCATCGGTGCGGCACACGCACATGGCACCGGCAATTGCGTAACGGTGCGTATCGGCCTGCGCGGGCACCGTCCAGGCGCGCAGCGGGTTGACCGGATCGGCGACGATGGTGAAGCCGAAATCGGTGGGCATGGGAGCGGTCGTCCGTGACCAGTGCGCACCGCCGTCCACGCTGCGATAGGTACCCGCGTGATGCTGCGCCCACATCACATTCGGCTGGGCAGCGCAGGCCGACATCGCATGCACGTCTTGCACGTTGGGATCGTCTTTAACCTTGAGCGGCATGTACGGCGCATGAAATCCTTTGCCCTGCAATTGCCAGTGCGCACCCGCATCCTCGCTGCGCCAAACACCGCCGCACGAGATCGCAATGGTGACGCAATTGCTGTCGCACGGATCAACGAAAATCGCGTGCAAACCCGGATGATCGTTGCCGCCACCGAACCAGCCTTTGCGCCGCTCATCCAGCCACAACGCGTCCACCAACTGCCAGCTCGCGCCACCGTCTTGCGAACGGAACAATCCCGCTGGCATGCAGCCCGCCCGCAGCGTGCCTGTTTTATGCGCGCCAGGTCGGCGAGCGACCACACCAGATCAACCGTCCACGGCATCGCGTCATCGGCCCACGGGCCTTCAGTGGGCTTGGCCGGAAACGCAGGCGCGGGAATCTCTGTCCACGTCGCGCCGCGATCCCGGCTCTTCTGCATCTTCACGCCGAAGCGCCCGAGGCGCAGCGCCGCATACCACGCGCCGTCACGCGGGTCAGCCAACACCTGCGTGACCGGCTCGCCGTGAAAGTGGTGCGAGCTGACTTGCCACACGCCCGCTTGCCCGCCCGTGGCGGAGCGATCCGCCGTAAAAAGTCCCTTGCGAGACGCAATTAAAAGTGTGGCCACAAACTATCCTCCGCTCAATGCCTGAATCACCATGATGTTGTCGTCCGCTGCCACGTGTTTGCGCACATGGCCCCGCTCGTCGAGCACGTAGCGCGCGAGCGAGGGCGCGCTGACGAAGGCTTTGCGCAGCGCGTCGCCCAAGGTGGCCGCATCCACGCGCTGCGTGGCGCACCGCACGTGCCGCTGTAATTGCGGGGCAAATGAGACGATAGGCATAGCGCGCACTTCCTTATTGTTGCAACGTTTGTGAAGCATCAATCAACGCAAATCAGCTTACGCCGCGGCGGTGAAAACTGCTAGCGGCGGTGCAACATGCAAACAGCCGACCAGCCAGTGCGCACTACGCCGCTCGCACGTCGCGACTCACGCGCCCTTCACCCATCACCACCACGCGTCTTGCCGCATTGTTCGTCTCGCGCCGAAGGGCGATGGTGATGCGTGTCAGCGGCAGCGCTTTCACCGCGTCGTTCACGCACCGCTCGTTCTCTGCGTCCAAGATGATGGTCGCCCCATCCAACGCCAAAATCTTCGGTGCCGCGCACAGCGCGCGGGCTAGCAGCGCTCGTCGGCGTTGCCCGCCCGACAGACTCGATCCCATGTCCCCCACCAGCGTTTGGTACCCCATCGGCATCACAACGATGTCGTCGTGAACCTGCGCGAGTTGGGTTGCGACCTCTACCCGTTCCTGACTCATCGCCAGATCAAAACACGCGATGTTTTCAGCCAACGAACCTGCCAACAGCGCGTCGTTCTGCGTCACCATCGCAAGCAACGAGCGATGCTGCGTGGGCCCCAATTGCTTGATCGAAACACCACCCAGCCGAATGTCACCCTCGTTCCGCGTCAAGATACCGAGCATCAATTAAAGCAACGTACTTTTGCCGCAACCGCTCGGCCCGCAAATGGCAATGTGCTCACTGGGCTCAATGGTCAGCGTGCAGTCTTTCAACACCCACGGCTCGCCGTCGGCGTATCTAAAACTAACGGCGACTTAAAGAAACGTAATAGTTGGTTACGCATTTGACATAAACCAAGTCTTACACGCAGCGTAGATATGTTGTCAACCTCGAATATTGACCAACAATCAAACACAGATTTATCCCGTGGGAACCCGTCGCGCGCCAGAAAAGATCACTGACACCATCGCCAAAGACGGCGAGCGCCGTCGCTTCGCGGATCGGCTGCGCGAGAGCTTGGTGCAACACAACATCGAACCGAACCCAACACGCGTGGCGGCTGAATTTAATGCGCGATTCGGCGGACCCGGCGTGGGTATGCATACGTGCCGCAAATGGTTGGTCGGCGAGGCGATACCAACGCAGTAGAAGCTGGTGGTGCTGGCATTAATGATCGGTGTGACGAGCGATGGGTTGCGTTACGGCGACGTGGCGCAGCGCCCGCAGGCACCTCATGTTGCGAGCGTTGCCGCGCAGCCGCACAACCGCGCATAATTGGCGCTGATCGCGGATTTCAAACAGCTCGCGAACCGAGATCAGGCGCTGGTGCGGTTGCTGGTGGGCGCGATGCTTAAGTCGCGGGTTTAACGAGACCGCTACGCTCATCCGCTGGTGCGAGTGCGTGGGGCGGTGAGCCGCGCCCCAGCGCGCGAACGAACGAATCTTATGCGCTACACCTGTGGAGCTCTGCGGTGCCATTGGCTGCTATGACGCGGCGAGCCAATCCACCATACGCAAATGTGGCACGCGCGCAAACACATGCGCATTGTGAGTTACCAGTGTGATGCCCCGATTGACCGCCTGACCTGCGATCAGCACGTCGTGCGGCCCTATCGGCGTGCCAGCCGACCTTAAAGCCGCTCAAACCTGACCCGCCATGCGAGCATCGTCCAGGTCGAACGGCACCACGTTGAACGCCAAGCAGTCAATTACGTCAACGTTCGCCTCGATTCGTGAACTGTTGAACGCATCGAAAAATAACGCGTGCATCACCACCAATGAAACAAAAATATTCTGCGGCGCGTGACGACGAAGCTTTTTTGCAACGGTGCCTTTGGGCTCGTTCACCACCGCAATCACGCCGCTGGTATCGAGCAAAAATCCTGTCACTTAAACAACGCGTTGAGCTCGGGCCGCTGCTGTTCGACAACCGGTTCAAGCGCAGCGGCAACCGCGTCGTCGTCGAGCACTGCCACCTTGTCAAGCCACGTCCACTTCGTCTCCACGGGCTCAAGAATAATGCGTCGCCCGCGCCACTCGATGCGCATCTGCTGCGCGTCAACCCGAAACGCCTGCGGCAGACGAACCGCCTGCGAACGTCCCGTCCAGAAAACTTTGGCTGTGTCCATAGTGCTTTGCCTTTGGATAAGCAGCACGCTATTGATACATACTAAGGATACCTATGTCGCATACTACGCTTTGCATGTAACGCCGGTCAACGGCAAGACAAGGTTTTCGGAAATGCTGCTTTCCCGGAAACACTTCACGGCGAGTGCTGCAACGCCTTTTGACGGCTCGCGAACAACGCACCGAGCCACAACGCCATCGCGGAGAAAATGAGCCCGCGCGCCAGCCCGTCGGCGTCGCTCGCGCCCGCTCCGTTACCGGGCGCTGCGCTGTCGGCAATCCAGCCAACGATCACCGGCCCGATGATCTGCCCCGCAGCGAAGACGACGGTGAACGCGCTGATGCCTGCGGGCCAATCGTGGGTGGACAAATTGTGGCGGACTAGCGCTGTCGTGGACGCGACAACCGATAAAAATACGCCACCGAAAACGATGCCGGACAACAACACGACAGGCCACGCGCTGGTCAACGCAGGCAGTATCGTCGCCGTGCCGAGCAACGCGTTCAACGTGGCCAAAGCGCGCCCGCTTTTGTGGCGATCCAGCAAGCTCGCCCAAACGCGAAACGACGCCATGCAGGCCACACCCAGCAGCGCGTAGAACGTCATGATCTGATTGACGCCCGCGCCTTGTTCACGCAAAAGAGCGATCACGAACGTCATGTAGCCGATGTAGCCCACGCCAAACATCGCATAACCCGCCAGCGCAAATCCAAAGTCGCGGATGCGAAACTGGCGATGATGGGAGTCGCGTGGCGTGCTCGCTGTCATCAGCGGTCGCATCGCGCGCGCTGGCGCTATCAGCACCAAACTCGCGATCACACACACCAGCGACAGCGCCCACCAAGCCCATGCCCAGTTGGCGTAGCCGTGCCACTTTTGTGCCGTGCCCAGCTGATTTAACAACGTTGGAACGAGCAGCGCCGACAGCGTGATGCCGATGCCAGAGCCGCCGTAGTACAAGCCAATCAATAAGCCGCTGCGCGACGGATCAAGCGCGCCCAATCGTGCCGCCAATACGCCGCCCGTGATGAACACCCACGCGCTCGCCACACCAGCCAACCAACGTTGCACGAGCAGCATGGTGCTGTCTGTGAAGAACCCGCTCAAGCCCATGAAAAGGCTCGCGAGCAGCGCGCCAATCACAATCACGCTCGCCGCGTTAAACCGTCGCATTAACCACGGCGTCATCAATGCGCCGACGAAGTAACCGAGCGCATTGCTGGTGTTCATACTTCCCGCCAACGTGTACGTCCAGCCGAGATCGGCGCGCATCGGTGGCAGCAACAGCCCGTACGCGAATCGCGTGATGCCGAGCGATACCGCGGCACCCAGCGACAAAGCAAGCGCAAGTAAAAACGGCGATCCTGCAACTCCGCTTTTAGCGGCGTGGTTTGTCACTCACTCAGCCCCGCGCAGCTCACACCGAGCACGAAAATGTCTGCGGTCATCACGCGAAGTTGCAACTGAAAGCGCGACCGCGCGCGGTCACTCGATGACACTCCGCTAGCAGCGTGTTCTGCGGGCCGAACCACGTCTTTAGCGGCGAATACCATTCTAGGAGCGCGTGGGCTCCACCGCCGATGCCGCCGCCCAATGTGATTGCCAGAATGCCCAACGCAATTGGGGTGTTGCTGTCGGTGCTGGATGCGGCAATGAATAAGTCTTTGATGCCTAGCGCCTGTGCCGAGCGCACGCCGACTTGCGTGATGACGCTGTCTTTGGGTTGCGCGCCTGCGGGGCGGTCGCCGACCAGTTTGATCTCGACCTTGACGCGCCCCGGTTGCTTCCAGCGGGCGTTTTCTTCGTCGGCTGCGACGTTCGCAATAGCGAGCATTTTTACTTCGAGTTTAGTCAATTCGGCAGCGCTGTTGGAGCGCATGTCGAGGTCACGCCGCGCAAATCGCCCAGCTCTTCTTCGCCCACCGTACCAACAAACCATACGTCGCCCACGGTCTTGATCTGCGTCGCGTTACGCGCGCGAACGACCGACAGCAACGCCGCAAGGCCACGTCCATCGTCGTAAATTCCGGGCGCGTAATAGCGCTCGGCCTGCGGCTTCACTTTGACATCCGTGTCTTCGGGAAACACCGTGTCCTGATGCGCTGCAACAATCAGCAACGGGCCGTTGCCGCTGCCTTTGCCCACAGCGATCACGTTGCGTTTTTTGTCGACTCTCGCTTCGGTAAATCCGCGCACTTGAAGGCGCTTGGCATACTCGGCTGCACGTACCGCCTCATTAAACGGTGGTGCTGGAATTTCGGTAAGTTCGATCTGATCGCGCAAGGTGCGATCATCATCCGCTTCAATCGCCGCCAGCGCTGACTTCACAGCGGCGGCTGCGAGTACGCGCTGGAATGTCGCCTCGACGGGGGCGCTTATCGTTGGCGCGATGGGTGGTGTGGCCTGCGCGGACACCGTGGCGACGTGCATGGCGGCCACACAAGCCAGTGCAAGTCGCACTCGGCGCGGTAAAAAACTCTGCATAAAAAACTCCACTAAACAGCAGCGGCGGACGGTCCCGTCGCAAATTGAAAATCCCGTCCCGGTGCGCTGGCGAGCAGGCGTTGGGTGTAGGCATGTTGCGGCGACATGAACACGTCTCGCGTTGCCCCCTGCTCCACCACAATGCCCTTTTGCATGACCAGCACGCGGTCACAAATTTGTGCAGCGACACGAAGATCATGCGTGATGAAAAGGATCGCGAGATTGAGCTTGGCCTGAATCTCTTCGAGCAGCTTGAGCACCTGCGCCTGAACGGACACGTCAAGCGCTGACACCGCCTCGTCACAAATCAACACTTCCGGATCCAGCGCTAACGCACGCGCGATGCTGATGCGCTGGCGTTGTCCGCCGGAGAATTCGTTCGGGTAGCGCGACAGCACGTCAGGACTCAATCTCACCAGTGACATCAGCTCGCGCGCCCGAGCTATGGCGGTCTCGCGCGGCACGCCGAAGTTGAGCGGGCCTTCGATGATGGCCTCACCCACGCGTTGCCGTGGATCGAGTGAACGGTAAGGATCCTGAAAAATAATCTGGATGCGTTTCCTTGCGAGCTTTAAGCTGTCGCGCGTGACGCCGTCAAGTTGCGTGTCACCGAGGCGCATCACGCCGGTGGTCGGGTCGATCAAGCGCGTGATGCAGCGCGCCACGGTGCTCTTGCCCGAGCCTGACTCACCGACAATGCCAACCGTCTCCCCGGGATGCAGATCGAGGGTGACGGCCTTCGCAGCCTCGGTTGAACGTTTCTTCTGAAACCAGCCGCCGCTGGTGTATGTCTTGCCCAACTCACTCACGGTGAGCAGCGCTTTACCCGTGTGTGTTTGACGCTCAGCAGGCGGCTCGATACCTGGCACTGAGGCGATCAGCATTTGCGTGTAGGCCTGACGTGGGTGCCGCAGCACCTGCTCCTTTGCGCCAGCCTCGACCTGTTTGCCGTTCTGCAAAACGATGACGCGATCTGCGATTTCAGCGACCACACCCATGTCGTGCGTGATGAACAGAACAGCCGTGCCCCGCTCGCGCTGCAACGTTTTGATGAGCGCGAGCACTTCAGCTTGAGTGGTCACGTCAAGCGCAGTGGTGGGCTCGTCGGCGATCAACAATTTCGGCTCAAGAATCAGCGCCATCGCAATCATGATGCGCTGGCGTTGGCCACCCGAAAGCTGATGCGCATAGCTTGCGTAAATACGATCGGGTTCGGGCAACTTCACGGCCTCGAACATGGCGAGCGTCTTTACTTTGCGTTCGCTCGCCGAGAGTTGGGTGTGTTCTGCGAGCATTTCGTCGAGCTGGTCTCCGCAGGTCATGACCGGGTTTAACGCGGTCATCGGCTCCTGAAAAATCATCGCCACATCGTCGCCACGGATTGCGCGCAGCTGTTCTGTGGAAAGCTTCAAAAGATTGACGCCATCGAGCAGGATTTCGCCGCTCGCGACCCGCACGTTGTCCGGCAACAAGCCCATGACGGAGAACGAAATGATCGATTTGCCGGAGCCCGATTCGCCCAGCAAACACACAATTTCGCCCGCGTTGACATCGAAGCTGATGTGTTCGGCGGCGAACGGGCGGTCGGCACCGGTGGGTAGCGCGATGGACACGTCTCGAAGGGATAGCACTGCGCTCATCGCTTCTCTCCGCGCTTATTAAACTTCGGATCTAAGGTATCGCGCAATCCATCGCCCAGCACGTTCACCGCCAGCACCGTGAGACCCAAAAATATTCCGGGGAACCACATGTTGTGTGGGGCGCTGGAGAACACCACGCGCGCCTCAGCCATGATGTTGCCCCAGGTCGGAATTTCGCTCGGCAAACCCAGTCCGAGGAAGCTCAAAATCGCTTCAATCAAAATCGCCGACGCACACACATACGTGCCCTGCACCACCATTGGTGCGATTGAATTGGGCAAAACATGACGCAGTAAAATTTTCCACGTCGGGGTGCCCACCGACACCGCTGCTTCGATGTATGGCTCTTCGCGAATTGACAGCACCAGCGCCCGCACGAGGCGCGTCACGCGCGGAATTTCAGGCACGGCAATTGCGATGATGACCGTTGACAACTGCGCGCCCCACGCGGCCACCAGCGCGATGGCAAGCAGGATGCCGGGGATGGCCATCATGCCGTCCATCACCCTCATCAGGATCGCATCTACGCCACGAAAGTATCCGGCGACCAGCCCCAAAAACGTACCGATAATGAGCGACACAATCGCAACGGTGATGCCCACAATCAGCGACACACGAATGCCGTAGAGCACGCGACTGTAAATGTCACGCCCGAAGCTGTCGGTGCCCATGTACAGCGTGCGCGGCGCGGTTTGATTGTCCGGACCCGTCCAATCGGCGCGTGTCATGGGCTTTTGGCTCATGTTGATCGCGTCAAGCCACGACGGATCAACCGTGCCCAGCACGGGGGCCAGCACGCCGAGCAGCACCAGCATCGCCAGCACAATTAGGCCGAAGCGGACTGCGCCGTTTTTCAGGACTTGTTTTAGGGTCGACTTCACCTAGATGCCCCTTGTGGGAGGGGTTCCACCCCGAACGACACCCACTCGCAAGCCGCGAAATCGGGGTGGAACCCCTCCCACAAAACCTCGCGCATCCTCCGTCAAATTTTTTCTGCGCATTAGTACCGAATCCTCGGATCGAGAAAAAGGTACGACACATCCACCAGCAGATTCACCATCACATACAAGAACGCAAAGAACAAAATAACCCCTTGAATCACCGGAAAATCGCGCGCCAACACGGCGTCCACCGTGAGCGTGCCGAGGCCCGGAATCGAGTACACGCTTTCGGTGACAACAACGCCACCGATCAGGAGCGCCACACCGATGCCGATCACAGTGACGATGGGCACCGCAGCATTGGCCAACGCATGCTTGATGAGCACGCGCGATTCCGGCAAGCCCTTAGCGCGCGCAGTGCGCACGTAATCCTCGGTCAACGCCTCAGCCACGCTCGCTCTGGTGACGCGTGCGATGAGCGCAACGTACACAATAGACAGCGTGAACGCTGGCAACAGCAGGTGATGCAACCACGGCCCGAGACCATCCTGAAGCGGCTTGTAGCCCTGCACCGGAAACCAGTTGAGCTTGAGCGCAAAGAAGTAGACGAACAAATAGCCGAGCACAAACACCGGTATCGAGAACCCGAGCACCGAAAAGCCCATCAGCGCACGATCCAACCAGCCGCCGTGTTTCCATGCGGCCAGTGTGCCGAGTGGCACCGCCACCAGCACGGTGATGACAATGGTTAAGAACGCCAGCGATAGCGTGGGTTGCAACCGATCGCCGATCAACTCGACGACATTCTTTTTGAAGAAAAACGACTGGCCCAAATCGCCCTGCAACAGCCCGTGCGACCACAGACCGAGCTGCACAAAAAAGCCACGATCTAGCCCAAGCTCGGTGCGGATGCGTGCAATATCCTCGTTGGTCGCCATGTTGCCGGCAATGACCGCCGCTGGGTCGCCAGGCACGAGACGAATCAACGTGAATACGATGATCGCCACGATGATCATCACCGGGATGGTGGCAAGAATTCGTTTGAATAGAAAGGAGCCCATGGTGACAACGATACATTACCGAAGCCGTTGATTGCCCAGTTGCGCGACAATTCCAGAACTGTCGTTCACTTGTAGGAGCGGCTTGCCGCGACCCATTTCTGAGCTTGGAGAATCCGTCATGACATCCACCACCGCCCTTCCCACCACCATGAAGTTCATCGACCACGGCGCGGGCGGCTCCGCCACTTGCATGCAGATGGCAACCGGCGGGCTGCCGACGCTTGATGACGACGAGGTATTGATTCACGTTGAAGCTGCAGGCGTCAACCGGCCCGACATATCGCAACGCTCCGGTTCATATCCCCCGCCAAAAGATGCGTCGCAGGTGATGGGCCTTGAGGTTGCAGGCACCATCGCCGCTGTGGGCTCATTGGTGTCGCGCTGGAAAATCGGTGACAAGGTGTGCGCGCTGACACCGGGCGGCGGTTACGCCGAATATTGCAAGACGCCTGCTGCGCATTGCCTGCCAATTCCGGCTGACCTGTCGATGCTGGAGGCCGCCGCGTTGTGCGAAACATTTTTCACCGTCTGGGCCAATGTGTTCGAGCGAGCGCGTTTGCAGGCGGGCGAAACGCTACTGATCCACGGCGGCTCCAGCGGCATCGGCTCGACCGCGATTCAACTGGCGCGCGTGTTCGGCGCGGCGCAAATCATCGTCACCTGCGGCGATCAGGCAAAGATTGATTACGCGCTGAAACTCGGCGCTAACACCGGCATCAATTACAAAACGCAGGACTTCGTGGAAGCAACACTCGCCGCTACCAACGGGCTCGGCGCGGACGTTATTTTGGACATGGTGGGCGCGCCTTACTTTCAAAAAAACATGGCCGCGGCAGCACTCGAAGGCCGCATCGCGCAAATCGCCTTTCAACACGGTGCAAAGGTGGAGCTGAATATGCTGCCGCTCATGATGCGGCGATTGACGTGGACTGGCTCGACCTTGCGCGCCCGACCGAAATCGGCGAAGGCCGCCATCGCCACCGCGCTCGAATCAGCAGTTTGGCCCAAATTTGAAACCACGCCTGATGCACTAAGACCGCACATTCATGCGACCTTTCCCTTGCCAGACGTCGCAAAAGCGCACCAAATGATGGAAGCGGGCACCCATTTTGGCAAGATCGTTTTGACGATGTAGACGATACAGCTTTTTGGCTTAGCCTGTATTTTATATGGGCTAAGACGCATAAAATCTAATACTCGATAAGTATTGCTTTGTAGCCTCAGCCCAATACAAGCGGTCATTTGAGAGTAAAGCTGCTTGGTGGTGCGCGAGCATAGGGTCGCGGAAAATTTCGACCGCTGAGTGACCAAATTCAGTGCGAAATGTGCGTGGCGGCAGCCCCGATTTGTCTGTTGCCGCGCTGCAACATGGCTCGCGGTTATAGGCCGTATCGATTACGAATCGACCATCGAGATCGATGCGCGGTGCTTAAATTATGTCAAAGGGAACGCGCTGATGACCGTCGCGTCCAGAGGCGCAGTTTCAAGATTTTTGACCATCATGTAGGGGCTTTTAATGAAAAAAACTTTGGTCGCAGCAGCTGTTTACGGCTTGCTAGCGTCAGCAGCATCAACGGCATTTGCGCAGAACGTGACACTGGCCGGTTTGGTGGATGTGTTCGCCGGATCGATTCAGTATTCGGGCGACAAACGTACCGCGAAAGTCGACAGCAACGGGATGAGCACCTCGTGGTGGGGCGTGACGGGCTCTGAGGATTTGGGCAGCGGCTTGAAAGCAGAGTTCAAGCTCAGCGCATTTTTCCGACCTGATACGGGCTCCGTTGGTCGCTTCAACGGCAATGAGAATTTCTTCAGCCGTGACGCATGGGTAGGCTTGTCGGGCGGGTTCGGCTCTGTCCGCGTGGGTCGCGACCTGGCACCTAATTTCTTGCCTACCGTCATCTTTAATTCGTTCGGCGATTCGTTCGCATTTTCGCCTTTGGTATTACATGCCAATGTGCCGCTGTTCAACGGCACAGGCTGGGGCGCAACCAATGCGGGCGACACCGGTTGGAGCAATCAGATTCGCTACACAACGCCGAATTTTGGCGGCTTGAGCGGCAACATTCACTATCAATTTGGTGAGGCGTCCGGCAACGGCGGCAATCGTAATTTCGGCGCTAACTTTCTGTATTTTGCGGGGCCTTTTGCACTGGGCGGCTTTGCCCATAGCGTGCGCGCGAACAATCCAAACGCCGGCACGGTCGGCAGCGTGGCAGACGGATTCAACCAGCAAAAGGCGTGGATGCTGGCAACCAAAGGCAGCTTAGGGCCAGCGAATTTTTACGCGAACTATGAAAAGGCCAAGAATGACAACTACACCGGCGCAGCAGGTAGCTCTGAGCGCAAAACCACCAGCCTGAGCGCAGACGTTGCTTTTGGCCCCAACAAGTTCATGGCAGCGTACGCAAACACCAAGCTCACCACCAGTCCCGTGAGCGCCCGCAACAACACCAAGCGCAGCACGTTCTCATTGGGCTACGACCACACGCTGTCCAAGCGCACCGATGCGTACGTCGTTTTGATGAACGACAAAATCACCAACTATGATCGCGGCAATTCGTTTGCTGTGGGTGTGCGACATCGGTTCTAGACTTTACTTGAGCTGGCAAGAACGGCATCTTAGGGTGCCGTTTTTTTTGGATCATACCGGTGAGGGTGGCAACCAAGCGCGAAACCGCTATGAGTTTGGCGTCAAGGTAAGCTTGGCCATCATCCACAAGCAGGGATTGATTGTCGGTGCCAAGCGCTTTGTCGGTAAACCGTTTGACGGGCACAAGCTGGTGTATCGATGCCTATTCAATACGACTTAATTGGATGCAGAGAGTCACGTAAGCCAACAGAGTAAAAAATAGGCTCGGCGGTTTCAAGCCCCAAGTGCAACAAGTTGAGTAAAGTGTTGGTGAAAAATCTACGGCAATCTGCGTGAAAAGTCTTCAATGAGTACTCCTAGCATCTGCTCGGACTTGAAAGGCATCGGCTGCAAATCCGCTGGACCGGTTCATATTTCGCCCGTTTTTTTGGGCAATATCGAGATATTGCCACTGCAAAACAGTCAAAATCTGCCCTCGGGCGCGCGAATTTTCGCGACGATGTTTCAAGTCCGACAGGCTGCTAGAAAATGAAAACAATCGATCCAACGTCGCAGGCTCATCGTGCTGGCCCGCCCGCGACTACGCAAAACACCATCAACGTTGCCATCGAGTCGGTCGATCAGCCCGACGTACGCGGTCTTATCGCCGAGCTTGACGCCTATCAGACCGCACTCTATCCGCCGGAAAGCAATCACCTGCTCGACATCACTGCGTTGAAAGCGCCGCACGTGTTGTTCGCCGTTGCCCGCGACGCGAATCAAACAGCGGTCGGCTGCGGCGCGGTCGTGCTGCTCGACGGTTACGGCGAACTTAAGCGCATGTTCGTGCCGCCAGAGCAACGCGGACGCGGTATCGCCAAAGCAATCATGGCGCATCTGGAAGTGCTAAGCGCGCAACGCGCTTGTTACTTGCTGCGGCTAGAGACGGGCGTTCTGCAAACCGACGCACACGGCTTGTATGCGCGCGCGGGCTATGTTCGCTGTGGCCGATACGGTGACTATCCCGATGATCCGTTGAGTGTTTTCATGGAGAAACGGATTGCCTGAGCGCGTCTCGCATGAGGCGCCGCTAGTGGCCATCGCATCGGGCAGCGCGTGTTTTATGGATGCGCTCTGCACGCCGTGCGAACCCTGCGACTTGCCTCATGGTGCATCGGCGCGGGTGCCGTGCGAAATGTGATGTGGGACGCGCTGTCCGGCGAGCGCGAGCCGTCGGCTTTGGCCGATGTGGACGTGGCCTATTTTGATGCTGCAGAGATATTGCCTGAGCGCGATCAGCAGTTGCAACGCGCACTCTCTACGCTACGTCCCGATGTGCCGTGGGAGTACATCGATCGCGGTTACGAAAACTTCGAAGAAAAACTCAGCGGATTGGGGGCCAAGATTCGCCGTGTACCGAGTTGATTGAGCTTTGCGTTGAGTCCTGATCGAACCGTAGCCCAGCATGCCTTATGTAGCAGCGAGATCAACTCTTGCCAATTGCCAGTTTGCAGAATTCCTCTGTCTGGCCTCATGCCGGCCTTGCCGCTACTGCACTGGCCACCGAAGCGTCATAGGTAATTCGCCAATCTTTCTTACTTCTGGCACCAGTCACAGGCTAAACCTGGCGTTATAGTTCGATGCAACTGGACGAACCCACTGGAATGCAGTGAATCAATATAAGCCTTACCGCAGTTTCCCACGCCGTCTCGTGCGGCACATTGTCCGTTTCTTGCTGGTGAGTGCCTTATTGTTAGGGCCAAGTTTGGTTTTCTATGGCCAATGGACGTATCCGGATCAGACTTTGCCGACGATAGATGCCAACAAAGATAATCGCGTGGTCGCATCTGGGTTGCAGCAGGATTTTTCAAATGATGTGCTGGCAGCGCTGCGAGGTAGCCGTGAGAAAGCCGGTCTTCCTTCGATGTCGGCCGCGATCGCATTCGACGGAAACTTGCAGTGGGCGGCTGCAACCGGTTTTGCCAATATTGAAAACAATGAGTATGCGACGGTGCGCTCACGCTACCGCACTGGCAGCGTTGCGAAACCTTTGACTGCCGTTGCGCTGCTCCGGCTGGTGGATGCCGGAAAAATAGAGCTCGATAAGCCGATATCGAATTATCTGACAGGGCTGCCCGTGGCATTACAGCCGCTTACCGCGAACCAGCTCGGCTCGCATCGTGCCGGGGTTCGTCACTATTCTCGGATTCCACAGTGGTGGATGGGCTGGCACGAAAATTATTCAACGCACGAGTATCCAAATGTTGCAGACGGTCTCGCAATGTTTGTTGACGACGATTTGCGTTTCGAACCTGGTGCCGGGTTCCAATATTCAACCTTTGGTTACTCGCTGCTTGCGCGAATAATGGAAGGAGCATCGGGTAAATCCTTTACAGCATTACTCGATGAAAGCGTATTTCGCCCTTCAGGAATGATGGATACGGCGGTCGACATATCGATGCTAATGACGTGCCGTGTCGCGTTCTACGAAGCCGGGAATGGGCGCTACACGCCTTCGTATCCTATCAATTCAAGCTATAAGATCGCTGGCGGCGGTTTAGTGAGTACCCCCTCCGATTTGGTGCGCGTGGGTACCGCACTGCTTGGGGATGATTTCGTTTCGGCGGAAGCGAAGAAGTCATTATTCACTCCGCTGGCCTTGGCCAATGGAAGCATGAACCCGGAAAACTACGCGATCGGTTGGCGCATCGATACTTCCCTACGTCTGCTGGGTGAAAAACACCCCACCCAAATATTTCACCATGGTGGTACGCAACAGGGTGCTGCTGCCTTTTTGATGTTGCTACCGGAGTACGGTATCTCGATTGCCGTAATGAGCAACTCGGGCACCGGTGCGGCAAGAGCCGAGGTTCAGGAAACAGCTTACGCACTGGCGAGGCATGTTGTGGAATTAAAAAAATCTCGTCAAAAATAGCACTTTTAAACATCAAATATTTTATTCCTGGGTCACGAACACGAATGGGTTCAGACCCTCATGTCACTCGGATAAGGAAAAAACGCCAGTAGTTGGGGTAGGCTGAGCGCTGCGGATGGTAGGC
>ENA-OFCX01000172-OFCX01000172.1-metagenomes-genome-assembly--contig:-NODE-172-length-36781-cov-5.014295_pt1 | contig 36781 bp, 32 predicted proteins | sample MGYA00153384_OFCX01 | MGnify analysis MGYA00153384
CATCGCGCGCGATGAGCCACAGTGGCTCGCCCCGATGCGCGCGGCCGCCATGACGTCGTTCAATGCGCTGGGCTTCCCGACGACGGCGCTCGAGGACTGGAATTACACGTCCTTGTCGTCGATCGCCGAGGTGCCGTTTACCGTCGGCGCGAGTGCATCGTCCACGACAGTCGCCGACCTCACGCCGTACATGATCAATGCCGAGTGGCCGACGATCGTGCTGCTCAACGGCAGCTACTCGCCGTCCCTGTCGTCGCTGGACTCGATTCCTGCCGGCATGCTGGTGATGGACCTGGCGCAGGCCACGCGCGAGCAGCCCGCCCTGATGCAGCAGCACTTCGGCACGGTTGCGACGAGCGAGCACGCGTTGACGTCGATGAACATGGGCCTGATGCAGGATGGCGTGTTCGTGCATGTGCCGAAGCACGTCGAGTCCGAAACACCGATCCACATTCTGCATGTGTCGGATGCGTCGGCTGCAATGTCGGCAAAGTTTCCACGTACGCTGATCGTGGCGGAGGCATTCGCGAAGGCGACGGTGCTGGAAAGCTTCGTCGGCATGGCCGATGTGGCGTACTTCACGAACCATGTGGCCGAAGTGGTCGTCGGTGAGCACGCGACGATCACGCACACGAAGATTCAGCGCGAGTCGGACCTGGCCACACACGTGAGTACCACGGAAGTGTACCAGGCGCGCAACAGCCATTACGTGAACTTCTCGATGGCGATGGGCTCGAAGCTGAGTCGCACCAACGTGTACACGGTGCTGGATGGCGATGGCGGCGGCGTGACGCTGAACGGCCTCTATCTGGGCAAAGGCACGCAGCACACCGATCACCAGACGCGCATCGAGCATGCGCAGCCGAACTGCTTCAGCCGCGAGCTGTACAAGGGCGTGCTGGACGACGCCTCGCGTGCGGTGTTCAACGGCAAGGTGTATGTGCACCCGATTGCGCAGAAGACCGACGGCAAGCAGAGCAACCACACACTGCTGCTGTCACCCGATGCCAGGATCGACACCAAGCCGCAGCTGGAGATCTTTGCGGACGACGTGCGCTGCACGCATGGCGCGACGGTGGGTCGCATGGACGAGGCGGGCCTGTTTTACATGAAGAGTCGCGGGGTGCCTGCAGAGACGGCACGTCGGCTGCTGACGTATGCCTTTGCGGCCGACGTGCTCGAGACGATCGAGAACGAGACGGTGAAGCAGGCGCTGGAGCAGCTGACGCTGGAGCGGTATGCCGGTTCCGGCAACAACACCGCACACGCTGCACGCGAGCACTAGATGTCCGGTCTCGACGAGCTTTATCAGAGCATCATCCTGGATCACAACCGGCGGCCGCGCAATTACGGCGAGCCAGCGGTCTGCACGCATCGCGCGAGTGGGCGTAACCCGCTCTGCGGCGATGAGGTGACGGTCTGGATGAACGTCGAGGATGAGGTGATCACGGAGGTGAAGTTCGTGGGCCAGGGCTGCGCCATCTCCAAGGCGTCGTCTTCACTGATGACGGAAGCCATGCTGGGCAAGTCGCGCACGGACGCGTTGGCGATGTTCGATCGGGTGCATGAATTGCTCACCGGCACGCTGGACCCGATGGCAGAGCGGAAGACACTGGGCCAGATCGCGGCGCTCGGTGGTGTGTCGCGTTTTCCGGTACGCGTGAAGTGCGCGTCGCTGGGCTGGCATGCGTTCCGCAATGCGCTGCTGCACCCAGAGTCGGCACCATGCACGACGTGACGCGAGCCGGCAACGCGTACGAAGTCGTGGCGCGGGTGAACGAGCTGGCGACCGGTACCATGCAGGCTGTGGTGCTGAGCACGGGCGAGAAGGTCTGTCTGATCCGCACTGCAGCCGGCTACTGCGCCCTGGCTGATCGGTGCTCGCACCGCGATTTCCCGCTGTCGGCAGGCGAGGTCACGAGCGACGGCTTGATCGAATGCTCGTGGCACGGCGCACAGTTCGATCCTGTGACCGGCGTGATGCTCACCGGTCCGGGTGGAGATGACGTGAAGACGTACGACGTCCGCATTGAAGACAATTCGATCATGATTGCCCCGACGAGTGCTCCACGATGACTTTTCTTGCTCCACGCAGCGATTTCCCCCTGCTCGCCGGCACGCCGACCCTGCACTACCTGGATTCTGCCGCGACCGCGCAGAAGCCACGAGTGGTGTTGGACGCATTGCAGCAGTTCTACGAGCGTGACAATGCCAATCCGCACCGCGGTGCGTACGAGCTCTCGGCGCGTGCGACGGAGCGGTACCATGATGCGCGCGCGACGATCGCGACGTTCATCGGTGCGACGGATGCCGACTGCACGCTGTTCGTGCGAGGCACGACCGAAGCGATGAACCTGATCGCGTACGGTTGGGGTGATGCGCACATCGGCGCCGGCGATGCGATCGTCGTGACCGCAATGGATCATCATGCGAGTTTCGTGACCTTCCAGCAGCTTGCAAAGCGTACCGGTGCCGAGTTCCGTATCGCGGAGCTGACCGACGACGGGCGCATCGACATGACAGCGCTGCGGTCGATGCTGGATTCGCGCGTGAAGCTCATTTCATTTCCGCACGTCTCCAACGCCCTGGGCACGATCAACCCCGTGACCGAGATCGTGGCACTCGCGCATGCCGTCGGCGCCGTGGTGGTGTGCGATGGTGCGCAGGCGGTGCCGCACCTGGCGGTGGACGTGGAGGCGCTGGGTGTGGATTTCTATGCGTTCAGCGGACACAAGGTGGGCGGGCCGATGGGCATCGGCGTGCTGTGGGGCCGCCGCGCGCTGCTGGAGTCGATGTCGCCCTGGCAGTTCGGTGGCGACATGATCGAGATCGTGGGTGATCAGGTGACGACGTTCAACACGCTGCCGCACCGGTTCGAGGCTGGCACGCCGAACGCCGCCGATGCGGTCGGCCTGGCGGTCGCCTGCGACTATCTCACGGCACTCGGCATGGATCGCGTGCGTGCACACGAAGTCGAGCTGACCACGCTGCTGCTGGATGGGCTGCAGCTGCTGGATGGCATCCGCATCTTCGGGCCCATGCAGGCGCAGGAGCGCAGTGGCGTGGTGAGCTTCGCGTTCGAGGATGTGCATGCCCACGACCTGGCCACCATTCTCGACGAACATGGCGTCTGTGTGCGCGCCGGGCACCATTGTGCACAGCCGCTGATGCGCCGCCTTGGTGTGCCGGCCACCGCGCGCGCCTCGGTCTGGGTGCACACCACCCCGGACGACCTGCACGCGCTGATGACCGCGCTGCAGCATGCCAAGTCGTTGTTCGCCGATGTCGCCCTCCGCTGATCCCACGCCGCCGGTGCCGCTGAAAGCAGGGACACCACCCGATCCACGGGTGGCGTCACTGTATCAGGAGATCATCCTGTCGCACTACCGCGCGCCCAGACACAAGGGCGTGTTGAGCGGAGCTGCGGCCGGCGTGGAGCACCAGAACCCGCTCTGCGGCGACACCATCTCCATGCAGGTGCAGGTGGATGACGGGCGCATCACGGATGCGGCATTCGTCGCTCGTGCCTGCTCCATCACGCAGGCCACCGCGTCCATGCTGCTGTCTCGCGTGATAGGGTTGAGTGTCGCGGAGGCAACGCAGGTCATTGCGCAGGTGGAACGGCTCATCGAGCCGGTCACGCCGTTGAGCGAACCGGACGCCGCGTCACTTGGCGACCTCCGCGCACTGGCGAGCGTCGTCCGTTTTCCGGCGAGGAAGGCCTGCGTGCGGCTCGTCACCGGTGCGATCTCCGACGCGATCGCAGTCCGCTGACCGTCGAACGGCACAACTTTTCTCGCACGCACGGCTTTCGGAATCAGTCGCCGAAATGCCATCTATCGTGATCAGCGAACGTGACCGAACACGATCGGCGAGCCGACACTGGACCTCACGGTCTGTCCCGGTCGGTGATGCGGCCCGTTTCGCCACCGCCACGAACTCCGACATCGTCCCGACACCAACATGCACAGCACGATCTCGCGACTGACCCTGGCTTCCGTCCTGCTCTGGGGTGCGGCGTGTAGCGATCGTGCCACCACGAAGCCCATCGTCACCACCGCCGGCATCTTCGCATCGGCCACACCCGCGGCAGTCTCTGTGGTGCAGGGCGCGACGGGCACTGCGGCGATCGCGGTCGCCCGCATCAACTTCGCCGGCGACATACAGCTGACCGCTGAGGGAGTGCCGTCCGGCGTCACGGCGACGTTCACGCCGTCCACGCTGGGTGCCGGTGTGGTGACCAGCAGCCTCGCACTCGAAGCCTCGGGCACGACGGCCGTCACCACGACCAGCGTGACGGTTCGCGCACGCGGCACCGGCGTCGCGGACGCGACGACTTCTGTCTCGCTCACGGTCACGACGGCGGCGATCAATCCAGCGGTCATGCTCGGCGTGGCGCCGGCTACGGCGTCGATCGTTGCAGGGCAGGGTGCGACCGCATCGGTGGCCATCACGCGCTCGACCGGCTACACCGGCGGCGTGAACATGTCGGTGACTGGTGCTCCCACTGGCATGACGACGGCGTTCTCGTCGGCCAACCCGATCGCTGCCGCCACGGTGAACCTGTCCGTGACCACGCTCACCTCGGTCGTGCCCGGGCAGTACACGCTGACCGCACGTGCAAACGCCGCCGGCCTCACGGAAGCCACCGCGACGTATGTCGTCACGGTGGCGGCACCACCGACGAATCGGATCACGTGGCGCTTCTGCAATCCTGACCTCGCGCCGATCTGGTTTGCATATCTCGATGGCAGCGACGGCACCTGGCAGGCGGCGACCGCGGTCGGCGGTGTGTACGACTTTGGCGTTGGACAGCCGCAGGTCGGCGTCGCATTCGTGCGGACGCAGCAGGGCCGCACCGTGACCGAGATCCGCTACTACGCGCTGGCTGAAGTCGCGGCGGCCGCCGCCGCCGAGTGCGTGGCCAATCCCGTCATCGGCACGAAGACGCTGACCGGCTTCATTGCCGGCTTTGCGACGCCTGACGAACTGGCCACGCTGTCGCTGGGTGGCGTGTCCTCGAGTGTGACCAACAGCGGAACGCCCGCATTCACGATCAGCCGCGTCGTCGACGGCGCGCTGGACCTTATTGCGGTCCGCGCCGACATCGCCACTACCAGCCTCCAGCGCGTCGTGATCACGCGGGGCGTGAACGCGGCGAACGGCAGTTCGCTGGGCACGATCGACCTGGCCGGCGGCACTTCATTCGCGCCGGCGACGGGCAGCGTCACCGTGACCACTCCGAACGACGGCACGATCACCGGCCGCAACCTCTTCACGACCGCCACGCGATCGAGCGCGGTGTTCAGTACCACGTTGCTATCCAGCGGCCTGCCGACTTCGTATCAGGGCGTTCCGGTGGAACGCATGCTCGCAACCGACCTGCAGCAGATCCAGGCGACGCAGGAAGTGGGCACGACGCTCACGCGCTTCATCGCCCGCTACACGCGTGGTCCAACATCGGTGAGCATGGCAATGCCGGCAGACCCGGGTTCGCCCGTGATCGCGACAGTCTCCGGTGCGCCGTACGCACGTGCCTCGGTGAGTGCAGTGGTTCCGCAACCTGCCTTCAACGACCGCTTCGTGATCACGTTCGACCAGCAGGCGCGCGCCCGGCGCTGGGTGATCACGTCCACCACCGCGAGTCGCGTGAACAGCGGCGCGTTCGCGTTCACGATGCCGGACTTCAGCAGCGTGAACGGCTGGCAGAACAGCTGGGCGCTGGGCTCGGGCGTCGCTGAGCTGGGGAGCAGCTTCAGCGGCCGGACAGGAGCCGCAATCGACGGCTCACCGATTACCGGCACGACGGCGTACACCATCTCGCGCCAGGGCACATTCACCTTTCCCTGAACGAGTCGTGATGCGCGCTTGAACGGCGGCAGACCCGAACGAGGGCACCGCAGTTCACGCATGGATATGGAACGCGGGCCCCTCGAATGACGAGGGGCCCGCGTGTCGCATGTGCCGCTGGTCAGGGAATCGGCGCCGGTCGTGGAATACCCAGGTCTTCCATGCGCGGCAGCGTCTTGTTCCGGCGGTATTGCGCCATGGCCCCGCGTATCCTGTCGCTGCGCTCGATCCAGAGCTGCGCCGCCGCGTCATAGCGATTGGTGAGGTTGCCGAGGTATGTGGGCCGATTCTCGTTGCCCCATGCATGCTCGTACAGTTCGCGGCCCAGCACGTAGCCTTCCTTCAGGTCGCCGATGCGACCGTTCAGCGGCGAGTTGATGTCGTTCAGGTCATTGCTGGTCTGCGCGTTGATCGGTGTGCTCGCGCGCGCATACATCTGCGCGATTTCCTCGGCGAACTGGAACTTCATGCCGATGAAATCCAGGCGGCGTGCGCCGACTTCCATCGCTTCCAGTGCGGCCTGCTCGCGCAGGTCGGGCTGCTGCGCCTTTGCCTGCGCGATGAGCACCAGTGCCGATTCGGCCTGGATGCGCAGCTGCCGGAGGCCGGGACGGATCTTCGCCGTCACGATCTGGCCTTCGGCGGACCATGGATCCAGCCAATACAGCTCATTGCGACCGTCGCCCTGGTTGGTCTGCACCAGCGCGGCATGCGCGGCAGTCAGCTTGCGCTGCGCCTCGTCGATCCTGCCGGTCGTGTCGCCGTGGAAGATGCGGCCGTACGCGCGCTCGAACTCCGGAATGCTCGACTCACCCTGCTGCCACCCTGCCGCCGCGCCGAACAGCACGCCGTACCAGACCTGCTCGAAGAGCGCGTCGCCGTCGTCATCCCAGTTCGTGTTCAGCACACCCGTCGCGCCGAACGCCTGCCCATCACGGACGAACGCCTGAATGTTGCGCAGTGCCACGGCGTTGTTCGGATAGACGTGGTTCCAGTTGTTCACGCCCGGCGCCACCCATGTCTCCATGCCGGCGTCCTTGAACGGCTTCAGGCAGCGCTCGAAGCCGTTGAACGACCAGTAATCCCAGCAGACCGCGAGCATTTCCTTCGGCAGGATGTTCACCAGCTGCGGTGATTCCATCGCGATGTCGGCCCAGAACAGCAGCCGCTTGCCCGTCGGCTTCAACGCGGTATTGATGTCGCGCACGAACTGCAGGTAGACCTTGCCCAGTCCCTCCGCCCGCACGCGGTCACGCGTCTGTCCACGCCCGAGCTCCACCGTCTCGTCGGCACCGATGTGCATGAAGCGCGACGGAAAGAGCGTGTCGATCTGTGCAAACCATGACGTGATCAGCTCCATGGAACCCGGCTTGCCCGGCGCGAGCACGTGCCCATGCGGCGTCTCGGCGAGGTCGGAGTAGAGCTCGTACTTGAGCACATGATGCAGGTGTCCGAACGCTTCCTGCTCAGGGATCACGTCGATGTGATACTTCGTCGCATACGACACCAGTTCGCGCACATCCTCGCGCGTCATCGCGCCGCGTGGTGGTGCGATCAGCGGGTTGCCGGCGTAGGCCAGCGAGTGCTCGAAGTACGGCGAGTAGACGTTCAGCTTGACGGCCGCGAAGCGACGGATCTGTGCCTTCTGGTACGACAGCGTGGGAATCGGTCCGCGCGAGATGTCGTCGTGGAAGCCGCGATACTTCATGGCGGGCCAGTCGCGGATCGATGCGGCCTGCAGCACGGCCTTCGCGCCAGTACCGGTGATCAGCTGCTTCAACGTCTGCGCACCGTAGAACAGGCCACGCGACGTGGCACCGATGATGTGCGCCGCGCTCGAGTCGGCGAGCAGCAGGTAGCCTTCAGCCGTCATCGCCGAGTCGAACACCATCTTGTGGTCGCGCATGACCTGCGTGGCGCGCGCGGTACCCAGTCGAATCAGCTCCACGCGGAAGCGGCCCGTGGTCGCGATGGTGTCCACTCGGATCCGTCGCTCACCAAGCGACTCAACGAGGTCGCGCGCGGTGAACGCGTCGTCTGCCGATCCTGTGTGGGTGACGGCGAGGCCGTTGCCAATGGCGACGCGCATGCCGCGCACCACTTCACGCGGCAGCGGGATCAGCGGAATGGGGGCCGACTGTGCGACGACCGGAGCGGCCGCGGCGGCGCAGAACAACAAGAAGGCTGGAAATCGCATGCTGGAATGTGCCACGTCGCGGCAGCAAAATCCTCCCGCGGCGGCACTGGCGCGACGCAGCGGCGGGTCCCGCACCTCTGCCCGGCCTCAGTATGTTCAGCCGATGCTTCTCGACATTCCTGACGGCGACTTCGCGGCGTATCTCTTCGACCTGGACGGCACACTGGTCGATTCGATGCCGGTGCACCTGCGTGCGTGGGAGATCGCACTGCGTCGCGTTGGGCTCATGGTGCCGTTCGACGAGGCATACTTCTATTCGCTGGGCGGCGTGTCGACGCTGGAATCGGCGGTGATTTTTGCGCAGCACTACGGGCTGACGTTCGACGCGCACGTGCTCGTGGAGCAGAAGGAGCAGCTGTACCTGGAGATGCTGCCCGAGGTGCGTGTCATTGAACCGGTGGCCGAATTCGCGCGGCGTGTCGCCCTGTCGCGACCAGTTGCGATCGTGACCGGTGGCGGCCCCGAGATCGCATTGCCGGCACTGGATGCGACGGGGCTGCGGTCGCTGTTCCCGGTCGTGATCACACCGCAGGACGTGGCACCCGGTCGCGGAAAGCCGTCGCCCGACATGTTTCTGCTGGCCGCGGAGCGACTCGGCGTGCACGCGTCGCACTGCCTGGTGTTCGAGGATGCGCTGCCGGGCGTCGCGGCAGCGCGTGCGGCCGGCATGCAGGTCGTGACGGTGCCGCGACGCTGACCCGCGACGCTGCGCCGCGATGCTGAGCTGCGGACGTCAACCGTGGATGTGCACTGCGAGGCCGCACGCGGTCGCGGCCGACCACAGGTCAGACCGGCAATGCCGCTGCGCCGTTCCTGACACTCGCGATGTAGTCGCCGCGCAGCTGCATGGTGACCGTGCCGGGCGAACCGCTCGCGATCGCGATCCCGTCGACCCGCACGATCGGCATCACGAACGCTGTCGCCGCCGTCAGGAACAACTCGTCCGCACCGTGCAGCTCGGCCGAGGCGATGCTGCGCTCGATGATCGCGATGTGACGCGCGGCAGCCAGTGCAAACGTGCGCTCGCGCGTGATACCCGGCAGCACCTCGGTGCCCAAGGCATGCGTGACGAGCATGCCATCCTTCACCATGAACAGCGTCGCGGCACCGCCCTCGGTCAGATGTTCGCCTTCGACCATCAGCGCCTCGAATGCATCGGCCTCACGCGCCGCCTGCTTGGCGAGAACCTGCGGCAACAGCGCGATGCTCTTGATGTCGCGGCGCGCCCAGCGCTGGTCGGGCACCGTGATGGCCGCGGCACCCGCGACGGCACGTGGATGCTCGATCACGGCCAGCGAACGCGCATACGCAATGATCGTGGGCACCTGCACCGCAGGGAACGCGAAGTCGCGTTCGGCCGCGCCGCGTGTGACCTGCAGGTATACCAGCCCCTCGGTGACGCCGTTGCGCAACGCGAGCTCCAGCAGCATATGGTGCAGCTCGGGCCGCGGCATCGGTGACGCGAGCCTGATCTCGTGCAGTGAGCGATCGAGGCGGTCGAGGTGTGGCCCGTCGTCCACGAATCTCCCATCCACCAGCGCGATCACTTCGTACACACCGTCGGCAAAGAGAAAGCCGCGGTCGAAGATGGAAACGGTAGCCTGGGCCTCGGGGACGAAGGCGCCGTTGACGAAGGCGATGCGTGTCATGAGCGTGAACATACAACGCGCACATCCCGTGGCTGACGCGTTCGCCCCTGCGGCCGGTAGCTTTCGCACATGCGATGGTCACTGCCTGCGCTCTGGTCCGCCGTGGAGCGCTTTGCGCACGCGCGTGGTGCAATCCCTGCCACGTTCCTCTGGAATCTGGCTCAGGGATCGGTGGTGCCCGGTCCGTCGGATCTGCTGATGGTGCCATTGGCCATTGCCGATCCGCCGCGCACGCGCGTGCTGGCCTGCACCGCCGCACTCGCGTCGGTGATCGGCGGCTGCATTGCCTACGGGCTCGGCGCCGTCGCATTCGCCACGGTCGGCACGCCGCTGCTGCACGCGATCGGCATCTCCGACGCGATGCTTGCCCGCATCATGACATTGATGCTGGACCGGGGCTGGATCTTCGTGATCGGCAGCGCGTTGACACCGCTCAGCACGAAGGCGCTGGCGATGACCGCCGGTGCCGTCGCGATGCCGTTTCCGGTGTTCGCATTCGCGCTGGGTGCAGGTCGCGTGGTGCGTTACGTGATCATCGTGCTGCTGCTGGAGGCGAGCGCCGGTACGCTGCTGACGCTGCGAAGGCGGCTGCTGAAACACTGACACTGCCGCTTCACGCCTGTCATGCCGGCGTCACGCCGCCGTCGTGACGGCTCCGCGTTCCACGCGCACCTGCTCGCTGCCCGGCAGCATCGCTTCTGCTGCATCATGCGTGACGAGCAATGTCGTCATGCCATGTTCGCGGGCCCACGACAGCACGGCCGTACGCACACCGCCGCGGAGCGCACTGTCCATCGCGGCGAACGGCTCGTCCAGCAGCAGCGTGCGTGGTGCACGCGCCAGCGCACGCGCCAGTGCCACCAGCTGACGCTCGCCGCCGCTGAGCGTCGGCACGGGCTTCTGCAGCAACGCGTCGATATGCAGCACGCGCATGAGTGCCTGCACCACCGCCGCATCGCGCGCGCCGTACTCCACGTTCTGTCGCACCGTGAGATGCGGAAAGAGCCACGCCTGCTGGTAAACGAGTCCCACGCCGCGCTGCTCCGGTGCGACGCGCGTCACGTCGCGGGCATCCAGCACGATCGTGCCGCTGCTCAGCGGGCGCACGCCGGCAATGGTTTCGAGCAGCGTGGTCTTGCCGGCACCGGTGGGCCCGGTCACCACGCCAACGCCGCCCGCCGGCACGCGAAACGACGCGCCGTCAAGCGTGAAACCTGCGACGCGAACCGTGAGCAAGGTGATGTCGATCATGCGCGCTCCGGCCGGCGTGCCATGCGGATCATCAGCAGTACGCCGAGCGCCACGCACACCAGCGCGGCTGCCACGGGCAGCACCGATCGCAAGCCGTACGTGACATAGCGATCGTACGCCAGCACGCTCGCCACACGCGGATGATACGTCACGATGACGATGGCGCCGAATTCGCTGGTCGCGCGCGCCCACATCGTCGTGCCGGCGTTCACGATGCCGTTGCGGGCCAGCGGCAGCGTCACGCGACGAATCGCCATCACGCGATCATCGCCCAGCGTGCGCGCCACCGCTTCCAGTCGCGCATCCACGCGTGCAATGCTCTCGCGAGCGCCGAGGATGAACAGCGGCGCACTGACCACCAGCATCGCGACCACGATGCCGAGCGGTGAGTTCACCACCGACAGTCCGACCGGTGCGAGTAGCGCACCCACCGCGCTCTCGCGACCCATCGCCAGCAGCAGTGCCATGCCAATCACCGGGTGCGGAATGACGAGTGGCAGCTCGAGCAGTGCTTCCACCAATGCCCGTCCGCGAAATGGCACGCGCGCGAGCAGGTATGCCACCGGAATGCCGCCGAGCACTGCGAGCACCGTCGCCAGCGTCGCACACAGCAGGGTGAGTCCGATTGCCTGCAATACCTCTCGGTCGGCAAATGCGCCGGCCAGGCCCGCGAACCCTGCGCCGGCCACCAGCGTGCCGGTCGGCAGCACCAGCGACAGCACGAGCAATGATCCGAGCAGTGTCGCGACGGCTGTCAGCAGCACGCGTGACAGGGACGCGGTCACTGCGGCAGTACGATCCGGGAGGGGACCGCCACCACGCGCGGCGTACCCAGCACATCCAGTCCGGCGCGACGCATGATGCGCACGCTGGTGGAGTCCAGCAGTCGAGCGGCGAGCACCGTGGCCTGGATCAGGTCAGGTCCGTTGCTGACGGCAGCCATGGCATACCGGATCGGCATGCCACGAATCGTGATCGGCTCGTTGGGCATCTCGCCAGTGATCGCGACCGACGCGCGGCGATACGAAGCAGAGTCACTCTCGGTTCCGAAGTCGAGACGATCACCGATGCGCACGTACGGCAGCTTCAGTGCGCGGGCCAGCGACTCATAGCACCAGGCCGCGTCGGCGTCGCCGCTTTCCAGCAGCGCCGCGAGATCCGCCTCGTTGCCGCGAAGCAGCGAGGCGGGTGACGCGGATGCCAGTTTAGCCGCGAGCCCCGGCCGATCGAGCTCCAGTTCGGCCAGCTGCCAGACCATCTGCGTGCGATAGCCAAGTGGTGCGCGCGCGGGATCGGCCCGCGCCACGCGGAGCCGGCCCGTGCTGACCACATCGGCCCAGTTGGCGGCCGTGATCGTGTCGGTCGTCGGCAGGCGGCGCGACAGCGCCAGCACCACGCGATTGCGCGCGAAGGTGGTGGCGGACATCACGTATTGCGGGATGAGCAACCGTTCCAGCTCGTCCGCGTCGGCAGTCACGATCAGGTCCGGCGTGCGACGCAGCGCAATCACGGATCGAAGCAATTCGCGGGAGCCCATGATCTCCATCCGCACCTTGGGTCCACCCGCGGCAGCGAGTGAATCCAGTGCCTCGCGCAGCGGTCGTGCGAGGCTGCCGGCGGCGAAGACCGTGAGCTGGCGTTCCGGCGCCACGTCCCTCGCACCGCAGCCCCAGGCGCCGCACAGCAGGAGCGTCGTCACCACCCGGCGAACAGGAATGATCATCATACCAACCTACGGTGTCGGGCCCGTGCAGGCGCACCAGCAAACGGTCGACGGGACAGTCGCAGCGATAGGTACCGTGCTCGCGCGCACGCCGCGGCTCACGATGAGCGTGCCGCCGTCAGGCAACGCATGTTTGCCGGTGCGACGTCAGCGCCACGTCCGTGCGCACCGGTCGAAACAGGCACGACGAGCGCACGTAGATTCACCTGCACGACCGAACTGTTCCGATTCGCGCCAGTTTCCTCGCGATCATCCCTGCGACTCCTTTCGCCCCTCATGGTTGACCTGGCAATAGATATCCGCGGCGTCACGAAGCGATATGCCGAGCATGTCGCGGTTCGTGACCTCTCGCTGCAAGTGCCGCGCGGCGCCGTGTACGGACTGCTAGGCCCCAACGGGGCCGGCAAGACGACCACGATCCGCATGATTCTGGACATCATCGCGCCCGACGAAGGCACTATCACGCTCTTCGGCAAGCGACACACGGACACGGGCGTGCTGGATCGCGTGGGCTACCTGCCCGAGGAGCGTGGCCTCTACAAGAAGATGAAGGTGCGCGACGTTCTGAAATTCCTGGCGGAGCTCAAGGGCATCGACGGCAGCGAAGCGGAGCGGCGCATCGAGGCGTGGATGGAGCGCATGTCGCTGAAGACCGCCGACAAGGACTGGGGAAACTCGAAGGTGGACGAACTCAGTCGCGGCATGCAGCAGAAGGTGCAGTTCATCGGCACGCTGATCCACGATCCCGATCTCGTGATCCTGGACGAACCGTTCAGCGGACTGGATCCGATCAACGCGCAGGCGCTGAAGGACACGGTCGTGGAACTGAAGGCGCGCGGGAAGACCGTGATCTTCAGTACGCACATCATGGACAATGCCGAGAAGCTCTGCGACTCGATCTGCATCATTGCGCAGGGGCAGAAGGTGCTGGACGGCGCCGTCTCCGACGTGAAGGCGGCGCATGCAGGCCGCACGGTCGCGGTCTCGTTCGACGGCGCACCCGGTTCGGCGGTCGACGCGATCCTGCGCGACACGACGCTGATCGCGAGCATGGACGACCAGAATCGCTTCCTGGAGCTGGAACTGGCCGACGGCGCATCGAGCAGCGAGCTGCTGCAGCGACTCGTGCACGCCGGCGCGTCACTGCAGCGGTTCGAGCGTGTGCAGCCATCGCTGCATCGCATCTTTCTCGAGAAGGTCGGGGCCACCGGAGTCGAAGCGGGGATGAGTGGACATGGGTAAGCTCAAGGCGATCATCCGGCGCGAGTACCTGGAACGCGTCCGCACGAAGTGGTTCGTCATCGCGACGCTATTGGGCCCGCTGCTGTTTCTGGCGATGACGGTGATCCCGGTGCTGTTCGTCTCGCGCACGAAGGCCTCACCGTCGTCGTCGAACATCACGATCATCGATGCGACCGGTGCCGCACTGGGCGAACGCGTCGCACAGGCGCTGCAGGATACAGTAGCCGTCAAGCCAGTCGTGACGACGGTTCCGCTGCAGGAAATTGCGGCCGCCGAATCGCTGGCCACCAAGGCGATCATCGCCGAGCAGCGGCAGGGATACCTGATCCTGGACACCGCCACGATGAGCGGACGTGCGGCGCGGTACACGGGGCGCAACACGTCCACCGTGCCGGACATGCGGCGCATGGACGATGCCGTGCAGAAAGCGCTGCTCGAGCTGCGGCTGGAAGGTGCCGGCATCAGTGCCGCGCGCATTGATTCGCTGACCAAGTTCAACGTGCAGCTCGACAAGACGCAGCTGAGCAGCAAGGGCCGCGAGAAGTCAGGTGTGGGCGGCGCGATCGTGGGCCTGCTGGTGGCGTTCCTGCTCTACATCGTACTGCTGCTGTACGGACAGACGGTGTTGCGCAGCGTGATCGAGGAGAAGACCACACGCGTGGCCGAGGTGGTGATCAGCAGCGTACGCCCCGAGATCCTGCTGGCCGGCAAGATCATCGGCATTGGTGCCGTGGCGATGACGCAGCTCGGCGTCTGGATCGGCAGCTCGGCATGGCTCGGCGCCAACGTGGTGCCGATGCTGGTGAAGCGGAGCGTAACGGGTGACAACGCCGCCGCCAGCGCGCGGACCTCCAGCGAGCTGATGTCGGGACTGCCCAGCTTCTCGTTCGGCCTCATTGGCGCGGTGCTCTTCTTCTTCGTCGCGGGCTACGTCTTCTATTCGTGCCTGTATGCCGCAGTGGGCAGCACGGTGAACAGTGAGTCCGAGGCGCAGCAGGCCGCGACGCCGGTCGCGATGCTGCTGATCGTGAGCGCGATCTTCATCCAGCCCGTCGCACTGGCGCCGCAAAGCACGCTGGCCTCGGTGATGTCGATGCTGCCGTTCGCTGCGCCGATCATGATGCCCATGCGCATGAGCCTCATCGCCGTGCCGGCGTGGGAGATTGCAGTGAGCATGATCGGCATGGTGGTGGCCTGCCTGGCCGCGATCTGGTTCTCGGCGCGCATCTATCGCGTGGGCCTGCTGATGTACGGCAAGCGACCCACGGTGCGCGAGCTGTTCAAGTGGCTGCGCTACGCCTGATGCACGACTGCGCTGTCGGCGTTCTTCGCGCGGCATGTGTAGCAAGGCGTTCGTGGCGTGACTCGGAAGCCGTCGCACGGGCAACGTCTTACTCCGCTCACACGGAGCCGCGGAGGCACATAGGGCTCGCGCGCGTCTCGACGCCCTGCGTCTCGACGGAAAAAAAGCTGTGGGAACTGCGTTCGTGTAAACGCAGCCCCTACAGCTTTAACTGCTTCTGATAGTCACTCCGCGGTGACGGCAAACAAGAGCTTGTCTCTCCGTGCCTCCGCGGCTCCGTGTGAGCGGAGTTCAGCCGCGGAGCTGTCGAACGATGGTGCGCGGCAGTTCAAGGACGCCGAGTCAGGCGCAATACTGGTCGAACGCCCCCACGAGGTCGTGCGAAATCTCGTCTGCGGTGCGGCCTTCGATCTGGTGACGCTCCAGCATGAACACCACCTTGCCGTCCTTCATCAGCGCGATGCTCGGGCTGCTCGGGCGGTAACCCGTCATGTAGCTGCGGGCGGCCTGCGTCGGCTCGGGGTCCTGACCGGCGAAAACCGTCACACTCTTGTCGGGCGTGGCCGTGTGAGCCAGCGCCGTCTTGATCGCGGGGCGCGCGTTCCGGGCTGCGCAGCCGCACATGCTGTTGACCACAACCAGCGTCGTACCGTCGGCACTTTTCAGCGCCTGATCGACATCGGCCGCGCTCTTCAATTCCTGCACACCGAGATCGGTCAGCTCGGCGCGCATCGGGGCAATGAAACGTTCGTCGTACATGGGTCCAGCTCCTGCCAGAAAGTGAATGAGCAGCGACAGACTAGAACAGGATGTCGTCGGCTACGTTCGTGTCGCGAACCAGCGCCAGGATGGCGGCTTGCGGCACCACCAGGTATCGCTCGTTCTCGAAGGTGATTTCCACACTCGCCTTGCGGAAGAACAGCGCGTAATCGCCCTTTCGTGCCTGCATCGGGACATGTCGCGCACCGCCCGGTCCCGGCTGCGCGTTCTTCCACGGCTCGTCGCTGTCCTGCGACGCCAGGTCCGGCATCGGCAGGCCGGGACCCGTCGCGACGATTCGACCGCCCTGCACCGCCTGATTGTCCACGGCAGTCGGCGGCAGGTACAGGCCCACCGACGAACGCTCCTCTCCCTCCTGAATGGAAACGAGCACCCGGTCGCCGACGACGATCAGTTCCTTGTTCTTTTTCCGCATGACGATCCCGATCAAACCCGGTCGTCAGGAAGTCCGACGACCACTGCCCCAAAGTTACACCGCCACCGTTGGGCTGGCTCAGCGATTGCCGGCTGCACCGGCGGCTGTCGACCGCTTCACGAGGTGAAACCGCGTCTGCCGCTGATACCCCCAGCGCACCACGCCGGCCCCATCGAGAATCACATCTTCTTCCTGCCCCACGCGCACCAGCTGGTTGCCCCACTCCGGCACCTTCGAGGCCGACTGCAGCTCGATGGAGAACCAGGTGCCGGGCTGCATCACATGGTCGCCGCGACCCGGCACGCCATCCTGATAGTCCCACAACCCGATCAGCGGGCCGGCGCCATGCCCATGCATCCCGATCGGATGCGAGTAGATGGTGCCCACGATGCTGTCGCGCGTCATCCGCTGCCGCGATGACTGCAGCACCTCGTTGCCGCTGCGGCCCGCCTTGATTTCCGAGAACACGATGTCCTGCAGGCGATTCGTGGTTGCCAGCGCGGCGCGCAGGCCGACCGGCACCTCGGTCTCGCCATCCTTCAGCACGTAGCCCATGTGCTGCGTGTCGGTGTTCAGGCGCATCGCCGTGATCCCGAAGTCGCAATGCAGCACGTCGCCCTTCTGGATCACGGGGTCGTCGCCGAGCTGCTGATCGGTGGATCCGCGGCGCTGCACATCGACCGACGGGTGGAACCAGGTCGTGAGCCCGTAATCCGCCATGCGCTGGCGCATCCACCAGACCACGTCGCTGGTGCGCGTGACACCGGGCGTGATGACGCGCCCCGAGAACGCCTCCTCGATAATGTCCCAGGTGAGGCGGTTCATTCGCGTGAACGTCGCCTCTTCCTCAGGCTGCCGGATCGCGATCAGGTCGACGGCCAAACGACCTGCAGTCACGATCTCCGGACGCCAGTCGCCAACCGGCTTCAGCACCTCGCGCGACAGCATGCCCGTGTACTCACCAAGTGTCAGCCCATCAGCGAAGGCGAAGGTCGTGTCGATGTTCAGCGCGATGCGCTTCGGCTTGCGGTCCAGGATGACCTTCGTGAGCACGTCCCACTGCGCCGAGCCCCAGAGTTCGGCGGTCGTGCGGCCGGAGCTGACGTTGGTGGCGGCGATCTGCGAGCGCACCGCCGTGTAGACGCCTCCCTGCGACGTGCCGCCGAGTGCGAGTCGCTCGATGCCCTTGTCACCACCGAGATCGTGAAAGACGTAGATGGTGCGTCGGCGCGCATTGAGCGTGGTGGGCGACACGATCGACGAGAACACCGGATCCTCGTTGTACTCGCGCATCGGCACGATCCACATGTCCACGCTGTCGCGTTTCATCAACGCGGGCAGCGTGCGCTCCATGCGCAGCGTGAGCCACTGCTGCTGTGCCGCGGCCCATTCCTTCTGCGTACCGAGGGGACGGCGCGCGTCGCTGCCCTGAAGATGCGGCCCGACCTGTGCGACGAGCGGCGTGGCCAGCAGGCTGGCCGCAAGCATGAGGCGATGTGCGGCGCGGCGCATGGGGAAAGCTCCTGTGTCGAAAAACGTGAGTCGTGTACGGTCCGTTCTGCTGCTGGTCGTGCGGCTGACGTCCTACCGATCGTCCTTCGGATCGTCGATCACGGTGTCGCCGGCCGCCCTGACGGAACGACGGATGCCCTGCACCACGATCGCAAGGATGCCGGCATAAATGGTCAGTGCCACGACGTGCCAGCTGACCACCTTCGCGGCGATGCTGCCAAGATCACTCCAGGTGGCCAGCGTGCTGCCGTACGGCTCGCGCGCGAGAAAGATCAGCAGCGCCGACATCGAGACTTCGGCGACACATTCGACCAGCGCGAATACAGGCACCCGCCAGAGCCAGCGCTTGAGCGGAAAGTTGCCCAGGTGAAGCGTCGCCATACCGAAGAACACCAGCACACCAAGCGCGATGACCGAGCCGAAAAAGAGCGGCGAGTCAGTGGGACCCGTGCCCAGGAAAAGCGCACGGCAGAGTCGCCACGCGACGCCCGTGAGCACTGCCATCGCGACGAGCGACCGGCTGAACTTGCGCACAGCACTCGCCTCGTAGGCGTCCCAGACTCCGGTGGCCGGAGGCGCGAAGCGGACCATGAGCGCAAGTTGACGACCGAGCGCGTCAGACGGAAGGCGATGCGCGACATGACGGCATAGGCAGGGGGTGTTTTCTGCTGCCTGGGCCGAGGTTCACCACGTCAGTTGTGGCACCGGCGCGGCGGGAAACGGGCGATGCGAGGCCCTACGGCGCGAGCCGCTCGGCGATGAAGCGCAGGCTCTCCGGCAGGTGCGCGCGCCAATAGACCCAGTCATGCCGACCGCTCCACTCGGCGTACGTCAGCGGCACATGCAGAGCCTGCATGTTCTCGCGGAACGAGCGGCTCATGGGCAGCAGCTGATCTTCCGTTCCGACGTCCACGAACAGCGACGGCAGCGGATCGCCGCGCCGGAGCAACTGCTGCACCAGGTGTGTGGGGTCGCGCGCGATCCACGACACGGAATCGGCGCCGAATGCGGGCTCCATTCTCGTCCAGCGTGCGCCCGAGGCGGTGCGCAGCTCGTCGCGCGTGCGTGCATCGCGCATCGTCACCCTGCCGGTCGTCGACACCGTGCTGCTGTCGGTCATGAGTGCCGGTCGCAGCACGCCGCTGTGACTCGCGGCGACGGAGAATGTCAGCGGATTGCGCGCGGCGATGCTGATCGCGCCATAGCCGCCCATGCTCAGCCCCGCGATGGCGCGCGACTCGCGACGCGGCAATGTGCGAAATGCCGCGTCGGTGAACGCCAGCACGTCATGCACCACGTAGTCGTCGTACTTGGGCCAGGGCACGCAGTAGGTGTCGGCATTCTCCTGGCGTGGCGTGCGACGGCATGCCGCCACGTCGTTCAAGGCATGCCATGTGGTCCACCACCCGTCGTCGCCATCGGGCATCACCACGATCATCTCGCGCATGCCCGCCGCCACGAGCGAGTCCATCGTGTGGGCCAGCGCGCCCTGTGCCGTCCAGTCGGTCTCGCTGCCCCAGCTCCCGTGCAGGTACACCGCCACCGGATAGCGACGCGTTGCCGCAGTGCTCGCGTCGTACGACGGCGGCAGGTACACAACCATCGTCTTCGTGATGCCGAGTGCCTGCGACCAGAATCGCACCGGCTCGACACGACCCGTGCGCACTGCCGACATGACCTGGGCCTGCACGCTGGCCGTACAAGTCGCAACCGCCAGCATCAGGCATGCGAGGTGGCGCTTCATGACCGAGAGTGGTGACAGGGTGATGTGCTGCAGAACTCAGTGCGTGGTCGCATCGCGCTTCAGCCAGACGTAAAGCGGCGTGCCGGCGACGATTGCCAGAAAGCCCCACATCGCCGACTGCGGCCCGACGCCGTACATCGTCCAGAGCACGAATACGAAGCCGATGGTCGCCTCGACCGTCACGCGCGTCGCACTTTCCGTAGTGTAACGCTCGGGAAAACGACGCACGAGCAGCAGCTCGGCCGCGCAGGTGTACAGATGCGGCAGCAGCGTGGTCAGGATCGCGAGTAGCGCCACGAAGCTGAAGACGCCGAGCAGCGACTGCGAGAAGTAGAGCAGCAGCAGCGCACTGGGGATCAGCGTGCCGACGATCATCGCAACGTGTGGAGTAGCGAAGCGTGGATGCAGGCGACCGAGCGGCGGAAAGAACAATCCGTCCTGCGCCGCGGTTACGGGAATGCGTCCCGCCATCAGCACCCATCCATTGAGCGTGGCGAGATTGGAGCCCAGTGCGACGATGCCGATCGCAATGGCAGCCCACGGTCCGACCGCGCGCGCCATCGCCACAGCGATCGGGCGAGGACTCTCTGCCAGTTCACCCGTCGGTACGGTGCCGATCACCATCAGCGCCGTCAGCAGGAACACCGCCGTCGCGATCCAGTAACCAAGCATCGTGCCGCGTCCGAGGGTCTCCGCCGAGCCGCGCACCTCGTCCGCGGGCACGGTTGCCGATTCGACGCCCGAAAACGCCCACACCACCAGCGCGCATGCCGGCGCCAGCGCGCCCCAGCCCTGCGGTGCGAACGGCGTCAGGTTCGCGATGCGGATTTGCGGCAACGCGATTAGTGCACCGATGACGAGCGGCACCACGGTGAGGAACATCAACGCCACCTGCAGCCGTGATCCGTGCTGCACGCCGATGGTGTTCAGCGCGCAGAATCCCCACAGCAGCAGCTGCGCCAGCATGAACTGCTGCATCGGTGACTCGCGGAACGACTCGCTGAATCCCGTCGCGTAGCCGATCACTGCGGTCACGATCGCCGCGTTGCCGATGGTGGCGCTGAGCCAGTAACTCCACACCGTCTGGAATCCGGCGAAGTCGCCGAACGCCTCACGCACATACACGTACGGGCCACCGGTCCTGGGCCAGCGTGTCCCGAGTCGCGAGTAGGTGCGCGCAATGAAGAAATAGCCGACGGCGGTGATTGCCCATGCGGCCAGTGCGAGCGGTCCTGCAGCCTTCGCCATCGTGGCCGGCAACGTCCAGATCGACGTGCCGACCATGTTTCCCACCGCCAGCGCCACGACGCCGAGCAGCGTCAGGCGGCGAATGGGCGCGATGCGTTCCGTCAGCGGAACACGTGTCCGATGCGCGACCAGCGGATATCGGTGATGAATGGCAGCGCGCGATCGGAATCGGCGGCATTGTAGCTGTAGTACACGAAGATGGGGCGGCCGCGCAGGTTGCCGCGCGGCACGATACCCCAGTACCGGCTGTCCTTCGACTCGTAGCGATTGTCGCCGAGCATGAAGAGGTGACCGGCGGGGATCACGAGCGGGCCCCAATTGTCGTGCGTCGGCACGGCAGGCGGCTCACCGAATCGCGAGCCCTTCACTTCGACACGATGCTGCCACTCGAAAAGCGGGTGCGGTTCGTCGGCGCCGAGCTTGCTCGTGCTTTCGTCGGCGCGCTGCGGAAACGGCGTGCCGTTTACGTGCACCACGCCGTCGCGCATGAAAATCGTGTCGCCAGGCGTGCCCCAGAGCCGCTTCACCAGCGTGGGCTGCGGCTCGTTGCCGACCTGCGCCTCGTCCGCCTGGTACGGCGACTTGAAGACGACGATGTCCTTGCGCACAGGCTCGGCGTAGCCGGGCAGCGTGAGGTCGGTGAACGGAATGTTGGGGCCGTACACCAGGTTGTTCACGAACAACCAGTCACCGACCATCATCTCCGGCTCCATGCTGGGCGACGGGATGCGGTAAGCCTGGAAGAAGAAGATCCTGATGACGAAGAAGATGAGGATCGGAACGATCCAGCCCTTCAACCCTTCGGTGACCGACGACTTGGCCGCGCTGGTGCCGCGCGTGCCGCGCGCAGCGGCGACGACCTTCGATGGCGGGGCGGAACTGGAGTTCTGGTCGGCAGCCACGGGATTTCGATGCAGCGGTAACGGGCGTGAACGGCGGGATGAAACACAATCGAGGGCCTGCCCCCAGGAGGACATGCCCTCGATCCGGTCCAGCAAAAGATAACCCGCCAGCTGGCGGGTGATTCGATTCAGCTCAGGTGCTTCGACACGAGAGCCGTCATTTCAAACATGGTCACGCTCGACTTGCCGCCGAACACGGCCTTGAGCATGGCATCGGCCACGATGGTCCGCTTGTCCGTGGGCTTCTGCAGGTTGTTCTTCTTGATGTAGTCCCAGATGTCCTTGGTGACTTCGGTGCGCGGGCGCGGATTCGGGCCAATGACGGCAGCCAGTTCCGGGCTGATGGTCATTGACTTGTTGAACGCCGTGGCGCTCTTCTTTGCGGCCGGCGCCTTGGCGGCAGCCGTCTTCGCAGGTGCCTTGGCAGCGGCCTTCGTGGCCGGCGCCTTCGTTGCGGCAGCCTTCTTCGCAGGGGGCATCGCAGATCCTCGGGACTGAGGGAGGGGCGAGCGACGCTCGCCGATGACGTGGAGCGAGACTCGCGCGCTCATCGTGGCAGACGACGGCGACTGCCGAACGAAATGACCATGACGGGCGGGAAGGTACACACTGGCTACCCGGGCGCAACAGCAGCTGCACCCACTCGTGCGGCAGGAGCGTCAGGGCGCTGCGTCGAACGACCGGAGCAACGTGACCATCCGCTCGTCATCCGGATCGGCGCTGGCGTCGTCCTCGGCGAGCATCTCGATGGCCTGCGGTGTTTCCAGCAGCAGCGGGATGTCGCGGGTGCGCGGGTCACCGAGCAGCCACCGGAACGCATCGATGCCGATCTCGCCCTCGCCCAGCAGCATGTGTCGATCCCTGTTCGATCCAAGCGTGCCGAGGCTGTCGTTCAGGTGCAGGAACGAGGGCGGCTCGCCACATGCCTGTTCGAACGCATCCAGCACACCGATGCATGCGTTCTCCGAGGCGCTGATATCGTAGCCCGAGGCGAACAGGTGGCAGGTATCCAGGCCGTAGCCCGCTCGTGCGCGCAGCGATGGTGGCAGCGAGGTGAGGATACCCGCGACCTCCTGTACCGTGCGCCCGATCGTGTTGCCGGCGCCGGCGCTGTTCTCGACGAGCAGCTTCGTCGCGCCGTCCACCGTCTCCAGGGCACGCGTCATGGCCGTCGCGACGCGTGCCACTCCTGCGTCGCGATCATTGTCGGTTGCGGCACCGGGATGAAAGCAGACACCACGTACCTGCAGGGTGGTGCTGCGTTCCAGTTCCTTCGTCAGTGCGGTCGCGGCACGCTCCCACTTCTCCGCATCCGGCGTCGCGCAGTTCAGCACGTAGCCGGCGTGCACGATCACGGCCGTGCGCGCGATACCCGCCTCTGCGAGCGCTGCGTGAAACGCCGTCACCCGTTCCGGCTTCACACCCGCTTTCTCGTTGTAATACTTGGGAATCGCGCTGAAAATCTGCAGGGCGGTCATACCGGCGTTGCCCGCGCGGCGTGCTGCCATCGGAATGCCGCCGATGTCGATCGTGTGTGCGCCGATCAGTCGTGGCATGGGTGTGCGTGTCGAAGGGTCAACGTGCGCGGCAGCATGCACTCAGCGCGTCACGATGCGCGCGCGACGCAGCAGGAATGCGCTGCCGGATTGCGAGTCTTCCGTCCAGCCGACCCACAGCTGGCCGCCCTGCAGTCGCACGATCTGCGGTGCCGACGCCTGCTGCGAGCTGGTGCTGACCGGAATCAGCCGCGCCGTCTGTTCGAACAGGTGGCCCGCCGTGAGCGACATGCTGAGCGCGATGCGCCCCAGCGCACTGTTGGGATCTTCATACGCCACCGCGACGGTGTCACCACGGCTCGCCACCGTGACCTGCACCGGCTTCTCGCCATACACGATGGCCATCGGCGCCTCGAAGCGACGGAGGCGCGGATCCATGAGGTGCGAGTAGAACAATCCCGGCCCTTCCGGTGCCACCATGTAGTAGGCGACATGCACGTAGCCGTTCACGCTGTCCACGCTGATTGCCGGTGCGGGCCTCGCGCAGCCGAGCAGCGCCTTGTCCACGGAATCGACGACCACGCGCTGCACCGCCGCGCCGCTGGAATCGCGCTCCTCGGAGAGCAGCGACGCACTGCTGTCGTTGCGGATTGCCCACCAGGCGGACCACTGCCGGCCACGGACCAGCGGCGCCGTGACGTATGATCCTGGGCAACCCCGGATGTCGTTCGGAACGCCGACCCCCGCGGGCGCCGGCGTGGTGTCTCCACGCGCGACGACCACCTCCGGCGTCGCGCCCGGAGTCCAGCGGGCAGCATACTGCGCGGCCGAGTCCACGCCGGAAGCGATCGGCGTCGGCGCCTGCCACTCCACCGGTGGCGCATCCCACGAACAACCGACGACCAGCACCGTCGCAAGCACACCTCGAAACACACTGCTGCACAAAGCCGACATGCGGCCAATCTACGCGATCTCCGCCGCTGCACCGCGCTAGCTTTGCCGAACCGGCCGGGCATGCGCCGCGTGGCCAACTGCCAACTCCACTCCGCACATCATGACGTCACCCCTCGTCGCGCCAGTCGGTGCCTCGCAGTTCGCCGGCTCGCGCCGGATTCCCGCACCGGTCAACGAGCCGGTCAAGCACTACGCACCGGGCTCGCCCGAGCGGTCGGAACTGCAGGCACGCCTCGCCAGCATGTCCACCGAGCGTGTGGAGATCCCGCTCGTCATCGGCGGTAAGCGGATCCACACGGGCAACACCGCCACGCAGGTCATGCCGCATGCACACAGCCACGTGGTGGCCGATTTTCACAAGGCCGGCGACGCGGAGATTGCTGGCGCCATCGCAGCCGCCGCGGCCGCAGGGAAGGAGTGGGCGTCCTGGAGCTGGGAGGATCGCGCCGGCATCTTCCTGAAGGCGGCCGAGCTGCTCACCACCACGCGTCGCCAGACGGTGAACGCCGCCACGATGCTGGGCCAGTCGAAGACCGCGCATCAGGCCGAGATCGACGCCGCCTGCGAACTGATCGACTTCTGGCGCTTCAACGTGTCGTTCGCGCAGGAGCTTTACGCAGAGCAGCCGATCAGCAACAGCGCCACCTGGAACCAGTCCGACTACCGGCCGCTGGAAGGCTTCGTGTACGCGGTGTCGCCATTCAACTTCACGGCGATCGGCGGCAACCTGCCCGGTGCGCCGGCGCTGATGGGCAACACGGTCATCTGGAAGCCCGCCTCGACGGCGATGCTCTCCGCGTGGTACGTGATGCAGATCCTCGAGGAAGCGGGCCTGCCGCCCGGCGTGATCAACTTCCTGCCGGGCGATGCAGTGCAGATTTCGAATGCGTTGCTCGCACATCGCGACCTCGCCGGCGTGCACTTTACCGGCAGCACCGGCGTGTTCAACGGCATGTGGGAGACCATCGGCCGCAACATGGGCGGCTACCGCAGCTACCCGCGCATCGTGGGCGAGACGGGCGGCAAGGATTTCATCGTTGCGCACCCGTCGGCCGACCCGATCGCGCTGGCCGTGGCCATCGTGCGCGGCGGCTTCGAGTATCAGGGCCAGAAATGCTCGGCCGCCAGTCGCGTGTACGTGCCAAAGTCGCTCTGGCCCATGGTGCGTGATCATGTGGCGCAGATGGCGAGCCAGATCAAGGTGGGCGACGTGCGCGACTTCACGAATTTCATGGGCGCCGTGATCGACAAGCGCGCCTTCGACAAGCACACGGAATACCTCGCCCTCGCACAGCGAGACTGCGAGATCGTCACCGGCGGCACGTCGAATGGTGACGTGGGCTACTTCGTGCAGCCCACGCTCGTGCGCACCGACGATCCGTCGCACCGCATGCTGAGCGAGGAGATTTTCGGCCCGATCGTCACGGCCTATGTCTACGATGACGACAAGTGGCTGGAGACGCTGCAACTGGTCGACGCCACCAGCCCGTACGCCCTCACGGGCGCCGTCTGGGCGCGCGAGAAGCAGGCGGTGCTCGACGCGATGTCGATCCTGCGCAACGCGGCCGGCAACTTCTACATCAACGACAAGCCGACCGGCGCCGTGGTCGGGCAGCAGCCGTTCGGCGGCGCACGCGGTTCGGGCACCAACGACAAGGCCGGCTCCAAAATGAACCTGATGCGCTGGGTCAGCCCGCGTTCCATCAAGGAGACATTCGTTCCGCCGACGGAATGGCAGTATCCGTTTCTCGGCGAATGAGCGAATCGACATCGATGACCAGCAGCGGCGAGTCTTCGGGTTCGCCGTTGTTCGTCCACTACTTCACGCTGGACGTCTTCACCGACCAGCGCTTCGGCGGCAATCAGCTGGCCGTGATCCTCGACGCCAGCGGCCTGACCAGCGACGAGATGCTGCAGGTCACGCGCGAATTCAACTTCTCCGAAACCACGTTCGTCCTGCCGGCTGAAGACGCCGTGATGACGCGACGGGTCCGCATCTTCACGCCCGGCGGCGAGGTGCCGTTCGCGGGGCATCCCACTGTCGGTACGGCGATCGCGCTGGTCTTCTCGGGCGACGTGACGACCGGCGGCGACGACGTGCAGATCGTGCTCGGCGAGAACGTGGGACCGGTGCCGGTCACCGTGCGCCTGCGCGACGGCGTGCCGGAATGGGCACAGCTCTCGGTCGCGCAGATGCCGATCGAGGAACCGCCGCTCGATCCGGCGCTGGTTTGCGAGGCGCTGGGACTGCAGCTCTCCGACCTGTTGCCGCTGGAGACGCATGCGCCACGCGTGACGTCGTGCGGACTGCCCTTCCTGATCGTGCCCGTTGCGACACGTGACGCGGTGGAGCGTGCGCGTGTGCAGGTGGAGCCGTTCGAGCGGAGTTTCCGCAATACCTCGGCCGACATGATGCTGGTGTTCGCACCAATCAGCGACACACCGGGCGTGGACATTCACTGCCGCGTGTTCTGCCCGGGCGTTGCCGTACCGGAAGATCCGGCGACCGGCAGCGCCAACGCCGCGCTTGGCGGATATCTCGCTGCCCGCACACCGCGCACCGGCACACTGCGCTGGATCACGCAGCAGGGCATCGAGATGGGCCGGCCGAGCAGGCTGGAGATCGAAGTGGACAAGGTGGGAACCGCGATTACCGCGGTGCGGGTTGGTGGCAGCGCCGTGCTGATGTCGGAAGGGCGGCTGCGGGTGCGCTGATTCTGGTTCCGTGCGTGCAGCAGACCGCAAACTCTGCTCGCACGGAGCCGCAGATGCACGGAGACGTGCAACAGCGTTCTTGGGATGCACGGTACGAACACTGCACTGCAGACCGCGCGCCGCTCTCGTCTGTGCTGCGCACAACGCCGAACGCGCATCGCAGTTTGCGAGGCCTTTCCAGTTGAGCGTCTCCGCTGACTCCGTGCGATGAGCGTTGACGATGCGAACGCGCACTGGGGCTGTTCGTCAGCCGCGTAAATTGCGCAGATATCGTTCGGGATCTGCCAGAAAATCGCGTGTCAGGCGCACATGTTCCGTCTGATCCCATGCGACCTCGGTGATCGGCGTCTCGTCGAACGAATGAATTCTCGCACCCGGAAAGGCGAGCAGCAGTGGTGAGTGGGTCGCGATGATGAACTGCGCGCCCTCGGCCACGAGGTCGAACATCATGGCCAGCAGCGCGAGCTGCCGTTGGGGCGAGAGCGCAGCCTCGGGCTCGTCCATCAGGTACAGCCCGCGCGGTACGAGTCGCTGCTGAAAGAAGTTCAGGAACGCCTCGCCGTGCGACCGCGCATCAGGATCGGCACCATAGCGATTCTCCATGTCCTGCAGGCTGGCGCGCACCGGTCCCATGGCGAGCGCCTTTGCATGCGCCGAGCGGTCCGCATACTCCTCCTCCATGCGCGCCAGTGTCTCCACGAACTCCGCACGCTCGCGCTTGAGCAGATTCTGGAAGCCGAAAAAGTCCTCGGCGCGCAAGAAGAATCCGCGGTTGCTGCGCGAACGCCAGCTGAGCGTGAGCGCACGCGAGAGCCAGAGCTGCTCGGTCAGCGTCGGATCGTCCTGCGCACGACCGGTCGCACCAGCCGACGGCAGTGACGCTGCGATCGCGATGGCCTCCAGCAGCGTGGACTTGCCCGAGCCGTTCTCGCCCACGAAACAGATCACCGGCGCATCGAGGTCGAGCGTACCGAGTGCCGCGATCGTGGGCACGGTGAACGGAAATTGCGCGCGCGTCCTCGACCAGTCCGGGTGCGTATGCGTCACGCTGCGCAGCTGCGGTGCGCCGTCGTGCGACACATCGGACATCGGTGTTGCGGTCGTGCGCCGTCTCGGTGCACGCGGCATGTCAGGCGCGGCCGTCAGCAGTGCGCATGGCTCCAGGCTGTCTGCGTGGCTCGCAGATCGTCAACTCCGCTCACACGGAGACTCGGAGCCGCGGAGGAACAGCATCGGCTGCTGGTGTGATGCCGTTCAAAAGAAATCTGTTGATGAACAACTCGCGCGAATGGAGGATTGCATGGTCGCACAATCCTCCGCGGCACCGCGGCTCCGTGTGAGCGGAATTGAAAGATCGTACTCTGCGCACGCACCCTCCGAGCCGCACGCTGTACCGGCACCGACCTAAAACCGCGCACCAAGCGAAAGGTCGACGCGCGTGCCTTTGCGTGGGTAGATGCCGCGCGCAGCGTCGACGCGAACGAGTCCGTCCACGAAGGATGACCCAAAGCCCCAGCCCGAGATCGGACGACCCGGCCTCGTGACGTCGGCGCGATCGCCGGCCCAGCCAAGATCCAGAAACGCCGTGCGCTTTGCACCGACGTTGCCAAATCCAAGCTCGGTGCGTGACAGCCAGTACGTGTCACCCACACGTGTGCCCGCCAGCTGACCGCGCACCGTGCGCAGTCCACCCATGAAGAACTGGCGCTGCAGTGGCACGCTGTTCGTCGCCGTGCCGGCGCTGGCCGTCTGCGCGGCGGAAAACTTCCAGAACAACGGGCGTGACACCGTGATCTCACCGAGTGAACGCGCGTAGTTGAAGTTGCCGCCAGCAGCCTCGCCGCGAAGGTCGGTGCTCACGCTCCAGCCGCGCGGATCCAGGCCGTAGCTGGCACGCCACTCGCCGGCCGCACCACCGATGCTTCCCTCCTCGGCGATGATGTTGTCCGGCATGACGCGGCGATCCTTGAAAGCGTTCGCGAGGTTGAAGTTCCACCGCTTGCGCGCATCGTCGTGTCGCTCACCGAATGCGCGCCACCGCAGCTGTCCCTTCGTCGTCTCCTTCACCCACGTGAACTCCGCGCCCAACTTGCGATAGTAGAACCCTTCATCACGACCATAGAGCAGCGTCGCCATGGATGCGCCGAGGGACAGCGGATCGCCGAAGTCGTTCACGTAGCCAAGGCGGCGAAACGCCGCAGCCTGGATCGTCGTCCGCCCGTTGGTGCGCGCCAGCCGCAGCTCGCCGTTGGGCTGCCAGTCAGCCACGCCGATGCGAGCCGCACCTGATGCCGTGTAGCCAAGGCCAAGCGGCCAGCGCACCTCACCGCCAAGCGAAAGTCCTTCCACACGATTGTAGCGCTGCTGCCTGAGACCGACGTCGAACTGCAGCGGCTGCGGACCGAACGCCGGCTGCAGCGAGAGCCCCAGCGTGCTCGCCAGTGACTCGGCGTCACGCTGCGAGAACACCGCCTCGTTGGCATCATACGGCGAATCCGGCAGCTCCTTCGAGGTGGCGAGCGTGGTGGAATCGCACGGCAGCTTCACGGCGTACCGTAGCGCGCCTTCGTACCGCGACTCCATACGCGTGTAATAGCCACCGCTGCGAGCACACTCCGCGTCACGCACCTCGCGCCGTGCCGTACGGATGGATGCACGCACCAGCGAATCACCATAGGCGCGCATCTTCCGCGCAGCGCGTGACGAGTCGGTCGCGACGGGTACCGGCTTGCCGGCGAGAGCGAGCAGGGAGTCGCGTGTTGCCGCGCGCTGCTTGCGAACGGCCGCCACGAGCGAGTCGCGATGGCTGTCGTACAGCGAGTCGGCGACGTAGCGTGTGCGCACCGCAAGCGCGGTGGTATCCAGCGGCAGCGCCGGTTTCAGGCCATACTCCTTCAAAAGCGAGTCCTTCACGGCAAGTCGACGTGCACGCGTTTCGCGCAGCTCGTTCACCTCGTCGGTCACCACGTCTTCGCAGGCCGGTGCACAGATCTGCATGCTGGGACTGGTGCGCGACGCACTCGCCAGCGTCGGCATCGGCGGCAGCGGACTGGTGCCATCCACGTCGTCGTACTTGTAGCTCTCCTCGATCCGCACCGGCGTGCGCAGGAAAGTCAGCTGCGACGTGCCCTCGGCACGATTGACGCGCGGAAGCCAGAACCTGCCCTCGTACAGGGCGTATTCCACCGTGACCAGGTTGATGTCGAAGCGCAGCGGGTTGATGAGGCCGCGCACCAATGCCGGCGGCATTTCATCCTTCGCAGCCTTCACGCGAGCGGCACGGCGCGGCGTGGTGTCACGTTCGGCTTCCTCGAGCTCCTTCTTCGCGTCGGCAACAGCTTCGGACCAGATCTCAAGCGGTGCCGACAGCCGATAGGCCGCGCGCACCAGCGATCCACTGCGCGTGTCGAACCAGAAGCTGCCGACGAAGCTGCGCCACTCCGGGCGTCTCGCGATCACCTTCAACTCACGCAGCGTGATGCCGTCGCCGGTCGGCAGCGTGATGCGCAGCGAATCGCCGATCCGGTAGCGATAGTACGCCTCGCTGCCACTCGCGAGCGGATGTATGAAGCCCTCCGTCTCGTCCACGTCGCCACGTACCATGCGCGCGTCGCTGCTCGGAATCCAGAGCTGCTCGCGACCAGGAAAATACGGCACCGGGATCAGCGATGCAGCCACGCCGCTGACGTTCACGTTCTTCGACATCGGCACGGTGGTACGCGATGCGAGCGGCTCGATCCACATGCCCTGTCCGCGTCGCCACTTCACGTTCGACACGTTCTCGGTGCGGAAGAGCAGCCGGTTCCGCGTCAGCACCGAGGTGCCAAGGTTGACTGTGATGCGGGCCTGCGTCTTCGCGTCGTACCCGCGCAGTGCCGAGTCCTGCGAAACGCGCGCGCGGCGCGCCAGCTGCAGGAGCGCCCGCGTGGCACTGTCGGAGAACGCGCTCGCCTGCAGCGCCGCGGTGACCGGACGACGGCGAACAGGTTCCGGCGTGGCGGGTGCGGGCTGCTGGAGCAGCAGGAAGAGTGCAGAAATGATCATGGGTGCCTGGTGGTGAGCTGGGCGTCGACAGCCTGTACGACAGCGTACGCGTACAGGTTCCAGCCGGCCATGTCTGGTAAACAGGCAGTTGCGTGCAGTGCCGCCAACGCAGCGCCGATACTGGCTAGCGAGCGCGATGTTCTGCGCAGCCCCCAAGCCCACCGCAGTATGCATGAGCCATCACTTCCCGGTGCGGATCGCCGTTCCGCAAACGATCCATCGGGCCTCGAGCGTCGGTTGACGTCCATCCTGCAATCATCGCCGGCACCCACTGTCTGCGTGGCTCGAAGCCGCGACGAGGGTGGCGACCTGATGGTCGCCGGCGCGTCGCTGCTGGAGCATGTGCGCTTCCGCGTTGCCGCGCTGCAGCGATCCGGCATGCGGCGCGACGACATCCTGGCCAGCGATGCCGTCGGCATCGGGCGCGTGGTCGATGCGCTGGCTACCGTGATGGGCGGTTTCGTGTACTGGCCCTACAGCGACCATCGTCGTATTTCCGAAGGGCCACTGGTCACGGACTCCGGTGCGCCGCTGATCTGGCGTCCTAATCCGCTGGTCGGCGTGAACCTCGCGCCCGGCATGCCGCACGAGCCGCCAGCCGCGCTGCCCATGCGACTCTCGGTACGGTTGCTCGACGCGATGGCGAATGCGGGGCCGCAGGTCCGCGCACTGGCCGACGCGCGCGCCGATACTCCGCCGTTCGCGATCAATTCGCAAACCATCGGCCGACTGGGCGCCACGTTGCGCCGCCGCCTTGGCATCAAGCGCCAAAGTCTGCGGTTCTGCGCCGCACCGGCCGAGTCGGCGGCCGGCATCCTGCTCGATATCCTGCCTGCTATTGCCGCGCGTCAGGTGATGGTGGTGCCGAACGAGCCCGATCCGTCGTCCACGACCATCGTGCGTGCCATCGGCCGCTACCATCCCGACTCGATGACACTGACGCTCGCGCAGGCCACTGCACTGGTGGACACACCGGCCGACGAGCACACCCTGACGGCGATGCGACAGTTGCACCTGCTGATCGCTGACACCTGCCCCGTTCCACTGCCGCTGCGCGAGCGGCTCTCCACGATGGTCGGACGGCTGGACATTGCGTACATCCTGGCCGAGTCGGGTGACGCGTACCTGCTCTGACATGCCGGGCGCGTGGGACGCGACAGAATGAACGCACGACAAAATCAAACGGCGCGGCGCTGACGATCTCGCCGCACCGTTCCCGCATCGCAGCCCGTAAGGTCAGAACTCCCAGTTGATCCCGATGCTTGGCAGCAGCCCGATGCTCTCATTGGGCACCGGCGTCCGGCGCCGCGCATCCCACGCGATCTGCGACACGTTTTTTCGCGCGGTCGCGTTCTGCACGTCGATGTACGTCACCAGCTGCGACCGGCGGAACACGAAGCGACGATCGATTCGCAGGTCGAGCGCGAAAAACGGCGACAGGCGCTCGCCATCGTTGTAGCGGGTGAAGTCACGCTGCCCGGTCCTCAGGAATGGTGTCGTCGGAAGCCCCGCCGCCGCTCTCACGCGACCGCTGAACTCCCAGCGCGCATTCGGTCGCCAGCCAAGCAGGCCGTTGAAGACCATGGGTGAATCGAACGAGCCGATCGAGGTGCTGCCATCGAGTCCCCGGAACCGCGTGCGATTGTAGCTGGCGCTGATCAATCCGTAGACGGGCACGTCGCTGAGCCGCTTCTGCAGCAGCACCTCGGCTCCACGCACCGACCCGGTACCCTGTGCGACCAGCGGCTCCAGTCCGTACGGAATGTCGTTCGTCACATCGTCGAAACCGCTTGGCTGCAACACGGCACGGCGGCGAAATGCGCGTGCCGGATAGTCCGAGTATCGCTTGCCGTATGTCTCGATCTGCAGCTTCAAGTCGGGACGAAGCAACCGCTGCCAGCCCGCCACCACCTGGTCGGCGCGCAACGGCTGCAGTGTCTGCCGGTTCTCCGGGTCACCTACCAGCCAGATCGGCTGCGGCGCCTGATAGTATTGGCCGCCGGCGAGCGTGAACGTGTTCACGTCATCCACGCTCCAGGCCAGTGCACCACGCGGCGCGATGCGAATTTCGTTGCGCAGGAACTGGTACCAATCTCCGCGCACACCGAGTGTGAGGCGCAGGCGATCCGTGAGCTGCACGCTGCTCTGCACATATCCCGCCTGACGGAACGCCGTGAACGACGTGTCCACGCGCAATGCTCGCGGCACGCCATTCTGGTCCACACGCAACTCCCCGGGCAGCGTGATGTCGTAGTCCAGCGCGCCGGCATACTTCGCGATCAGGCCGGCGGAGAGCTCCGTGCGTGCGGAGAGCTGCAGCGTGAGGTCGGTGCGCAACGACGTTTCGCCTTCAGTGGACTGCGCGCCGAAGACCTGCTGCGGCGGGTTGGACGAGTCGCGCTGCGCGGCGTCGAAACGGCTCCACGTGCGACCGAGTGTCGTGGTCAGCACGCCGTTGTGCAGCAGCCGCTTCCAGGTCGCGCCGGCGATGTACTGGTCCTGCGATGACCCGAGCACGCTGGAGTTCTCGAAGCGGTCATCAGCGTCGGTGTTCTTGAACGTGATCCGGTCGCGCGCACCGACGAAGAGGAACGACAGCTCGTCACGCGCGCTGGGCCGCTGCACGGCCTTCAGCGTCACATCCGTGTACGCCGGAATGAACGGGAAGCCGACCGCGTTGAACACGAAGTCCAGGTAGCTGCGACGCGCGCTCACCAGCAGCGAGCCATCGTTCGGCAGCGGGCCCTCGACGATTGCACCGAGTCCCGTGGCGGAGAGGTTCAGCGTCGTCGCGCGCCTCGCGCGATTTCCTTCGCGCAGCGAGATCGTCGTCACGCTGGACGTGCGGTCGCCATAGCGAACGCCGAAGCCGCCAGCGCTCAGCGCGGCGTCCTTCACGAACTCGATGGGGATCAGTGACACCGGACCGCCGGTGGAGCCCTGCGTGCCGAAGTGATTCAGGTTCGGCACCTCGATGTTGTCCACCACGAAGAGATTCTCGAATGGCGCGCCGCCACGCACCACGAGGTCGTTACGGCCGGCGGTGGTCACGCCGACACCCGGCAGCACGCTCACCGCGCGAATCACGTCCTCCTGTACGCCCGGCGTCCGTCGAATCTCCTCGGCGGTGAACCGTTGCGTGCTGACCGGTGATTCGCGCGTCGGCTCGAAATAGCTGGGCGCGACATCCACCGTTGCCAGCTGCACCACGCGCGGCTGCAGCTCGATGACCACCGTGGTCGGCTTGCCGACGCTCACCACGACATCGCTGCGCACGATCGGTGCAAAGCCGATGGCGCGCACCTCGAGCCGCACCACCCCGACCGGGACCCGCAGCGTGAAGCGACCATCCGCGCCGGTGACCGCGGCAATGTCGGTGCCGCCAACGCGGATCGACGCGCCTTCGATGGGCTGCTGCGTGGGACCCGATCGCACGCGCCCGTCGATCAGGCCCGTGCGTGTCGTCTCCTGCGCCTGCACCACGGGCGCGCCCACCAGCAGCGCGCCGAGCATCAGGTATGCGCGTTGGCGCATGGAACGTAGAACGATGTGCATGGCAGGCAGGCAGCAAGGACCCATGGATGAGCAGTCACGAGTTCGACGCGCGATTCCGGCTGCAACGCAAAGGAGCCCGGCACCGCAGCCGTGAAGGCGCAGGTGCCGGGCTCCGCGCGTAGCGCGGCACCGTGACTTACTTGGTTTCCTTGAACAGCACGTGCTTCTTGACGACGGGATCGTACTTCTTCATCTCGATCCGCTCAGGATGCAGACGCGCATTCTTGGTCTTGTGGTACGTGTACGGTGATTCCGTGCTACGCAACTTGATGTTGATGCGCTTGCCCTTAGCGGCCATGATGCTCCTCGCGGGGTACTGGTTCCTGTAGCCTCCAAACGTATAACGGCCCAGTTCGGGATGCGAGGGGTGACTCCGAGCAAATTCGCGATCGTCTTCCAACCGAACGGCCCTCCGCGCCGGCGTCGAGGGCTGCTACACTGCGCTGCATGACTGTCCCGACCGCAAATCCGCTCACCGCACCCGTGCCCGCCTCCGGTGACTTCGACGCCGCCGTGCTCGAAGCCGGCGTCGACCGAATCTTGACGCTCTTCCAGCGGCTGCATGACGCAGGCGCGCTGCCGCCGGTACTGAGCCAGGTCACGCCTGGCACGATTGCGGACCAGCTTCCCGCGCTCCCTCCACGCGTCGCCGAGCCGCTCGAGACGATCCTTGGCGACGTGGAGCGGATCATCGTGCCTGGCATCACGCACTGGCATCACCCGTCGTTCTTCGCCTATTTCGCAAACTCGTCCAGTGTGCCATCACTGCTGGGCGAATTCTTGACATCGGGGCTGAACGCCAACGCGATGCTGTGGGTCACCAGTCCCGCCGCGACCGAGCTGGAAGAGCGCGTGCTGCAGTGGCTCTGGACCGCGATGGGGCTGCCCGACGCAACGTCGTGGTTCGGCATGATCACCGACACGGCATCCATGTCCACGTTGCTCGCGATCGCGGCGGCCCGTGAGGCCGCGGGCTACGACGTGCGCCGAAAGGGTCTGGCCGGCCGCGTGGACGTGCCGGTGCTCCGTGTGTACTGCAGCGAGCAAACGCACTCGTCCATCGACAAGGCGTGCATCACGCTGGGCATCGGCAGCGACAACGTGGTGAAGATTCCGGTGGACGATGCATTCCGCATGCGTGTGGACGCGCTGGAGGCGGCGATGACCGCCGATCGCGCGGCAGGCATGCGTCCGTTGGCCGTGGTGGCGACGATCGGTACGACCAGCACGACCAGCGTGGACCCGGTGCCGGCGATCGCGGACCTGTGCGCGCGCGAGCAGGTCTGGCTGCATGTCGACGCCGCCTACGCGGGCGTGATGGGCATCGCACCGGAGTTTCGCTGGGCCCTGGCTGGCGTGGATCGCGCGGACAGCATGGTCACCAATCCGCACAAATGGCTGTTCACCACCATGGATTGCAGCGCGTTCTGGACACGGCATCAGGACGTGTTGCGGAGCGCGTTCTCGCTGGTCGCCGAATATCTCGTGACGGCGCGCGATCAGCAGGTGGTGAACTACATGGACTACGGCGTGCAGCTGGGACGACGCTTCCGTGCGCTCAAGCTGTGGATGGTGATGCGCGCCTTCGGCACCGATGGACTTGCGTCACGGCTGCGCGATCATTGCGCGATGGCGCGCGAGTTCGCCGCGTGGGTGGATGCCGATCCGGCATGGACGCTGAGTGCGCCGGTGCCGTTCTCGCTGGTCTGCTTCCGTCATGCCCCCGAGGGCATGAGCGACGCCGATGCAGACGCGATGAACGCGCGCATCCTGGCTGACGTGAACGCGGCAGGGCGCGTGTTCCTGTCGCACACGCGGCTGCATGGTCGTCACGTGCTTCGGCTGGCGATCGGCAACATCCTGACGGCGCGCGAACATGTCGCGCTGGCGTGGTCGGAGCTGCAGCGGGCGGCGCGGGCATCATAGTCTGCAACGGCAGCTGTAACGTCGCCGGCAACAGCAACGGCAACGTCAACGGCAACGTCAACGGCAACGGCAACTCCTCTCGCACGGAGTCGCGGATCCACGGAGAACGGCAACGACAAAGGCAACGACAACTTTTTTCACACGGAGTCGCGAGTCCACGAAGAACGGCAACAACAAAGGCAACGACAACTCTTTTCACGCAGAGACAACAGGGCAGCAGAGAGAGCTGAGAAGAAGCTGTGGGAACTGCGCTCGCGAAACGTCGTTTCCCGGTC
>ENA-OFCX01000175-OFCX01000175.1-metagenomes-genome-assembly--contig:-NODE-175-length-36437-cov-4.144055_pt1 | contig 36437 bp, 26 predicted proteins | sample MGYA00153384_OFCX01 | MGnify analysis MGYA00153384
CCGCGCTCCTGCCGGGCATGAAAGCGGTGGAAGGCTGCCGGTATGGCTGTGATCCCAGTGCCAATGGCGCGCGCTGCGACGAGTGTCGCGAGCGTGCGCTGCACGTCCCCAAGGGCAAGCTGCCCGTCACCGACAAGCCCGTGCCGGTGATCGACCTGCCACTCGGCGCCACCGAGGATCGCGTGGTGGGGGCGCTCGACATCGAGAAGGCGCTGCGGAATGGCGAGAAGGCGTTCGAGCCCGGCTTGCTGGCACGCGCCCACCGCGGCTTCCTGTACGTGGACGAAGTGAACCTGCTGGAGGACCATCTCGTCGACCTGCTGCTGGACGTCGCGCAGACGGGCGAGAATGTCGTGGAGCGCGATGGCGTGAGCGTGCGGCATCCAGCGCGGTTCGTGCTCGTGGGCAGCGGCAATCCCGAGGAGGGCGACCTGCGTCCGCAGCTGTTGGACCGCTTCGGCCTGAGCGTCGAGGTGCGCACCAGCGACAGCGTCGCAGAGCGTGTCGAGGTGATCCGCCGTCGCGATGCGTATGAGCGTGATCCAGCGGCGTTCCTGCAGGTCTGGGATCATGCTGATTCCGCCGTGCGCACCAGGATCCTCGCGGCGCGCAAGCGACTCCCGACGGTGCAGGTGCCGGACGCCGTGTTGCACAAGGCCGTGGAGTTGTGCGTGGAATTGGGCACTGACGGCGTGCGCGGCGAGCTGACGTTGCTGCGAGCCGCACGTGCCAACGCGTCACTCGATGGCGCGAAGCTCGTGACCGACGCGCATGTGCGCTCTGTCGCACCGATGGCGTTGCGCCACCGGCTCCGGCGCAACGTGCTGGATGAGGGCGGAAGCGGCACGCGCGTCGCTCGCGGCATCACGACCATCTACGGCAACGGCTGATGCCGGCCGCAGGACCGGTATCGCCAGCAGAGGAAGTGGTCGCGGCAGCCCGCGCGCGCGCATCGGCCGCACTGGGCGTGCTTGCAGTGGCCGGCCACCGCATCGGCGGCATCGTGCTGCGCGACTCGTCGGCGGGCGCACAGCAATGGATCGCCGCGTTGAAGTCGCGGCTGCCGCAGTCGGTGCGCGTGGTGCGCCTGCCCTCGTCCGCCACGGATGATCGCATCTTCGGTGGGCTTGACCTGGCCGCGACGATCGCGAGTGGCACACCCGTCGCGGAGCGTGGGGTGGTGGCCGATGCGCACGGTGGCGTCGTCGTCATTCCGCTGATCGAGCGCATGCCCGTCGCAACGCAGGCGCGACTCGGCGCCGTGCTGGACACCGGCGTCGCACAGGTGTTGCGCGATGGTGTGTGTGCCGCATTCGACGCCGAGTTCACGCTGATCGCGATCGACGAGAGCGAGGAGGATGTCTGGGGCGTCGCGGCGCCTCTTCGCGACCGCCTCGCGCTGGTGCTGGACGGTGACGTGCGCGTGGACGAATCGATGCTGCCGCCCGCTTCCCTGATCCAGTCGGCGCGTGCGATGGTCGCGCAGGTGCATGCGTCAGACGAGGTGATGATCGGCATCGGGACGCTGTGCGTCGCCTTCGGCATCGTGTCGGAGCGTGCGGCACGACAGGCGTTGTGGGCCGCGCGCGCACTGGCGGCGCTGGACGAACGGTTGGTGGTCGAGGAGTCCGACATCGCGCTCGCGGCGCAGCTGGTGCTGATGCCCCGTGCGACGCGTGTGCCGGCACCGCCGCCCGATGAGGACGAGCAGCAGGAAGAGGCGGCACCTCCGGATCAGTCGCCACCCGAGGCGACGTCGTCCGACACGCCGCCCGACGCTGCTGAAGATCGGCCAATGGAAGACCGGCTGGTGGACGCCGTCGCCGCTGCGATTCCACCGGAGCTGCTGGCCGAGCTGCTCGCGCGTGCGCAACGCCCCAGCCAGGAGCTTGGCCGCGCTGGCGCGGAGAAGGAGAGCTGGACTCGCGGACGACAAGTGGCCGCACGGCGCGGCAAGCCTGACGGTGTGCGCCGTTTGCATGTGCTGGAGACGCTGCGCGCCGCCGCGCCCTGGCAGCGCGCCCGTGCGCGGGCACGTCACGCGGGCGACGTGCCGGCCCGTTCATTGATCGTGGAGCGCGATGACTTCCGCATCCGCCGATATGTGGAGCGAGCGGGCACGTCGGTGATCTTCGTCGTCGATGCGTCGGGCTCGGCAGCGGCGCAGCGGCTTGGCGAGGCGAAGGGCGCCGTCGAGGCGCTGCTGGCGGAAAGTTATGCGCGGCGTGATCGCGTCTCGCTGATCGCCTTCCGCGGCACCACGGCGGACGTGCTGCTGCCGCCGACGCGTGCGCTCGCCCGCGCTCGCAAGCTGCTCGCGTCGTTGCCGGGCGGTGGCGGGACGCCGCTCGCGGTGGCGATCGACACGGCGCTCACGGCGGGTGTGGCGGCGCGTCGCGCCGGTACGCTGCCGGTGATTGTGTTTCTCACGGACGGGCGTGCGAACGTCGCGCGCGATGGCAAGGGTGGTCGCGCCGAGTCGATGCGCGATGCGCTGGATGCGGCGTCGAAGTTCCGCGCGAGCAACCTGTCGTCGGTGTTGATCGACACCTCGCCGCGTCCGGAGCCCATGGCCCGTCGCGTGGCAGAGGCACTGGGCGCGCGATACGTGCCGCTGCCGGTGGTGGACGCGCGCGCCATTGCGGGTGCCGTCGCGCTTGCGCGAGAGACTGCATGACCGCACCGCAGGACGTGTCGGTGACGACGGTCGGGCCGGCGACGCATGGCGGCGACGCGCCGAAGGTGAGCGGACCGTGGGCGACCTGGTGGCACGAGCACTGGGGCGCGGTGGGCAAGGGCACGCTTGCCGTCGTCGGGTTCTGGTGGCTGGTGACCGGCGTGATCGTCGCGCTGCAGCGGAACGAGTGGACGCGATTCGCGGCGTGGCTGCTGTCCACCGGCATCGCGATCTATGCGACCTACGTGATTCACGTGCAGCGGATGGAGCGCACGGCGGCGTCCGCGCGCCGCACCTTCCTGGCGGCGACGGCGATCTGGATGTGGATCAACGTCGGCCTGTACGGCGGCTGGATCGTGGGTCCCGGGCAGGTCGCGTCGATTTCGGGTGACGCCAGCCTGCTGCGCGCGCTGGAGGCGATCGTCTCGCTGCTCTGGCATGAACTGCTTTGCGTGCTGGTGCTCACCGTCGTCTGGCTGCACGTTCGGCGCGCACCGAATCGGCTCGCCTTCGCGGCGCTTGCGACATACTGGGCAGTGCTGCAGGTCGCAAAGCTGAACATCTTCGTCGGCGTCGCAAACCCCGGTGCGCGTTTCCTGCCGCCGCACCTGCAATTCCTGCTGTCGTACTACGGACCGGCGGAGAACACGGGCTTCCTGCCAGTGTCGTTCTTCGTCGCCGTCGGCATTGCGCTGATCTTTTGGTGGCGTGGCTGGCAGGCGAAGGATGCGTTCCTGCGGCAGGGACGTGCGTTGCTGGCGATGCTGATCGCGCTTGCCGCGCTGGAGTACATGCTGCTGGCCGTGCACAGCGACGCGCCGCTCTGGGAAATCTTTCTCAAGGCGCGCGGCTACTGACGCGCGGCGCTGCGTGCGGCGTCACTCGTATCGCAGCGCGTCGACCGGGTCGAGTCGGGCGGCGCGATTCGCCGGGATCAGGCCGAACACGATGCCGATGACGATCGATGACGTAACCGCAATGATCGTCAGCGTGACCGGGAATGCCGTGGTGATGTCGAGCAGCACGGTTGCGAGCTTGCCGAACGCCGCACCGGTCAGCACGCCGATGATGCCGCCGATGCCCGTCAGGGTCGCTGCTTCCACGAGGAACTGCAGGCGGATGTCGCCTGTCGTCGCGCCGACTGCCTTGCGCAGGCCGATCTCCTTCGTGCGATCGGTGACGGACACCATCATGATCGCCATGACGCCAATGCCGCCCACGAGCAGCGCGACACTCGAGAGCACGATCAGCACGAGGAAGAACACGCTGGTCAGGCTGTTGAAGGTGTCCAGCACCTGATCCTGCGTCACGAGGTCGAAGGTGTTCTTGTCTGCTGGACGCAGCTTTCGTCCAATGCGCAGCGTGACCGTCACCGCCGACTGCGCATCGAAGACGCTGATGCCGGGCCGCGGCTTGACCGGGATCCAGAGCCCGTTCGTCTTGTCGATGCGGAACTGCGTGTCGAGCATGCGAAACGGCACGATGCCGCCAATCTCGGAGCCGGGCGGCGAGAAGATGTTGCCGGGCTGCACGTAGACGCCGATCACGCGCGCGGGACGTCCCCCCACGCGTACGAGCTTGCCCAGCGGATTGACACGTCCGAACACCTTGTCGGCAATCGCGTCACGCAGCACGACAACCGCATCGCCGCCGGTGACTTCTGCGCGCGTGAACCAGCGACCGGCCGACAGTTCGCCGCCCTGAATGATGGTGAAGCCCTCATCGGCGCCGAACACCGCGACGTTCTGCGTACGCGAACCCTCGTACTCCACCCGCGCGATGGACTGGCCCCAGAGCGAGGCGTAGAGGATGCCGGGCAGCTGGCGGATGCGGTCTGCTTCGGCTTCCGAGAGGTTGGGCCTGATGCGGATGTACTTCGGCAGCCGGTCCGGGTTCACCGGTGTCTGCGAGAACACCTTGAGCACATAGAATGTGGTCGGTCCGGCGATCTCGATGGTGCGCACGATCTGGTCGCGAATGCCCTGCACGAGGCTCGCCATCGTCATCACGGTGGAAACGCCGATGACCACCCCGAGGATCGTCAAAGCCGAGCGGAGCTTGCTGGCGCGCAGCGCCGTGAGTGCCACCGCCACATTCTGCCCGATCTGCGCGACCAGTCGTGCGATCTTCATCTATTCGGCGCGTAATGCATCGATGGGATCGAGCTGCGAGGCGCGTGCCGCTGGGTACACGCCGAACAGCACGCCCACGCTCGCGCCCAGCGCCAGCGCAACGCCGATGGACCATGGCGTGACGCGTGCCGGCAGCGGCGAAAACGTGCTCACGAGCCACGCAAGCAGGGCACCGAGTGCGAGGCCCAGCAGGCCGCCAAGTGCCGATACCGCGACCGACTCCGCCAGAAACTGTTTGCGGATGTCCATCCGTGTGGCGCCGACCGCCATGCGGATTCCGATCTCCCGTGTGCGCTCGGTGACGGCCATCAGCATGATGTTCATGATCACCACGCCGCCGACCACGATGCCAATGGCCACGACCGCCGGGATGATCGAGAACAGCGTTTTCGTGAGCTTCTTCCAGAAATCCACGAGCGCGTCAGCGGTCTCGATGCTGAAGTCGTCGTCCTCGGCGGGACGCAGGCGATGCGCAAGTCGCATGGCTTCCTGCGCGCGCTCCCTCGCCGCCGGAATCGCGCCCGGATCGGCCATCTTGACGCTGATGGTCGTCGTGAGCCGACGACCATAAAGCGACTCGAACGCGGGAATCGGCATCAGGATGAACCCGTCGAAGCTCTGCCCCAGCACGCGTCCCTTTGGAGCCACCACACCAGCGATCGTGAACTGCTGGCCCTTGATGCGGATGGTCTGCCCGACTGGATCCACACCATCGAAGAGGTTCTTCGCAATGTCGTTGCCGATCACCACCACGCGTCGGCGTTCGCGGACATCCAATTCGGTGAGCGGCTGCCCGGATTCGAAGGCGTAGTCCTGCACGCGCTGGAAGGGCGCCGTGACGCCGAAGATCGTCACGCTGCCGACTTCGCGTTCGCGCCACTGCACGTCGGCCAGCGGAGTGGGCCATCCCGATTGCAGGCTGATGGCGGCCGCCTCGGGCAGGGCCGCCTCCAGCACGGCGGCATCACGCAGCGTGATGCGCGGACGCTTCTGGATCTTTCGCAGCGCCTCGTCGTCGATCAGGCCGAGCGAAATGGGATTACGCCGGACCTGAAAGACATCCTTGCCGATGAGCGAGCCTGCGACCTGTTCGCTGACATAGGCATTCATGCCCTGGATGATCGCGATCACCGCGACGAGAAACGCCACGGATACCATGATGCCCAGCAGCGTGAAGAACGCGCGAAATTTATTCGCGCGAAGCTGCGTGAAGGCCGTCAGGATGACATCGCTCGGGCGCACCCCGAAGTATAGCGGGACTGTGCCGCGCACGGGTTCGACGCAGCATCGTTGCTGGCTCGTCATGGCGTGGATCAGCGTGCCGCAGATGCTGCGCCGCCGGCCCGCGGATCGTCACACGGTGAGGTTCTACTCGTAGCGCAGCGCCACCACGGGATCGAGGCGAGCCGCGCGGAATGCCGGGATGATTCCGAACAGCACACCGGTGAAGATGCTGCCGCCGATGGCCGCCACGACACTCATGAGCGGAATCTCGGCCGGGATCGGCAAGACGTTGCGCACCACCAGCGCGACCAGCGCGCCGAGTCCGAGGCCGATCGCACCGCCGATGCCCGTGAGGGTGGCCGCTTCCACCAGAAACTGCCAGAGAATGAGTCCGGCCGTTGCGCCGAGTGCCTTCCGGACGCCGATCTCGCGGGTGCGTTCGGTGACACTGATCATCATGATGGCGATGACCCCGACGCCACCAACGAGCAGCCCGACGGCCGAGAGCGACAGCATCACGATGAAGAAGGTGCCGACGATCTTGTCGTAGGTCTCGAGGATCTTGTCCTGCGTGATGATGGCAAAGTTGTTCTCCGTGCTCGGGCGGAGGCGTCGTCGGCCGCGCAGCGATGCGGTGACGTCGTCGATCGCCTGATCGCGTGCCACGCCGTCTCGCGGGCGCACCGAGATGTTCACCCAGCGTGTCTGGGCATTCAACGCCGTGATGGCAGCCTGCATCGGCACGTAGACCACCGGATCATTGTCACCACCGAGCGGGTTGAGCGGCTTGTCGTACGTGCCGATGACGTCGAACGGGACGTCGCCGACGCTGATCTGCTTGCCGAGCGGATCGCTGTCGCCGAACAGCGACTCGGCGATCTTCTTGTTCAGCACCACGACGTGTGCGCCTGCATTGTTCTCGGCGTCGGTCCATGATCGACCGGTGGCGATGGTGCCACCATCCACCATCAACCAGTCGGTGCTGAATGCCTGCACGCCGACGGACGAGAGGAACGAGCTTCGGTAGCGTGCGCTGGCATTCGTGTTGATCTGCGTGACGACGGAACGTACCGACTGCAGCTCGCGGAACGACTCCGCCTCTTCGACCGTCAGGCGTGGATTCCGGCGCCACTTGCAGGTGTCGTCGGTGCCATCGCACGCCTCGAAGCTGATCGGGGCACGGGAGACGAAGAACGTGTTCGGGCCGGCTGCGGCGATGTCGCGCGTGACTGCGTTGTTGATGCCCGTGATCATCGCACCGATCGCGACGACCACGAACACGCCAACAGACACGCCGAGGATCGTGAGGCCCGCGCGCACCTTGTTCGCGCGGATCGAGTCGAGCGCGATGCCGACGCCTTCGACCGTGCCGCTGATCGTGGTCCTCAGTGACATGCGATCACTCCGAACGAAGGGCGACGACCGGATCGAGCCGGCTGGCACGCGAGGCGGGATAGACACCCGCAATGATGCCGACGCCGGCACCGACGAGCACGGCGACGATCACCGACCAGAGCGCGACCGACGCCGGCAGCGGGGTGAGTGCGGAAATGGCCTTGGCAAGCACGGCACCCAGTGCCACGCCCACCATGGCGCCGAAGATGGACAACGTGGTGGACTCCACCAGGAACTGCGCCATGATGTCGCGCCGACGCGCGCCGAGTGACTTGCGCACGCCGATCTCGCGCGTCCGCTCGGCAACCGCCACCAGCATGATGTTCATGATGACGATCGCACCGACGATGAGACCGATGGCTGGCAGCACCACGCCGGCGAGCACCAGATACTGCTTGATCTTGTTGAAGAAGCTGAGCGCGGAGCTGGACGTCTCGAGCTCGAAGTTGTCTTTCTGGCTCGGTCGCAACTTGCGGACGGACCGCATCACCTCGCGGACGTCCTCCATGGTGGAGTTCATGATCACTTCCGTCGGGCTCTTGACCATTACCGCATCAATCACACCCTTCTGGCGATTGGTGAGGCGACGGAGCGGCGAGTTGTACGGCGCGACGACGAACTTGTCGAACGATATACCCAGCGCGCTGCCCTGGCTTTCGGCCACGCCGATCACGATGTACGGCAGGTTGCCCAGGCGCAGCTCTTTGCCCAATGGATCGCCTTGCGGGAAGAAGTGCTCCTTCACGTCCTCGCCGATCACGACGACCAATGATCCCATTGCGTCTTCCTGCGGCGAAAAGACGCGGCCCGCACTGACGCCGATCTTCTTGATCTCGAAGTAGTTGCGCGTGGTATTCACCGCGTTCACGCCCTTCGGCCTGCCGGTGAGCGTCGTTGCCGTCACGCCGCCGTCGGAGCTCATGGGGGCCCAGAGAATGCCGGTCGGCAGGTCCTTCACGATTGCCGGCACGTCGGATTCCATCAGACGCGGTCGGCGCTGGTATTCGCGCCACTGTTCTTCAGTCGTGCCGCCGATGTTCACATTCGGCCGGCTCCGAACCTCGAAGGTGTTCACCGCAAGCAGCTTGCCCACGAGATCATCCTGCATGTACTTGCTCATGCCCTCGACGATGCTGACCACCGCAATGAGGAACGTGACGCCGATGCAGACGCCGATCATCGTGAAGAAGCTCTTCAGCTTCTGCGTGCGGATGGTTTGCAGGGCAAGCAGGACGGCTTCGAAAAGCGGCATGCTAGCGTCCCTGGTGCAGGCGGCTGCGGAACACGTCTCCGCTGTCGTCGCTGGCGATCACGCCGTCACGCAGCACGACCACACGACGCGCGTGCGCCGCGATCTCGGACTCGTGCGTCACCATGATGACCGTCTGTCCCTGCGACGCCAGTCCTTCGAACACGCGCATGATCTCTTCCGAGGTCTGCGAATCGAGGTTGCCCGTCGGCTCGTCGGCCAGCAGGATGGAGGGTTCGTTCACCAGCGCACGTGCGATCGCGACGCGCTGGCGCTGACCGCCGGAGAGCTCGTTCGGCTTGTGCAGCATGCGTTCACCGAGCTGTACGCGTTCCAGCGCCTGCGTGGCGCGGCGCTTGCGCTCCGTGCTGGAGATACCGGCGTATACCAGCGGAAGCTCCACGTTCTGCAGCGCGGTGGCGCGGGGCAGGAGGTTGAACGTCTGGAAGACAAACCCGATTTCCTTGTTGCGCACGTGCGCCAACGCGTCGTCGGACATCTTCGAAACCTGTTGCCCGTTCAGCCAGTACTCACCGCTGCTCGGCGTGTCGAGGCAGCCGATGAGGTTCATCAGCGTGGACTTGCCGGACCCTGACGGGCCCATGATTGCGACATACTCGTTGCGGCGCACGGCGAGGTCCACGCCACGCAACGCACGCACGATCTCGCCGCCCATTTCGTACTGGCGCGTGACATCGCGGGTCACGATGACCCAATCCTTGTCCGGCGCAGCACCCTGCGCCGAGGACACGGCGCGACGTTCGGCCGTGATCGTCAGCGATTCCGGCGCAGACGAGACGGTCACGCCTTCTTCTCCTTCTTGCCCTTGGTCGGGTCGATGATCTCTTCCTTCACTGTGCCGCCGTCCTTCAGTTCGCGGATGGCCTGGTAGGTGCCGGATACGATGCGATCGCCGGCCTTGAGGCCGCCGAGCACCTCGAAATATCTGTCGCCTGCGATGCCGACGCGCACGGGACGGAAGCTCACGGTGTTGCCGGCGTTCACGACGAAGACGCCTTCGATGTCGCGCTTGCCGATCTGCTTTGGCGGTGCCTTGCGACCAGTCTGCGCCTGCGCCGTGTCACCGGTGGCGAGCGCCGAATCCTCTCGCGAGGTCAGCGCGATGATCGGGATGGAGAGCACGCGCGGGCGCACATCGGTGATGACCTTCGCCGTGGCCGAGAAGTCCGGGCGCGTCTCGCTCGGCGCGTTCATCAGCTGCACGACCACCTCGTAATCCACTGCCTGGTCGGTGGAACCGGCGGCCGCGGCTGCCTTCACCGAGCTGTTCGCGATGCGCACCACGCGACCCATGAACGTGGTGTCGGGGAAGGCGTCGATCTGTACGACGGCCGAATCACCGAGCTTGATGCGAGACACATCGGTCTCGTCGACCTTGATCTTCGTCTCGAGGATGGAGAGGTCGGCGATCGTGAGCAATGTCGCGGCATCCTTGTTCAACGTACCCTGAATCGCGGTTTCGCCGTTCTCCACGTTGAGGCGCGTGATGCGCCCCGACATCGGTGCCAGAATCGTGGTGCGACTCAAGGCGAAGCGCGCATCGCGCACGGCGGCTTGTGACTGCTCCACGCTGAACTTCGCGGCATCGGAGAGCGCCTGGTTCACTTCGACCTGCGTGCGCAGCTGCTCGAGCTGTTCGTCGCTGAACAACGTCGGCGTGGCCTTCTTGATCTCGGCCGAGCGATCGTAGTTGCGCTGTGCCTGAATTGAATTGGCGCGCGCCTGCGCGAACTGCGCCTTTGCCGAGGCGAGTGCCGCGAGGGAGCGCTGCAGGGCGGCCTCGAACTGCTGCGGGTCGATCTGCAGCAGGAACTGGCCCTTCGTCACCAGGTCGCCCTCCTTCACCGAGAGCGTGATGATGCGGCCCGTGATGTCGGCGCTGACGTCGACCTTCGTGCGCGGGCGCACCTGTCCGCTGGCCGTCACGCTTGCCACGAGGTCACGCGCCTCGACGGCCTCGATCTTGACGGTGGTGGGCTTGTTCTGGCCTCTCTGTTTTGCGACGAATGCCGCGCCACCGAGTGCTGCGACGATCGCGACCGCGATCCCGATCTTCACGCCTTTTTTCATCTTGATTCTCGTATGTGGGTCAGCGCAGGCGACGGCCGACAGCTTGCTCGAGCGCGGCAAAGGCCCGGTGGAAATCGTACACGGCGGTGATGCGGTCATTCTCGGCGCGCGCGAAATCGGCGCGTGCATTGGCGACGTCGAGGAAGGTCGCTTGCCCCACACGATATCGTGTCTCGGCAAGCAGCAGCGCCTGTCGTGCCAGTTTGCCATTCTCGTCCTGGATCGCGACCGTCTGCCGTGCGGCATCCAGATTCAGGTAGGCAACGCGCACCGCCTGCTGTGCGGCGAGCTCCTGCTGGCGGACCGCCTGGCGGGCGTTGTCGCGCGCAACTGCTGCCTCGGCGACGCGCTGCTCGCGCTGCCAGCCGTTGAACAGCGGCAGCGTGAACTGGGCGCTGACGTTGTACGGGTTGCGCGTGAGACCGAACGGGAAGGCGTCGTTCGTCGAGCGTGCGGCTCCGATTTCGGCGGGCGTCAGGGTGATGGCCGAGCAGGTGGCCGAGTTGAACGGCTGCCCGACGATCTGCAGCACCGTACCGCGCTGGAAGCAGCTGCTCTGCTTGCCAAGCAGCGCCTGCGACACCGGAAAATTGTTGTCGGTGAATACGTTCGTGAAACCGCCGTATCCGGCCGACAGCGAGAGCTGTGGCAGGTACTGTGCACGCGCGATGCGCTGGTTCACGGCTGCCGCCTCTTCACGGTCGCGCCGGGCAATCACGTTCGGGTTGCCTTTGCGAGCCAGCTCGACCAGCTCACCGACGGTCGTCGCGACGGGCGTGACGGCGAAGCTGGTCGTGAGCGCGATGGTGCCCTGCGGTGCATCGACGCCAAGGTTCTCGAACAATCGCAGTTTCTCGATTGCGAGTGTGTTGCGCGCCTGCACGACCTGCACGCGCTGCTGGCCGAGGGCGACTTCGGAGCGCTCCACGTCCAGCGAAGTGGCGCTGCCCGCTGCGGCGCGTGCCCGCGCCAGCTCCACCGTCAACCGGGCGCTTTCGAGCAGCGTGTCCTGCAGCACCGCGCGCGCCTGTGCCTGCAGCGAGATCAGGTACTGCTGCGTGACGGTCGTCCGCAGCTGCTGCGATGCCGCATCCGCCTCCGATTCCACCGCGCGTTCCGCTGCGCGGGCCGATCGCGGCTGTAACAAAACCTCGGCGCCCCAGTTGAGCTGCGCATTGATGCCGGCGCTGGATCCGATGGTGTTTGCGTTTGCGCCAAAGCCGATGCCGTTGAACACCTGCTGGCGGCCTTCGCGCCAGGAGGCGCCGGCGCTCGTATTCAGGCTTGGCAAAATCAGGCCACGAGCACTACGCGTGGCGGCGGCGGCGCTGCGGCGTGCATTCAGCGACTGGCGGAGCTGCGGGTTGTTGGCCAGCGCCAGCTCTACCGCCTGTTCGACGCTGAGCGTCGTCGGCACGGCCGGTACACCCTGCGCACCGGCAAGTAGTGGCATCATGAGCGCGGCAGCGAGACCGCGGGATAGGGCATTGATCAGCATAGGCAGAGTCAGGAGTTATACGGACGAACCCGAGTACGGGCTCGGTCTGCGTACGGTTTCATCATCGATGGTATTCGCGCCCGATCGGTGTGTTGCCACCACGCGGCGCGTTGTTTTCGCCCCGACTCCGGTGATGCGGTACGACCAGGGCCGGCGGCGCGTCAGGTGGGTGGATCGTCGCGGAGTACGCGGTTTCGATCGCCCCACGCGACCCGCAGCAGCCGCCCCTTCGCGTCGCGCCACCACCGCAGCGGCGTCGCGAGTCCGGCCACGGAGATCGGCGTGCCTGACACCGTGACCTCTGCCACGGAGAGCTCGATCATCGTGCCCGACATGAGGCTGGCCGCGTGCACGCGGCCCGACCTGACGTCGAGCAGCGTGATCGTCGCCGCGCGCGTGCCGGCGCCGGCCAGTGCGACGAATGGCACCACCGCGGCGGAATCCAGGACCATGAGGTTGCGCGCGACCGCGTACTCCCGCATCACTCGCCTCAGTGGCGTGGAGCGTTCGAACGTGATCCGACCGTCTGCGCTCGTCACCTGGATGCGGTCGATCACCGTGCCGGCGCTGTCACGCGACTCGGCCAGGTACCGGCGCAGCACGTATGCCGTGTCCGTGTGCAGCTCCGATGTCACGCGCAGCCCCGGCTGGACCACGATGCCGCTGGCCACCAGCTCCACGTCGGTTCCGGTACGCACCTGCCGGAATCGTATGGACCCTCGCGCCACCGTCACGGAGTCGCGCTGCACGGTGATCGAGAGGGCATCGAGCAATGGAGCGCCCGAGGTCGCCTGCGCACCGCACGGCGATGCGAGCCCGGCGGCGAGTGCGAGCGCGGCAAGCCAGCCACAGGACGCAGGTGTATTGAAGAAACGTTTCACGCTGTAAACTGACCTGTCATTGCCGGTGTGCGCGACGTTGCGCCGTCCTTTTCGCTCTCGCTCCCCCGACTCCTGCTGCCGACCGCTTCGCCGGAACCGCTCCTGACACCGCGCCGTCGATGGCTGTTCCCGGCTGCCGCCGGTGTGGTATGTGCGGCGCTGTGGCTTCGGTCACCGTCGGCAGCCTGGCTCGCCGCGGTCGCACTCGCCGTGCTGATGACGGGCGTCCTTGGCCGGCTGGCGTGGCGAAACCGCAGCCCGAGAATCGTGCTGTCGCTGGGCCTGCTCTTTCTGGCGACGGCCGCCTGGCAGCAGTCGCAGCTGTTCCGCATCGAGACACGATTCGACGAATGGGCCGCGGCTGCAATTCGTCGCGGCGACGCCAGCGCGGCGCGCGCGCTTCCAATTGCTGCGGCGCGGGTGCGCCAGCTGGCGGCGCGGGCGCTGGACGCGCCCGCCATGCCGTCCGCCGGCTTCCGCTATCTCGCCGCGCTGGACGGCATTGATCCGCGTACGAGCGTCGTGCTGTATCGCAACGGGTTGCCGGTGGCGTGGGCGGGCGAGCCGCGCGCGGTGCCTGAGGTACTGCGCGGCGACCTTGGCGTGGAGCGGCTCCGCTTCTACCTCGTGCTGTACGCGGCCGAACGACGGGGTGATGCGGTGGCCGTTTCCACGATGGTGCTCGACGCGGATCCGCCGGCGCGACATCTGGTGAACGGACTCGGGGCCGATCTGGCGGCGCGCGCGTCGGTCGGGGCGATCGAGTTCGCGCCACCGGGGCTCGCCGATGAGACGGGCTTCCGCCCTTGGCTCGTGGATGGCGCCGCCCTGTTGCGCTATCGCGCGACGGCACCCACACGCGGCAACGCGTTCACGCGGCAACTGGAGGAGGCACGTGGCCTTGGCGGTGCCGTGCTCGCGGTCTGGGCGCTGGCGCTGATCCTCGTCGCATGGCGCCGACGCCCATCGCTCGCCGAGCAGCTCGGCGCGCTCGCGGCGGGCGCGATCGTGGTCGGGCTCGTGCCGCTCGGGGCACTCAGCAATGTGTCGTGGGTCTTCAATCCTGGCCTGTATTTCGTGCGCATCGGTGGCGTGACCATCGCCGGAATGGCGGCGCTGCTGCTGTCGGGCGCGCTGCTCACGCTGGCCGGGCTGGCGCTGCGCCGCACACGGCCCGCGTACCGGTCGCGTCTCGTGCCCGCCGGTGTGCTGCTCACGCTCGCGGTGCTCGGCCCGTTTCTTCTGCGCTCCCTTGCCGGGGGCATTTCGCTGCCGGCCAGCGGCACACCGACCACGCTCTGGCTTGCGTGGCAGGTCGGCATCTTCCTGTTCGCAGCAGTGGTGCTGCTGGGCGGTGCCGCCGCCGGTCGCGCACTGCTTCGCGGCCGACGCGGCGTGGATCCCATCGTCGGTCCGGCCCTCGCGGTGATTGCTGCCGCACTGGGCCCGCAACTCTGGTTGCCCGACGGCGCCTGGAACAACGTGTATACGCTGGTCTGGATCATCGTCATCGCATGCACCGCGCTCTCGCGTCCGACGAAGATGGTGCTGCTGCAGGTGGGCGCTGTCGCTGCGCTCGGCGCGACGGTGCTGACATGGGGCGCCGTCATGCGCCGCACCGTCGAACTCGCGTCGTTCGAGACGGCGCGGCTCACATCACCCGATGTCGATGCGACACAACTGCTGTCGCGCTTCGCGTCGCAGCTCGTGCAGCAGCCGTCGCCTCGCACGCGTGCTGACCTGCTGGATCGTGTCGTCGCGAGCGACCTCGTCGAGCGCTACCCGCTCACGGCAGCGACCTGGAAACTGGACGGTACGCTGCTCGCTTCGCTCGATGTCTTCGGCCAGACCGAGCAACTTGACGTGCGCGACGTCGTGGAAGGCGCGGTGCGCAGTGGACGGCCCGCCACGAGCGATGTCGTGGGCTATCCCGGCGTATACCAGGTGCTCGCGGTGCCGTTCAGCGACAGCACGGTCACCACGGTCATCGTCGAGCCGCGCGCGCGATCGGCTCCCACGCCGGCGGTCGCCGCGCTGCTTGGATATTCGTCACCGCTTGATGGCGCACCGCCGTATCGCTTCGAGCTGGGTGAGGTGCAGGCCGATCGCCGCCTCGACGACGGCATGTACTGGACGCGCGAACGCGGCGCAATCGATGGCTCGCGCGTTGTGCCGACGGTGCTTGGACCGTTGCAGGCGCATGCGCGCGTGGCCATTCCAGCCGGCTGGTCGCTGATTCAGCGCGGCGCGCTGCTGGTGGTGGCGGACCTGGCAGTGCTTTTCACGCTCGCAGGGGCCGCAGGGCTCACACGCGCTGGCGCATGGCGCTGGTGGCGCATGCGGCGACGGTCGTGGCGCGGCAGCTACCGCCTTCGACTGACCGTCGTGCTGCTGCTTTTCTTCGTGGTGCCGCTCAGCGTGCTCACCGTCTGGAGTTTTCAGCGGTTGCGTGCCGATGACGCGGAAAAGCGCGAACTGCTCGTGCGTGAATTCCTGCGCGCCGTCGATCGATCGGGCGAACGTCCGGAGCTCGAGCAGGCAAGTCGCCGCATCGGTGTGCCGCTGCTTGGATACTCCGTCGGCCGACTGGTCGACGTGAGCGATGAACTGTTCGGCGCGCTGGCACCGGTCGGGCTGTTCCTGCCGCCGGATGTCGCGTTGACACTCGCGCCCGGCGGTTCGCTGACGGCAACGAGCACCGTGCCGGTAGCTGGCACGAATGTGCTGCTCAGCTACCTGAGCACGCGTGGCGCACGTGGCGAACGCATCGTCGTCGCGGCACCGGCAGTGCTCGAGGAAGAGACGTTCAATCAGCGTCGCGAGGATCTCGTCATGCTGCTGCTCTTCGGTGCACTCACCGGTGTGCTTGCGGCGCTCTGGCTGTCCGGCCTGGCGGCGCGGCAGTTCGCACGCCCCATCGGCGCGTTGCGTGACGCCGCGGTCGCGGTGGCCGCCGGTGAACGTGCACCGCGCCTGGATGCGGCACCGCCGAGTGAGTTCGTGCCTGTATTCGATGCATTCCGCCGCATGGCCGACGACCTGCGCGCCAGCGAGCGCGCGCTCGATGCGGCCCGTCGTCGCACCGATGCGGTGTTGCGCACCGTGGCGTCGGGCGTGATCGCGCTGGACGGCGAGACACGGGTGGTGCTGGCAAATCCACGCGCCGAGGCGCTGCTCGGCGGCAGTGTGCCCGCGGGCACGTTGCTGCAGGTCGTGTCGCCGAAGCTGGCGCAGCGAGCACTTGCGTTTGCGACATCCGCGAAGCGTGACGATGCCTTCGAGGAAACGTGGGGCGACGCCACGGTGCAGGGACGATTCACGCGACTGGATCGAGGCGGCGTGGTGCTCACGCTCGACGACGTGACCCAGCTCGCGCATGCGCAACGCGTGCTGGCATGGGGCGAGATGGCGCGGCAGGTCGCGCATGAAATCAAGAACCCGCTCACGCCGATCCGGCTTGGCATGCAGCACCTGCGTCGCGCACGCGACGACGGTCGTCCCGACTTCGATGCCATCCTCGATCGCAACGTTGCCACAATCCTGACGCAGATCGACCGGCTCGACGAGATCGCGCGCGCATTCAGCCGCTACGGCACTTCGCCTGAAACCGCACCGATGCCCGAGCCGACAGACGTCACGGCGGTGGTGCAGGAAGTGCTCGCGCTGGAACGCATGGCAGAAGGCGCCGTGCAGTGGGATGTGACCCTGCCTGACGGCGGGTCGGTCGTCGCACTCGCACGCGCACCCGAACTGCGCGACGTGCTGCTCAACCTGCTGGAGAATGCGCGACAGGCAGGCGCCACGGCCGTGCGGTGCTCCGTGGCGTATGAGCAAAACACGGTGCAGATCAAGATCCGTGACGACGGCTCCGGCATCGCTCCGGATGTGCTGTTCAAGGTCTTCGAGCCGCATTTTTCCACGCGAACCAGCGGCAGTGGTCTTGGCCTGGCCATCAGTCGCCGACTCGTTGATGGATGGGGCGGGTCGCTGACCATCGATCAGAGCGGTCCCGGTGGAACGGTGGTGGTCATGACGCTGCGTGCTGCGACCGCCAATCCGGATTCGGTGGCTGCGCTAGGTTGACGCATGTCCGGAACCGATCGCCCTTCGATGCTCACGCCCGCCGGCGGCGTACCCCGCGTGCTGTTGCCGCTGCCGCCGCACCTGTTGCCGTGGGTGCTGCCTCCCGGTTGGCGATGGGGACGCGGTGAAGTGCGAAACGAGGTGCGGCACTACCAGGAAGTGATCGACGCACTCGGTCGATCGCTATCGCTCGTGACGGTGCCCGATATCGCGCATCGCGCCTGGCTGGCCGCCGAGGCACGGCAGCTGGCACACCAGAGCCATCCTGCGATTCCGACTACGTATCACTATTGGACCGGCTCGCCCGAAGTGGCACGTGGCCCCGGATACCTGCGTCGCTGGATCGCCGGTGAAAGCGTCGACGATCGCACACGTCGCATCGGCCCCGACGATGCGCCAGGCATGCTCAACCTGCTCCGTACGGTGGGCACGCTGCTGGTCTACCTGCACGACCAGGGCATCGTGCACGGCGCGATCGGCACGAGCAGCTGCTGGATCACGCCGACGGGGCGTCTATGGCAGCTGGGCTGGGAGTGGGCCGTGCCCGAGGCGCAGCGTCCGCCCGCCGTGGTCCCACCGGAATCATTCGTGCCATATGCACCCGAATGGGCTACCGGCTGGCAGCCCACGATGTTGAGCGATCAGTGGCAGCTCGCGGCGCTTGCATTCTCGATGATGACCGGCGAGCGCCCGCCGAGCAACGAGGCACCGCCGCCGCTCGCACTCGTGCGGCCCGACTGTCCCGTGAAGGTCGCCGCCATCCTCGACCGCGCGCTGTCGCGTGATCCGGCTGAGCGCCACGGGACCGTTGCGACCATGCTGCGCGCTTTGGAGCGCGTCGCCAGTGTGCGCACCAGCGTGATCGGCATCGAACGTGTCGCCCCCACCGCGCGTCGGGCGGCTGACCAGGAGGAAGTGCGGCTGCGCTGGGCGACGGGCGACGACTACGAAGTGCTCGCGCGACTTGGCGCCGGCACGTTCGGGAGCGTGTGGCGCGTGCGTGACCTGTCGCTGGAGCGTGAGGTTGCGATGAAGGTGCTGCATCCCGGTGTTGCCGACGACGATGCCGCGGTGGCGCGCTTCCGCCGCGAGGCGAAACTGGCTGCGCAGCTCGCGCATCCGGCAATCGTGCCCATTTACGACTGGGAAATGCGCGACGGCATTTCGTGGTACACAATGGAACTTGCCGAGGGCGGCTCGGTGGCGAGCCTCGTCACGCGACAGGGTGCGCAGCCGGCCGTGGATATCGCGGTGCAGGTCGATGGCATCCTCGACGCGCTCGACGCTGCGCACGCCGTTGGCATCGTGCATCGCGACCTGAAGCCGGAGAACGTGCTCATCGACCGCAACCAGCGCTGGCGACTCACCGACTTCGGCATTGCGCATGGTCCCGGACTGACCGAGAAGCAGGGCAGCACGGGAACCCCGGAGTTCGCAGCGCCCGAACAGATCATGGGCGAGCCGCAGGGCGCGAGCGTCGACCTGTTCGCGCTTGGTGCGATCATCGCCTACACCGTGACCGGGCGCCCGCCGTTCGGCACGGGTGACGCGCGCGTGATCGTCGCGCACCAGCTCAGGGGTGAGATCGACCTCGACGGCGTCGCAGCGCCGTTGGTTGCATTTCTGGCCCGCGCGCTCGCGCCGCACGCCGAGACACGTTATGCCGACGCGGCCGCGATGCGGACTGCGTGGCATGCCGCGCTCGATGACCTGCAGGACGAGGGTGAGCGCGGCCAGCGGTTCTGGCGCTGGCTCGGTGGGAGTTAAGAGGAAAGTCGATAGCCGGCACGCCGTCAGTCGCTGTTTGCCTCACGCCGCAGCCCGCGCACCGTCTTCAGGTTCGCGAATGCCGCGAGACCCGCCGCGCCTAGTTCTCGCCCGTAGCCGCTCGTCTTCACACCGCCGAACGGCAGTGCCGGATCTGACGCGACCGCCTGGTTGATCATCACGCTGCCGGCTTGGAACTCGCTCGCACAGCGCGCCGCGACATCCGCATCAGTGGTCCAGACGCTCGACCCCAGCCCGAAGCGCGTGCTGTTCGCCAGCGCGATGGCCTCGTCCAGGTCACGCACACGCCACACGCCGGCGACCGGGCCGAACAGTTCATCCACCGCCATCGGTGAGCCGGCCGGAATGTCCGTCACGATCGATGGCGCGTACCACGCCGTGCGGCTGCCCGGATTCGTGCAGCCCAGCTGCGCGACACCGCCCAGTGCGAGTGTCGCCTGCACCTGCGCATGGAGCGCATCGCGCGCCTCGAGCGACACGAGGGGGCCCAGATCGGTGTCGATCGCGCGCGGATCGCTGACTTTCAGCGCGCGCATCGCCTCGATGAATGCCGCAAGAAATGCGTCGTACACGGCGTCGTGCACCAGAAACCGCTTGGCCGCGATGCACGACTGGCCGCTGTTCTGGCACCGCGCGAGCGCCGCCGCACGCGCCACCGCCGGCACGTCCACATCGTGCCAGACCAGAAACGGGTCACTGCCGCCAAGCTCCAGCACCACGGGCTTCAAGGCGGCGCCTGCCGCGGCAGCGACGGCAGCGCCGGCGCGTTCACTGCCGGTGAGCGTGACGGCGGCGATGCGCGCATCGGCAATGATGCCCGGCGCCGCATCGTGCGACACGAGCAGCACCTGCAACAGGCCATCCAGCCCGCCCGCGTCCTGCAGTGCAGTCTCCAGGGCCAGCGCGCACCCCGACACGTTCTCGGCAAGCTTCAGCACCACCGTGTTCCCGACCAGCAATGCCGGTGCAACCACGCGCATCACCTGCCAATACGGAAAGTTCCACGGCATGATGGCAAACAGCACGCCGAGCGGATCATGGCGGATCTCGTCACCCGGCAGCGGTCCGGGCAGCGTGTCGAGCAGCGATGCATGATCCGCGTACCACTCGCAGCACACGGCACACTTCTCCACCTCGCCGCGGGCTGCGGTGATCGGCTTGCCCATCTCCATGGTCGCGGTGGTCGCGAGGACGTCGACGTGCGCGCGCAACGCCACTGCGATGCGGCGAAGGTGGTCGGCGCGTGCAGCACGAGGCACACTGCGCCACGCACGCTGCGCATCATGGGCGCGGGTCAGGCGCAGGTCGATTTCGTGTGCATCATGCACGCGGTGGGTGACGAGTGTCTCGCCGCCATGCGGATTCGTGCTCACCAGGGTCACGGGCATCGCTCCGTCAGGGCCACGGCACACGCTGGCGTGCGTTGTGCTCGGGGAGAAGCATATCCGCAGCACCCACCCCTTGTCCCGGATACAGGCCGGACTACTTCTCCATCATGACCATTCCCGATCAATCCACTGTCGCGCCCGTCACGATCCTCAGCGCGAGCGGCGATGTCACGCTGCCATCGCACGTCGCCTCGCACACGCCGCCGGTGGCCACCGGCCGTTTTCGCGCTGCCGCAATCCTCATCGTGCTCGGCTTTGCAATCGTGTGGGCCAGCCTGCCCTTTGCGCCCGGCATCTTCGGCGCCGCCGTGTTTTATGTGGTGACCGTCAATGGCTTTCGCGGCCTGGTCAGGAGGCGCGTGCCGAAGGCCGTCGCCGCGACCGTGATGCTGCTCGTGATCCTGCTCGTCATCCTGATCCCCGGCGGCGCGCTGGTGACGGTGCTGATCGAGGAGATTCCGGCGGCGATTCGCGGCCTCGACACTGGTCCGCTGGTCGCAAAGGTGCAGGGACTTCGCTTCGGGCCTATCAATGTGGGCGAGCAACTGACGCGGGCCAGCGGCACCATCGGCACGTGGATTTCGTCACAGATCCTGGGTGCGGTTGGGGGCGCCACGCGTGGCATCCTGAACCTCGTGATCGCGCTGCTGGGTCTGTACTATCTGCTGCTTGCCGCAGACGATGTCTGGCCGCGCGTGAAGCGCTACCTGCCGTTCACCGACGTGGACAGCGAGGATCTGCGACACAAGTTCTACGAGGTCACGATGGCGACGGTGCTGGGAGTCGTCGCAGTCTCGGTGGTGCAGGGAGTGCTCGTCGGCAGCGCGTTTGCCGTGCTGGGCCTGCCGAATCCGATCGTCTGGGGCACGATCACCGCCATTGCGTCCGTGCTGCCGCTGGTCGGTTCGGCACTCGTCTGGCTGCCGGGTTGTGTGGTGCTGTTCGCGATGGGCAATGTCGGACAGGCCGTGGGGCTCGCACTGTTCGGCGGCGTCGTGGTGTCCAACATCGACAACATCATGCGTCCGCTGGTGTCGAGGCGCGTGGGCAACCTGCACCCGATCACCACGCTGCTTGGCGCCTTCGCCGGCATTGAATACATCGGCCTCATCGGCGTGCTGCTCGGCCCGCTCGCGATCACCTGGTTCTTCGAGCTGCTCGTGATCTACGACAAGGAATATGGCCTGACGGATCGCTACAACCTGATGGCGAAATCGTGAGTCCACGACGGGCGCATTTGGACGGCGCACGTAGACGGCGCACGTAGACGGCGCGCGTAGATGGCGCACGGTGACATCGGACGGTGACATCGGACGGTGACGGCGCATTCGTGATGACGGGTGCGTCAATGCGCATGGCCTGACCCGCCCCGGCACGACACCCTGCCGGTGTGCTCGCAACCCTCCGCTCCGCCGCCGTACTTGGCATCGATGCCACGTCCATCACGGTCGAGGTCAACGTCTCCCAGGGCCTTCCGCTCTGGACGATCGTGGGCCTCGCCGACAGCGTCGTGAGGGAATCGAAGGAGCGCGTGGTCGCGGCGCTTCGCGAATGCGGATTTCGCATTCCGTCCATGCGCGTCCTCGCCGCGCTCGCCCCAGCCGACGTGCGCAAGATCGGCAATGCCTATGACCTGCCGATCGCACTCGGATTCCTGGTCGCCACGGGCCAGCTGAAACCGGCAAGCGTGGCGGGAGTCGTCGCGATCGGCGAGCTCGGACTCGACGGGTCGCTGCGGCCGGTCCGCGGCGCAATGTCGGTTGCGCGCATGCTTGCCAATGCGGTCGACTCGCCCGTGCTGCTGCTGCCGCCAGCCAACGTCACTGAAGCGGCGCTGGTCTCGGGCGTGCGGATCGCCACGGCAGGGTCACTTCGCGAACTGGTGGCCGCATTGCAGCGCGGCACGTTGCCGCAGGCCCACGTCCCCCCGACTGCGGCGTTCATTGCAGCAGAGATACCCGACTTCGCCGATGTCGTGGGCCAGCCGCTCGCCAAGCGCGCCCTGCTGATCGCAGCGGCCGGTGGACACAACGTCGCCATGACCGGCCCGCCAGGCACCGGCAAGACGATGCTGGCGCGGCGCCTGCCAGGCATCATGCCGCCGCTCACCGACAAGCAATTGCTGGAGGTGGTCGCCGTGCATTCCGTGGCCGGCACGCTCAGCGACGCCCAGCTGCACGGCCGCCTCGCGCCGTTCCGTGCACCCCATCACACGGTGAGCACGGCAGGACTGATCGGCGGGGGCACCGGGCCACGGCCCGGCGAGGTCAGTCTCGCACACGGCGGCGTCCTGTTCCTGGACGAATTGCCCGAGCTCCAGCCAGCAGCACTCGAAGCACTGCGGCAGCCGCTGGAAGACCGCATGGTCACCATCGCACGCATCGCCGGAAGCATTCGTTTCCCATCCGACGTGCTCCTGATCGTCGCCATGAATCCCTGCCCATGCGGCTATGCCGGCCACGCAACCATCGCCTGCCACTGCGACGAGCGCGCGCTCGCACGCTATCGGCGCCGCATCTCCGGCCCGCTCGCCGACCGCATCGACCTGCACATCCCGGTTGGCACCGTGCCGGTCGCTGATCTCGATGCCGCGCCGCGCCCACCGGAGTCACACCACCTTCGTGAGAGCGTGACTGCCGCGCGAGTGCGACAGTTGCAACGATTCGACGCACTCAATGCGGCAGTCGCCCCACGACGCCTCTCGCTCAGCGGACGGTTCGAACCGGCAGCGGTCGCGCTGCTCCGCGACGCCAGTGAGAAGCTTGGCCTCTCCGCCCGGGCATGGCACCGAACCTTGCGCGTGGCGCGGACGATCGCTGATCTCGCTGGCGAGGAGGGTGTGCCGCTGCTCGCCGTTGCCGAAGCGCTGCGCTACCGGCGCGCTGGGCCACGTACGCCGCAGGCGCTGCTGGTTGGTACAACCCAATGAACAGGCCCGGGAAGGCATGAAGCGCGCTGCCCTGGCTTATCTTCATCCTCTTCTACACACCCGTCCGTACGCCGCGCTGCACGATCCGCCACGCCGCACACACCCGCGCATGCCCGACTCGATCGTCACCACGCTGCGCGACACTGACTCCGAGTCGACAGGTGGCGGCCAGGTGCAGTCCATGTTGCCCGAGGTGATCGAGCGCACGGTGGCGACGCTCGAGGCACTCGGTGATGCGGTCATCGTCACGGATCGTGAGGGCACGATCATCCGCTGGAGCGACGCCGCGCAGTCCCTTCTCGGGTGGCGCGCCTCCGAAGCGGCATCGCAGTCGCTGATCGGGCTGCTCGACCCGATGCCTGCCGATGTCGATGCGCCAGGCACCATCGCGGTGCTGGGCAGCACGCAATGGCAAGGACCAGCCGTCGTCCGCCACCGTGACCATGGCAAGCTCACGGTGCACCTGTCACTCGCGCAGGTGCCGACCAGCGACCATGTCGGTGCCTCCTCCTGCATCGTGCTCCGCGTGCGCCCATGGCACGCGCGTGCCCAGGCGCCGCACCCGGGAGACCTCGATCCCGACATGCTGGAGCGCGCGCTGGAGCATGTCGGCGATGTGGTGATGATCACCGTCGGCGTCTCGCCCGACATGGCATCATCGCGCATCGTCTATGTCAACGAATCGTTCGAGCGCACCACCGGGTTCAATCGCGCCGACGTGATCGGTCGCTCGCCCGCGATGCTTCGGGGGCCCGATACCGATCGCGCGACATCGGAACGCATCGATGCCGCCATGCGCGCTCGCGAACGCGTGCGCGAGGAAGTGCTGCACTACACCAGACAGGGAGAGCCGCTCTGGCTGGATGTGGACATCGTGCCGGTGGACGGACCAGCTGGCAGCTACATGCAATGGGTGGCCGTCGAACGCGATGTCACGTCGCAAAAGGGACACGAGGTCGCACTCCGCGCGCGCGAAGAGCGACTTCGGCTCGCGCTCAACGCGGTCTGGGATGGCCTCTGGGACTGGCACGTGCCGACGGGCTACTGCTACTACGCGCCGCGATGGTACGCCATGCTCGGCTTTGTCGAGCACGCGCTGCCACCGCACATCGACACGTTCCTGGACCTGTTGCATCCGCTGGACCTCCGCACCTGCGAACAGGCGCTCCGTGATCATTTCGACGGGCGTACCGACACCTACGCCCTCGAGGTGCGCATTCGCACGGCCGACAACAACTGGTGCTGGGTGCTCACTCGCGGCACCGTCGTCGAACGCGACGCGCATGGTCGCCCGGTGCGCATGGTTGGAACGCATACGGACATCGCACGACGGAAGCAGGTCGAACTCGCGCTCCGCACCAGCGAAGAACGATTTCGCACGCTGGCAATGGCATCGCCGCTGGGCATTTTCCTCACCGATGCCACCGGCGAGTGCACCTTCGTCACGCCGCGCATGGCCGACCTCTGGGGCGTACGGGCGGAAGCATTGCTCGGTCGCGGATTTCTTGACGCCGCACATGAGGACGATCGCGTGCGAGTGCGCGCCGCCTGGCAGCACGCGGCGAGCAGCGGCGGTGCACTGGCGATGGAGTACCGGATCATCCACTCCGACGGCACGGTGCGCTGGATCTGCGAACGCACGGCGCCCCACCGCGATGGCACGACGCTGAGTGGCTTCGTCGGCACGGTGGAAGACATCACGCAGCAGAAGCTCGCAAGCGAGGGTCGACGTCGCCTGGAAGTGCAGATGCAGCACGCGCAGAAACTCGAGAGCCTTGGCGTCCTGGCTGGCGGTATTGCACACGATTTCAACAATCTCCTCGTCGGCATCCTGGGTAACGCCAGCCTGGCGCGCGATGAGGTCGAGCACGGCACCCCGATGGAGGAGCTGCTCGAAGACATCCAGACCGCCGCACGTCGCGCGGCCGACCTCACCACGCAATTGCTCGCATATGCCGGCAAGGGTCGCTTCAACGTGCAGCCCCTGGATCTCTCGGCCGCAGTAAGCGAAACCTCGTCACTGCTGCATTCAGCCATTTCGAAGCGCGCGAAGCTGGCCATGGAGTTGAGCGGCGAGCTGCCGCCCATCGAAGCTGATGGCATCCAGGTGCGGCAGGTCGTGATGAACCTGCTCACGAACGCGTCCGATGCATTGCAGGAACTCGCCGGTGCCATCAGCCTCCGCACCGGCACCATCCATGCTTCGGCGACCTATCTCGCCGGCTGCCTCGCAGCGGACGGCGTGCAGCCCGGCGAGTTCGTGTTCGTCGAAGTGTCCGACACGGGCGCTGGCATGGATCAGGAGACGCTTGCGCGCATCTTCGACCCCTTCTTCACGACGAAATTCACCGGCCGCGGCCTGGGACTCGCCGCGACGTTGGGCATCGTGCGAGGACATCGTGGCGCACTGCGCGTGACTAGCACGCCGGGTTCGGGCACGGTGTTCCGCGTGCTGTTCCCCGTCTCGGAATCACGTGCGCCCGTCAGCCGAACGCCGCGATCGGTGGCGGCCATCCGTCGTCACGGCACCATCCTGATCGTGGACGACGAAGCATCCGTCCGTGACGTCGCGCGGCGCATGCTCGAACGCAGCGGGTACGACGTCCTGACGGCGGGCGATGGCGACGAAGGTCTGCTCCGCTACGCGGAGAATGAAGCGACCGTGCTCGCCATCGTGCTGGACCTCACGATGCCGCGCATGAACGGCACGGAGGTGCTCGCCGATTTGCGCGCGCGCGGCAAGAACGTGCCCGTCGTCCTCGCCAGCGGCTACACCTCCCAGTCACTGGCGGCAGAAACCGGCGCGACGCAGCCCATCTTCGTGCAGAAGCCATTCGTGACCGCCGACCTGCTGGCCGGCATCGACGCTGCCATCGCATCGGGCACGACTTCCGCAACCTGACATCGGTGTTGCGGGGTGAACGTCAGTGGACGGGACGAATCACTCGTGCTCGGGATGCATCTCGCCGCGCGCAGACGCCGTAGCTGCCGCCGCCGACTAGTCTTGCGTCTGGTTCGCCGCGGCGGCAAACCGACTTTGCCTTCCCGTTTCCCCGGAGTCGTGCGACGTGTTTGGCTGCTTTCGACGCCTGATCACTCTCGTCATCCTCGCCATCGTCGCGGTGGCGGCATTCGTCACCCGTGACAGCTGGCTTCCGAAGGTGCGATCGATCATCGGTGCGCCTGCCGCAACGGCGCGCGCAGACTCCACTGCACTCGCCGCGCCCGCCGACACAGGCTGGACAGCGCTCACGTATCAGGCGGCAGAGCGGGGGAGGAAGGCAATCGCGCGCCTCGCCAACGCACGAGGACCCGCCTACGTGAACCTGTCCGCCGCGGAGTTTGCGGGGACCGTGCTGGATTCACTCACGGCGCAGCTTCCGCCAAGCGCCGAAAGCCTGCAGGTGCGCACCGCGGGCAATGAGTTGCAGGTGCGCGCATCCGTCAGGCTCGGCGATCTGGGTGGCCGCGCCGTGCTCGGACCGCTGGCGTCGATGATGGGCGATCGTGAGCGGCTGACACTTGGCGGAACGCTCGAAGCGACCGGCATCGCCGGGGTAGCGCAATACAAGCTCGTCCGCATGCGGGTCGGCAGTTTCGACATTCCGTCACCGCTCGTGCCGCGGCTCGTCCGGTCGCTGAAGGGTCGCGCTGCGCATCCCGGCGTGGATGTCAGCGCACTGCCCATCCGCCTGCCGGCCGGTGTCGGCGACATCCGCGCCGCGCAGGGACGCATCACGCTCTACCGACTCACTCAGTGAACCGTCGCATTCTCGTCATCGATGACGAAGCACCAATTCGCTCCACCTTGAGTCAGCTGCTCGAGTACGAAGGATACGAAGTTCGTTCGGCCGCCAATGGGCATGATGGGCTCGCGGAATACGACAGGTTTCGCCCGCACCTCGTGTTCAGTGATGTGAAGATGGCGGGCATGGATGGCCTCGACGTACTGCGCGGGTTGCGTGCGAAGGACTCGCGGGCGCTCGTCGTGATGATCAGTGGACATGCCACGCTCGCCACTGCCGTGGAGGCGGTGCAGGCTGGTGCGTACGACGTCATGGAGAAGCCGCTCGACACCGATCGCATTCTTGTGCTGTTGCGCAATGCGCTGCGACACCTGGACCTCGAGGAGGAGAATGCGACGCTGCTCGAACAGCTCGACGCGCGTCGCGAGATCGTCGGTAAGAGCCATGCCATCGTGGCGTTGCTGGAGCGGATCGACAAGGTCGCCGGCACGCCTGCGCGCGTGCTGATCACCGGCGAGAACGGCACCGGCAAGGAGCTCGTCGCCCGTGCGCTGCATCGCGGCTCGCTGCGCGCGAAGAAGCCGTTCATCGAGGTGAACTGCGCGGCCATCCCTGGTGAGCTGATCGAAAGTGAACTGTTCGGGCACATGCGCGGGTCATTCACCGGCGCAACTGCCGATCGTCCCGGAAAGTTCGAGCAGGCCGATGGTGGCACACTCTTCCTCGACGAGATCGGTGACATGTCGCTGGCGGCGCAGGCAAAGGTGCTGCGCGTGCTGCAGGATGGTGTCGTCACGCGCATCGGCGGCAGCAAGCCGGTGCAGGTGGACGTGCGAGTGCTCGCCGCGACGAACAAGCACCTCGAACTCGAGATTGCCGAGGGACGTTTTCGCGAGGACCTGTTCTACCGGCTGAACGTCGTGCCTGTCGCCGTGCCGCCGCTGCGCGAACGTCGCGAGGACATTCCGCTGCTGATTGCGTTCTTCGTGCAGCAGATGACGCGCCGCGACGGCATCGCGCCGCGTCGCTTCGCTGCCGATGCCGTCATCGCACTGACGGAGCTCGACTGGAGCGGCAACGTGCGCGAATTGCGCAATACTGTCGAACGGTTGCTGATCCTCGGCGCAATGGATGGCGTCAGCGTGGCCGACGTGCATCGCCTCGTGGGGCGGCCAAGTGCCGACACGGCGGGCCTCGGTGCCCTGATGCAGTGCAGGACCTTTGAGGACTTCAAGTTGGCGGCCGAGGAGGCGTTCCTGCGCGTCAAGCTGCGCGAGCATGACTGGAATGTGAGCGAGACGGCGCGCGCGCTCGACATGCCGCGTTCAAACCTTTACAAGAAGATCGAGCGTTACGGCCTGGTGCGCGCCGGCATGTCGGCGACCTGATGTCGCGCGTGAACAGCTTCGGGCAGGCGATCGGCGATGCGGTGCTCAACTGGCGCCCACCTGCAACGCCCACGCCTGAACCGCTGCATGGCGCGCGCTGCCTGGTCGAGCCGCTGGACCTGGCGCGTCACGGCGACGCGCTGCACGAGGCGAACGCGCGTGGTGACGGCAGCAACTGGACCTACCTTTTCGCCGAGCCGCCGAAGACTCGTGCGTCGTATCTCGAGTACATGACGACGACCTTTACCGGTGATGATCCGCGGTGCTATGCAATCATCGACCGGACGAACGACGCTGCGGTCGGCGTCGCGAGTTACATGCGCATCGTGCCGGAGCATGGCTGCATCGAGATCGGGCACATCAACTTCTCGCCCGCGCTGCAGCGAACGCCGGTCGCGACCGAGGCGATGTACCTGATGATGCGACATGTGTTCGAGCTCGGCTACCGCCGCTACGAATGGAAGTGCGATTCGCTGAACACGCCCTCGCGCGCGGCGGCGCAACGACTCGGCTTTTCGTTCGAGGGCGTGTTCAGGAACGCCATCGTGTACAAGGGCCGCAGTCGCGACACGGCCTGGTACTCCATCACGAACGCCGAATGGCCCGCCGTGCGCGCGGTTTTCGAGCAGTGGCTGGCACCGGAGAATTTCGACGCGCATGGGGCGCAGCGACTGCAGCTGCGCTGGCTCACGGCACCACTGCTGCGCGCCGTCGGCTAGGTCGTGGGCGGCCATGACGGGCTGACGCTCGCGAGATACTGCGCGTCGTGAAGTCGCTGCCTGAGCGCTAGCTTCCACGATCCTCGCCGGCCCCTTAGTCGCCGGCGTGTCCCCCTCCGTACTGCCCCATGACTGACTTCCTGAATTACATCGCTGGCGAGTGGGTGCCCGCATCCACCGGCGCCTGGTTCGAGAACCGCAATCCGGCCGACGCGTCGGATCTCGTGGGCCGCTTTCCGCGCTCGGCCGCCGCGGACGTCGATCGTGCGGTCGCCAGTGCCGTAAGGGGATTCGGTGCGTGGAAGCTGCTGCCCGCCCCCGCGCGCGGTGACGTCCTGCGTCGCGTCGGTGACCTGCTCACCGCCCGCAAGGAAGAGCTGGCCGACATCATGACGCGCGAGATGGGCAAGCCGCTCACCGAGACCCGTGGCGACGTGCAGGAGGGCATCGACACCGCATACTACGCCGGCACCATGGGCCGTCAGCTCTTCGGACACACTGTGCCCAGTGAGCTGAGCAACAAATGGGCAATGAGCTTCCGGCGTCCCATCGGTGTCTGCGGCCTGGTGACACCGTTCAACTTCCCGCTCGCGATCCCCACCTGGAAAAGCTTTCCGGCGCTGCTGTGCGGTAACTCGGTGGTGTTCAAGCCGGCCGAGGACGTGCCGCACACCGTGGCCGTGCTGGTGGAAATATTGCTCGAGGCCGGCGTGCATCCCGAGGCGGTGCAGCTGGTCCACGGCTTCGGTGAGGAGGTTGGCAAGGCGCTGGTGTCACACCCTGACGTGCCCGTGATCTCGTTTACCGGGTCAACCGAGACGGGCTCGCTCGTGGGCGAGACCTGCGGACGCATGCACAAGCGCTTGTCGCTCGAGATGGGTGGCAAGAACGCGCAGATCGTGCTCGACGATGCGAACCTCGATCTCGCGCTCGAGGGCGTGCTCTGGGGGGCGTTCGGCACGACCGGCCAGCGCTGTACCGCCACATCGCGGCTGATTCTGCAGGACGGCATTCACGATCGCTTCCTGGACCGTCTCGTCACGGCGGCGACGGCGCTTCGGCTTGGCGACGGGCGCAAGGATGGCACGGATGTGGGTCCGGTGATCAACGAGTCCGCACGTGACAAGATCGAGACGTACGTGCAGATCGGTCGCGATGCCGGCAACACGCTCGTCGCCGGCGGACAGCGTGCGACGGGCGGCGTGCTGGACTACGGCACCTTTTATCAGCCCACGATCTTCGCCGGTGTGAAGCAGGGCGACCGGATCGAGCAGGAAGAGATTTTCGGCCCCGTGTTGAGCGTGATCAAGGTGGCCGACGCCGACGAAGCGTTCCGCGTCAACAACGGCGTGAAGTACGGCCTGTCGTCGTCGCTGTACACCAGCAACGTGAACCTTGCCTTCCGCGCGTTGAATGAATTGGACAACGGCATCACGTACGTCAACGCGCCGACCATCGGTGCCGAGGCGCACATGCCGTTCGGTGGCGTGAAGCAGACGGGGAACGGGCACCGTGAGGGTGGGTGGGAGGTGTACGACTTCTACTCGGAGACGAAGGTCGGCTACATCGACTACTCCGGCCGTCTGCAGCGCGCTCAGATCGACAACTATTGACCGCGATTTCGCAGGGCGTCGTGGTATTCCGCGCCGCCCTGCGCAATCGCGGTACACGCACCGGACGCGTGCGATTGCATGTTTGCCGTGCGTGCGTGATGCACGCCATCAGCGCCCCGCCTTGCGGCAGGTCGCAAGGCGCGATTGCTTTTCTTCAGGTACCAGAACGATCGCACGAGCGGGTCGTGCCGTCGGTATCTCCTCACCATTTGCTGGACCTACGTCCCGCCGGCCGTCATGGATCAGACAAGTCCTAGCCAGCCACCGCCGCGCGCGATCTCCGAGACGGAGCGTCGCGACGCGTTGCGCAGGGTCAATCGTCGCGGAATTGCCTGGCTCTGGGAATGGGCGAAGTCGTTCAGCATGACGGTGCTGGTCATCCTCGTGGTGCGCACCTTCCTGATCGACATCTTCCGGATTCCCAGCAGCAGCATGGAAGGCACGCTGCTGGTGGGCGACATCCTGTTCGTGAACAAGCTCGCATATGGCGCCGAAGTCCCGCTGACCGCCAGGCGGTTGCCGGCCATGCGCGACCCGCTGCGCGGCGAGGTCATCGTCTTCAAATGGCCGCGAGATCATGCGAAGCCATTCGTGAAACGTCTCGTTGGCCTGCCAGGCGACACGCTCTCGATGCGCCACGGCCAGCTGCAGATCAATGGCGTCGAACAGCGCGAGCAATTCACGCGTCGGATGCCCAACGTTGCGGAACCGATGGCGATGGAGTTCGACTGGTTGCGACGCGCACTGCTGCCGGCCGCGCATGCCTCCGCCGGCGCGCATCCCACACGCAACACCTGGGGGCCGCTCGTGGTCCCGTCACACAGCTATTTCGTGCTTGGCGACAATCGCGACAACTCGTCCGACAGCCGCTACTGGGGCTTCGTGCCCGACTCGCTCCTGCTCGGCCAGCCACTGCTCGTGTACTACAGCGTTGTCCCTGACTCCGTGGCGCCGGGTACGTGGCTCTCGCGGGTCCGGTGGCGCCGCATCGGCGAATGGGTGCGCTGAACGTACACGGCTGCACGATGCGAACGCCGCATCACTGGATGTCATGAACGATCGGCGCACCGTGCTCCCCCCGGCACATCGCGCCCTCCCCCGTCGCTGGAAGGAGCTCGTCGCATGCCGGTGTCCCGTCGGTCCAGGCTCGCGTCGGACGAAGGCTCGCTCGATCTGTATCTCAAGGACATCAGCCGGTATCCGCTGATCTCGCGCGAACGCGAGGCGGAGCTTGCACGCGGGATCCGTGACGGTGACCGTGAAGCGCTGGACACGCTCGTGCGCTCCAACCTGCGCTTCGTCGTCTCGGTCGCCAAGCGGTATCAGAATCAGGGCGTTTCGCTCTCCGACCTGATCAACGAAGGCAACCTCGGCCTGATCCGTTCAGCCCACAAGTTCGACGAGACGAAAGAGATCAAGTTCATCTCGTACGCGGTATGGTGGATCCGCCAGGCCATCCTGCAGGCGCTGGCCGAGCAGAGCCGCATCGTGCGCGTGCCGCTCAACCGCGCAGGCGCACTGCACCGTATCGGCAAGCGCGCCAGCGCGATGGTGCAGGAACTCGGGCGCGAAGCCACGCACGACGAGATTGCGAAGGACATGGCGCTGCCGCTGGATGAGATCTCGCTCACCATGGGCATTGCGCAGGGGCATGTGTCGCTGGACTCACCCCTCAATCCCGGCGAGGACCATCGGCTCAGCGACTTTCTCGCCGACACCAACCACGCCTCGCCCGAGGAGGAGATGCTCGAGAAGGCTATGACCGAGACGGTGGACCTTGCGCTGCATCGCCTCAAGGAGCGCGAGGCGCGCATCCTTCGCATGTACTTCGGGTTGGACGCGGTGGAGCCGCTCACCCTCGAGGAGATCGGGCTCCGGCTGGGCATCACGCGTGAACGCGTGCGCCAGATCAAGGAGAAGGCGCTCAGCCGGCTCCGGCATGTGAGCAATGCGCGCGCACTGGAGAGCTTCTACGTCTCCTGACCAGCAAACGATCGGCATCGCTCCGTCACGATCGGTGAGATAGTTTCAGTCGCGCAGTGTAGCGCGACCGCACCGACCACGTCACCGGATCGAAATCATGGCCGAGAGCAACTCGTTCGACGTCACCACCAGCGTCGACCTGCAGGAAGTGGACAACGCCGTCAATCAGGCGCAGAAGGAGGCAGCCCAACGTTACGATTTCAAGGGCGCCCTGGTCGAGATCAACTTCAAGCGCGCCGAGAACAAGGTGGAGCTGAAGACCGACAGCGACATGCGCATGGAAGCGCTGCTCGACATGCTGAATGCGAAGCTGATCAAGCGCGGCGTCCCTGTGAAGAATCTCGACGTCGGCGAGGTGAAGCCGATGGGCGGCGACACGCTCATGCGCACCATCGAACTGAAGATGAGCCTCGATGGCGACACGGCGAAGAAGGTCGCCGCCGCAGTGAAGGCGGCAAAATTCAAGAAGGTGCAGGCTGCCATTCAGGGCGAGCAGGTGCGTATCACGTCGCCCTCGCGTGACGAGCTGCAGCAGGCCATCGCCATGCTGCGCAAGGAAGACTTCGGTGTCGAGCTGCAGTTCGGCAACTTCCGATGACGCTGGTCGAGACGCGACGGGTCACTGCCGCCGGGATCGCGCGCGCGGCGCGTGGCATCAGCCCTGCCTTCCTGCACACACCTGTCGTGCAGCACGACGACATGGACGACTGGCTCGGCGCACGCGTCGTGGCGAAGGTGGAGTCGCTGGGCCCGCTGCGATCGTTCAAGGGACGCGGTGGTGACTGGTTCATGCGTCAGCGCTCCAGCACGGGCCCTGTTTGCGCGGCGTCGGCCGGCAACTTCGGCCAGGCGCTCGCCTACGCTGCACGGCAGGCGCAGGTGGCCTGCACGATGTTCGCGTCGCGACATGCGAGTCCACTCAAGCTGGCGCGCATGAAGGCGCTCGGCGCGACGGTGATCCAGGACGGCGAGGATTTCGATGCCGCGAAGGATGCAGCTCGCGTCTATGCTCGCACGAACGGCATCGAGTTCGTGGAGGATGGGCAGGCACTCGCGATCACCGAGGGCGCCGGCTCCATTGCCGTCGAACTCGCGAATGCCGCGACGCTCGACACGCTGCTGGTGCCGCTTGGCAACGGCGCGCTGCTGGCCGGTGTCGCGACCTGGATGCGCGCGGTGTCGCCGCAGACCCGCGTCGTGGGGGTGGTGGCCGAGGGTGCGCCGGCGATGATGCGTGCCCTGACAGGGATCCAGGTCGACACGCACGTCGCGGTGCATACGATTGCCGACGGCATTGCGGTGCGGGTGCCGGTGCTGGACGCAGTGAATGACCTGCGCGGCCTCGCCGATGACGTCGTGGCCGTAAGCGAGGGCGCGATCGTTGCCGCGATGCGCGGCATGATCTCCCACCTCGGCCTCGTCGTCGAGCCGGCGGGTGTCGTCGGCATCGCGGCGTTGCTCACGGCCGCGCATGGGACGTACGGAGAGCGAGTCGGCACGATTCTCTGCGGAGGCAACGTGACGACGGAGCAGTTGAGCGAGTGGGGCGTGCTGCGCGCCGGCGTGGAGTAGCGAGCGGGCGCAGCGACACTCTCCGGCAATCAGGGCCGTTTCGTCAGGCGCGCGAGCGAGTCGAACATCGCGTGTGTGCTCGTTGAATCGCGGGTGTTGAACAGCGTCACGTCGCTGGGCGTCCGGATCAGGATGAAGGGTGGCGTATTCGTGTTGATGAACAGCAACGCGTCGCCGTACGGCTTCATCGCGAACCGACCTGCGTACGCGCTGCCGAACTGGAACGCATTTTTCCGGCTCCCTAGTCCGGTCAGCCTGTGCACCAGCTGGATCTCGTCGATCTCAGCCAGCCGGATGTGCACGCCGTACGGACCCGACCGGATTCCCAGCGTTTCGCGATCCAGCGAGATATCCGGGGCGCGTGACTGCAGCGTCACCATCGCCGCAAGGCAGACGAACGTGCCACCGAATAGCGCAAGCACGGCGAAACCCTTGCGACTCTCACGCTGATACTCGTCGTCGCGCGCCGAGACCGCAGTTGATGTCCCGTTGCCGGCGGGCGGTGTCGGCGCATTGATCATGTCGTACGTCTCGAATGTTTGATCACGAGGCCGAGGGGGTCGGGAGGTTCAATGTGGTCGGAGTCGTTGACCATGCACGGGGTCTATGACAGGGGTCCATCCCAGGGGTCTGTCAAAGGAATCGATCAAAGGGTCGGTCGATCGAGGGGTCGGTCAATCAAGGGGTCAGAGTCCTTGATCGCCATTCCATCAAGGGGTCAGAGACCTCGATCACAACGTCATCGATTTCTTCAAGATCTCTGACCCATGAAAGCTGACTCCTTGACGCACAAGATCTCCGAGCCATTGAAGCATTGACCCCTTCAAGCAGAAGTGAGGACTGGAGCGCAACGCCATTAAATTCTCTAAAAACTCTGACCCCTTGAGGCAGAAGCAGAAACCAAGACCGGAGCAACGGCTTCGATTTCTTCAAGTGCTCTGACCCCTTGACGGACCAGGAACTCTGACTCCTTGACGGACCCCGTTGAGGCAGCGACCTCCCCTCCTGCAACGGAACCCGTGCAGCGGAGCGACCCCACGGGGCCGCGCACACCGGCAAAACATCACCTGCGTGCTGCACCTCGTACACTACGCCTGCAACGCAATCCGCCATGTCGACCGCTGCATTGCAGCCCCGAATCGAGCATCGCTCGCCTCGTCCGCATGCCGGAACCCTGCCGCGTGGAATACCAGCCGCGCGGTCTTCATCACGTCGAGCAGCTCAAGCTGCAGCGTCGCGTAGCCTGCACGTGTCGCAAACTCGATTGCCCCGGCGATGAGGCGCCGTCCGATGCCGATGCCGCGCGCCTGCGATTCCACGTGCAGCATCGAGAGCTGCGCCACCGAGGCATCATCGGCGCGACGAACCAGCACCGAGCCGACCGCCGCACCACCGCGTTCGGCGATCCATGCGCAATCACGCACCGCATCGAACTCGGTCAGGAACGTGGACGCGGCGTCGAGCAACGCCATCTCGTAGGTGCTGGTGAACTCGAACTCCTCGAGGCCCGACGCGATCATTCGCTGCGTCACGAAGCTGATGTCGCCAACGCGGTGCGGCCGCAGCAGCCACGGCGCCGGATCACGGCCCGGCACGTCCGCGCCGAAGGCGCCCTCGACACGCTCCATCGCATCCAGCAGCGGCGCATGGATGTGCGCGGGCAGCATGCGCACCATGGAGGCATAGCGCGCCGTGGTGATTGCGTCGAGTGTGGTGACTTCCGTGCGACCCGACTCGGTCAGGGAGAGGGGCTGCTGGCGATTGTCAGCAGAATCGGCGGTCTTGATCACGATGCCCGTCGTCTCGAGCCGCCGGATCACGCGGCTCAGGTAGCCGGCATCCAGCCCCAGGCTCCGGCTGAGCGCCGTGACGGTGCGATGTTCGTACTGCGCCAGCTCGGTGAGCACCCGCACCTCGGTGGCGGAATAGGGGCTGCCGGCCGGACCCGCCTCGAGCGCACCAAGCCGCTGCGCGAAGAAGCGGGTAAAGCGGCGCAGCGCCGCAATCTTCTGGTCGAGCGCGAGCTGAGTCACGTGATCATGTCAGGATTTGATAGATGCTTTTGTGGCGCTGCACCATGC
>ENA-OFCX01000176-OFCX01000176.1-metagenomes-genome-assembly--contig:-NODE-176-length-36198-cov-3.134936_pt1 | contig 36198 bp, 33 predicted proteins | sample MGYA00153384_OFCX01 | MGnify analysis MGYA00153384
CGCTGAATGACCTCAACACTCGCTACCAAGTCTATTTCGCTGCCCACTGAGGGGTCAGGTTTTTTCCCGGGGCGGCGTGGCGAAAAAACATTTCAAAATGATCCTTGATGGCAAAGCGCATCATCCCTGCTATTTTGATTGCGCTGCTGCTGATCTTTCATGCGCAGCTGTGGACCGGTCGCGGCAGTATTTCCCAAGTGCGTGACATGCAGAAACGCTTGACCGAGCAGCAGGCAAAGAACGTGAAATCGCAAGCTGACAATGATCAACTTGCTGCCGAAGTCCGGGACTTGAAAGAAGGCCTGGAGATGGTGGAAGAAAAAGCCCGGTCAGAGTTGGGAATGGTCAAGCCCAACGAGATTTTTGTTCAGGTGAACAAATAACTACTGGAGGGCAGCTGGAGGCGTCTGCTGTGACCCAGGCTGAGTAAAAATTTGCGCCGCATCGACCGGATCGAATGCATGTTGTGCACCGCAAAACTCGCATGTCACGCTGACTTTTCCCTGCTCGGCAATGATGCCTTCAACTTCATCCGTGCCCAGGCTTCTCAGCATATTGGCAACCCGCTCGCGGGAGCAGCTGCAAGCAAAGCTGGGTTTGAGAACTTCAAAGCGCGTGATGGGTTCTTGCCAAAACAGGCGGTTCAATATCGTGTCGGCATCCAGCGTGAGCAGCTCTTCGCGTTTCAAGGTTGATGCCAGGATAGAAATACGCTTGTAGTCTTCGTTCTTGCCAATCTGGTCTTCATTGGCATCACTGTCCAGTTTGCCTTCGAGGTTGCCCTGCCCTTTGACTGGCAAACGCTGAATCAACAGACCAGCAGCCACGTTCCCATCAGCGGCCAATATGAGTTTGGTGTCGAGCTGCTCACTTTGCAGCATGTAATGCTCCAGCACTTCACTGATGTTTTCAATCATTTCATGCTTGTCGCCAAACAAGGGCACCACGCCCTGGTAAGCCTGCTGGCCCGGGAATTTGTCCTTCGGGTCCAGCGTGATGGCGCAGCGGCCTTGGTTGTTGACATTAACGAGCTGGCTCAATGTGCTGCCGGGGTCAACCACACCCGTCACAGTCGCAGTGGCGCGCAGGCTCAAGTCAGGCTGCACCTCAGCGACTGCCAGTTTGACCGGGCCATCGCCAAAAATTTGCAGAATCAACGCACCATTGAACTTGATGTTGGACTGCATCAGCACACTGGCAGCGGTCATCTCGCCCAGCAATTCGCGCACAGCGGCCGGGTAGGCCCCCGTGTCGGTGTTGCTGGCACGGCGCTGAAGAATGTCTTTCCAGGCATCGGTCAGTCGCACGATCATGCCGCGCACAGGCAGGCCATCGAAAAGGAATTTATGGAGTTCAGACACGCTGTGTGTATCCCAGTCAGTGATTGCTAAATGCCGGGCAATCAACCCAGCTTGCGCAAACCCGCTTTGAAGCGGTGCGCGTTATCGATGTAGTGCTGCGCACTCTGGCGCAAGCCTTGCATCTGCTCAGGAGTCAGCTGCTTGACCACGCGGGCAGGGCTGCCGATGATCATGGAACCATCAGGGAACTCTTTGCCCTCGGTCACCAGTGCCCCTGCACCCACCAAACAGTTTTTACCAATTTTCGCCCCGTTCAGCACAATCGCACCAATGCCAATCAAGCTTTCATCACCGATCGTGCACCCATGCAGCATGACCTGATGCCCTACTGTGACGTGTCGGCCAATGACCAAAGGCATGCCCAGATCGGCGTGCAAAACGCTGGCGTCTTGCACATTGCTGCCCTCACCAATGGTGATGCTGGATGTATCACCGCGCACAACCGTGCCAAACCAGATGCTTGCATCGCCGCCAATCTTCACCTCACCCATTACCTGGGCACTGTCCGCAACCCATGCGCTTGCGGCAATTTCAGGGGAAATGCCATCTAACTCATACACGGCCATCTTGTCTCCTTTTTTTGTGCGTTCGGGAAAATACAATTGTAAATATGGAGCTACGACAACGCGCCCTTGAGGTTTTATGCCTCTGCGATCCCATTCATAAAGCCACCGCAGCCATGCAGATGTACCAGCAAGCTGCACAGTTTGCCATTGCGCCTTGCGCTCCCGTCCTGGAGGCAGGCATTGAGCTGCCTGGGCATCCTCAACGCCCTGCGCTGCTGCGCCACTCCGAAGTGGCCCGCCGCTCTCCGGCAACCCTGCAAGGGCGCATCATCTTGATGCACGCCATTGCGCACATCGAATTTAACGCCATCAACCTGGCACTGGATGCCATCTGGCGCTTTGACGATATGCCCGCGCAGTACTACCTGGACTGGCTGCAGGTGGCAGGTGAAGAAGGCAAGCACTTCCTGCTGATTCGCGACTGGCTTTTAGCCCAGAACCATGACTATGGAGACTTTCCTGCGCACCAGGGGTTGTGGACCATGTGTGAAAAAACGGCACAAGATGTCACAGCACGTATGGCCCTTGTACCCAGAACCCTGGAAGCGCGCGGACTGGACGCCACACCGCAGATCCAATCCAAGCTGCGTCAGGTCGGCACGCCAGATGCTTTATCTGCCGTCGATATCCTTGACATCATCTTGCGCGAAGAAGTGGGGCATGTAGCAATTGGAAACCTTTGGTACCGCTTCTTATGCCAGCGCAATAATCTGGAACCACAATCGCACTACACTGCACTTGCACACAAATATGAAGCACCACGCCCGCGCCCGCCTTTCAACACACGGGCTCGCCAGGCAGCAGGTTTCACGGAAGAAGAAATAGCCTGGCTGGAACAGCACTGACTTTCTCGTACTGATTCCACCGACAACGCACATCCCCAGACGCTCCGCAGACATGCTCGCTAATTTACCCACTTTGTCCTCCGTCACACCTGCAGCAAACGCGGCCAGCTCCATGATTGCGCGCCAAGCCATCGTGGACGTAGACAAAGAGGTCATTGGCTATGAGCTGTTCAACCGCTCCCGGGCCCCTGCCGAGCACACAGCAGCCACAGATGTCATTTTGCTGTTCACTGCGCTGTCTCACGCTGGCAGCGAAGACCTGGTGGGCACCAAGCTGCTTTTTGTCAACAGCACCCATGAAAGTCTGGCGGGCGGGCACCTGGAGCTATTGAACCCTGAAAAGGTCGTGCTGGAAGTGGAGTCTCTGGGTCACGTTGCAAGCACCGAAGCTGTCGCACGCCTGCCCATCTTGCGCGCGCTGCGTGAGCGCGGTTTCAAGCTGTCGTTCAACCACACTGTTTTGGAGTCGGCCTATGCCACGTGGATGCCGCTGGCGGACTACATCAAGCTGGACCTGACCGTCCTGCGCCCTGAGCAGCTTGCCGTGCTGGTCAGCTACGCAGCGCGCCACACCAAAGCACAGCTGATTGCCACCAAGGTAGAGACGCAGCAGCAGTTTGACATGCTCAAAAGCATTGGAATTTCTCTGTTCCAAGGCTACTGGTTCTCTCGCCCATCGGTGGTGGAAGCGAAATTGCTGGCCCCCAACCAGGCCAGCATCATTCAGCTCATTAATCTGCTGCGCCGACAGGCCAGTACCGATGAAATTGAAGAGGTACTCAAAAAAGATGCAGGTCTGGCCTTCAATCTGATGCGCCTGATCAACTCTGCCGGGTTTGCCACCTCGCGCGAAGTCACCTCATTTCGCCAGGCCGTGATGATCATGGGCCTGAAGAAACTCTTTCGCTGGGCAGCCTTGCTGCTGACAGCATCCAAATTTGGCACCACCAGCGCAGCCATCGGGCACACCGCCGTCATTCGCGGACGCCTGATGGAATTACTGGCTCGGGAGTTCATGAGCGAGGACGATGCCGACCAGGCCTTTGTGGTCGGTATTTTTTCGCTGCTCGATTCCATGCTCAGCATCCCCATGGAAGATGCACTGCACCTTATCAACGTTCCCACGCCAGTGCGGCTTGCCCTGGTGGAGCACGAAGGGGTCTTTGGTGAATTACTGCGTCTGGCTGAAGCCTGTGAAAACAGCAATGACCAGGCATTTGACCATTCGGCTTCTGCGCTGCAGCTGACCAGCCAGCAAATCAACTGGGCACACCTGCAAGCCCTCGCCTGGTGTGACCAAATCACGCAATAGCTCGACAGGTTTCACCACCAAAGAGACAGCTGGGCAGATTCGCTGACCCAAAGGGTACATGTGTATAGCGCGCATCACGTTACATTTACACACCTGCAGACTGCCCCGCGATCGCCTACATGAATTCTGTCAACAAAACCGCTACCTCCGCCCCCAGCTTGCCTGAAGGGATTCCCGACGCATCGGTTTCCATGATTGGGCGACAAGCCATCTTGAACGAGAGGCGCGAGGTCTATGGCTATGAACTCTTTGACCGTTCAACGGCCATCGATGCGCATACGGCGGCCAGTGATGCAGCCATGCTTTTCAATGCCTTGTCTTATGCAGGTACGGAAGCGCTGGTTGGCCGCAAGCTCGTGTTTATCAACTGCACCCACGAAAGCCTGGCAGGCGGTCATCTGGAATTGATTCACCCAGACAAAGTGGTGCTGGAAATCTCTACCTTGGGTGAAAACGTAACACCCAACGAAATTGCGGCATGCATTCCTATTTTCGAAAGCTTGCGCCAGCGGGGGTTTCGCCTGGCTTTTGACCAGAATCTGCTGCGCCGTGCCTATGTGAACTGGCTGCCCATGGCCAGCTATATCAAGCTGGACATGCTCACCTTCCCGATAGACAACGCACAAGCCTTGGTGAAGTTTGCACGCACCCACACCATTGCCCAGATCATTGCGGAAAAAGTAGAGACCCAGGCACAGTTTGAACATATGCACGCGCTGGGCGTCAAACTCTTTCAGGGTTTTTGGTTTGCCAGGCCTGATGTCGTGCAGGCAAAAATGGTGCGCCCCTCGCAGGCGACCATCATGCAACTGCTCAATCTGGTTCGCAGCCAAAGCTCCACCGCTGAAATTGAAGAGCTGCTCAAGAAAGACCCCACGCTGTCTTTTAACCTGCTGCGCTTCATCAACTCTTCGGGGTTTGGACTGTCGTGCGAAATCACATCGTTTCGCCATGCCGTGATGATCCTGGGCCTGAAAAAGCTGTTTCGCTGGGCGGCGCTCTTGATGACCACATCACGGGCTGGTGGCAGCGCTCCAGCCGTGGGTCAGACCGCCGTGGTCCGGGGCCGCCTGATGGAGCTTTTGGCAACAGAAATGCTGCCACCCGAAGAGTCTGACAACGCTTTCGTGGTGGGGGTGTTTTCGTTGCTGGATGTCATTTTGGGCATTCCCATGGAAAAGGCGCTGGAGTCCATCGCTCTGCCGCAATCGGTCGCTGAAGCGCTCTTGCACCGAACTGGGCCCTATGCCCCGTTTCTGGAGCTGGTGCTGGCCTGCGAGACAGGCGATGAAGTGACATTTGCCCGCAACTCTGATGCACTGCACCTGTCCAACCACCAGGTCAACTGGGCGCATTTACAAGCACTGGCGTGGGCTGACAACCTCAGCAGCGATAACGGATAAGCGCGTGCGGTGCCTCTGTCACCAGAGGCTGAGTAGTACGCTGCGCAGCGACACCTGATAGCCGCGCCTTACTGGCTGGCAGCAAACGCCGCTGCTATGCGCTGCTATGTGCTGCTAGCCTGCCCAATGCCCTCATCAATGCGGCTATCCACGCGGATGGTGCTGGGCATGCAGCTGCTGCAGGCGCTCCCTGGCAACATGGGTGTAAATGGTGGTGGTGGAAATGTCTGCATGACCCAGCAGCATCTGCACGACGCGCAAGTCCGCTCCGTGATTGAGCAGGTGCGTCGCAAATGCATGGCGCAATGTGTGCGGCGACAAGGGCGCTGTCACGCCGGCCAGCGTGGCGTATTTTTTCACCAGCATCCAGAACATCACCCGCGTCATGCCGCTGCCGCGCTGCGTGACAAACAAATCATCCGTTGACTGCCCTGCCAAGATGGCTGGACGCGCTTCTTGCAAAAAGCGAATCAGCCATGACTGCGCCTCCTCGCCAAACGGCACCAGGCGCTCCTTGCGGCCTTTGCCTTCGGTACGCAGCACACCGCTTTTAATGTCCAGCTGGTGCACCTTCAAACTGACCAGCTCGCTCACGCGCAAGCCACTGGCATACATCAGCTCCAGCATGGCACGATCGCGCAGCCCCAGCAGGCAGCTGTCATCAGGTGCCTGCAGCAAAGCTTCAACCTGTGCCTGCGTCAATGTGTGCGGCACCCGCAGCGGGCGCTTGGCTGCCAGCAATCGAACAGTGGGGTCGTGCTCTACACGTTTTTCGCGCAGCGCCCAGTGATAAAAACGTCGCAAAACACTGAGGCTGCGGTTGCTGGAAACCGCTTTCACGCCTTGCTCATGGCGCTGCTGGCCATACGCGTGAAGTTGCAGCTCCTGCGCGCTGAGCAGCGAACAGCCCTCCTCGTAGCCGGCAAGAAACTGGGCGCAGCCTGACATATCACGCCGGTAGGCCTGCAAGGTATTGGCAGACAGGCCGTCTTCCAGAAACAAGGTTTCAATGAAGTCATCAATGGCCGAAAGGCTGCTGTGTAGTGCTGCGTCATTCATAGATGGATTGTTGCCATAAAAAAGGCGCTGCACCTTGCGATGCAGCGCCTTTTTGAGGCCACGGGCCAATTACTCCAGCGTCAGCTTCTGCTCCATCACGACCTTGCGGTAGACGTCATATTCAGCCTTGATCTGCTGCGCAAACTCTTCGGGCGAATTGCCGATCACCAGGGAGCCCGTGTCCTCGATGCGCTTGCGCACGGCAGGGTCCTGCAAGACCTTCTTCACCGCCGCGTTCAGCTTGTCCACGACCTCTTTGGGCATGCCTTTGGGGCCCAAAATGCCATAGAAGGCCATGCGGTTGACGGGCTCCAGGCCCACTTCCTTGAACGTGGGCACGTCAGGCAGAACTTCCAGACGCTGAGGCGCTGCCACCGCAATTGCCAGCAGACGCTTGTCTTTGATAAACGGCAGTGCCGAGGGCAGGTTGTCCAAAATAATCGGCACCTGACCAGCCACCGTGTCATTGAGCGCCGGGCCAGCACCGCGATAAGGAATATGGGTGATGAAAGTGCCGGTCAGGTTTTTGTACAGCTCCATCAGCATGTGCTGGATACCGCCGGTACCCGACGATGCATAGGAGTACTTGCCTTGCGATGCTTTGAGCATGGCCAGAAAGCTTTTGTGGTCTGTCGGTCCAAATTTAGGATTGATGGCCAGCACATTGGGGGTGGCAGCCACATTGATCACCGGGGTGAAATCCGTCAATGTGTTGTAGGGAATCTTGGGATTGATGGCGGGGTTGGTGGCCGTCGAAGAGACGGTGGCAATACCCAGGCTATAGCCATCTGGTGCAGCGCGTGACGTCTCCAGAGCACCCACAATGCCGCCGCCACCGCCCTTGTTTTCCACAATCACGGACTGCCCCAGCTCGCGCCCTAAAGGCTCTGCAATCACGCGAGCGATGATGTCCGTCGTGCCGCCCGGAGCAAAAGGCACAAGCAACTTGATGGGTTTGGTGGGATAGCTCTGTGCAAAAGCAGTAGAGCCGACGATGGCAAAAGCAAGACCCAGGCAGATACGACGTTTCATGCTGAATTGATCCCTTGTCAATTGTAAGTTTTAGTACAGAAATCGATGCTAATGGCGAAGCGCTTTTTCTGCGCCGCCCATTTCACGCTTTTTTCTCAGTGCATTCCCTATGCATAGAAATTTCTCAAAACGTGTCGCTAGGGTGCCAATTTCGTGACTAGCACGCCGCAAACGCGGGAAAAAAGGCAGTAGCCTCTGCACCCGTGAACTACGCCCAGCTCCTTTTTCCAGACTTCGCCCTGATCCTTCTGGGCTATCTGCTCTGCCGCTTCAGCCCACTCAACCGCCCAGTCTGGCAAGGCGCAGAAGCCTTGGTGTACTACCTGCTGTTTCCAGTCCTGCTGTTTCACTCCATCGTCAAAAGCCCGCTGGACTGGGCAGCCACCTCCAGCCTGATTGCAGCGGGTGTCACTTCAGGCCTTGCAGGCATTGCACTGGCCTACAGCTTGCCCTGGTGGCCAGGCTTGCGCAAAAACGTGGCGGCACGTGACCACGCCAGCGCTGCACAGGTGGCCTTTCGCTTTAACTCGTTCATTGGTCTGGCACTGGCAGACCGGCTGGCTGGCGCTCAAGGGCTGTTTTTCATCTCGGTGCTCATCGGCTTTTGCGTTCCGATGTTCAACATTGCCGCAGTGTGGCCAATGGCACGTGAGAGCAAGCAAAGCTTTTTGGGTCAGCTGGTACGCAACCCCTTGATCGTGGCCACCGTGTGTGGCCTGACGGCCAACTTGCTGGGCTTTCGCATGCCGTCCTGGCTGGAGCCACCCGTGGCACGCATCGGTGCAGCATCGATTGCGCTGGGCCTGATGTCTGCAGGCGCAGGCATGCAACTGGGCCTGCTGACACAGGCCAAACGCCTGAGCGTGGGTGTGCTGGGTATTCGCCACCTGATTCAGCCACTGATTGCGCTGGGCGCAATCCATGTGTTTGGCCTGCAGGGTGACCAGGCGCTCATCTTGCTGCTGTTTTCTGCGCTGCCCACGGCATCAACTTGCTATGTGCTGGCCGCACGCATGGGCTATAACGGGCCCTATGTGGCAGGGCTGGTCACGCTGTCCACGCTGCTGGGCATTGTCAGCCTGCCCTACGCCCTTTCCCTGGTACCTTGAATTCACATCCACATGATTAATCGCCGCGCTGGTTTGCTTGCCCTGCTCTGCCTGCCATTGTTTACAGCATGTGGCGGCAAAACACCGGCTGCGCAACCGGTTGCGGCAGGCTCTGTGGTTGTCGCTCTGGGCGATTCACTCACTTCAGGCGTAGGTGCCAAGCCGGGTGAGGATTGGCCCAGCCTGCTTGCCGAGCTGACCGAGTGGGACGTCATCAATGGCGGCATCTCGGGCAATACCAGCGCACAAGGCGCGCAGCGCTTGCCAGAGCTGCTGAGCGAACACGCCCCCAGCCTCGTGATTGTGGGTTTAGGAGGCAATGACTTCTTGCGCAGGCAATCTCCTGACATGACCCGGCAATCGCTCACACAGAGTGTGCGCAACGCACAAGCTGCGGGGGCTCAGGTGGTCTTGGTGGCTATTCCAGAACCCAGCTTGATGGCTGCCGCCGGTGCCGTGCCCAGTGATCACCCGCTGTATGCAAGCCTGGCCAAAGAGCTGAACGTGCCGCTGATATCGGGTTTGTGGGGGCCTATCCTGGGCAATCCAGACTTGCGTGCCGACACCGTCCATGCCAACGCACAGGGCTATGCGGCATTTGCGCAGACCTTAGTACAAGCGTTGCGCAGCGCAGGTTTTTTGCCGCACTGAAATATAAAGATAGCTACCAGCGCTTTCCACTAAACACTTTCAACATCTTTTCATATTGAAAGTGTTTAAAACAAAGCGTTAATAGCTCTCTTTTTAATTGGCCTGGCCTTGCGCCAGAGCCCATTGCACATGTTCACGCACCACTTCGTGACTGTGCGCCGCCTGCCCCTGCAAGGCCGCTCGAATGGACGCATGCATGTGCGTATCTGCCAGATTGTTAAGCGCATTGCCCATGGCCACCGCAATGTTGCGCAACCAGCGCACATGCCCAATGCGGCGAATCGGACTGCCCTCGGTACAGCGCAAAAATGTGGCCTCATCCCAGCTGAACAGCTGCACCAGCGTGCTGCCTGCCAGACCGGCGCGCGCATCAAAGTCCGGCAAGGTGCTGCTTTGCGCAAACTTGTTCCAGGGGCAGGCCAGCTGACAGTCATCACAGCCATAGATGCGGTTGGCCAGCAGCGGGCGCATCTCCAGCGGAATGGCGCCATCGTGCTCAATGGTCAAATACGAAATACAGCGGCGTGCATCTACGCGGTACGGCGCAACAATGGCCCCCGTGGGACAGGCATCCATGCAACTGGAGCAACTGCCGCAGTGCGCAGTCACCGGCGCGGTCTCCGGCAAGGCCATGTCGATATAAATCTCGCCCAGAAAGAACATGGAGCCCGCATCGCGGTTGAGCACCAGCGTGTGCTTGCCGCGCCAGCCCTGACCGCTGCGCCGTGCCAGCTCGGCCTCCATCACCGGGGCTGAATCGGTAAATGCACGGTGGCCCAGAGCCCCTACTTCCTGGGCAATGCGCTCGGCCAGTTTTTGCAGACGGCTGCGCAGCACCTTGTGGTAATCGCGCCCACGGGCATACACCGAAATAATGCCTTCCTGCGGCCGCTGCAAACGCGCCCATTCCACGCACTGCCAGTCTTGCGGGGTGCTGCGCGGCAAATAATCCATGCGCACCGTGATCACACTCACCGTGCCCGGCACCAGCTCCGCCGGGCGCGCACGCTTGAGGCCATGTGCCTCCATGTAATGCATTTGCCCATGGAAACCCTGAGCCAGCCACTGCAGCAGCCCGTCCTCACAAGACGACAAATCCACACCGGATACGCCAATTTGGGAAAATCCCAATTCGCGGGCCCAGTCCTGCATCGAAAGAACCAATTGACTGCTGCAAACCATAACCCCCCGATTGTAGAAAGCGCAGGCGCTGCGCAACGTGTGCTGACCTGGCAAGACGAGTCAGACACTGAGGCCTTTGCAGCACAGCTGGCCGCTATGGCTGAAACACGCAACGCCTACATCACCCTGCACGGGGATTTGGGCGCTGGAAAAACCACCTTCGTGCGCCACCTGCTGCGCACTCTGGGGGTGCAAGGGCGTATCAAAAGCCCCACATATGCCGTGGTCGAGCCCCACGAAGTGCCGGGTCTGACGGTGTGGCACTTTGACTTTTACCGCTTCGAAGACCCCCGAGAGTGGGAAGATGCAGGTTTTCGTGACATTTTTGCCAGTGAAGGGTTGAAACTGGCAGAATGGCCGGAAAAGGCCGCTGCGTTGACTCCACCTGCGGACTTAGCTATTCATATTGAAGCAATTGACGAAACCCAGCGCCACGTCACTCTGCGCGCCAGCACAGAGCGAGGTCGGCGCATGCTGCAGCACTGGCCACAATGAGCGACGACGCCCCGTCCCCTATCTTTACCGCTTACCGTCCCAACCGCCGCACTTTGCTACAAGCAGGTAGCTTGGCCCTGCTGTTGGCTGGCAAACACCAGATTGCGTATGGCGCCTCCATCATGGCAGTGCGTGTGTGGCCCGCTGAAGATTACTCGCGCGTCACTCTGGAGTCTGACGTTCCGCTGGTTGCCAAGCAAACCCTGATCGAGTCCCCTCCCCGTCTGGCTGTGGACATTGAAGGCCTGCAACTGAACGACGCACTCAAGGAGCTGGTCGCCAAAGTACGGCCAGATGACCCCAATATTGCGGCCATCCGTGTCGGACAAAACGCGCCCAACGTGGTGCGTCTGGTCATCGACCTCAAGCGCGATGCCGTGCCCCAGGTCTTTACGCTCAAGCCCGTGGCGGCCTACCAGCACCGTCTGGTGTTTGACCTCTACCCGGCAAAAACAGTAGATCCACTGGAAGCGCTGATCCAGGACCGCTTGCGCGATGCCACCAGCAACCCGGACATTCCCGCAGCGCTGACGCCGCCCACACAGCAGGCCACGGCACCGCACGATCCTCTGGGCGATCTGATTGCCAAACACAGCAGCACAGCGCCCTCTGCCCCAGCAGTCTCGCCACCTGCTGCCACCCCTGCGCCACCCCAGACTGCTTCAAAAACGCCGGGCCCGCGCACAGAGGCATCAGCGCCCAAACGCACCGACCGCATCATCATCGTGGCGCTGGACCCCGGCCACGGCGGAGAAGATCCGGGCGCGATTGGCCCCAGGGGCACGTACGAAAAAAACGTGGTGCTCAAAATTGCCCAGTTGCTGCGCGACCGCATCAACAAAAGCTCCATCAACGGCAGCCCCATGCGTGCCTATCTCACGCGCGATGGCGACTATTTCGTCCCCTTGGGCCAGCGTGTGGCCAAAGCCCGGCGCGTACAGGCAGACCTGTTCATCAGTATTCACGCCGATGCGTTCACCAGGCCCTCCGCCAATGGCGCCAGCGTGTTTGCGTTGAGCCAAAAAGGAGCATCCAGCACCGCAGCGCGCTGGCTGGCTGACAAGGAAAATCAGGCCGACCTGGTCGGTGGTATCAATGTGCGCAGCCAGGATGCCGGCGTACAAAGCATGCTGCTGGACATGAGCACAACGGCCCAAATCAATGACAGCCTCAAGCTGGGCACAGCGCTGCTCACACAGATCGGCAGCTTTGCCAAGTTGCACAAGCCACGGGTCGAGCAAGCGGGTTTTGCGGTGCTCAAAGCCCCCGATATTCCCAGCGTCTTGGTCGAAACTGCCTTCATCAGCAACCCGCAGGAAGAGCAAAACCTGCGCAGCGCGGCCTACCAGACCAAACTGGCAGACGCCATGATGGAAGGCATCCGCCAGTACTTCATCAAGAACCCGCCGCTGGCACGCTCGCGCACCGTTTAAAAACCTCACTGTAAGTTTTCACAACTACTGAGAGGTTTTGCAAACGCCCCCTGCACCTACAAGGGCACACTGGCCTCCCCGACGCGGGATCTTGCTCAGCCTTTGCATACTGCAAGTACTTCCAACCACTGGAGCAAAGGACTGGAGCAACGTATGAAAAAAGCAAACACCTATATTGCGGCAACCGTACTGGCCGCCACATTCGTATTGACAGGATGCGCCAACAATCAGCAACTGGGTACCGGTGTCGGTGCCGTTGCAGGTGGTGTCATCGGCGATGCGGTGCTGGGCGGAACCTTGGGCACACTGGGTGGTGCAGCAGCCGGGGCGGTGATTGGTAACCAGGTTGGTAAAAGCCAAGACCGCAAATAACGCATGCTTTCACACAAAAAAATGCCAGCAACTGCTGGCATTTTTTTATGCTCAAAAGCTTCGCACTCAGCGATCAGCGATCTCAATCTGCTGGTCTTTACGGCCCGTTTTCCAGCCCCCATAGATCGCCAGCAATCCCGGCACCAGAATCAATGCCCAGATGATTTTTTCCAGGTGCTCTTTCACCCAGGGCAGGTTGCCGAAGAAATAGCCCGCTGACACGATGCCCAGCACCCAAAGAATGGCCCCGCCCACGTTAAACATCGTGAATTTTCCGCGTGACATGTGGGCAACACCCGCAACGAACGGCGCAAAGGTACGAATAAAAGGCATGAAGCGCGCCAAGATGATCGTCACCCCGCCATAGCGTTCATAGAAGGCATGCGCCTTATCGAAAGCACGCCGGTTGAACCAGCGTGAATCGTCCCACTGAAACACCTTGGGCCCTATGTAGCGACCAATCGCGTAGTTGCACTGGTCGCCCGCAATGGCAGCCACCAGCAGCACCACACAAGCCAGCGAAAAGTCCATCATGCCGACACCGCACATGGCACCCACAATGAAGAGCAATGAATCACCGGGCAAAAACGGCATGACAACCACGCCGGTTTCCACAAACACAATAATGAACAGCAACGCGTAAACCCAGGGGCCATATGCCACGACAAACGCCTGCAGGTGCTTGTCAATATTCAAAATGAAGTCGATCAAAAACGTGACGATTTCCAAAACCCAGCCCCTTGCAAATAAAACTTGCTGCACCACACACCAGCGCAGCCAGCAATTAATGTAGCGCCACAGACAGCAGCGTTTTTGCAGCGCTGAAGCCGGACAACACCTTTCTTCTCACATTCCGCAACACCGCCAACAAAAACCGGGTTTCACCAACAATTGCTTTCAAAGTCATGAACAACTTTGCACGCAATTCATCTGCCACCCGCTGCAGTGCAGGCACAGTCACCCCCGTCTTACTACATAGATATAAGCAGGTACATATGACACGAACACGCAGCACACTTTTGATAGCAACACTCTTGGGTAGCGCCCTCATGCTGGGTGGTTGCGCCCACCGCCCCAACAATGCCCAGCTGGGCACTGGCGTGGGCGCCGTCGCCGGCGGATTGCTGGGCGATGCCCTGTTCGGCTCTACGCTGGGGACTGTGGGCGGTGCTGCCGCTGGTGCCTTGATTGGCAACCAAATGGGGCAAAACAGTGACGGCAACCGCCGAGGACACCGCCAACACCGTTAATTGGTTTGTTGTGCCACCTCCCGCAGTGGCATGAACGGCTGCATACAATGAGGTCGATGACCTCTTTCGCACCAGCGCCGCAGCGCCGCGCCATCCAAGACCTTCCTGATGAACTGATTAGCCAGATTGCTGCTGGCGAGGTGGTGGAACGCCCTGCCTCGGTCGTGCGTGAGCTGGTCGATAACGCGCTGGACGCCGGCGCAACACAGATTACCGTGCGCCTGCTGGCAGGCGGGGTGCGCCTGATCAGCGTCGAAGACGACGGCTGCGGTATTCCCCGCGAAGAGCTGCCCGTGGCGCTGCGCCGCCATGCCACCAGCAAAATCAGAGACTTGCAAGAGCTGGAGCACGTGGGCACCATGGGCTTTCGTGGTGAAGCGCTGGCGGCCATTGCATCGGTTTCTGAAACAGCCATCCTCTCGCGCCTGGATGGTGAAGACAATGGCTGGCTGCTGGAAGCGCGCAGTGGCGAGCTGCGCCCCGCAGCGCGCAACCGTGGCACCACGCTGGAAGTCAAAGAGCTTTTTTTCAGCACCCCCGCACGCCGCAAATTTCTGAAAAGTGATGCCACAGAACTGGCGCACTGCATTGAATCTGTGCGCCGCCACGCTCTGGCGCGGCCCGATGTGGGGTTTTCCATCTGGCACGAAGGCAAGCTGGTTGAACAGTGGCGTGCAGTTCCCATGGGTGAAGGCACCGACCGCAACGAAGCACTGGCCCGCCGCCTCAGCGATGTACTGGGCGCTGACTTTGTCGCCAGCTCCATTGCCGTGCTGCGTACCTCGGCCTCCAGCGGCATCACGGTCTATGGCCGCGCCGGCCTGCCCGATGCTGCGCGCAGCCGGCCAGATCAGCAGTACTGCTACGTCAATGGCCGCTTTGTGCGTGACAAGGTGCTCACCCATGCGGCCAAGAGTGCCTATGAAGATGTGCTGCATGGCCACAAGCAACCCATCTACGCGCTGTACATGGAGATCGATCCTGCGCGGGTGGACGTGAACGTACACCCCACCAAGATCGAAGTGCGCTTTCGCGACAGCCGCGAAGTGCATCAGGCCATCAAGCATGCCGTCGAAGATGCGTTAGCTGCCCCGCGTGCAGCCCTGCTGGCGCAGGCCGCCGGGCACACGGGCGCAGGCACGGCAGAGTCTGTGCCACTGCCATCTTCTGGCCATCCACTGCCCAGTTCAGCAACCAGCACAGGCTGGCAACCCGCAGTCAGCGCGCCGCGTCCGGCAATGCCAGCGCAAGTGCAATTTGCAATGCCACTGCAAGAAGCCGCGGGCCACAAGGTCAGCGACATGCAGGCACTGTGGGCACCCATGCGTGACAGTCAGGTTGCAGCAGCAACGCCACCGTCGACACCCGGCAACCCCGCAACTGCCAGCACATCGCCGCAGGGCCAGAGCGCACCGCCCGTAACCCCAGATTCGTCCGTTGATGCTGCCGCCACCTGGCCCTTGGGCCGTGCCGTAGCGCAAGTGCATGGCGTCTACATACTGGCTGAAAACGCTCAGGGCATGGTGATTGTGGACATGCATGCCGCGCATGAACGCATCGTGTATGAGCGACTGAAAGACCAGCTGGGCAATGACCAGCCGATTGCCAGCCAGCCTCTGCTGATTCCGGCCACTTTTGCTGCTACCCCGCAAGAAGTCGCCACTGCAGACACTCTGCGCGTGCTGGGACTGGAGATCTCGCCGTTTTCACCCAAAACGCTGGCCGTGCGCGCAGTGCCTGCCACCTTGGCACAAGGCGATGCCGTTGAGCTGGCACGCAGCGTGCTGGCAGAGCTGGAGCAACAAGATGCCTCCGGCGTGATTCAGCGTGCACTCAATGAGATTTTGGCCACCATGGCCTGCCATGGTGCCGTGCGTGCCAACCGCCGCCTGACCATTGACGAGATGAACGCCTTGTTGCGCCAGATGGAAACCACCGAACGCTCTGACCAGTGCAACCATGGTCGCCCTACCTGGCGCCAGCTCAGCATGAAAGAGCTGGACGCCCTGTTCCTGCGAGGTCGCTAATCCATGGCCAGCGCCACCCCACCAGACAAAACCATGTCCGTACCTTTTTTTGCCCGCGTGCGCGCCGCGCTGGATACGTTCTCTCCCACTGAGCGCAAGCTTGGCCAAGTGGTACTGGACTACCCCATCAACCTTGCCGGCTACAGCGCCAGCGAACTGGCGCAACTGACAGGCGTGTCCAACGCCACGGTCACACGCTTTATTCGCCGTCTGGGCTATGACAGCTACGAAGAAGCGCGCCGCACCGCGCGCATGGAAGCCAGCACCTCGGGCCTGCCACTGCCCGGGGCTGGCATTGCCATCTCTTCCAGCACACCCAATTGCGCGCTGCTGTGGCAGCAATTGCAAGACAACCTGACGGCCACGCTGGCACAAATTCCGCCCAGCACCATGGATGCCATGGCCTCAGCGCTGCACCAGGCCCCGGCTATCTTTTGCGTGGGCCTGCAGCACAACCACATGCTGGCTCGTTCGCTGCGCGGACACCTGATGAGTGGGCTGGATAAACCCATCTACGGCGCACCCGCCGCCGGTGAAACCATTGAAGACGTGCTGGCACGCATTGCGCCGCGTGACATGGTGGTGCTGTTTGCGCTGGGCGGTATCCGCAGTGACATGGCCGACCTGTCAGAGCGTGCACGCAAACTGGGGGCCAAGCTCATTTGCATCACCGACCCTGCCAGCCACGCCCCCCCATCTGACTGGTTGCTGCGCTGCCACACCACGCCCCATGCTGCTGACGTACGCCACCTGTGCGATACCAGCGCCGCGCAGGCACTGGCCTATGGCCTGGCGGCCCACACCATCCAGTGGGGAGCCATTCCGTTTGAGCTGATCTAGCCCAATCATTTTTTTATAGCTGCTAGCGCCTGAGGTTATTGAACTTCAGGCGCTTTTTTACTTGAAAACAAGCATACACAAGCGCAAGTCGCTATCAATCATGCAACCTTCATGTTGCGCCCAACCTCGCAAGACACCACCACCAGCATCTCCGCATACGACGTCGGTTTTACGAGACGCCACACACGCTATCAATTCACAAGCAACCAAAGCTTGAACAGCACTGCACCAAATACAAACAGAGCAAACCTCTTTTTGGTGCGCAATAGCACCAAGCCAAGGCATCTATGCACCAATCTTCTACAAGTCATGCTCAATTTGGTGCATACAGGTATACATTTTTGGCATAATTGTGAACATGCGCTGCGGCGCTTTTGTTTTGTGCCCTTGAAAGACTAGCCCTCCATGAAGTACGCCAACCTCGACCAATTTCTGCAAGACGTTGCTGCCCGCAACCCTGGCCAACCTGAATTTTTGCAAGCCGTCACTGAAGTGATGGAGTCGTTGTGGCCCTTCATCGAGAAAAACCCCAAGTACGCCGACAACGCGCTGCTGGAACGCCTGGTCGAGCCTGAGCGCATCATCCAGTTCCGCGTCAGCTGGATGGACGACAAGGGCCAGGTACAGGTGAACCGGGGCTTCCGCATTCAGCACAGCATGGCGATTGGCCCCTACAAGGGCGGCCTGCGCTTTCACCCCTCGGTCAACCAGTCGGTACTGAAGTTCCTGGCTTTTGAGCAGACCTTCAAGAACGCCTTGACCACACTGCCCATGGGCGGCGGCAAGGGTGGCTCTGACTTTGACCCCAAGGGCAAGAGCCCAGCCGAAGTCATGCGCTTTTGCCAGGCTTTCATTCAAGAGCTGTTCCGCCATGTGGGCCCAGATACCGACGTACCTGCTGGTGACATCGGCGTGGGTGGCCGTGAAGTGGGCTTCATGGCAGGCATGTACAAAAAGCTGTCGAACAACGCCGCCTGCGTGTTCACTCGCTGATCCGCCCTGAAGCCACTGGCTACGGCACCGTGTACTTTGCCCAGGAAATGCTGGCCACTCGCGGCCAGACTTTTGAAGGCAAGACCGTATCGGTTTCCGGCTCTGGCAACGTGGCGCAATACGCCGTAGAAAAAGCCATGCAACTGGGTGCCAAAGTGGTGTCGGTATCTGACTCTTCGGGCACCGTGTATGACAAAGATGGCTTCACCACAGAGAAGCTGGCCATCCTCATGGACATCAAGAACCACAAGTATGGCCGCGTCAACGAATACGCCCAGCTGGTGGGTGCCGAGTTCTTTGCTGGTCAGACACCTTGGCACATCAAGGTAGATGTGGCCCTGCCTTGCGCCACACAGAACGAATTGAACCTGGACGATGCCAAGACCCTGATCGCCAACGGCGTGCTGTGCGTGGCAGAAGGTGCCAACATGCCTTCCACCATCGAAGCGGCCAAGGCGTTCGAAGCCGCTGGCGTGCTGTACGCACCGGGCAAGGCCTCCAACGCAGGTGGCGTGGCCACCTCCGGTCTGGAAATGTCGCAAAACGCTGCCCGCCTGAGCTGGCCTGCTGAAGAAGTGGACGCCCGCCTGCTGCAAATCATGCAAGGCATCCACGCCGCCTGCGTCAAGCACGGCAAGCGCGACAACGGCTCCGTCAGCTACATCGACGGTGCCAACATTGCTGGTTTTGTGAAGGTGGCAGAAGCCATGCAGGCTCAGGGCGTGATCTAAATCGGCCGCAATCAGCCGCTTTAAGCTGCACATCAAAAAAGGAACCTCCGGGTTCCTTTTTTTGTTTCGGGCAATGAAAAGCCCAACCTCCTTGAGTGCTTGAATCGCCTTGCTGGAGCGCTACCAATGTCCTAGCAACAGCAAGGACTGCCACAGGGCGCTATAACTGCGCCCCCCGGAATGCATGGGCATTCCAAAGCAAGTGCCAACCTGTGGTGGTGCTTACTGGCGCAACCCAAAAGGCTGTGCTTGCAGCGTAGCGACCTTCTTTGACAGCGCTTTTGACAGCGCTTTGAACGTGAAATTTTCTCTGAACAACATAGTGGCCGCTCTCGGCCTGCTCGGCGTTTGTGCCACCGCTGCAGCTGCTGACTCCAGCGTGACGATGTACGGCCGTATCGATACCGCCATCGAATCCGTCAAGACGGGCAATGACCGCATCAACGGCGTAAACAACAGCAACTCTTACTTTGGCTTCAAGGGTCAGGAACACCTGGGCAATGGCCTGAAGATGGGCTTCATCCTGGAAAGCGCCATCAACTCCGATGACGGCAGCATCAGCAACACCGAGTTTTTCAGCAACCGCAGCGAGCTGAATCTGGAAGGTGCCTTCGGTACTGTGCGCATGGGCCGCTTTTTAAACCCCTCGTACTACGCTGTGGCTGACCGCACCAGCCTGCACAACGAGGACTACGGCATCACCGCCGATGCGCTGTACGCAGGTGTTGAAAACGCCAACAACCGCCTGGCTTACAAGTCACCCGCCATGGGCAGCCTGACCGTGGAGTCCTCCGTCAGCTTCCACGAACGCTCCGCTGACAATCTGGGCAAGAACGCGTATGACCTGGCCGCCAACTATGACCATGGCAACTGGTCGTTCGGTGCTGGTTACGGCGAATGGGCGCAAGCCAGGCAATACGCACTGCGTGCAACATGGTCAGAAGGTGGCTGGACGGTCTCCGGCTACCACCAGCGCAGCCAGGACTTGGTGGCTGGCGTGACACAAAAGGCCAACGCAAGCCGCATCGCCGTGGCATATGGGGTGGGCGCGGGCGACATTCAGGCCAACTTTGGCCATGCCAATGGTGCAGGCCCGGCACAAGCGCAGCAATGGACCGTGGGCTACAACCACCACCTGAGCAAGCGCACCAAGCTGTACGCCTTCTACACCGTGCTGCAAAACAGGCACGGTGCCAGCTTTGGCTCTGACGACATGGTGGCCAACGAAGACCGCAAGGCTGTGTCCGCGGGCATTCGCCACAGCTTCTAAAGCCCGGGCTTGCAAAGCACACAAAAAAAAGCAGCCCTCGGGCTGCTTTTTTCATGGCCATTGAGTGCCCTTTGGCCTAGCCCTTGGCCCGCATTACTGCCGCATCACACCAGCGCTGTGCCACTTTGGGCGTGGTGATGCACACCGCCTCGTGCGTCACCGTTGTGACCGCACGCTCCAGCAACTGAATGTCGGCCTCGTGCTGACGGGCCACGTGCGGGTCTTCAAAGAAGATGGCCCGCTGGCAGCGGCGCTCCAGCACCAGATCCGCAATCTGCGCATCACCGCCCAAGGGGCCGCTGTTGTAGCGATCCACCCAGGGCTTATCGGCCGGCCAGCCCTTGCTCCACGCCATTTCATTGAGTTTCTGGCCCGTAGTACCCGTGCCCACCCGGCGCTTGAAGCGCGAGAGCAGCTCAAAGTTGTGTGCCGCAAACTCCAGCATGGCGGGCTTCATGGCATCGTGGGCAATCAGTGCCAGCGTGTGGCTGGCATAGTCATGAAAGCGGTCTGCATGCCGGTCGCGCACCAGGCCTGCATGAATGCGCTCCATCTCTATCCAGTCGCGTGCACTGGCTACGGTCGACAAAAAGGGCTTGCCATGAATGACGCACTGGCGCTTCAAGGCCAGCGCTTCCGGAAAAATAGAAGACGGGTCGACCGGGTCTGTCAGGTAAATGGCACCATCGAGCGTGCGCCCCTCACCCATTCCGACCACCTCGGCCACCAGCTTCATCAAGCCGCCCTCGCGGCCATAGGGGTAGCGCACCAGCCCCGGGTAGCGGTGCATCATGTCTGCCGCAGCAATGGCATCGTAAGTGCGCCCCACAGCGTGCAGGCCCAGGTTCAATTCACGAATGCCTGACTCACACGCCCGCAGCAAATCAAACAGGGCGGCGTCTTCGGTCTGGTGATGGAGCCGGTTGGCGGCAAGGCCTAAAAGCATGGTCTGATTCATCCTTAACAACACAGGCACTTGGTCGTGCACACTTGCCGGCAAGCATAGACCCAAAATACCAACCTATGAAACTGTCCGGGATGACTTCGCCTCCAGCACTGCGCACCTTGGCGTGGACTTGCGCTGTTGCGCTGGCACTGACGATTGCTGGCTGCACGGCCCTCGATGCCAAGCAGCGCGAGATGATCTTTCAGCCCAGCGACCGCATCTGGCAACGCGCCAATATGCAGGGCATGGACGATGTGTGGATCAGCTTTCGCAGCCAGCACGCACAGCAGGATGTGCGCCTGCATGGTTTGTGGCTACCCCACCGCAACCCCGAAGCACCCGTGATGCTCTATCTGCACGGTGCCCGCTGGAACGTCACAGGCTCTACGCTGCGCATGCGCAATATGCACAGCTTGGGCTTTTCGGTGCTGGCCATTGATTACCGGGGCTTTGGCCAGACCGAGCCCAAAGAACTCCCCTCTGAAATCACCGCACGCGAAGATGCCTTGGCCGCATGGCAATGGCTAGCGCAGCATCACCCCGATCAGCCTCGCGTTATCTTTGGCCACTCGCTCGGTGGCGCCATTGCGATTGACCTGGCCACGCGCGTCAACGATGAGCAAGCGCTGATTGTGGAAGCCACTTTCACCAACATTCGTGACATGGCGCGTGGTTTTCAATGGGGCTGGCTGCCTGTGGGGCCGCTGATCACGCAAAAGTTCGACTCGCTGTCCAAAATCAAGCAAGTGGGCAGCCCCGTGGTCGTGGTGCATGGCAGTGCCGACGCCCTGATACCGCAGGCGCAAGGGCAGCAGCTGTATGAAGCCGCCATCGGGCCCAAGCAATGGGTTTTAGTAGATGGCGGCACCCACCACAGCACCAACAGCGCAGGCCTGCCCCAGTACCGCGCTGCATTAAGCCAGCTGCAAGGCTTAAAAAATCCATAGCTGCTGGTGCTTGCCAGACAAGCATCAACAGCATTTTTGGCATCTGTTCTATCCAAGCGACACCACGCCCAGGTGGTTCTGCTAGCCTGCGCAAGACCGTTGGTCGACGGTCTTTTGTTTGCTACCTGGTACGTGTCTCTGTGTCATCTTCTCCTGCTTCGGTTACCGCATCTACTGCGGCCATGTCCCCGCTTTTCATCATCGGTTTGCTGGCCCTGCTGCTGGGCTTTCAGCCGCTGACCACCGATTTGTACCTGCCCGCCATGCCACTGCTGGCGCAGCAGCTCGATGCCTCCGTGTCACAGACACAAACCACGTTTTATGCACTGATTTTGGCCTTTGGCTGCTCACAGCTGGCATGGGGCCCTGCGTCTGACCGCTGGGGCCGTCGCCCCATCTTGCTGGCAGGCATTGGCTTGTATGTGCTGGCAGCTCTGGGCTGTGTTTTCGCCCCCGACATGGATGCCTTGATCGCTTTTCGCGCACTGCAGGGCGCAGCCATGGGGGCGGTTGTCATGGCCGCACGCGCCATCGTGCGTGATCTGTACCAGCCTGTGCAAGGCGCTCAGGTAATGTCCAAAGCCTTGTCTGGCCTTGGCGTGCTGGCCTGCTGCAGCCCTTTGATTGGCAGCTGGCTGGCCATTCATGTGGGCTGGCGCTCCACCATGGCGGTGCTGGCTGTGGTGGGTATTGCCACCTGGCTGCTGGTGTGGCTGCGCTTTCAGGAAAGCATGCAGCACTTCAATCCACACGCACTGCAGCCACAGCGGCTGTGGCACAACTGGAGCGCCATTGTGCGCAACCGCACCTTTTTGGCCTACACCGCCACCACCACCTGCTCCTATGCAGGGCTGGTCGTCTTTCTCACCGGCTCGCCCTTCACGTTCATCGATGCACTGGGCTGGACAGCCACCGACGTAGGCTGGCTGCTGGCTGCCAATGGCGTGATCTATATCGGCGGCACCATGCTGTGCCGCAAACTGCTGCCACGCATGGGCGTGCGCAATACCGTAGCTGTGGCCGGTGCGCTGGCCATGCTGTGCGCCGTGCTGCTCATCGCGCTGGCTTTGGCCGATGTACGCAACGGCATGGCCTACGCCTGCGTGTGCCTGCTGTTTCCGATTGCCCACGGCATTCAGCAGCCCTGCGGGCAAAGCGGTGCTGTCAGCACCTTCCCCAAAGCTGCAGGCATGGCCTCTGCCCTGAACGGCTGCATCATGATGCTGTTTGCCTTTGCCACCGGGCAAATTCTGGGACGCAGCTTCAATGGCACTGTGTACCCCTTGGTTTTCGGACTGGGATTCTGGTGTTTGGCCGCAGCCTTGGCATCATGGACGCTGGTGCGCCGCCACGGTGCCCCCAGCGCGCATTAAGGCACGCTGGTTTGGTTTGAACCGCTTTTCGTTTGCTGATCTTGACTGCCTCCACCCACACACTGCCCTGCATTGCCATTGCAGGCCCGACCGCCTCTGGCAAAACCAATGCTGCACTGGCGCTGGCCGCCGTTCTTGCTCAACGCGGCCAGGCCAGCGAAATCATCAGTGTGGACTCTGCACTGGTCTATCGCACCATGGACATCGGCACTGCCAAGCCCTCCGCCCAAGAGCAGGCGGCGGTGCCCCACCACCTGATTGATATTCTGGACCCCCTGCAGTCCTACAGCGCTGCGGAGTTTGTTCAAGACACCCAGCGTCTGGCTGGTGAAATCCGTGCACGCGGCGCAATTCCAGTGCTGGTAGGTGGCACCATGCTGTACTTCAAAGCCTTGCTCGATGGCATAGATGACATGCCTGCCGCAGACCCCGAAGTACGCGCCCAGCTGGATGCGCAGGCTGCAGAAATAGGCTGGCCAGCCATGCATGCACAGCTGGCCAAGGTAGACCCGGAGACTGCAGCACGCCTGGCCCCAGCAGACAGCCAGCGCATTCAGCGTGCGCTGGAGGTGTGGCATGTCTCCGGTCAACCGCTGTCCAGCTTTCATCAATCCAAAAAAAGAGCTGAAAACGCACAGCCTGCGTTCGATTGCACCCTCTTTTCTTTAGAACCCAATAACCGCGCCTGGCTGCACGAGCGGATTGCCCAGCGCTTTGACGACATGCTGCAAGTCGGCTTTCTGGACGAGGTCAAGGCTCTGCGCGCACGCGGCGACCTGCACCTTGATGTCTCCAGCATGCGCTGCGTGGGCTACCGCCAGGTGTGGGAAGAGCTGGACTGGCAAGAACGTCAGGGCAAGCCGAGCATCAACATGCATCTGGTGCGTGAAAAAGGCATTGCCGCCACCCGTCAGCTGGCCAAGCGCCAGATCACCTGGCTGCGCAGCATGCCCCAGCGCCACACCATTGCCTGCGATGACCCCATGGCCACCATGCATCTGGTGCAAGCAGCCTTGTCTGTGGTGCAGGCTGCCCAGGCACCCTCCAAAGCCTGAATGACCTCATTTGCAGGGTGCTCAACCTACGTTCTGACACACGGCTGCGCCTTGTGCAGGCCTAGGATGCATGTATTTGCTTGATCAAGGAGCCGCCCATGCCAAGCCCCCGCTTTTCGTTATTGCCGCGCTGTCTCAGCTATGCAGCGCTGGCTGCCAGCCTGCTGATCTTGTCTGGCTGCGCGCAGGACCATTACTACCAGCCCTCTGAAACATCAGCCAGCCAGAAAAGTGGCGTAACGGTGTACGGTGAGATTGACACCAGCGTAGTGCGTACACGCTAGCTAGCCCTAGAGCCTGCAGCTACAGGCCGTCAGCATTGCGCTGCGACGGTTACCAAACGCTACGTTATCATTCACTAACTGCTCCCAATAGGGAGCAGTTTTTACGTGATCGGTGCCCACAAGCTGTTCTAGCAAGGGTTAAACGGGAAACAGGTGCGCTACACCCACTGGTGCCAGCCATGCCTGTGCTGCCCCCGCAACGGTAAATGCGATTAACTGCGTCATCAAACCACTGGAGCCCTGGCTCTGGGAAGGGGACGCAGCTGCCTGACCAGACAACGCATGAGCCCGGAGACCGGCCGAAACGTACTTGAGCGGATGTGCTGCGGGGTAGCTCAGACGCGCACAGCATGCGCTGTGCGCTGAGCACCGGCCACGCAGCCCATCCATGTGCGACACACCACATCTTGCGGGGACGCAAGCCGTGGTCAGATGGGTCTTCTTCATGTCATTCCGTTTTTCCCGGTGCTCACTGGCTGTGAGCGCCGCCTTGTCCGCGCTTGCGCACGGTGCCAGCGCCCAAGAAACTTTCAACACCCCGGTGACCGTGTCTGCTACCCGCATAGACATGAGCGACCAAGATGCGCCCTACGCCTCTGAAGTCCACACCCGCAGCGATATTGAACGCTCTGGCGCCAGCTCGCTGTTTGATTATCTGGCCCAGCAAACCTCGCTGCAGGTCACACCCAGCTACGGCAACCGCTACGCCCCCCAAATCAGCATGCGTGGCTACGGCAACGATGGCTTTCAGAACCTCGTCATCTCCGTCAATGGCCGCCGTCTGAACAATATCGACATGGCACCGCAGCTCATCGGATCGATTTCCCTGAGCGACATTGAACGCATTGAAATCACCAAGGGCAGCGGCGCTGTCATGTTCGGCGATGGTGCTACTGCCGGCACCATTCAGATTTACACCAAACCCCACAACGGCGTCAGTCTGGAGACCTATGCAGGCAATTACGGCAACCGTGGCGCGATTGCCACTGCAGGCCTGGTGCGTGAAAAGTTTGACCTCTCAGCCACGCTGGACCACAGCAAGGCCGGCGGCTTCAGCGACAAAGATCCTTCGGGCCACAAAGACCAGTCAGAAGCCAACACCTGGCGTTTCGCCGCTGGTGTCAAGCCCGTCGACAACCTGCGCTTGGACTTTGAAGCTGGCTCCTCGCACATTGATACGCGCTACCCCAGCTCACTGACACTCAAAGAGTTCAATGCCACGCCGGGCATGAACAAAAACAGCCTCTATACCCAGCAAAAACTGCAAACTGACCACTGGAGCCTGGGCGCTGACTACCAGCTCAACACGCAATGGAAGCTCTCTGCGCGCCACCACGACGAGGACAAGTCTTCGCTGTACCCAGCCTCTAAGTTCGCCTCAGACTACCGCTACATCTCCAACGAGCTGGCCTTGCAATACCAAAATGATGCCGTGGTCATCAATGCAGGTTTTCAGGATTTTGATGGCGTGCGCTCACAAGTGGACAACCGCACGACCAAAGACAATCGCGCACTCTTCCTGCAGGGCCAGTACATGCTGGATGCGCTCACGCTGTCGGCGGGTGTTCGCCGGGAACAGGTCACATACCGCTACAACCCAATCGCAGGCCAGTCCATTGAATCCGACAAACGCCTGACCTCTTGGGAGCTGGGCGCCAACCACCGCCTGTCGCCCCAGCTGGCCTTGTTCGCCAACTACAGCGATGCCTTTGTCACTCCCGATGTGGATCGCTTTTTCACCACAGACTGGATGACCGGCATCACATCCTTTAATGGTTTCATTGAGCCAGCCAAGGTACGAACGCTGACCGTGGGCGCCAACCACAACACCGAGCGCAACCGTCTGAAGTTGTCTGCTTTTTACGCGAAGCTTTCCGATGAAATCTATCTGGAACCCTTCTCGTTCAAAAACACCAACATCGACAAATCGCACAAATACGGTATTGAGCTGCAAGACCGCCTGCAAATCTCGCCCCGCGTGACTGGCCATATCAACTACGCATGGACGCGCGCCATCATTGACCGCGAGAACGATGGCGCCGGTGCATTCAACGGCAAGGAGCTGCCTGGCGTCTCCCGCCACAGCATCGTTGTGGGCCTGAATGTGCGTGTGGCAGAGCACGGCAACCTGCACCTGTCGCATACCTGGCGCAGCAGCACATGGGCAGCGGGTGACTTTGACAACAACAACGTGCAAAAACAGCGTGCGTTTCAAAGCACTGATGTCACCTACCGCCACCAGCTGGCCAAACACTTTGAGATGTACGCAGGCATCAGCAATCTGTTCGATCGCAGCAACGGCATCTGGGTGCGTGACGACGCCATTTACCCAGTGAACTTTGAACGCACCTGGAAACTGGGTGCGCGCATTCAGTTTTAAGCACCTTCACACAGGCTGATGTGCATGGTGCAATCCATGCAACATGCATAAAAACAGCTGCCAGCGCTTATGAAAAAAAGCACTGGCAGCTGTTTTTTTTAGCTCATTGCTTTGCCAGAGAAACTTCTGGGCAACGCAGCAGGCCTGCCTGCCAAAGCGGTCTCACTGCCCGTGCAGCGCCACTTCCTGCTCCACCTCGGCATGCATTTGCTGCATGCGGCTCGAAGGGGCTTTGCCCAGCAGGCTGAACACCACCACCGAAATCGATGACAGCACAAAGCCGGGGATGATTTCGTACATGCGAAAGATCGGATACACCTCTTTGTGGGGCACGCCATACATCTTCCACAGCAGCACCGTGACGGCGCCCACAATCATGCCGGCCAACGCGCCATTACGCGTCATCCGGCTCCACAGCAGCGACAGCAGCACAATCGGGCCAAACGCGGCACCAAAACCGGCCCATGCATAGCTCACCATGCCCAGCACCATGGACTTGGGGTCTTGCGCAATCACAATCGCAATCACCGCAATCGCAAACACCATGGCACGGCCAAACCACACCAGCTGCTTGTCACTGGCTGTCTTGTGCAAAAAGGTTTTGTAGATGTCTTGCGTGAGGGCGCTGGAGCACACCAGCAGCTGGCACGACAAGGTAGACATCACCGCCGCCAGCACAGCAGCCAGCAGCACGCCCGCAATCCACGGGTTAAACAGCAGCTTCACGGCCTCCAGAAACACCGTCTCTTCATTGGCATTCACCATGCCCGCCACATCAGGGCGCTGGCCAAAAAAGGCAATGCCAAAAAAGCCCACTGCCACCGCACCGCCCAGGCACAGCATCATCCACGACATGCCAATGCGGCGCGCCTTGGGAATGGTCTTGATCGACTCAGCGGCCATAAAGCGCACCAGGATGTGCGGCTGACCAAAGTAGCCCAGCCCCCACGCCAGCAACGAGACAATCGCCACCACGTCCAGCTTGCCCACCATGTCAAACGCACCGGGGCGTGTGACCTCAATCACCGCTGCCGATGCTGCCACGCCGCCATCGGCGTAAATCACCATCAGCGGGGCCAAAATCAGCGCCGTAATCATCAGCGCAGCCTGAATCGTGTCTGTCCAGCTCACGGCCAGAAAGCCACCAATGAACACATAGGCCATGGTGGCCAGCGCCCCCACCCACAGCGCAGTCTGGTAATCCATGCCAAACATCGACTCAAACAGCCGCGCCCCAGCCACCACACCGGAGGCGCAGTAAATGGTGAAGAACACCAAAATCACCACAGCAGTGACGATGCGCAGCAAGCTGCTGGTGTCTTCAAAACGGTTGGTAAAGTAGTCGGGCAAAGTCAGCGCATTGCCCACCTTCTCGGTGTACACCCGCAGCCGGGCCGCCACAAAGCGCCAGTTCAGCCACGCCCCCATACACAGGCCTACGGCAATCCAGGCTTCTGACAGGCCTGACAGGAACACCGCACCGGGCAAGCCCATCAGCAGCCAGCCACTCATGTCAGATGCACCGGCCGACAAGGCCGTCACCACACTGCCCAGGCTGCGCCCGCCCAGAATGTAATCCGAAAGATTGGTGGTAGCGCGGTAGCCCATCCAGCCGATCAGCAACATGCCAATCAGATAGATGGCAAACGTCACCAGCGTCGGTAAGTTGGCTGTCATTCGAATCTCTCCTCCAAGTCTTATCAATGGCGACAGGGCTGCCGCACACGTTCACAGGCACTGCAACCGTGCTGACACCCAGATACAGCCATCCAACCGGCACAAGGAATCCGAACGGGCGCTCACCACAGCCCCGTGCACCAGGCATTCAAACCTAGTGCAAACCCTTAATTTAAACAGGTGTTGCCACCGCCCGACGAATGGTCACTCCTATGCCGTCCGTCGCTGGTGGACATTGCTGCGACAGTCAACTCCCCATTGCCAAAGCACCCTTGCTGCACCTCAGCTTGCCGATTTGGGTACAGTAACCCCCCTTGCCAAGCCCGGCCCGCGCATCCGCGCATGCACACAAGAACACCATGACCCAAGATAACGACCGCATCAAAGAACTCAAAAAAATTGAAATGTGCGATGCCTGCGCAGGTATCCAGCGCAACTGGCGCAAGACCCCCGGCCATGTGGAACTGGCTCAGGGCACCAACTACACGCGCGAGCGTGAAACCGGCAAAGTCACCGTCACCCGCTATGTGTGCGAGCGCTGCGGCACCAACTGGGAATACGAAAACGACAAGAAGAACCAGCACGCAGGCTGGTCGCTCACCGGTCGCCGTGCCACCAAGAACTAAAAGCTATGGCTGCTCGCGCTGACTGCATCAGCGCCCAGCGCCAAAAGCCAAAAGCACCTTGAAAGCTGCCCTGCACACGCCAAGGCAGCTTTTTTTGCGCGCTGGCGCACCCAGCGGCAGTCACTCAGCCCACTCAACCTGCTTGGCAGGCTTTGACGGCGGCAGCCAGCCCTGCACAGGCACTGCTCAAAGGGCGTGGCCCGGCAGTCACCAACTGCGCCGCGCCCCCCATTGACGCCTGTGCCAGCACCACCTGCGCTGCCCCCTGCGCATACGCTGCATCTGCGGCACGGGCCACACAAACCCAGTAGGCTGACAGTTGCCCTGCTTTGAACAAGGCCCAGGCCCCCTCCACCAGGCGCACATCCACTACCGCCAGGGGGTGATGGGCCGCAGCGTGCAAAAACAGCTCTGTGGTGGGCTGCACGGTGGTGGCCACTGCACACAGAACCACTACACGACCATTCACACGGGCCGCCGCTTGCGCCAAGGCAGCATCGGTGCGCAATACCGGCACCCGCGTTTGCGACAGCATGGTATGGGCCACCGGCCCCAGCGTAGAACACGTCAGCAGCACTGCGTCGGCTGAAAAAGCCAGCTCCATCAAGGCACGCTGCGTGGCATCCTCAATCTGAGCTGTCACCCCGCCAGCCGCTTCGGCATCTGCCAATAAATCGGGGCGCACGCCATGGCAAAGCACCCCGGCTGGCAGGCCCAGTTGCAGGGCCGCATCTTCAAAAACAGCCACATTGCTGTGTGCAGTATGCAGGCAGGCAATACGCATGAATGTTTCCTGTTTTCTTCTTAACAGCAGACATAAAAAAGCTGCCGTGCCACATGGCACAGGCAGCCTTGGTGCAGACCTGTCTTCAGTGCTTAAAAACCTGCGCCCGGCTGGCTCAGGTATTCTTTTTCTGCAGGGGTGCTTGCACGGCCCAAAATGCTGTTGCGGTGCGGAAAGCGTCCAAACTGCTCAATCACCACCTGGTGCTTGCGCGCGTAATCCAGCGTCATGCCAAAGAACTCCTGCAGCTCAGGGCTGGCCTCCAGTGCCAGTTGCTCAAACGCCACGACACTGTTTTCCTGCATGCCCGCATCTTCAGCATGCTCCAGCGGCAGGTACAAAAAGATGCGTGCCACGGTTGGAATGCTGTCATCCACATCCCAGCCCCGGTCAATCCCCTTCAAGGTCAATTGCAGCGCCTTGGCATCGCCTGCAAAGCTCTTGGGCGTGCCGCGATAGGCATTGCGCGTGAACTGGTCCAGCACAATCAGCACCGAAAGCAGCCCCAATGGCGACTCCATCGCCTCACCATCGAGTTTGCCCGCCAGCGCCTCCTGCAGCACTGCGCCAAACAGGTGGCGGATCTCTTCATCCGTGGTTTCCGACTTGGTGAACCACAACGATTTGCGCGACAGCGCACTCTCGTTGGTCGGCATTTCTGCGCCCAACCAGTACTCCAGCACCTGCGACAGGCGCGGGTCCAGCGCGTGTGCAATCGGCAAAGACAGTGGCTTGGGGGTGTCAGACATGGGCAATCCCTTTTCTCAGTAACTCAACCTATCTACTACGCCGACTGAGCAATCACAGTACGGCAGCCTGTGCGGGCATGGTGCATGGCTGTGTCACAAATGGCAAGGCAAGCAACCCATAGGCGCACCCCAGCCAGGGGTTGAAGGGCCTGGCATCACAAGTCCCTTGCCACCTGTCTTTCCCATGCGCCAACGTATTTTGCAAAAGCAAAAGCAAAAGCAAAAGCAATAGCTAGTAGTGAAGACTGCACCTGCGTTGCGTTGTTGCATAAAGCGCAATGCAACGGGCTGCAGGCTTGCAGCAAGCGTCAGTCCCTAAATGCCACTGCCCACCATGCATTGATGCAACAACGCTCTTCACTATTAAAAAAGTTTGCTGTAGCTCACCGATAGCCCCATATTGAACTCGCTGGAAAACGCATCCCGCTCAGCGCCAATGTCAACGGCCACGGCACTGGCAGCGTCCAGGTGGTAAACGTATCCAGCCGAGACGTACGGGCGCAGCGCTTTACGCTTCAAAGCACTTTCCAGATTAAAGGTCTCGGCCCCTGGCACATCTGAGGTGCCGGAGAACTTCATGCGCTGAACGCTCAGGTCCTGCTCAAGCCCCGCCGCCAGCCGAAGCTGTGTCTTACTGCCCACGGCCTTTTGCGCCGTCACACCCAGCCCCAGCACCGTGGCCTTGAGGCTGGCTTTTTGATAAGAGGCCCGGAAATCGCCATGGGCCTCGTCATAGGCGGCAAACTTGCTGTGCTGCTGCGTCAGAGCCACTTCTGGCGTGACCAGCCAGCCGTTTGCATGGCGCACGCCAAAGCCCAGCGCCACGCGGGCAGCCAGCGCATCTAAGTTTGCAGAGCCGCTTACCAGCTCAACGTTGCTCAGCGCCTGTCCCCGTGTAATGGTGTTGTTTTGCTTGATGTAGCCCACCGAAGCTTGCAGCTGCCAGCCGTTGCCCGCCTGCCCAGACTGGCTATAGGCCAGCCAGCCGCTAAGGCCATAGGTGCTGTCAGGGTCTACCGCGCTATGGCGCAAGCTGGCGTGCCCCAGCAGCAGGTTGCCACCCCATGTCCACTGCTCACTCAAGCCGTAGCCCAGCGTCACCACCCCCTGTGTCTGCTGACGGTGGCCAATGCCTGCGTCAGCGCCCACCGCATCAAAAGAGCCCGTCACTTTCAGACAGCTCACACCGGCCTTGCCAGTGGCGCACTGCGTTTGCAGCAGCCGAGCCATGCGCATTTGTTGCTGGGCTGCGGCCAGCTCTTTATCTGCCGCAAGCTTTGGCAGCGAAGACAGCAAATTATTGAAATCTTGCATGCTCGTGCGGTAGATAAAGGCACGAGTTACCCCTTGGTCAGTGCTCGCACTACCCACCACCGTGCGGCCATCGGCACTGACCCCATAGGCCGAACTCCAGCCCATGCCATCGGCTGTGAAATCGCCCAAGCCTTGCATGCCGCCATCACTGCTCCAACGAAAAGCGTGCTGACCTGCGATGCCATCGCTCGCATCTCCCACCACCACACTGCCATCGGCACTGACCGCCTTGGCCACACTCCAGCCCGTGCCACTGGCTGTTAAATCACCCAGCTCTTGTATGCCGCCCTCAATGGTCCAGCGAAAAGCGTGCCTATTTACTCCTGAGCCATAGTCAGCCCACCCCACCACAACGCGGCCATCGGCACTAACCGCATTGGCCATACTCCAGCCCGTACCGTTGGCCGTGAAGTCACCCAGGTCCTGCATGCCGCCGTCACTGCTCCAGCGAAACGCGTGATAATTTGCGCCAGAGCCGTATTCCGCTTGCCCCACCACCACACTGCCATCGGCACTGACCGCACTGGCATTACTGCCCCCCGTTCCGCTGGCTGTTAAATCACCCAGGTCCTGCATGCCACCAGCGCTGGTCCAGCGAAAGGCATGCGCATTTGCACCGGTGCCGTAATCTGCACCACCCACCACAGCACTACCATCGGCACTGATCGCATTGGTATAACTTGTCCCTGTGCCGCTGGCCGTTAAATCACCCAGGTCCTGCATGCCCCCCTCACTGGTCCAGCGAAAGGCGTGATACTTCCCGTAAAGGACGTAGTCAGCCTGCCCCGCCACAACGCGGCCATCGGCGCTGACCGCCCTGGCCGCACTGGAGCCCGTGCCGCTGGCTGTTAAATCGCCCAGATCTTGCATGCCGCCATCAATGGTCCAGCGAAAAGCGTGCAAACCATAGGCAGCGTAGCTAGCGTGCCCCACTACGGCGCTGCCATCGGCGCTGGCCGAATAGGCAACGCTCCAGCCCGTGCCATTGGCTGTTAAATCGCCCAGGTCTTGCATGCCGCCATCACTGGTCCAGCGAAAGGCATGGTACTTTCCACCAGAGCCGTAGCCCACCTGCCCCACCACCACGCTGCCATCGGCACTCACGGCATTGGCATTACTCCCCATGCCGCTAGATGTGAGGTCACCCAAATCTTGCATGACATTCCACCCCTGGGCATGTACCTGTGCATGAGCGGTTACTGCCAGCAGCGGTAAAAGCAGATTGGTCAAGTTTAGTTTTTTCATAAAAAATCCTTTCAGACCATGAAACGATATTTATAAAACCATATAAACATCAATCTATCGCGCATGCTCTTTTCATTAGGCAAGACATTTGCGAGAGATAAAAAATAAGCTTCAGATGGTGATTTGCAAAAATTAAGCCTGAGCCAGGCTACATAAATCCAGCCACGGCTTTGCAACTACTGATATTGAAAGGGACAGCCCAATTCAATCAATCGATTGGATATGCAGGTTGCATGCCCTGCCCATCAACAGCAAAGTGATGCTTGAGGCATAAAGCAGCCAGTACCAGTGGGGCATCCGGTGCTGCAATGCATTGATGCACCAGCGAAAATATGCCATTGACTCACAGGCTTCAGCGAGGGAAATATTTTACAAACGGCAGAAAGAAAATAAACAATAAATATCTTGTTAGCAGGCAAGAAACTTCTTGTTTTGCACATCAATATTTTGTGCTTTGAAATTTTTTTACTTCGAATAAATTTAAAAACAAAATACATTCACATTGAAAAACACAATCATTGACAGATTTTGACTAGAAAAATAGCCAAATATCAATTACTGATTATCTTGTTTTTCATCAGCACTAAAAATAGATAAAGTTGACTCAGATAATTTAAAAAAACAGACCCATATTAATATTTATTGAATTTAGATATTTTCATCAATCAAAGGAAAATTTCCCCTGTCAGGGGCGTTGGTGCATAAACCGGGGGGCGCAACAGGCTGCGAGCTTGCACAGACGGATTGATGCAGCAAGCTCAGGCCAGCGCACGATCAGCGCAAAGCTTCGTGTACGGCTTCTCGAACACGCACTTGCCGCGAAGCAAGCGCACTCGGAATCTCTATGCCGATTGCGTTGCCCGTATCCTGGATGTGCACAAATACGGTTCCGCCGTGCATGCGCGCTATGGCGTGAACAATCGAAAGCCCCAGCCCATGGTGGACCGTATGGTCTGAACGCGAGGCATTGGCGCGAAAAAATCGGTCAAACATTCGGCTCGCTACATCGTCGGCAATTGCGGGGCCTGCATTGAATACCCAGAACCTCACTTTTCCAGGCAATGCCTCAAGGTGTAATTCAACGTTGTGCTCACCCTGAGCATGCCGGATTGCGTTAGACAGCAAGTTGGCCATGGCGCGTTTGATGAGCGCTTCATTGCACACGGCAGATGCGCAGCCGATGCGCACAGCCTGCAGCCCGGCATCATCGAGCAGTGCGCCGCAGTAGCTGATCATGTCATCGGCCAAGATGCTCAGATCTGCTCGCTCCAGACTTTGAGCACGCTCGCCTCGGTCTGCTCGCGCAAGAAACAGCATGTCGTTGATGAGTTTTTTAAGGCGCTCGCACTCTTCCAGGTTAGAGGCCAGAGCGTCTCTGAGCTCTTCGCTGGAGCGCGGCCTGCTCAGTGCCAGCTGTGCGCCACCAATCATGGTGGCAAGCGGGGAGCGCAGCTCGTGGGCAACATCAGCACTGAACGATTCAGACTGCCGATAGGCTGCTTCGCGCTGCGTGAGCACGCTGTTAAACGCTTCGACCAGTTCAAGCAGTTCGGCATCTACGCCTGCCAGTGAGATGTGACCGCTTTGACCAGCCGCATGGGCCTGCTGTGACAGGTGTCTGAGTCGCCGGTTGCTCCAGCCCATACTCACAATGGACAAAACTGCAGAAAGCAATATGCCCATGCACACAGCCAGTATCAGGATGCGGGCCAGTGAATGCAGCGCTTCTTGCCTCGGTAGTGCAGAAGCCATGAGCCGCACTTGTAAAACCGCATGACCTTGGGTTGTGACCTCCAGGTCAATGGCATCGAAGGGCTGGCTTTCTTGTGTGATGGCAAAAACAGGCGCTGTCTGGGTGTGTTCGATTTCAGTGGAATCACTGCCAGCAACGGTTTGCAGGCTCACGCGAATGCCGGGATACATGCTTTGCAGCGTGTTCAGTCGATCTTGCAGACCGCTTGAGCCGCCGTCCCTTGGGCTAGCCTCTATCCACAGTGCCTGCTGCCGCAAAAAATCATGGTCTCTGGCAATCAAAAAAGACTGGATGACTTGGAAAAGTATGGCTCCCGCAACAACCATGACCACGGCCGCCGCCACTGTCTGTGCGATTGCCCAGCGCAAATGCAATGAATTGCGCAACCAAGTCACTGGCTCACAGCCCGCTGCGGGAGCTGCCCATGCAATAAAAAACGCTCACCGAAGTTCGAGCACATAGCCCATTCCACGTACCGTGTGCAAAAGCTTGGCTTCCTCGGGCTGATCGAGCTTCAGGCGCAGACGCCGAATCGCAACTTCGATCACATTGGTATCGCTGTCAAAGCTTACGCCCCATAGTTGCTCTGCAAGCTCATTGCGTGAAAGAACCGTTCCCTGATTGTGCAGCAGCAGTGCCAGCAACGCATATTCCTGCGCTGTCAGCATAATTTGCCGGCCAGCGCGGCAGGCACGACGTCGCCGGGGATCAAGCTTGAGGTCTTCTAGCTGTGGCTGACTTTGACTGTTTTTTCGGTGTGCCTCGCTGCGGCGCAACAATGCTTGTACCCGGGCGAGAAATTCGGGAAACGCAAACGGCTTGACCAAATAGTCATCAGCACCATTGCTCAGCCCATGTACGCGGTCTTCCACCCGGTCTCGCGCAGTGAGCATCAGAACCGGTGCCGTTGAAAAGCCCCGGATTTCCGTCAGCAGGCCGAATCCATCCAGGCCGGGCAGCATGACATCAAGCACGAACAAGTCATAGTGCTCGGCCCTTGCGCGGCGCAGCCCCTCATCACCACAAGAGGCGACATCGACCGCATGCTCGTCAGTCAGGGCGGGCGTGACCGGATGCAGTCGGTGTACAACGGCCTCGAGGACATGCCGGAGAACATCGAGACCGTCGTGATCC
>ENA-OFCX01000179-OFCX01000179.1-metagenomes-genome-assembly--contig:-NODE-179-length-35943-cov-23.977012_pt1 | contig 35943 bp, 32 predicted proteins | sample MGYA00153384_OFCX01 | MGnify analysis MGYA00153384
GTCGCAGCCGACTATCTCTCTAGGGTATCACCAACGACAATATCCCGAACATTGGAGATCGCTAGCATGGCACGTCCCGATCGATATCATCAAACGTCCGACTGGTGGACGCGGTGTATTACATCAAGGAGATTTGACTTATGCCCTCATCGGTTCGGGATTTGTTGGTAAAAGGGTTGAAGTATATCAACAAATTTGTCAGTTTCTGATCGATGGCTGGCGATCGATCGGTGTCGAGTTACAATACGGTACGGCAGGAACGGGTTATATTCACAATCCCAATTGTTTTGGTACGGCGACTAGTGCGGATCTAGTTTGTGCGGATGGTTATAAGCTCATTGGTAGTGCCCAATTGATTAAATCTGGTGCAGTTCTTCAACATGGCTCGATGCGGCTGAATCCAGACTTAAAGTTATTTGAAAGAGTATTTGGCGAATCGATCGATCTACCGCCTCATCTAGTTTCCGAGTCAACTATTTCTCAGATTACTGATGCACTGACTCAAACCGCTCGGCAACATTTTCAGGTGGAATTTGAGATCGAACCTTTGAGCGATCGAGAATGGTCAAAAATCAGAGCAGAATCGATCGATTTATGTACCAATCCTATTTGATGCGTCAGAAAAATATGTTGGTGTGTTGGTGCGTTATCCTGCGGAGTAACACACCAACACTGTAGATTAACTTAAAACTCTGGCGATGACAAAACCATCGTAGCCTACTGTTCCTTTTTTCAAAATTAGATATATATTAGCAAGATAGTGGTTATTCTCGATCCGCCATTTACGTCAACCAACCAAAACTACTGCATGAGTATCGATCGCAAGTGGACATCTAAGAAGAAACGAGCATTGGAAGTATTGCTCAGACTAAAACGACTCTATCCAGATGCCACTTGTAGTTTAGATTATACAACACCCGTTCAATTATTGGTCGCAACTATTCTCTCTGCCCAGTGTACCGACGAGCGGGTAAATAAAGTTACGCCAGCATTATTTGCCAAGTTTCCTGATGCTCGATCGATGGCTTATGCAGATATTCTAGATATTGAAGAATTAGTGCGATCGACTGGATTTTATCATAATAAAGCTAAAAATATTCAAGGTGCTTGTCGCAAGATCGTCGAGGAATTCAATGGTGAAGTTCCTCAACTGATGGAACAGTTACTCACATTACCGGGAGTCGCGAGGAAGACGGCAAATGTAGTTTCTGCTCATGCCTTTGGCAATATTCAAGGTGTCACCGTCGATACCCATGTCAAACGGTTGACTAATTTAATTGGTCTAACGAAGCATCAAGATCCGATTAAAATTGAGCAGGATTTAATGAAGTTTTTGCCTCAAGTAGATTGGGAAAACTTTTCAATTATGACGATCTATCACGGTAGGGCTATTTGTAATGCTAGAAAACCTAATTGTCCTGATTGTGAACTAGCCGAACTATGTTCGTCAGCTAATCAGCCGCCTAAAACAAAAGCTCAAGCGAGTATTCGTAAATAAATAGTGAGGGTAGGGATATGAATGAGTTACTTCAACTCCTTTATAATCGTTTCTGCTGCCATTAATCCAGTGGCGCAGCCACCTTCCATATAGCCTTGAGCATCGATCGAACAATGTTCGCCGATGAAAAAGAGATTGCTCACTCTTTCGCCCTCTGCACCTGCAAATTTCGTCCATTGTCCGACTAAATAACAAGCATAAGAACCTTGTGAATAAGGGCGATCGATCCAATTACTAACGATCGCTCGATCTGAGGATAGATTCTTCACACCTGGATAAATTAGATCTAATTGCTTTGTTATTTCAATAGCTGCTTCTCCAGGTTTAGATCTACCTATCCTCACACCCAAATTGCCACCACTAAAACTAGTGATAGTACCTGCTTTAGTATCTGTAACTCGGCTTGAATCCCAGGTTTCGCTAGTATCGAGATCGCTAAAGGATTGACCATTAGATTTGTACTTATTACGCCACAACTTATCGCTGTAGCTAGTAATTAATTTAGTATTTGTCCCATAGCCTAATTCTCTAATAGCAGCTTGTTTGATAGCAGGTAAACTGACACCTAGATCGATTTGTCTGAGGACGCTAAATGGTAACGCTAGAATGACTCGATCGAATGTATATTCCTTGCTTGCGCCACCCTGCCGAAAACTGACGCGATAGCGATTATTATTATTACTACGGATTGATTCTAACTGAGTATTGGTTTCGATCCGATCGCTAAATTTGGCGGCTAATCGACCGACAATCTGTTGATTACCACCCCGAATCTGATATCGTTGGTCGCTACTACCGAATATTTCTATTTTGTCTGGCTCTTTACCGATTAATAGTAATAAATTAATCGCCGACTGACGATCGACTTCTAATCCGTATTCATTGGTATAGGCAACTTCAATGAATCGCCTCAATATCGGATCGGGACAATAGCGATCGAGATAAGTTTTAATCGAGATCCGATCGAGTTCAATGGCACGAGGATTGGTTGATTTATAGTTTACCTCACCGATGGCTTTGACATCTAGATCGATCTGTTTGACGAGAGGAATAAATGCCGTAATTAATTCTTGTTCGCTAACTAATCTGTTTTTAAAAAACCAGACATCTTTAGTCAACCCGCGATCTGTGGCAAATAGATCTACTTCCACTAAACCTAGTTCCTGAGCCAGCTTCCGAATATTTTTATGCCCAGAGTCGATAAACTCGCCGCCTAATTCTACAGTGCTTTCCGTGCCGAGTGCCTTAGTTTGACTCAGCATTCTGCCACCAACCCGATTACTGGCTTCGATGATGCGGACTGGTACACCCGATCGATTCAGATAGTAAGCCGCCGTCAATCCCGCAATCCCCGCCCCCACAATTAGCACTGGTGCTGTTGTCGCATCAACTTTTCGCTCCAATGCTAGAGCGGATAGAACACCCGCCGCCGCGAGGGAGCCTTGAAGCAAGCGGCGACGACTAATCCGCAGCTCCCATATTTCCAGAGCTGTTGCTGACGAAAGGCTCCTGCGCTGGGCAAATCTAGCAATCTGATAAGCACGCCGCAAACCCTGAATTAGAGAAGTTGCCATGAAGTCACAATTTTACAATTTTACAATTATGTCTCGATTAGCAGCGTATTTATGCTGTATTCTCGCTAACTTTATAGCTTGACTAGATGCAAAAACCGGATTTTCAGCATGTATTTATCGAAAGATAACTAATAAACGGTAACAAAAACTACTAATTTACATCCAACATTCCCGTAATTTAGATGTACTGACATCAATTAACAGTTGGCACAACTGTCTAATGGATCTCCTCAGTTGTTGTCTTGTTGTGGCTATGGCCTGATGCTAAAGGGATTACTTTCGTTCAAAAATCCATACCGAACCTTGCACCTGACTTGGTTTGCTTTTTTTCTAACCTTCGTTTGCTGGTTCAATTTTGCCCCCTTTGCGACTGTCATTGGCAAAGAGTTGAATTTTGATGAGTCGCAGATTAAGACGCTATTGATTTGCAACCTAGCAATTACGATTCCGGCTCGGATTATTATCGGTGCTTTACTAGATAAATATGGGCCACGGATTACCTACTCTATCCTACTGATTTTTGCGATCGTTCCCTGTATTGCGACGGCTTTAGCTCAAGATTTCACCCAAATGGTGGTTGCCCGTCTACTGATGGGGATTGTCGGTTCTGGCTTTGTATTGGGAATTCGGATGGTATCGGAATGGTTCCCACCCAAAGATATCGGTATCGCCCAAGGTATCTATGGTGGTTGGGGTAACTTTGGAGCTTTCGGTGCGGAATTTGCACTCCCTTTAATTGCTGGTGGAACTGCCTTTCTCGCTGGTGGAGCTACCAACTGGAGATTGACAATCGTCATGACTGGCGTAATTGCAGCTATCTACGGTGTGATTTACTTTAACAGTGTCACCGACACACCGCCAGGAAAAGAATACAAGCGTCCCAAAAAATATGGCGCGATGGAAGTTACCAGTGCCAGAGATTTCTATGGTTTGCTAATTATGAACTTCGGGCTGATTTTTGCCCTCGGTTTATTAGCCTGGAGATTGGCACAGAAAAAACTCCATTTCCTTAATCCTGGACAAATGTATTTCATTTGGTTCATACTTGCAGGCTTGTACGCTTACCAGACTTACCAAGCTTGGTTAGTCAATCGCGATGTTGTACTCGGTCGCAAACAATTTGCACCAGCCGAGCGGTACGAATTTAGTCAAGTTGCGCTGTTGCAATTTACCTACATCACCAACTTTGGTTCCGAACTCGCGGCTGTCTCGATGTTACCCGTCTTCTTTGAGAAAACATTTGGACTCCAACACGCCGTAGCAGCGATGATTGCCGCTACTTACCCATTCCTGAATCTATTTTCGCGCCCCAGTGGTGGGTTTATCTCCGACAAATTTGGCTCTCGGAAATGGACGATGACTGTAGTAACTGGATTAATCGGGGTTGCTTATTTAGTAGCGCATCAAATCGATAAAACTTGGGCTTTACCTGTAGCAGTTGCTGTGACGATGTTTTCAGCCTTATTTGCTCAAGCAGGTTGTGGCGGTACCTTTGCAATTGTGCCATTAATTAAGAAGGAAATTACTGGACAAGTTGCTGGTAATGTCGGTGCCTATGGTAACTTTGGTGGTGTTGTTTATCTGACCATTTTTAGCTTGACTGATGCACCGACTCTGTTTGGTTCGATGGGTATGGGCGCACTGCTCTGTGCGTTCCTCTGTGCCTTCTTCCTCAAAGAACCCCAAAACTCTTTTGGGCTAGACAAAGCTCAAGTTGTTGGAATTGGCACTGGTGTCACCGAAGAGTTCGGTTAATTCACCCAAATCGTGGGTATTTCAGTAAACAGCCAAATTCCGAGGTTGGGTAGCCAGACTATCCAACCTCATCATATTTTTAGTATTCGCCAACACAGAATATCTGAACTAGAATCGGTATTTTGCAGATATATAGCTATTTTCAGCATCATCCTAATCCCTTATTGCCTACTCCCTGTCTTGATTCGCTGCAAGGTTGCGCTGTCTTAAAAAGGTGCTCTACTTGTCTGGACGGGTCTCCCGCCCAGTTGGGAAACAAGCGACGTTTTGGGGCGCGACGTTTTGGGGGGAAGCTTCCCCCCAAAAGCTCGCTTGGGAAGCTTCCCCCCAAAAGCTCGCGCCCCTGTTCCCGTACTTTTCGCAAACCGTCGGGGAATAAAGGCGGGCGCGAATCCCTACTCCCTAATCCCTACTCCCTACCCTCCATCCTATGACTGACACAACTAAAACACTTTGCCCCTACTGTGGTGTCGGCTGTGGTTTAGAAGCTTCGCCCCCCGCTGTGCCAGGGAAATCAGTACATCGGGATAGTAGTGGTATCCCGATTTGGAAAGTGATGGGCGACAAGTCGCATCCTTCTAGTCAGGGGATGGTATGTGTGAAGGGGGCAACAATTAGCGAGTCACTATACAAGGATCGCTTGCAATACCCGATGGTGCGGGATAGTCTCGACCAACCATTCAAGCGGGTGAGTTGGGAAGAAGCTTATACTCGGATTGTCGATCGAATGCAGCATGTTTTACATACCCAAGGTGCCGATGGGATCTGTATGTATGGTTCGGGGCAATCTCAGACCGAAGATTACTATACCGCCCAAAAACTCCTAAAGGGTTGTTTGGGTACGAATAATTTTGATGCCAATTCGCGGCTGTGTATGTCTTCGGCAGTATCTGGCTATATCCAGAGTTTTGGAGCCGATGGGCCACCATGTTGTTATGATGACATCGAAAAAACAGATTTTGCCTTCTTAATTGGGACGAACACCGCCGAGTGTCACCCGATTCTATTTAATCGACTGAGAAAATATCATAAACAACACGATCGAGTCAAGCTAGTAGTAGTAGATCCGCGTCGCACCGCTACCGCCGAAGCCGCAGACATCCATCTGGCCATTACTCCAGGTACAGACATCGATTTATTGAATGGGATTGCTTATTTACTCCTGCGTGCGGGCAAAGTAGACCAACAATTTGTCGAATCCTGTACTAATAACTTTGCTGCCTTCGTAGAGGTAATTCAACAGTATCCTCCCCACATCGTCGCTGCTAAATGTGGCATCGCCCAAGCAGATCTCGAACAAACTGCCAAATGGTGGGGAGCATCTAAGAATGTCCTCTCCTTGTGGTCGATGGGAGTCAATCAATCCAGTGAAGGTACCGCCAAAGTCCGGCATATTATCAACCTCCACCTGATGACAGGGCAAATTGGTAGACCTGGTGCTGGGCCATTTTCCCTCACCGGACAACCAAATGCAATGGGCGGACGCGAAGCTGGCGGACTATCGCACATCCTCCCTGGCTATCGCCTCGTCAAAAATCCCGCCCAACGCGCCGAAATCGAGCAACTCTGGAATTTACCAGCAGGCAGAATCTCCCCCACTACGGGTAAAACTGCCTGGGAGATGATAACAGGCATGGAAACTAATTCGGTAGGCTTGCTGTGGATCGTAGCCACCAATCCAGCGGTCAGTATGCCCGACATTAACCGCACCAAAGCCGCCTTATTGCGATCGCCTTTTACGATCCATCAGGAGGCTTACTACCCCACCGAAACAGCTAAATACGCTCACGTCCTCCTCCCTGCCGCGCAATGGAGCGAAAAGACAGGCGTGATGACCAATTCCGAGCGGACAGTTACTCTGTGTCCTGCATTTAGAACGCCTCCTGGTGAAGCTAAAGCCGATTGGGAAGTATTTGCCGAAGTCGGGCGGAGACTGGGCTTTAAAGATGAATTTTGGTTCAAAAATAGTGCTGATGTCTATGCTGAATTTACCCAACTCAGTGCGGGTCGTCCCTGTGATGTCACCGGATTGAGCCATCAATATCTCAAAGATAATGGCCCCACTCAATGGCCGCACCCCACAGGCTGTAAAACCCAGTACGGCAAACGCCTCTATACCGATCTCCAATTTCATCATCCCGACAAACGCGCCAAATTTGCCGCTTGCCACTCCAAAGGACTCGCCGAACCACCAGACCCAGATTATCCATTTGTGTTGACGACAGGGCGATTGTACGGGCACTGGCACACAATGAGCCGCACTGCACGCATCCCCAAACTCCAACAGATGCACCCCGAACCCTTCGTCGAAATTCATCCCCGCGATGCCGCAAGATTGCAGATTGAAACTGGCGAAATAGTCGAAATTCGATCGCGTCGCGGTACGGGTAGATTCCCAGCACTAGTCACAGCGGCGATCGATCGTGGTACGGTATTCGTGCCGATGCACTGGGGGGAATTGTGGGCAAAAGATGCCGAAGCAAATCTATTTACTCACGATGCCGCTTGTCCCGATTCTTTACAACCAGAACTCAAGGCGTGTGCGGTGCAACTAGTACCAGTCAAATCGATCGTCCCAGCATCATCAATCCCTTTTGGTGTTCCCAGTAAGGTGTCGAGCAAATTGGGCGTTTATGGGTAAGATTGTGTCTCGCACCAGTTTATCAATATTTTCACCGCAACTTACTCGAAGATCCATCGCTACCACCAGACATGATTCCGAACGATTTGCCAGAGGGACTGGCAAAGATCTATTTTTATGTATCCCGAAATCGAGATGTGCTAGTTATGAATTATGGCGATATCTGGGTAGGCTCTCCACATGCACTCAAAGATATCATCCAGCAGGATATCGGGTTTCAACTTGTACAAGGCGATTAATAGATCTAATTTAGTTTTTATGTGGATTTGACGAAGAGTTATTGTGATAAGAGAGTACATGCCTCTATCTTAATTTTTATATCATAATAGATAAAGCTTGTAATTTTAATCATTTGTAAATCACAAAAATGCTAAGTCAAATATTCGATATTGCCAACTTATTCGTTCTACCCTTCTGGGCTTTGATGATTGTATTACCCAAATGGGAGATTACTCGCAAGATAATTTCATCCCCACTACCATTTATTGCCCTGGCTGGATTGTATATCTACCTGCTCATCGTTGCGATCGATCCTGACTCAGCCGCCGCACTCGCCAATCCCAAACTACCTGATATTGCCCGCTTCTTTGCCAATGAGGGAGCCGCCGCGCTGGGGTGGGTGCATTTTCTGGTGATGGATTTATTTGTCGGACGGTACATCTATTTAGAAGGGCAAAATAAGGGGATAATTACTATTCACTCGCTGATTTTGTGTCTATTCTTTGGCCCGATTGGATTATTGTCGCACCTGATTACTAGTGCGATCGTCAATCTCAAAAATACCCCTACTTCAGAACTTGGGTAGTTTGCCAGGACAAAATTGTTCGTTTATCGAATCAGATAGCGATACTTATCGCGTTGAGGGCGAAAATTTTTAAAAACTGGGTTTCGATTACCTTCGGTACGCTCCGCGATCGAGTAGACTGAGGATCGAAAAAATCGGGTGTCAGTCTATGATGCAATTACCTTCTTCCCAACAGACATTGGCACCTCGCCTCTGGAGCATCGCGACAACGTGCGGGTGGCTGTTGGTGTTATTTGCGATTCCAACTCAGGCGCAGCAGCCAAAAGTTATCGCACCGCCGCAAGTATCACCAGCAATTTGTTCGAGCCAACTGCCGACAGCAATCGATCGGATAATCGATCGACCCGAATTGCGCCGCTATCGGTGGGGGATTGTAATTCAGGCATTGGGCGGGACAAGTCAACTTTATAATCGTGATGGCGATCGATTATTTATTCCTGCTTCTAATGTTAAATTAATTACGACAGCAGTTGCTCTGCGCCAGCTAGGAGCCATGACACGGTTGCGGACATCGGTATATCAACTCCCAAATACTGGGAATACTTCTAATCTCTTGGTGGTAGGTAGGGGCGATCCGAGTTTGACAGTAACGGGGCTACAATCGATCGCGCAACAGCTCCAGCAGCGCGGGATAAAACAGATCGGACAAATTAGTTTCGATGATGGATATTTTCGCGGGGAACAGATTAACAGTAATTGGGAATGGGGAGATTTATCGACTGATTACGCGCCAGCGATTAATGGGTTGATGCTCAACCAAAACTCTAATCCATTAATAGTGAGTTCGCAGCAAATCGGAATGCCACTTAAATATACCTGGAAAGATCCGAGTTTAAATAGTTGGCAAATTGATAATCAAAGTTTGACAGTTGCAGCTAGTCAAGATAATAATGTTGAGGCAATCGCAGTTTTTGGTAAATCGACACTCCGATTGACGGGTACGCTAGCTCTAAATACTGCTCCTACCCAAATCGATCTACCATTAGTAAATCCAGCCGAATCTTTTATTAGTGCCTTTCGACAAAGTTTGAATCGCTCTGGAATTGCATTCGGGAGTACACGCTTAGTATTAGGGCAAAACACTACTAATCTCCCAGAAATTGCCGCTATTAATTCGCCCACCATTGGAGAATTAATTAATGAAACTAATCAACGTAGTAATAATGTTTATGCTGAAATTTTGCTCAGATCGATCTGGCGGACTCATCCCGAACACTATATTAGTAGTCAAGATACTATTAGTCTCGGGATTGCTTTAGTCAAGAAAAGTCTGACTGAAATGGGCATAGATCCCCAAGCTTATAGTCTCCATGATGGCTCTGGGCTATCTCGACATAATTTAGTCACACCGACTACTTTTGTGAAACTATTATCAGCAATGAGCTTAACACCAGCGGGACAACTATATCGTGACTCTCTACCAATTGCTGGAGTTAGTGGTAGTCTGCGAAATCGGATGAAAGGGACTTTAGCTCAAGGTATCGTTCGCGCAAAAACTGGAAGTATGAGTGGAGTTGTCAGTTTAGCTGGTTATATCAATCCACCGCAGTACTCCCCGCTAGTATTTAGTATCATTCTCAATCAACACGATCGACCGACATCCCAAATGGTCAAAGTTATCGATGAAATTATGGTTCTATTAGCTCGATTGCAACAGTGTTAAATAGTTGACAGTTGACAGTTGACAGTTGACAGCTTGCACCGATCGTCTTGATTTTCAGTCCCATCATTTTAACCAGCGTCCAAATAAAACGTTCGATTAAACGACCTGAAAATTCATGCAATTCTAACGGCACCGCAATCTCCAAAATTCCATCATCATAGGTCAACCGAGCAGCGCGAGATTGCGGTAGGGCATTGAGAATCTGTAGATACGCATCCCAAGACAAACCTCGCAGCACGACTCGCTGTTCCCCCAGTCGCCGTGACTCAGCTTTGAGTTCTGGTGCGGCAATTACCATACATGATTCTCCTCATCTTTCAACGTTGGCATTGCTGACGATCGCTCATCGATTAAAATTTGATAATAATAGTTCACAAGTACTGATTAAACGTAAATTACCTAGATTTGTCCCTTATGATTACCCTGGGTTGTAAAAATAATAGTACCATGTATTTTGCCAGAGGTAAATTAATTCCCAAAATAAGTGCTAACTTCAGCAAGGAGTGGATCGATCGTTCGATCCTGAATGTGATGTGGTGGGTGCCAATCAAACCATTCATAGCCGAGATGTTCGGTGGTAGTAATTGAGGTGTGCGAATCTACCCACCCCAAGAAAATAATTAAGGTCTTTTCGACGATCGCATTATTCAATCTGGCAGACTGGGGGTAATAGATCGCTCGATATTGAAAATCTGGCTCTATTTCAACTGCATCAGCAGGAATACCCGTTTCTTCAGTCATCTCTCTGAGCGCGCATTCTAGATCCGACTCACCAGATTCGACATGTCCCTTGGGCAGATCGTAGCGATCGCGATGTTTCATTAGTAAAAAAGATTTATGAGGATCGGTGCGTCCTCTAAACAGAATAAACCCACAGGCTTTGACTTGTTGCATGAGGCGATGTTCAAATGAGACTTACACTCTATTGTATGTAGATCGAAATACAAATCTCAGCCACCTAACTTTCTGTCACAGTAGACGATCGATCGCCCCGATCTCCAGCTAATCTAGGAACATAGCGATGAACCGCTCCAACCTAGCTCGGGTTAACAGTAAAAAGATTAGGTCTAAAATAATTATGACAACTTCTAGATTAACAAATTATCCTTATCCAATGACCGATCGAGAGCAGCAAAACATCAGCCAGACGATCGATTATAGTCAGATCGACTCTATTCCCCAAATTTGGGCGATAGTTGCTGCTAAATGTGGGGAAATTGTTGCCTTAAATGCACCTCATATCAAACCAGAAATCGAGCTAACTTACACTGAGGTAGCTACTCAAATTAGACTATTTGCCACAGGCTTACAAAGCCTGGGAATTGGGCCACATACTGCGGTAGCCCTCTTTGCTGATAATAGTCCTAGATGGCTGATTGCCGATCAAGGAACTATGTTGATGGGGGCATTTAATGCCGTTCGGAGTTCTCAAGCCGATTCTTTAGAATTACTAGCAATTTTAGATAATAGTCAAGCTAAAACATTAGTAGTTGAAGACCTCAAAACACTCAAAAAATTGAGCGATAAATTAGTCGAACGATCGATCGATTTAGTTATTTTACTCTCTGACGAGCAACCAGATTTAGAGCTGCCGATTAGACTCCTCAATTTTAGCCAGACGATCGCACTGGGTCGGACTGCGAATTTTACACCTGTTGCCCTCAAAAAAACAGATTTAGCTACCCTGATCTATACTTCTGGTACTTCCGGCAATCCCAAAGGGGTGATGCTCACTCACGGAAATCTTCTGCATCAAGTAACTACATGCGGTACGGTCATTCCAGCCAAGCCTGGCGATCGGGTGCTGAGTATTTTACCTTCTTGGCATTGCTACGAGCGATCGTGTGAATATTATTTGCTCTCCCAGGGTTGTACTCAGACATACACCAATATTCGCTATTTCAAGCAGGATTTGAAAGATTTTCAGCCAGAGTACCTCGTCGCAGTTCCGCGACTGTTGGAGTCGGTTTATGAGGGGATTCAGAAGCAATTTCGCGAGCAACCAGCCAACAAGCAAAAACTGGTTGATACGCTGTTGGCTGCGAGTACAAAATATATCGAAGCACGGCGAATCGTCCAAGGTTTGAGTTTAGAATGCCTACAACCTAGTTTGAGTCAAAAGTTGAATGCACGGCTCCAGATGTCGATTTTAGCTCCGGTTCATGCGATCGCAGACAAGCTCGTCTACGCCAAGATTCGCGAGGCTACTGGTGGCAAGATTAAAAATATGATTATCGGTGGCGGTTCGCTTGCCAAACATCTCGATTTATTCTTTGAGATTGTGGGCGTGGATGTGCTGCTCGGCTATGGTTTGACCGAAACTGCACCGATTACCAATGTTCGCCGTCCGTGGCATAATTTGCGACTCTCATCAGGACAACCATTACCAGGTACCGAAATTAAGATCGTCGATGTCGAAACTCGTCAACCAGTCGCGATCGGGAATAAGGGATTGGTATTAATTCGTGGGCCGCAAGTGATGCAGGGTTATTATCGCGATCCTGAGGCTACCGCCAAAGCGATCGATCCTGACGGGTGGTTTAATAGTGGTGACTTGGGGATGCTGACAGTCAATAACGATCTGACGATTACCGGACGCGCCAAAGATACGATCGTCCTGAGTAATGGTGAAAATATCGAACCCACCCCGATCGAAGATGCCTGTCTGCGGAGCCAGTATATCAGTCAAATCGTCCTCGTCGGTCAAGACCAAAAATCTCTGGGTGCGATCGTCATCCCCAACTCTGAAGCCTTGCAACAATGGGCAACCAGTCAAAACCTCCCGTTAGACTTTTCCACTCCAACTACAGACGCTAAAATTCTCGAAAACACTCAAATTATCGACCTGTTTCGGGACGAACTGAATCGAGAAGTCAAAAACCGTCCTGGATATCGTGTAGATGACAGGATTGCTGTCATCAAACTAATCTGGGAGCCATTCTCGATCGAAAATGGACTCCTCACCCAGACTCTGAAAATTCGTCGTCCAGTCGTGATGGAGCGGTATCACGGTATGATTAACGAGATGTTCGCACGCTGAGGGAATAGGGTATGGGGTAACGCCGCTAGCCACTAAACCAATAGCCACTAGTCACCAAAATTACCTAAATCATGGATCTACCAGACTCTCAATTAATGCTCAAGCGAGTCGTCGCGATCAAAGCAGTTGTCACCCAACGCTGGAAGGACGAAACTCAGCAACTATTACAAACCCAAATTAGCGAACTCGATGGGCAACTTCAACAGCTAGAGATGCAGGGACAAAGAGCAGTTGCTGAAATTCAAAAGCAAAGCTTACAACCGCCTGGACCTCAAGTAATGCAGCAGATTGAAAGTATCCAAATGCAAGTCAATCAGCAAAAAAGTGAGCTACTCGAACAAAAAAATCAAGCTCTCCAACAGCTTCAACAAGTTCAACTGCTCGAATTAAAACAGGAAGTCAGTCAAGGTCAAGTTGAAGGCTACTTTTCAGTTAAGCTTGGGGATAATTTGATTTCCAAAATGAATGTTGAAGTTCTCCTTCATGATGGAGTCGTGATGGAAATTCGCGGAAATATCTGAAATTAGGCTTTAGGGTTTAGGCTTTAGGGTTTAGGCTTTAGGGTTTAGGCTTTGGGCTTTGAAGCTGTTGGCTTTAGAGTTTGGGGTTTAGGGTATCCGAATCGGAGAATCGCTATTTTAAAAAGGTGTCCTACTTAGGGTTTCTCCAAGTAGAACACCTTTTGGCACACACAACCGTCGGGGGAACAAAGGCGTGTGCGAATCGCTACCCTCTGCCCCTGACTCTGGGCTAAAATGAGAACCTGCAAGCTCAACCTAACTGTTCGATCGAAGAATATCCATCATGGCAATACGCGAAGTTTTCATGCCTGCTCTAAGTTCCACCATGACTGAAGGCAAGATCGTCTCCTGGCAAAAATCGCCAGGGGAAAAAGTCGAAAAAGGTGAAATCGTTGTCGTAGTCGAATCCGACAAGGCAGATATGGATGTTGAAACCTTTTACGGTGGATTTATCGCCACGATTATCGTTCAAGCAGGAGAGTCCGCGCCAGTAGGATCGGCGATTGCATTAGTCGCGGAGACTGAAGCCGAAATTGAGGCTGCGATCCAACAAGCCCAAGGTAAATCTCAACCTGCGGTAACTCCAGCGACAACTGCAACACCTGAAGTTTCGATCGCGGCAACAACACCCACATTAGCTGCGACTAGCCTGAGAAGCGATCGACCAGTGGTTTCCCCCAGGGCGCGGAAATTAGCTAAAGAATATGGCGTTGCCGTTGAGACTCTCAATGGTACTGGCCCCAATGGTAGAATTACTGCTGATGATGTTGGTACCGCCGCAGGTAAAGCACCCATACCTGTCGCGACTAGCCAGCCTGCTCCAGTAGCCGCAACCGTAGTTGCTCCCGTAGTTGCTCCCCCAGCCGTCACAAATATTCCGCTTCCGACTAGTACCTCAGCTCAAGTCGTCCCCTTCAATACGCTCCAAGCCGCTGTCAACCGGAATATGGTGGCAAGCTTATCAATCCCTACCTTCCGAGTTGGCTACACGATCGAGACAAACAATCTCGATAAACTCTACAAGCAAGTCAAATCCAAAGGTGTCACCATGACAGCACTGCTAGCCAAAGCAGTCGCTCTCACCCTCGCCAAACACCCCAACGTCAATACCTACTACTCTGATGCGGGTGTAAATCACCCAGGTGGAATCAACATCGCTGTGGCAGTATCAATGCCCGATGGCGGACTAATCACCCCCGTCCTTCAAAATGCTGACAACCTCGATCTCTACTCCCTCTCGCGGATGTGGAAAGATCTCGTCGAGCGAGCGCGGATCAAGCAGTTGCAGCCCCAGGAATACAGCTCTGGCACCTTTACCATCTCCAACCTCGGAATGCTCGGTGTCGATCGGTTTGATGCCATCCTACCCCCTGGTACGGGCGCGATCTTAGCTGTTGGTGCATCCCAGTCCCAAGTAGTCGCTACTGAAGAGGGTACATTTGCCATTCGTCGCCAGATGCAGGTAAATATGACCGCAGATCACCGCGTTATTTACGGTGCTGATGGTGCTAATTTCCTCAAGGATTTGGCTCTGTTACTGGAAACAGACACTCACTCTCTAACGCTCTAGCAGTTGCCGTAATCGCTATTACGATCGATCGCATATCCCCGAATCATTCGAGATATCGGGGATGCAATCTCTGGGCATTATCGCTCGATCGTGAGATGATTGGGCTGAGTCGCGATCCGTTCCAACCAAGCTAAAATCGCTGGAAATTGACTGAGATCGAAGTTACCTTCTTCAGTAACATGAGTATAGGCATAGAGCGCGATATCTGCGATCGAATAGCGATTGGTGACGAAATAGTCGTGTTTGGCTAAATGCCGCTCCATCACTCTCGCCTTGGAGAATGTCGATCGGGATGCGTTGATAAACTAGATCTAATTGATTTAGCAGCAACCGAATTTTGTAGCAGTTACCCGAAGATGCGTAGTCGTACAGTTTGAGCATGATGTTTGTTCATCTTCTAGGTAAAGATCGCGCTGGTTTCGCACAGCAGCGGCTATGCCAACGGGTGAATCTATATTAATGTAAGGTGTAGACAGGATCTGCTGTCGTCTAATCTTATCCCCTACCCCCTTACCCCTGATGAATTGGTGGCAACAACTACAACGGAATGGATTGGCAAGAGTGGGCGCGATCGCGCTAATCTTGATGTATCTAACAGTCATCGCAGCCGAGTTTATGGCTCCGTACGATCCCTATGTAGCTCAAGATGATGGCTCCCTGTTGCCACCGACAGCTATTTATTGGACAAATCCTCAGGGTAGCTGGATTGGGCCGCATGTTTACCCAACTACACAGGGTCAAACAGATATTAACACAGGCGATCGCCTCCTCAAGATCGACAAAACTCAGCCATCTTCAATTAACCTCTTCGTCCGTGGTTCTAGTTATCGACTCTTGGCGGTGAGTATTCCCATGCTCCCAAAATTCGATCCGGCTACGAGTAAGAGAAGTAAGGGCAAAGCCCCAGTTGTGACTAAATCTGACGCTCAGGAGATCGCAATTTTCGCGGGAATTCCTTGTGATTGGCATTTATTTGGGACAACAGGTACGGGCAAACTCAATCTCCTGGGCACCGACGAGCAAGGTAGAGACCAATTCAGTCGGCTGATCTATGGGGGTAGAATTAGCCTGTTCATCGGTCTAATTGGAGTTTTGATATCTTTTCCCATTGGGATGATTTTAGGCGGTATTTCGGGCTATTTTGGGGGCTGGATCGATGCAGCTATTATGCGGGTAGCTGAAGTATTGATGACTTTGCCCAGTCTCTATCTGTTAGTCGCTCTAGCTTCAGTATTACCCGACAGGGTTAGTAGTTCCCAACGCTTTTTACTGATTATTGTAATTACATCATTTATTAGTTGGGCGGGACTAGCGCGAGTGATTCGCGGTCAAGTATTATCGATTAAGGAACGGGAATTCGTCCAAGCAGCACGAGCAATGGGTGCTAAACCGTTTTACATTATCATCCGTCACGTGATTCCACAGACTGCTACTTATTTGATTATTTCAGCAACTCTAGCTATTCCCAGTTTTATCGTTTCTGAGTCAGTATTAAGTTTGATCGGATTGGGAATTCAACCGCCAGATCCATCTTGGGGCAATCTACTTTCAGTCGCGACTAATACGTCGATTCTAATTTTTCAACCTTGGTTAATTTGGCCGCCAGCACTATTAATCATTCTCACAGTACTATCATTCAATCTGCTCGGTGACGGTTTGCGAGATGCACTCGACCCACGCAATCTTCAACGTTCGACTAATTAACAATTATCAATTATCAATTATCAATTATCAATTAATTTAACCACATTCGCCCGAATTCTCAAAGCAGTTGGGGCGATGTTGGAACGTTTATTTCTTTCTGGCGATCGTCAATCCGTCACCGATTGGGATTAAACTAATCTGGACTCGATCGTCGTGATAAATTTGCTGATTGATTTGTTTGATTGCCTGAGTGCGCGGATCTCCGTCCATCGCTGCATCGGCAACTCTGCCATACCAAAGCACATTATCAACCAAAATTAGTCCACCCTGACGGACTAACTGAAAACACCGATCGTAATAAGCGGCATAATTATTTTTGTCGGCATCGATAAAAGCAAAGTCAAATGTATCAGACTCACCATTAGCTAACAATCGATCGAGTGTTTCTAATGCTGGGGCAATGTGCAGACTAATCTTTCGATCTACCCCTGCTTCCTGCCAATATCTCTGCGCGATCGATGTAAACTCATCACTAATATCACAAGCAATCAATCGACCATCATCTGGTAAGTTTAAAGCTACTACTAAGGCACTATAACCAGTAAATACGCCTACTTCCAGACATTTTTTAGCACCAATTAACTGGACTAATAATCCCATCAATTGTCCCTGTTCTGGCGATACCTGCATATTCACTAAAGGATGTTGTAATGTCTCCTCCCGCAGACGAGTTAATATATCTGGTTCGTGGACAGAATTATCGATCAGATATTGGTAAAGACGATCGCTTAAACCAATCGATTGATTTGACATATTTGCAAAAATTCACCCAGCTCTTTTATTACCAAAAACAAACGAGAGCAGAGTTTGTCGTTGGACACTAACAATTTAATAGTAACATTTTTCGACTAAACAATATTGACTCCATTAGTCTATATTCATGGCTGTGAGAATGGGAATGCTCTATCTACGGTCAACCATTATGCAACGATTCGCACCTGACAGCCTTTCAAGGCGGGGCTTTCCTCTCGCCTTTTGGTAAGGTAGGATGAGGCTTTAGGCTCTCAGGTGATGTGCCGCAAGCCTAAAGCCTCATGCCTAATACCTAATCCCTCATCCCTAACTCACATGGCATCTATTCGCCAGTTGCACCATCAGCTTGTCACTAAACAACGATCGGCAGTAGAAATCGCTACCGAAGCAATCGCGCGGGTCGAGCAACTCGAACCCAAACTCCGTAGTTTTCTCCGTACCACACCCACCCAAGCTCTCGCCCAGGCACAATTAGTAGATGCCAAAATCGCCGCTGGGGAAGAAATTCCACTTTTAGCCGGAATTCCGATCGCGCTCAAAGATAATATGTGTACCCAGGGGATTGAAACCACCTGTGGTTCCAAAATTTTGGCAGGATTTGTGCCCCCCTACGAATCCACAGTTACCCAAAAACTCAAAGACTTGGGCGCGATATCCCTGGGTAAAACTAACCTCGATGAATTTGCGATGGGTAGTTCCACCGAAAATTCGGCGTATCAAGTCACCGCCAATCCTTGGGATTTAGAGCGAGTACCTGGCGGATCTTCAGGTGGTTCGGCTGCTGCTGTGGCTGGTTCAGAATGCGTTGTATCGCTTGGTTCCGATACTGGAGGTTCGATTCGTCAACCTGCTGCTTTTTGTGGCGTGGTGGGACTAAAACCGACCTATGGATTGGTATCGAGATTTGGGCTAGTTGCCTATGCTTCTTCCTTGGATCAAATTGGGCCATTTGCGCGGACGGTGGAAGATGCTGCTATCTTACTCGAAGCGATCGTCGGTTACGACCCCAAAGATTCTACCAGTCTCAAAGTCGAGACACCTAAATACTCCCAATTACTCACCCCAGATTTACCCAAGGGTTTGAAAATTGGGATAATTACCGAAACTTTCGGTGAAGGTTTAGATCCACAAGTAGCTGAATCTGTCCGCCAATCGATCGAGCATTTTCGCGATCTCGGTGCTGAAGTTCAAGAAATTTCCTGTCCCCGTTTCCGCTATGGGTTGCCTACTTATTATGTGATTGCTCCTTCCGAAGCATCAGCCAATCTAGCCCGCTATGATGGTGTCAAGTATGGATTTCGGGCAGATGCTGACAATCTGATGTCCATGTACACCCAGACTAGAGCAGCGGGATTTGGGGCAGAAGTCAAACGGCGAATTATGCTCGGCACCTACGCACTCTCAGCGGGTTATTACGATGCCTATTATCTCAAGGCGCAAAAGGTGCGGACGCTGATCAAACAAGATTTTGAAGCAGCTTTTGGCAAGGTAGATATTTTGATTACGCCGACTGCGCCGACTACTGCGTTTAAAGCTGGCGAAAAAACGGACGATCCTTTGAGCATGTATCTTTCGGACTTGATGACTATTCCCGTCAATCTCGCTGGATTGCCAGGAATGAGTATCCCCTGTGGTTTTGATGACAAAGGGATGCCCATCGGGTTGCAATTAATTGGTAATGTGCTGCGTGAGGATCTCTTGCTCCAAGCCGCCCATGTTTACGAACAATCTACACAGTGGCACAAGATATCGCCACAGCTAATGTAATCTGAAGGTGCCCATTGTGGGTACCCTGTGACGATGAAAAGCTCTAATAATCTCCGGCAATCTACCGCTCCTACTGCCGATCGAGATATTCTTGGTGATTAGCTCCAGTTCATCGGGGCACTTTAGCAAGATATCGCCCCTTGCAGATCTACAGCTAGCGATCGAGCTGATGCTTCAATATCATGTTTTTCCCAGGCTTGAGTCATTGCCGTAGCCACAGCTTCAGCGCATTCGGCGGTAGCTAAAGCTAGTAGAGTAGGCCCTGCCCCACTAATTACCATTCCATAGCCCCCAGCAGCAATTACAGCTTGCTCTACGTCAGTATAGCCAGGAATTAGTTGTTGACGATAGGGTTGGTGGATGCGATCGGTCAATCCGGCTGATAACCAATCGGGATTACCTGTCTCCAACCCGCGCACCATCAAACCTAAATGAGCGGTATTAAAGATCGCATCGGCGCGGCTATACTCTGTCGGTAATACGCTCCGAGCTGCGGCTGTGGATAGTTCAAAATTGGGGATAGCCACCACAGGTACGATACTACTATGCCAAGGAATATCCGCGATCGCCCACCCCTTCGCCGCCGTAGCCGCCAACTGACAACCGCCAATCAGAGCTGGTACCACATTGTCGGGATGTCCCTCCATCTCGATGGCTAGTTGCATCACGGCTGCTGGTGAGAGAGGGTTTCCCGCCAGAGTATTGGCACCGAGCAAGCCCCCAACGATGGCTGTGGCTGAACTACCCAATCCTCTGGCGAGGGGTACGCCTAATTTAATCTCAAGCTGAATTATTGGGGGGACTCGATCGATCTGAGTGTAAAGTTTGAGGAAAGCCTGATAAGCGAGATTGGTAGCGTCAGTATGAACTTTAGCAGCTTCGAGTCCCTGGACGGCAATAACCAGACTCTGTGTCTCGATCGGGGTAAAGGTAAACTCGTTATACAGGCTCAAAGCGGCACCGATACAGTCAAATCCTGCCCCTAAATTAGCAGTGGTAGCAGGTACGCGAATCATGGCAGTCATGGCGGGAGGGGATAGAGGGTAGGGAATGGGGAATCGGGGGAGGGGTTGAGATGAGCCAACGATCGAATTCTCATTTCAACAAATCTATCTCCGATCCCCTAAAATGTCAGCTAGCTAACAATAATTGTAAAGGAGATGGGTTACTGTGCCCGATGTGAATGAATGTCACAAAATGCAAAGTATTTGGGCTAGACGATCGAACTAATGTTGCGATCGCTCAATAAGATGTTAATCTATAGTTAGTCACAAAAGGTGAGGTAGTTACATTATCCAAAGAGTGGATAATCATCCATAAAACCTGACTCCAAACTGTCAAGCACCGATTGGAAAGTCCGGTCATCATAGTAAGTAAAGTTCGCTACAGAGGAAACAAAAGTTTCCACTATTTTTCTGCTTATCTCAACCTTAAATACAATATCATATCCAGTGGGAGATGCTTATGAAGCTTGTGCTCCAGAGTAAGAACATCGAGATTACCGATGCCATCCGTGACTATGTACATCAAAAAATTGAAAAGGCAGTCAGCCATTTTGAACAACTTACAACCGAGATCGATATTAATCTATCAGTTGCTAAAAATCCTCGGATTGCTGCATCACAAGTAGCTGAAGTCACAATTTATGCCAATGGTGCAACGATCCGTGCCGAAGAAGCCAGCGAAGATTTATACGCAAGTATCGACTTAGTTGCCGACAAAATTTCTCGCCAATTACGTAAGTATAAAGAGCGCAATTTTACCAAGAAAGATCGGACAGATTTATCAAAGGATCTAGAACTAGAGTTAGATTTGGAACTATTAGATTACAATCTCACAGACAATCGTGCCGCAACATTACCCGCAGAGGTAGTTAGGACGAAATACTTTGCAATGTCTGCACTGACGATCGAAGAAGCTGTAGCTCAATTGCAACTAGTCGATCATGATTTCTACATGTATCGCAGTGCCGAAACTGGAGAAGTAAATGTCGTTTATCGTCGCAATCATGGTGGTTTCGGTGTGATCCAGCCTCGTCCGACTGGTAGCGATAAAAATGGCAATAATTCTGGCGCAAAAGTAGCGGCGACGATCGAAACTATCTAGCTAAGGTTGGATGCTATTACATTTAATTAAAAATCAGGAGGATTCTCATCAGAGCCTCCTGATTTTTGGATATTCATACTAGTGAGCGGCGTGGGCTAAAATAGACATACTCAATGGTTCAATCGCCCCAAGCTGCTAAGTCCCTAACCCCAGCCCCTAAATGTCTTCTCAGCCACCAAAAAAGACACTTCTGGCTCAACTCACTCAAGTTATTAATCGGACTAAAGTTAACTTTACCCGATTGGCACTCAAACCAAATGCCAGAGTCCCAAAACTGCTAGTTCAAGATGCCGATGCCCCACAGCCTGACACCTTTCCACTGCTAGGGGAAAAATATGTATTGGGGCGGAGTTCCCAATCTTGCGATATTGTCGTTCGCAATGAAGTTGTCAGCCAAGTACATTTATCATTGAGTCGTGACAGAAAGCAGGGGACGAGTTTTTTACTCAAAGATGAAGGTTCGACAAATGGGATTTATCGTGGCAAAAAACGGGTCGATCGAATTACGCTCAAAGATGGTGATACATTTACGCTCGGCCCTCCAGAACTCAAAGCAGCAGTTAAAATAGTCTATCTCGATCCGCCACCTGTATATCTACGCGTCCTGCGGTATGGATTGTATGGCACAGGTAGCCTTTTGACTTTGCTATTACTGGCAGTCATGGCAGAATCTACTAAAATCAATGTCAATCCACTGCCAGATGCCAATGGGCCAGTGATGGTATATGCTGACGATCTAGAAGAACCCCTACGTCCGCCCAAAGTAGGCGCACATAAAGACTTAGCAAATCTGGCAGATTTCTCTCCTTACTTACCCAAAGCCCTAATTGCTTCCGAAGATAGTCGTTTTTATTGGCATTTTGGAGTAGATCCGTGGGGAGTCGGACGGGCGATCGTGGTGGGACGGCAAAAGGGTAAACTAACTCAGGGTGCTAGTACACTTACCCAGCAAGTCGCGCGGAGTTTGTTTCGATCGTATGTGGGAAGTGAAGATAATCTCGCCCGCAAAGCGCGAGAAGCAGTAGTAGCTCTAAAACTAGAAGCCACATATAGCAAGGATCGGATTTTACTAACGTATCTCAATCGGGTATTTTTGGGCGATGATGCTCATGGATTTGAGGATGCCTCACAACATTATTTAGGCAAATCCGCTCGTGATGTGACTCTCCCTGAAGCGGCGATGTTGGTGGGGATTCTACCTGGGCCAAATATTTTCAATCCTTGTGTTGAAGATAAACAAGGGCGTAAAGGCATCAAAGCGATCGAACGGCGTAATTTAGTCCTGATGAGAATGCTCGAAACAGGCGTAATTACTTCAGTAGAAGCCAGAGAAGCCCGTAGATCGACGCTGAATTATCGAGCGGAAGCCTGTGCGCCGAGTAGCAATACCAAAGCTCCTTATCTGTATAGCTATGTATTTCAAGAACTTCAGGAAATTTTGGGAACTGAGACAGCTAAAGAAGGAAATTTTGCGATCGAAACTGGATTAAATCTCAAAATGCAGGCAAAAGCTGAAGCCGCACTGCGCCAAAATGTGGCTAATGCTGGCAGTAGTTATCGTTTTTCTCAAGGTGGGATCGTCACCCTCGACAGTAGGACTGGAATTGTCAAAGCGATGGTTGGTGGGGTGGACTATCAGAAGAGTCAATTCAACCGCGCCACAGATGCCCAACGCCAGCCGGGATCGACATTTAAACTGTTTGGGTATGCGGCGGCGATCGAGGGCGGTATATCGCCGGGAAAGACCTATTCCTGCGATCCATTGTCGTGGGGAGGTAGACGTTTTCCTGGTTGCAATCATGGTGCATCAGGTGCGGCAAATATGTATACAGGATTTACGCTCTCAGAAAATGTCACCGCTCTGCGAGTAGCACGAGATATTGGCTTGCCAAAGGTACTAGAAACCGCACAGAAAATGGGGATTAAGTCGAAACTCGATGAAGTACCCGCCGTAATTTTGGGGCAGAGCGTAGTTAATATGCTGGAAATCACGGGAGCTTATGGAGCGGTTGCCGAGCGCGGTATTTGGCACAAACCCCGCGTCATCAAGCGAGTATACGATACGAGCAATTGCGATCTCAAGCAAATTCGCACCTGTAGAGTGATGTACGACCACGATAAGGACTTCCAATCGAGTCGGGTACTACCTGCGGCTACAGCCGATACGCTAACAACGATGATGCGCTCAGTTGTAACTAATGGTACTGGCAAAAATGCCGCGATCGGATTAGGGGAAGTCGGTAAAACTGGTACTACAGATGATAATGTGGATTTGTGGTTTATCGGCTTTATTCCCGATCGCCAAGTAGTCACTAGCGTTTGGTTGGGCAATGATGATAATTCACCCACCAAGGGAAGTAGCGCACAAGCAGCTCAGTTATGGGGTAATTATATGGGTTCGGTTTATAAGTGAGCTTGGCAATTTTATTTTGAGTAGCTCTTAGAGGTTGTTTGAAAAGTATAAAGCGACACTTGACTAGCCCCCCTAGCCCCCCAAGTCTGGGGGGAACTAGAGTCAAAGTCCCCCAGACTTGGGGGATTCTCTAGGGTGTATGGGTAACAAAACAGACTTTTCAAACAACCTCTTACATTATCTATTCAGATCGACTATAGATCTGTCTATCTTTTATTTGTAAAGAAACATCCTCAAATCTCATCGAGTTTGAACTATAACACTATGGTTTTCCCGCGCAACAATACTATCGATATTGCTAAAGGAATCGGTATCACCTTAGTCGTACTCGGACACAATTGGATTACTTTAAACGATAAAGGTACACTTTTTAGGATAATCTTCTCATTTCACATGCCTTTATTCTTTTTTACTTCAGGAATATTTCTCAAAGAAGTAGAACCGCTGAAGCCTTTTGTTCTTGCAAAAGTAGATTCTTTATTAAAGCCATATTTAGTTGTATTAGTCTTTGTCGCGATTGGTGATATGTTATTTCACCAACCTCTGTGGGTAAAACACTTATTTGGTATCGCTTATGGCACAGGGATTACGCTCTCATGGGAAGCACTTTGGTTTTTACCGCATCTATTTATAACGCTCATTTTTTCACGGCTGATTTTAAATATCACAGCAAAATTCAATTATAAACTGATGTGGCGAATCGCGATCGCGACATGTATGCTGATAATTGGTGCCACATTTATAGATCTTTTTTGGCTGGTCGATCTATCTAATTTTAGCTTTAAAAATATAATATTTGACAAGATGAAGTATTTGCCTGGACTTCCATTTAGTCTCGATTTACTTTGGGTTAGCTCGGCTTATGTTGTGATGGGCTTTTTGCTACGACAAGCTATTGAGTCGCTCCGATTCAATAGCTTGATTTTTTTCATTGCGATACTTACTTTTGCTACTTTACATTATTACTTTCACAAAACTATCGACCTAAATTTGAGAGTATATGGAAATGTCCCAATATCATCCTTGAAAGCAATTCTGGGTATATATATTGTTATTTCTATTGCCAAACTACTAAATACTTTTACTATACCTAAAAAAATATTGGCATATCTGGGAGCAAACAGCTTATTCATTTTAATATTTCATGGCCCTTTACAATTAGCAGCCTTCGATTTGCTCTCTCTTTTAGGAAGAGTAGACTATTTAAACGGATTATTGGCATTCCTAATTGGTACATTTATGCCAATGTTGTTGTTAGAAATTACCAAGCGACAACGTATTTTATCAAAAATGCTTCTACCCAAAAAGTTAGCAATACTCAATATTTAGTTCTGATTCGGTATACTGGCAGTTAAGTTATCCCTCGATCGATAAAATTAGGGACGATTGATGAATTGCCCCTAACTTTATCGATCGAGATATTTTAAGCACTTTCCAATAATTCTTTATCTGTTAGCTTGGACGATTTGAGTTTACGTTTGAAAGCAACCGCCGATCCAAACGCCATGAGTGACCCCAACATCGTCATCGGTTCGGGGACAGATGTAGGTGAGACAGCTTGAAATGCTAGATCGCCAATTAGCCGATGTGTGGCAGTGGTTGGATGAATATCATCCCAAAAAAGATAGGTGTCGGGGTTCGGACAACCAACTAACAAGCATCCGTCTGTGGCATTATTAAACCCCACAATGCTAGGATTGGCAACAACTTGCTTAAACAACGAATTAACATCGAGTAAGCTCAATTTGACACTAGAATTAGTTTGACTTAAACTATCGATACTTGCCGCTAAAGCCGTATTATGCAATAGAGTTAGGGTATCAAGACCCGCAGCAATAGTCGGATCGTTTCGAGTACTAGGCAGCTTGCCCAAATCTGGTAAGTTAATGACCAAAATATTTTTGGCTTGGCGTGTTTGAATTAAAGTAGCAATCTCACTAGTCAAATTGCCAACTGGTACGCTTGGATCTGTTGTCGTGCTTGCCAAATAATCATTGGCTCCGCCCCAAATCACGTACAGCGCATTGGGATCGCTAATCTCAGCAGCAGGATTGCCAGGATTTACCTGTTGTTGGATACCAACGAAACTAGGCGATAAAGTTTGCCCAGTATTAAATGTACCAGTCGTGGCACCACCGATCGCAAAGTTAGTATTCGCATTTGTAGCTATGCCCAATCTGTTGGCTAGGTATTCAACCCAAATTGGCCCGTTGGAAAACCTGCCACCGCCATTATCATAAGCTGGAAATTTGAATTGTGCGGGAAGAGTACTTGTGGCTGCTGCTGCTCGCCCTAGATCGGAAAGACTATCTCCATAGACAACTATTTGACTAAAAGTTGCGGCGATTGCCCGAACTGGAGCTAAGACAGAACTAAGAATTAATCCACTAACGATTAAGAATTTTTTCATGTGGTTTGTGGTAAATAGATGAGTGAACGATTTTGGTAATATCAACTCACAGCTTTAGATCTTCATCGTAACTACACCGATCGCCGATCTTCATCAGCACGATCGCGTAACATTCGACCTAAATGCACTACAACCACAAACTTATAAAAAAAGAGAGTAGGAAATAAATCCTGCTCTCTCGATCGATATTAGTTCCAAACAGTTAGAACTATAACTAGTTCATGTTATCGACTATGGTTTGTGAACGATGAAGCTCAATACTTGGCACTGTTTGATGTTGTCAAAACCAACAACGCGAACGTAACAATGACCGTATTCACTCCGGCAAGCACGAACTTCAGCTAAAATTTCGTTAGTAGTAGTCGCGTTGAATAATGGCAACTTCCAGAGTGTCCAGTAGTGCTGGGTAGGCTCGGAGTGTTTACTGAACTCAACACCAGGAATGTATCCTTGATCGAGCATGTATTGAAGCTGCTTGGCAATTTGAGCATCGCTCAATGGTGGCAAGTAGGAAAAAGTCTCAAAGCGACGTTCAAAAGGTAAAGTTTGCATTTCTATTTGCTCTACGGCTAAATATAGTTGAGATGAGGATGTATCTTGGCAACTATGAGTTACTCAGATGATGATTCGAGGCTGCTCGGCTCGACAATGGATAGCTGCGATAGTTTCTCTAGCTGTTGTTTGCGATGCTGACTATTTTTGTGCTTGATATCATGAGACACCATCTCAGGCAGATCGTCCATGATTTCTTCGACTAGATGCTCCCTCACCGTCATAATTCGGAAGGCTAACTCCTGGTGTTCTTCCAGCAGTGCGAGTAAATAGACTTCGCCATCTTGAAGGATCGATCGACTGGAGAAGCTGTGCAACCACCGTGCGAGGGTGGGATTTGTCTCCATCAATTGAGCCAAAACAGTCTGCACCGCTTGATAAGTCAAGTAGCTAGAGATAACTTTGGTCGTAGCTTTGGCAACTTGTTTGCGATCCATTATCCAAAGGTGAAGAGATTGGGAATAGTGACTAGCCATCGGTATTAACTACTGATTCGCTCTCTTGATTCGCTAAACCCTCGGGGAACCCGAGGAGCGCGAATCGCTATCAACTATCAACTATCAACTATCAACTATTTCTACAGAGTATCCATTGCTTCAAACTCAAACTTGATTTCTTTCCAAAGTTCGAGGGCAACAGCTAGTTCTGGCGACCATTTACCAGCTTCACGCAGGATATCGCCACCTTCACGCATGAGGTTACGACCTTCGTTACGCGCTTGAATACAAGCTTCAAGTGCGACGCGGTTTGCCATAGCACCAGGAGCGTTACCCCAAGGGTGTCCAGCAGTACCACCACCAAATTGGAGGCAAGAATCATCGCCGAAGATTTCGACTAGTGCGGGCATGTGCCAAACGTGGATACCACCAGAAGCAACAGGCATGACACCAGGCATCGAAGCCCAATCTTGGGTGAAGAAAATACCGCGTGAGCGATCTTCTTCGACGTAGTTTTCACGCATTAGGTCAACAAAACCCATGGTGATGCCTTTTTCGCCTTCGAGTTTACCAACAACAGTACCGGAGTGAAGGTGATCGCCACCAGACATCCGTAGGCATTTCGCGAGCACGCGGAAGTGGATACCGTGATTTTTTTGACGATCGATTACTGCGTGCATTGCGCGGTGAATGTGCAGTAATACGCCGTTGGCACGACACCATTTAGCTAGGGAAGTATTGGCTGTAAAACCACCTGTGAGGTAGTCGTGCATGATGATGGGGGTGCCGATTTCTTTGGCGAAATTAGCGCGTTCCATCATTTCTTCGCAAGTAGGCGCAGTCACGTTGAGGTAGTGACCTTTGATTTCGCCAGTTTCTGCTTGGGCTTTTTCGATCGCTTCTTGAACGAACAAGAAACGGTCGCGCCAACGCATGAATGGTTGTGAGTTGATGTTTTCGTCGTCTTTGGTGAAGTCTAGACCACCACGAAGAACTTCATAAACTGCCCGACCATAGTTTTTAGCCGATAGACCGAGTTTAGGTTTGATCGTACAACCTAGTAACGGACGACCATATTTATTTAATTTATCGCGCTCTACGGTAATTCCGTGAGGAGGCCCTTGGAAGGTCTTGAGATAAGCAACTGGAATACGTAAGTCTTCTAAACGTAATGCCCGAATCGCTTTGAAACCAAATACGTTACCTACTAATGAGGTAAGCATGTTGGTAACAGAACCTTCTTCAAATAAATCTAAAGGATAGGCAATAAAGCAAAAATATTGATTATCTTCACCTTGAACTGGCTCGATGTGGTAACAACGACCTTTGTACCGATCCAAGTCAGTGAGCAAGTCAGTCCAAACAGTCGTCCAGGTACCTGTGGAAGATTCAGCGGCTACAGCAGCACCAGCTTCTTCTGCGGGTACTCCAGGCTGAGGAGTCATCCGAAAAGCTGCGAGTAAGTCTGTGTCTTTGGGGGTATAGTCAGGAGTGTAGTAAGTTAGACGGTAGTCTTGTACACCAGCCTTGTACCCAGTCTTGGCCTGAGTTTGAGTTTGCGCGTAAGCCATAAATTTCCTAACCTTCAGGAACCAGTTGAGATTTCTTGTTAAGACTAACTATATCAGTAAGTGCATAAGTTTTGGTTCGGATCTTTTGACGATCGTCATAAGGGGCTTTTATATGTCTACCATCGACGGGGATCTATACACCCACATCGGTTATGGCACATTAAAAAGGCGGTTAGATACCGATCTAACCACCAATAATTAAGATTTGAAAATGTTATTTTTTGTTAACTTACCGCTCTGCTTTCGTCAGCACTTCAGAGGAAGCAGAGCGATCTCAGCTTGCAGTAGTCCATTTGTGAGCAGCTAGACTTTCTTGGGCGAGAGCAACATCATCATGTTGCGCCCCTCTTTTTTAGGGAATTGCTGAACTTCAGCTATTTCCTGAAGGTCGGTTGCCATCCGTCTGAGGACTTTTTCGGCTAGATCGCTATGTTGGATCTCACGTCCGCGAAATGTGATGGTAGCTTTGACTTTATCGCCAGACTTAATAAATCGATCGGCTTGACTAACTCGCACTTGGTAGTCATGTTCCTCGATCGTGTACCGCATTTTGACTTCTTTGACTTCAGCAGTATGCTGCTTCTTCTTCGCTTCGCGAGCTTTCTTTTCTAGTTCAAACTTATATTTCCCGTAGTCCATAATTCGACATACAGGTGGATCGGCTTTGTCACTGACAAGCACTAAATCCAGTCCGTTCTCATCGGCAATCCCCTGCGCCTCTTGAGGCGTGAGAATACCTAGCTGTTCGCCATCAGTACCGATGACGCGAATTTGTGGAAACCGGATACGTTCGTTGATTTGAGGAAGATCGCGGGTGCGTCTTTTTTCGATGATGGGGGATTTAATAGCTATGGGATTTTCTGGTGGGTAAGTGGGCTGGTTATCCTCAATTACAGCTAGCTGTAAAATCAGTCTAAACTAGATAACTAAATGTTATTTAGCTTGATACAACTATTTTACCCAATATCTGAAGATTGGGAACGAAAGTTAATATTTTTTAAGCTTATGTAACCTGTTTAAGGTAATGGCGATGGAGCGCGATTTAGGAGACTGTATGTTGCGGACTTGGCATCAAAAAGTAGGAAATCAGCGAGATTGGGTGTGGCGGGGTTGGCAGACTCGATATACTTACCAGCGATGTAGTAGCGATCGCGTTACTTTGCCCCCAGTATTATTACTGCATGGTTTTGGGGCATCGATCGGTCATTGGCAGCACAATTTAGAGTTTTTGGCAACCAACCACACTGTCTATGGACTAGATCTCGTCGGTTGGGGTGGTTCGCGCAAGCCGGATATTCAGTACGACATCGATTTGTGGGTCGATCAAGTTTACGATTTTTGGCAGACATTTATCGGTCAACCGCTGATTTTGGTCGGTAACTCGATCGGGTCGTTGGTGGCTCTGGTAGCCGCAGCTAGATACCCAGAGATGGCAACAAGTCTAGTGATGGTCAGTTTACCAGATCTCTCCGCCGAACAGGAGATGATTCCGCGATCGATTCAACCATTAGTCAATGGCATCAAGCGCGTTATCCTGAATCCGCCCCTATTACACACATTATTTCGGGTCGTCAGCCAGCCCAAAGTCGCTAAAAAATGGGCACAAATCGCTTATGCTAATCCCGATCGAGTCACAGATGAATTAGTCGATCTATTCATCACTCCAGCGCGAGAACGAGAAGCTCCTGCGGCATTTGTGAAGATTATGCAGGGAATGACTAGTAGTAGTTTTTCCCCAAATATTCGCAAGCTGCTACCAGAGATGAATATCCCGATGCTCCTACTGTGGGGTAGTGACGATCGGATGATTCCGCAAGGAACAGCAGGAATATTGCTAAAATTTAATCCTTTGCTAGAGCTAGTTAATTTAGCAGGTGCTGGGCATTGTGCCCATGATGAAATGCCCGAACTCGTAAATGAAACGATTCGCAACTGGCTCGATGCACTAGCAGCTCGGCAATACCCACAATCGGAGGTAGAAGCAGCAGATCTGAATGCCCAAACTTTAGATCTGACAAACCCCCACCCCCGATTACCGATTAATTAACCAACAGTAACTTGGTCGATGCTGACATCAGTAGTACCAGAAACACCACTGGCTAGCTCGACCATTCGATCGAGAATTTCTTGGCTGGGTACAGAACCCTTTAAAACCACACTACCACCAGTTTGAGCGACCCATAAGCCTTCTACATCCGTAACGGACGCATCCTCATCAAAAGCTAGCGCAACACGCTTGGACAAGCCGCTTTGGTCGTACTCGCCATTGAGTCCGAGCCGTTCTGGAGGTACTTCTCCACCAGTTTCTGGATCTGTAGCTTCAGGCGCGGGGGCAGGATTGACTTCCGCATCTGCTGGTTTTTCCATGCCGAAGATCTTCTGTAAGAAACCCATAACTGCAATACTCCATCTAAAAACATAAACCCTACCTATTATGTAGGTTATTTGTGACTAAAGACGAAGATGATTACAAAATTTTTTAAGATTGTGATGATGAAAAATTATGGGACAATATAAGGCTTTAGGGCAGGACTTAGGCTTTAGGCTTTAGGCTTTAGGGCAGGAGTTAGGCTTGCGTTCCCCTCACATCTAACACCTAACACCTAATACCTAACACCTAACACCTAACACCTAACACCTAACACCTAACACCTAACACCTAACTAACATGAAACATACTCTATCTGTATTGGTTGAAGACGAAGCTGGAGTACTGACTCGGATTGCGGGATTATTTGCCCGTAGGGGGTTTAATATCGAAAGTCTAGCTGTTGGCCCCGCCGAACAAGAAGGTCGATCGCGTGTGACAATGGTAATCGATGGTGATGAACACTCGATCGAGCAATTGACCAAACAGTTGTATAAACTAGTAAATATCCTCAAAGTATTGGATATTACAGATATTCCGTGTGTGGAACGAGAATTGATGCTGCTCAAAGTTAATGCCACTAGTGCCCATCGATCGGAAATTATCGAACTGGCGAATATTTTTAGGGCGCGAGTAGTGGATGCAGCCGAAGATGCTCTGACACTAGAAGTAGTCGGCGATCCTGGTAAAATTGTCGCGATCGTCCAAGTCTTACAAAAATTTGGGATCAAAGAGATTGCTCGTACGGGAAAGGTTGCCCTATCGAGAGAATCAAAAGTTAATACTGAGTTTTTAAAATTATAAATAATCTAGCTGGGTAAGCCGATCTGTTGAGATTGCTACTACCCGATTATTATTATTTTTGATTAGAGCATCACCAGCGGATTACTATTGTTTAGAATTTGTGGGTTCTCTGCTGGGAGCTAATCATGCTATAATTATGAAATAAATATTAAGATTGTATTTATTGGTGTAGCAACTGTTTGCAACTTGAAACCATCTATGCCATGAGATCTCTAGATGCGGATACCCAGCTACCTCAACTTGTTGAATTGGAATAGATGTTGTTTGATTGCTATTAATTAGATCGAAATGCCGTAACGTTTTGGACACCTTTAGCGAGTGTAAATTATTTTGGCTGGTTCTCTCACAATTGCAGTTCTAGCTGACTCGGCGGACTTATTTCCGTTGTTGAGTCAATACTTGAGTCCCGAACGTTATACGCTCCAGTATTTTACCAACCAATCAGAGTTTTTAGAAAACGTGGAAATGGTCGAGCAGGAGCTAGATTGTCTAGTATTTTACTCCGAGCAGCAGCTACTACCCGTCATCAACCACCTTTACCATCGGGGGCAGGTGTTACCTGTAGTCATCATTCATAGATTGATTCCTAACAGGTTGCCAAATCCCACAAATACTACAGCTACTCACGTTGCCGGATCTAGCAGTTATATTTATCAGCCATCTGAAGTAATTTTGGCAGTAACCGAGATGTCCGACATTGCAGTGGCAATTGATAAAGCCATTGCCAAGTTCTTGAACCTAACTCCGATCGTGTTAGCATCCGAACATCCTCAGCCCGAAATTGAGGCGGAAACCGCCCGCGAACCAAACTTTCTGCTCCAGCAACAAAGTCGTTTAGCACACAAGCTCAATGAGCGGCTGGGATATCTAGCAGTCTATTACAGACGCAGCCCCAACCAATTTTTTCGATATCTCGACAGGCAACAGAAGCAAGAGGTACTGGCACAGTTAAAATCTCAATACCGAGAAATAGTCCTCGACTACTTTGCCGATAGTAGTCAGATCGATATCAAAATCGATGAATTTGTCAGCTCGGCATTTTTTAGAGATCTGGCTGTTTCCGAGATTGTCAAGATTCACATGGAATTGATGGAGGAATTCTCAAACCAGCTAAAATTGGAAGGACGCAGTGAGGAGATCTTGCTAGACTACCGCCTCACTCTGATTGACATCATTGCCCATCTGTGTGAGATGTATCGTCGATCGGTACCGCGAGAGATGTCGTAGTCATCGAGATCTAAAGCTAGGTGTTGGCAAGATGCTCCATCGGTAAAGAGGCTATGGAGATCGTAAATAGTCGAGTTCAATATTTCACCCTTGACAATTTAGAGGTTAATTTATGACTCCATTAATGAAAACTTACGTCCTAAAGCTCTATGTGGCTGGAAATACCCCCAACTCAGTCAGGGCACTCCGAACTCTAAAGAATATATTAGAGGAAGAGTTTAAAGGCGTATATGCCCTTAAAGTAATTGATGTGCTCAAAAACCCTCAACTAGCAGAAGAGGATAAAATTTTAGCGACTCCCACACTATCGAAAGTTTTACCGCCACCAGTACGAAAAATTATTGGCGATCTATCCGATCGTGAAAAAGTATTGATTGGCTTGGATCTTTTGTATGAAGAACTGTCCGAACGCGATGGAGATTTTTAGATAGTTAGATTTTTATAGTAACGATCGTCTAATCGATCGATCGAGTTGAATTAGTTGTGTAGTTAAAAGCTTTTCAAATCTCAGCAATGACCAGTACGAATCAATTAGTAGAACCGTTAAATCCCCTAGGTGTGCAAAAAATCCACACCATGATCGAAGGTTTCGATGACATCTCTCATGGTGGCTTACCCGCTGGTAGAACAACGATCCTCAGTGGCACATCGGGAACTGGAAAAACCATGTTAGCCGTTCAATTTGTCTACAACGGGATTCAATACTTTGATGAACCTGGGATCTTTGTAACTTTTGAGGAATCACCTGCTGATATTATCAAAAACGCCCACAGTTTTGGCTGGGATCTGCAAAAGTCGATCGATGATGGTAAATTGTTTATCCTTGATGCTTCTCCAGATCCAGAGGGGCAAGAGGTAGTTGGTAGTTTCGATCTTTCTGCCTTGATCGAGCGGATTCAGTATGCTTTTGTCAAATATAAAGCCAAGCGCGTCTCGATCGATTCCGTCACCGCCATCTTCCAACAATACGATGCAGCCTCAGTAGTTAGACGCGAAATCTTTCGGCTAGTAGCACGACTAAAACAAATGGGTGCCACTACCATTATGACAACCGAGCGCGTCGAAGAATATGGCCCCGTCGCGCGATTTGGTGTCGAAGAATTTGTTTCGGATAACGTGGCGATCGTCCGAAATGTGCTAGAAGGAGAACGTCGCCGTCGGACGATCGAAATCCTCAAACTTAGGGGTACTACGCATATGAAGGGAGAATATCCCTTTACGATTACCAACAACGGCATCAATATCTTCCCATTGGGGGCAATGCGCCTCACCCAGAAGTCCTCCAACGTGCGGGTATCATCTGGAGTCAAAGCTCTAGATGTGATGTGCGGTGGCGGCTATTTCAAGGATTCGATCATCCTCGCTACCGGAGCTACAGGAACAGGCAAAACTCTATTAGTGAGCAAATTTATCCAAGAAGCCTGTTTGGCTGGAGAACGGGCAATTTTGTTCGCTTATGAAGAGTCGCGCGCGCAATTATCGCGAAACGCTACTGCCTGGGGAATTGACTTTGAAGGATTGGAGCAAAAAGGATTACTCAAAATCCTCTGTACCTATCCAGAATCAGCCGGATTGGAAGATCATTTACAAACAATTAAATCTGAAATCGTCGAATTCAAACCCGATCGAATTGCGATCGATTCGCTTTCAGCTTTGTCACGAGGAGTGAGTGATAACTCCTTTAGACAGTTTGTAATTGGCGTAACAGGTTACGCCAAGCAGGAAGAAATTACTGGATTTTTTACTAATACTTCCGACCAGTTTATGGGATCTAATTCAATCACTGATTCCCATATTTCAACAATTACCGATACAATTTTGATGCTCCAGTATGTAGAAATTCGTGGAGAAATGGCGCGAGCACTCAACGTATTTAAGATGCGGGGTTCTTGGCATGATAAAGGTATCCATGAATACACTATCAGTCAGGATGGAGCAGAAATCAAGGATTCCTTCCGCAACTATGAAGGGATTATCAGTGGTTCGCCTAGTCGGATTGCGATCGATGAAAAGTATGAACTTTCGCGAATCGTTCGTGCAGTTAGTGATAAATCTATTGAATAGTTAATGTATTTAGATCGAGTACTCAATTTCAGCCGATCGATTAAAATTAATCCCGCTCGCTAAAAAGAGATGGAAGATTACGACGACCGCTTACTACCCGCAGGATTTCAATCCCATCATCAAGAATCCGGTAGAAAATAATATAACCTTCTAGAGACAATCCTCGAAGATCCGCTCGGATTTGACCATAGCTTTTACCACTGCTTGGAAAAGAAACTAGCTATTGGCACTTGCTGTTAAATTCTCTAAAAAATCTTTCGCCTACTTCCATATTCGTTTCAGCAAAGTAATCAGAGATTTCAGTCAGATCTCGACTGGCGAGAACGTTGATAACATAGCGACTCATGCTTACACCCGATCGTGTTGAAACCGCTCTAGAATCTGGTTAACGAATGTCTCACCATCGATCGGCGGTGTTTGCTCTGACTCTGAAATGGCAGCATCAATTTTCTCTCGGACATCTTCAACCCATACGTTCTCAGCTTGTTGTTCTTCTTGCAATTCGGCTAGAAACTGAGCCGCGATCGCATCTTGTCGATCGAGTGGTAGTTGTTCAATTTGAGCGATTACCTGTTGAAGCAGTTCTGTCATAGTTTTCACCGCAATTTACTACATCTTCTTAATTTTACCCGATCGAGATATTCGATCGAACTCTATCGATCGAGCAAACCCAATCGCATTTCGTTCGCGGAGCGTCTGC
>ENA-OFCX01000180-OFCX01000180.1-metagenomes-genome-assembly--contig:-NODE-180-length-35889-cov-4.819389_pt1 | contig 35889 bp, 39 predicted proteins | sample MGYA00153384_OFCX01 | MGnify analysis MGYA00153384
TTCCCCACTGCTGCCTCCCGTAGGAGTCTGGGCCGTGTCTCAGTCCCAGTGTGGCAGATCATCCTCTCAGACCTGCTACTGATCGTCGCCTTGGTAGGCCTTTACCCCACCAACTAGCTAATCAGATATCGGCCGCTCCTATAACGTGAGGCTCTTGCGATCCCCCACTTTCCACTCTCGTGCGTATGCGGTATTACCCAATCTTTCGACTGGTTATCCCCCATTACAGGATACGTTCCGATACATTACTCACCCGTTCGCCACTCGCCGCCAGGGTTGCCCCCGCGCTGCCGTTCGACTTGCATGTGTAAAGCATGCCGCCAGCGTTCAATCTGAGCCAGGATCAAACTCTTCAGTTTAATCACTGCTATTTCACAATACTCAAAAACACTTAACGGTTCAACGACCAATCCAACTCATCTTCTGTAAGGCATAGCTGCCCCATCCAAGCTTTGTATTGATCTCTCCATCTCATGTACGCACCCCAAGAAACTCACTTTGCCCTAGAGAGGCAAGCTAGTCCATGAAGCGCCTACACGTATCAGTTGTCCAAATTCTTAAAGAGCGTTGACTTCTTTATTCTCAATCAAACTTTTCAGCTTTTTCGAAAGAAATCATTTCCGGGGCATCTACCTCAATGCCTCGCACATTATTTCTCTCAATTTTTCCACCGCTTCAACAACTCACCCACTTAATCAACGCCACCACAACTCAAATCGCTTGAGTTGGTTGCGGGGGAAGGATTTGAACCTTCGACCTTCGGGTTATGAGCCCGACGAGCTGCCAGACTGCTCCACCCCGCGCCTGCGGCTTACGCCTCCTAAACTTACCAACCCATCCACGTTACCGCTTCAAGACAATCTGTTTAATCAGCCAAGACATAGATTATGGCACATCTAGCCCTACCTTGCAACTCTTACCTCACGAAAACCACCTTATATCTGGTCGGTTTTTAAGCAAATCCTATCCAAACTTTAAGCATTACTCGCTGCAACACACCATTTTTCGCGGGTCGGTAATTTCTTCGTATTACTTTGAGATAGTTGAAAGAAAATTACGCCGCCTCTTTCCGACGCATCTCTTCATCTCGCAATTCGCGTCGCAATATCTTACCGACGTTGCTTTTCGGCAGCTCATTCCTGAATTCAACGTACTTTGGCAGCTTGTAACCCGTCAAATTCTCCCGGCAATGCGCCAGCATCTGTGGCGCCGTCAGTGACGCATCTTTGCGCACCACAAAAATCTTCACTACCTCGCCCGATTTGCTGTCCGGCACGCCAATAGCCGCGACTTCCAGCACGCCGGGGTGCATCACCACCACGCCCTCGACCTCGTTCGGATACACATTGAAGCCCGACACCAGAATCATGTCCTTTTTGCGATCCACGATGTAGAAGAAGCCGCGTGCATCCATCTTGCCGATGTCGCCCGTCGACAGCCACCGCTCGGCGTCCAGCACCTTCGCCGTTTCGTCCGAGCGGTTGTAGTAGCCCTGCATGACCTGCGGGCCGCGCACGCAAATCTCGCCCGCCGTGTCGTGATCGTCTAGCGCCACCCAGCTTCCATCATCCAGCCGGAGGCGAACTTCCGTCGACGAAATCGGCAACCCAATCGACGCGTTATACCCACCGTCGGAAATCGGGTTGATCGTCGCGCCCGGAGACGTTTCGGTCAGCCCGTAAGCCTCAATAAGCGGCGTGCCCGTGACGCGCTGCCAGTCTTCCGCAGTCGCCCGCTGCACGGCCATGCCGCCGCCCAACCCGTATCGCAACGATCTGAAATCCAGCTTGGCAAAATCCTCATGATTCATCAGCGCCGTGAACAACGTGTTCACACCGGGCAGCACGGTGAACTTGTGCTCCGCCAGCGTCCGCACGAACGCGGGCACATCGCGCGGATTGGTGATCAGCACCACTTTCGCGCCTGTCGTGACATAAACAAAGGTACACGCCGTGAGCGCGAAGATGTGATACAGAGGCAGCGCGGCAATGATGCACTCCGCGCGCTCATCCTGTTGAAAGCCAAACAACCACGCGCGCGATTGCAATACATTGGCCACGATGTTCCCGTGCGAAAGAATCGCACCTTTCGACACGCCGGTGGTGCCGCCCGTGTATTGCAAAAACGCAGTGTCGTCCCGACTCAGCGGCGCACGCTTCAGCTCGCCGCCCGCGCCCTCAGCCAACGCCGCATTGAAACCAATCGCCGCGGCAAACTTGAACTCCGGCACCAGCTTCGCCACATGCCGAACCAAAAAGTTAAGGCCCGGCCCCTTCCACCAACTCAGGCGGTCGCCCAGCCCGGTCACCACCACGTGCTTCACGTCCGTCCGGTCGATCACATCCACCAGCACGCTCGCGAAATTCTCGATGACCAGAATGCCCTTCGCGCCGGAGTCCTTCAACTGATGCTCCAGTTCACGCGGCGTGTAAAGCGGGTTGCAATTCACCACCGTCAGGCCAAGGCGCAAGCAGCCCATCAACGCGATGGGATACTGCAACACGTTCGGCATCATCAGCGCAAAACGGTCGCCTTTCTTGAAACCATGTTTCGCCAGATGCACCGCAAACGCCGTGCTCAGGCGATCCAGCTCGCGGTACGTCAAATCCGTCCCACTACAGTGAAACGCCACGCGATCCGCGTACTTCGTCAACGCGGCCTCCAGCATCTCAGCCAGATTCGCGTAGGCCGAGACATCAATCTCAGCGGGAATAGAAGATGGGTATTGCGAAAGCCAAGGCTTTGCGAGCGTTGCGTCAGTCATGTGTTCCTCCTGCGAGTATTGTAGGCAGGCTGCGCGCGTCAAGGTAGTTGTCGCCTCATTTATGCAGCCAACTGCTGAATAGGGTTATCGCGCGAATGCGCTTGGATGGCGCAGCCGGTGCAAGCAAAGCGTTCCGGCGACGTGTTTGTGAAATGGGCTCTTCAGAACAGGTCAAATCCCTCCCGCTGTGACACTGTCGACCCCGTCGAACATGAAAACCGCAAGTACGAGACTTTCCCAGACGATTTTCGACTCGCAAATTTTGATAGCAGTGATCGCAAGTTTGTAGCGATCTCCGTAGCTCACCCTATGAAACCGAAGATACTGCAAGGCACGGATTCAAAGTGGCTTGCTTGGAGCTTGAATCCGCCCACCAAAGACATCAAGCGCTTTCACAAGAAAAAAAGCGCATGAACAGTGTCTTATTAGGTGCCTGACAATATGCCTGCCACCAACTCCATTGCCCTAATCACCGGTGCCTCCTCCTGCATAGTTGAAGCGCTAACCCATTCCTTCGCCCGCGTAGGTCACGAACTTGTGCTCGTTGCCCGCAGCGCCGACAAATTCAAAGCACTGGCAAAGCAACTTGAAACCGAGCACGACATCAACGTGTTGGTGTTGCCGACTGATCTGGCAGCGTCGGGCGCGGCGCAGCAGCTCGCGACCACGCTCAAGCGTCGCAAGCGCGTGCCCGACGTGCTGGTTAATTGTGCGGGTGTGCTGGAGCAAAAGCACTTCGTAACAACGAAGCCTGCGGGCCATCAGGCGATCATTGATCTGAATATTTCGGCGCTGACTGCGATGCTGTCGCATCTGCTCCCGCTGATGGTGGCGCGCGGGTCGGGGCGCGCGTTGAACGTCGCCTCCGTCGCGACGTTTTAGCCGATTCCGTTGCTCGCGACCTATGCCGCGAGCAAGGCGTAAGTGTTGTCGCTGACCGAGTCGCTGTCGGAGGAGTTGAATGGCACCGGCGTGACGATCACCGCGTTGTGCCCCGGCATCACGGCAACCAACATGCTCAACATCGCAACGGAGGCAAACGGGCAGTTGTCGAAGCTGCCGGGCTTTTTGATTGGCAACGTGGATGGCGTTGCGCGTGACGGCTTTGATGCCTGCATGCGGGCGACGTCATCTGTGTTTCCGGTGCGATTAACCTTGTAGCGACGCTGGCTTCACGTAGCGCGCCCAAGTGGTTGTTGCGGCGGGTGAGTGGGGCGGTTGCGCGGCGGGCTGGGTAGACAGTTCTGCTCGTTGCCCACCCTAAGCCTACGCTCTCCCGATTGCGGGAGAGGGAGCCGAACATAAGGCGTGCAAGCGCCCGATAACGCCTACTTTCGGTTCCGCAAAAACGCGTCTATTACCCCGACCAACTCATTCTCTCGGCCCAAATAATGATGATCGGCACCGGCAATCTTCACCTGCTTTGAGCCGTTGCTTTCTTTGAGCGCAAACTTACGGCGCCCTACTGCGTTGAGCACGGGGTTGATGTCTTGCTCGCCGTAGATGTCGAGAATGGGCAGGGCGAATCGTCGCATCGTCCATGAGTAGCTACCCGTGAGCCCCATCAGGATCCACGCTTTGTACGGCGTCGTCTCGTGCGCTTGATCGAGGTAAGCATTGGCCATCCATGCGCCCATGCTGTGTGACAGCAATACGACGTTGGCGTGGCCCCTGGCACGCAACCAGTCGGCGGCTTTTGCCATGCGATCAGCAGCGTCAGCGAACAGCTTCGGGTAGTAGTCATCAACCGTCGCCTCCTTGCCCTGCACTGGCATCTGGATGGCAAGCGTGACATAGCCGAGGTCGGCGAGTTTTGCGCGCAAGATGCCGATAATGCCGAAGTCCGGGTGCACGCCGACCCCATGCGCTAACACGATGGCTGGCAATGCGGCATTTGGCTTGGCGGGCTCGGTGTAGAGCGCTAAAAATTCGCGATTTGATGCGGCTTTGATGCGAACCGCGTCGCCCACCACGAGACCGGGCACAACCTCATCAGCCCAACGTTTTTCGCGCTCGAAATCTTGTGCGTGAACGATGAGGCTCGTCGCCACACACCACGTCGCGACCAGGGCGGCGAGCCCAATGCGGACACGATTTACAAATGGGTTCATGGTGCGCTCGTGATGACGATTGACCGCTGTATCTTACTCGTCGTAGGCCGTTCGTGACTTGCTGTTACGCATTTTCGCGCCGCAGCCACGCGTCTGCCGTATCGCCCATCGTTTTGGGCGCGCCGTCGATCAACCTAGCCATGAACGGGCGGTCGAATTTGAAGTGATCGCCACACTCAGCACGGAAAAAGCGGCACATATTTTGCGTGTTTCGGTAGGTCCCCGTGATCGGTGCGGCGCGGGTGATTGGGTCGCTGTGCCAGTCAAAATGTGCCATGAATCCCACTCTGCAGCTATGTTTTGGTGATCGCCATAATGAATACAACTTTATGCTGAAAGCGCTATTTTATATGGGCTAAGACGACAATTGTGCTGAAGTTGACTTTTGCCTGAATTACCGCTTAGCCCAATCAAAACTAGCGATTACGCGCAAAGCTGTGCCGTCATCCGCGTAAATGACAAGCGACCCAATGCCCGTCACTCGATTGTTTTAACGTCGGCGACTCGGTGTTACACAAAGGCGTTTGTGCAATCGGGCAGCGGGTATGAAAGTGGCAGCCGGACGGCGGATTGATGGGGCTGGGCACGTCGCCTTGCAGATGGATGCGCGTGCGTTTCACCGACGGATCGGGGATGGGTACAGCCGACAGCAACGCCTCGGTGTAGGGGTGCAGTGGTTGGGTGTAGAGATCGCGGCTTGAGGCGATCTCCACAATGCGCCCGAGATACATCACGGCAACGCGGTTGCTGATGTGCTCGACCACCGAAAGGTCATGTGCGATGAACAGATACGTGAGATTGAATTTCTCCTGCAAATCCTCAAGCAGGTTGATCACCTGCGCCTGAATCGACACGTCGAGCGCCGACACCGCCTCGTCGCACACGATCAGTTTGGGCGTGACAGCGAGCGCGCGTGCGATGCCGATGCGCTGACGCTGACCGCCGGAAAATTCATGCGGATAACGGCGCATGTGATCGGCGTTGAGACCCACCGTTTCCAGCAGTTCAACGATGCGATCTTCATACTCGCGCGCTGAATTCGTGAGCTTGTGAATGGTCAGCGCTTCGCCGATGATGGTGCCGACCGTCATGCGAGGATTCAACGACGCATACGGGTCCTGAAAGATGATCTGCATGTCGCGCGCCATCGCTCGCAGCTCTGTTTTGCCCAGTGCGGTGACGTTCTTGCCATCGAACCAGACTTCACCTGATGTGGGCTCAATCAGGCGCAGAATGCAGCGCCCCGTCGTACTTTTTCCACAGCCGGATTCACCAACAACGCCGAGCGTTTCACCGGCTGCGAGTTCAAAACTCACGCCGTCGACCGCATGCACTTTTTCCGACACGCGACCGAATATTCCGCCCTTGATGGGAAAGTGTTTGACCAGGTTGTTGACCTTGAGCAACGGCGCGCTCATGCCACCGCCGCATCAAGAATGCACGCGACCTTGTGACCGGGCGCGACTTCGCGCAACGCGGGCGTGGCGTTGATGCACGCGGCCATCGCGAACTTGCAGCGCGGCGCGAAGCGACAACCTTCCTTCGGTGCGATCAGCTTGGGCACGGTGCCGGAAATCGCTTCCAGCCGAATCTTCTGCGTTGCCGCAGTATCTATACGCGGAATCGAGCGGATCAGACCTTGTGTATACGGATGGCGCGGATGCGCGAAAAGCTCCTCGACTGTCGCCTCTTCCACCACTTGGCCCGCGTACATCACGACCACGCGCTGCGCGACTTCGGCGACCACGCCCATGGCGTGCGTGATGAGCATGATCGCCATGCCGAGTTCGGATTTCAGCTCCGCCAGCAAATCAAGAATCTGCGCCTGAATCGTCACGTCGAGCGCAGTCGTGGGCTCATCGGCAATCAGCAACTTCGGCTTGCAAGCCAGCGCCATCGCGATCATGACGCGCTGGCGCATGCCACCCGAGAACTGGTGCGGGTAGTCGTTGACACGTCGTTCGGGCGTGGGAATGTGAACGAGCTTAAGCATTTCGACAGCACGACTCAGCGCATCCTTTTTCGACAAACCCTCGTGCAGTACCAGCCCTTCGGCGATCTGCTCGCCAACGGTGTAGACCGGGTTCAGCGAGGTCATTGGCTCCTGAAACACGATGGCGATTTCTTTCATGCGAATCGCGCGCATGGCGTCGTCGTTCATCGGCACGATGTCGCGGCCTTGCCACAAAATTTGGCCTTCCACAATGCGTCCAGGCGGCATCGGCACGAGCTTCAGCACCGACATCGCAGTCACCGATTTGCCGCAACCGGATTCACCGACCACGCCGACGGTTTCGCCACGATCAATCGCGATATCGACGCCGTCAACGGCATGCAGCCAGCCGTCGTCCGTCTTGAAATGTGTCTTTAAGCCGCGGATATCGAGCAGGCGTTGTTTTGAATCAACCGCACTCATCACATCACCTTGCGCGGGTCGAGCGCGTCACGTAAGCCGTCACCGATAAAGTTGATCGTGAGCACCGTTAAAAATATCGCCGTCCCCGCAGCTAAAGCCCAATGCGGCGCGATGTCGAGATAGTCTTTGCTGTCAAACAGCAGGCGCCCCCATGTCGGAATATCCGGCGGAAAGCCCAAGCCCAAAAACGAAAGCGTCGATTCCGCAATGATTGCCGCGGCGACATCAATCGTGCCTGCCACAATCACTGGGCCCATCGTGTTCGGCAAAATGTGTCGTACCACCTGACGGGACGTCGATGCACCGAGCGCCCGGGCGGCCTCGACGTATTCCTTCTCGCGCAACGAGAAAAACTGCGCGCGAACCAGTCGCGCAACAGGCATCCACCGAAAACCGCCAATCACCAGCACGATCAGTATGAACACGCCCACCTCCGGCCCGAATGCGGTCTTCAAACTGTCGCGAAACAAATAGATCAGCAGCAGCAACAATGGAAGTTGTGGCAACGACAGGAACAGATCGGTCAGCCACATCAATGCTGCGTCTACACCGCCGCGCGAGACGCCCGCAATCGCGCCGATGGTCACGCCGACCAGCACCGCCATCGCCATCGCTGCGAGGCCGACAGCAAGCGATATGCGGCCACCGTAGAGCATGCGCGCAAAAATGTCCTGCCCGAGATCATCAGTTCCGAACGGATGTGTCAGCGACGGCCCCTTGAGGCGCGCGCCAAAGTCAATCTCGTTGATCGCAACCTTCCACACCAGCGGTCCAAACACCACCAGCGCCACCATGGTCAACAACACTATCAGGCTCACTACGGCCATTTTGTGCCGACAGAAACGCCGCCACGCCTCGCGCGTTGGCGAGACATGACGCGAACGAGACACTGAGGGCACCGCGCTAGCGATAACTGATGCGGGGGTCGAGCCAGCCATAGAGCAAATCAGCAATCAGATTGAACAAAATCACGAGGCAGGCGAACACAAAAGTCACGGCCATAATGACGGGCGTGTCGTTGCGCAAAATTGCGTCAATCAACAGCGAGCCGATGCCCGGAATGCGAAAGATTTGTTCGGTCACAATGGCGCCACCGAACACCGCTGGCATCTGCAACGCCACCAGCGTCACGACCGGAATCAGCGCATTGCGAACGACATGCTTGAGCACCACCACACGCTCCTTAAGCCCCTTGCTGCGTGCAGTTGTTACATAGTCGAGGCGAATCACGTCCAGCATCGCCGAACGTACATAGCGCGTCCAGCTCGCGCCCTGAAACAAACCAAGCACCAACACCGGCATGATCGATTGCCGGATGTGTTCCCACCACCATTGCCAACCCGTGGCAGAAATGTCAGCGCGGTACACGAAAGGCAACCAGTTCAGCGTGATCGAAAATAGCAAGATCAGCAGCAAGCCGGTGAAAAAAGTTGGTAACGAAAATCCGACGAACGCCAGCGTGCTGGCGATGCGGTCAAACCATGAATACGGCCTAGCCGCTGAATAAATTCCGACCGGCAAAGCGATCAGCAGCGCAAGCACTTGCGACGCGCCAATGACGGCAAGCGTCACCGGCATGCGTTGCAAAATGAGCGTATCAACATCAACCCGACTGATGAACGAGTAGCCCCAGTCGCCTTGCAACATCGCCGCGAGCCAGCGAAAGTAGCGCTGCCAGATCGGGTCATCCAGACCAAATTTAACGCGCAGCATCTGACGCACTTCCGCCGGTACGTTCGGGTTAGTGGCCAGCTCTTCAAAGGGATCACCCGGTGCCAATGCAAGCACGGTGAACAGCACCACGCTGATGCCCAGCACGCTTGGCAGGGCAATCAGCAGGCGCCGCAGGATATAGCTACCCACGGCTTAACTTTCGCTCGGTTCCGCTAACCGATCAGGCTTCGCGATACCAGTTTTGCAACCCTGAAAAGTCAAGATCCCAGCCAGACAGCGTCAACATCAGTTTCGTGCTCGCGCCACGTACGCGCGGCCGACTAATCAACGGCACGATCACGTTATCTTTCACGACCATATCGTTCATGCTGATGTAGAGTGCCGCGCGCTTGACTGGATCAAGCTCTGCCTCGGCGGCCTTGAACGCCTTGTCGTACTCAGGATTCTGGTAGCGGCAAATGTTGCGGCCCTGCCACTTGTTGGCCTTGCTGGAGACTTCCCACGACACATACTGATCCATGAAGCGCTCGGCATCGGGCTGCGTCATGGTGGTGGTGTACATCTGCATGTCACACCAGAACTTGCCGTACGTATCGGGGTTAGCCACATCCGACGAGAAGAACACGGCAGCGGTGACTGACTTGAGTTCCAAATCAATGCCAGCCTTCTGAGCGGCCTGTTTGACCACGGCCTGCTCTTTCTGGCGAATTGAATTGACGGACGTTTGGTAAACAAACTTGAGCTTTTTGCCGCCTTTTTCGCGGATACCATCGCCGCCTTTTTTCCAGCCAGCGGCTTCAAGAATGGCGGTGGCCTTGTCAACGTTGAATTCCCAAGTCGTGTTCGGAGAACGGAAGCGAGGTGGATTGTTGACGAAGTTGCTGGTTGCAACGCCTGTGCGACCGTAGATGAATTCTTGAATGCTCTTTTTATCTGCCAGCAGCGACATTGCCTGACGCACCGCCGGGTCGCTAAACGCAAAGTGCTTGGACTTGACGCTCGCTCGTTCGCCTTCGACCTCGTTGAACGGGTCGGTGGTGTTGAGCTGGATAAACTCGATGTCACCGCTTGGGACGATGTAGACCTTCCCCTTGCCGCCTGCCTCCATGCGCTTCAAAACTTCGTCTTCAACTTGCAAATTCCACGCGTAATCGTATTCGCCAGTTTGCAGCACGGCACGCGCAGCGGACGTCGCATCGCCGCCGCCTTTCATTTCGATGGAGTCGAAGAACGGGCGGTTCGCCATGTGGTAATTCATGTTGATCTCGCCGCGAACGATGTCGCCCGGTTTGAAGTCAACAAACTTATACGGGCCAGTGCCAACGGGCTTGAGATTGGTAGGCGCATCGCGCGACTTCCCGCCGATATAGGCCGCAAACAGGTGCTTCGGAATGACCATGCCTTCCGCGGCGACAAACGCCGTGGCCCAGAACGGCGTGGCTTTCGCGAACGTCACTTTGATGGTGTGCGAATCAATTTTGTCGACCTTGACATCCTTGTAAACACCCGTCGTGACCGCGGCGGTCGCTGGATCTTTTGCAAATTCCCAAGTGAACACGCAATCGTCGGCCGTGAAGGGCTTGCCGTCGTGCCAAGTCACATCTTTCTTGAGCTTCCACGTCACCGATTTGCCATCGGCACTCAGTCCTCCGTTGGCTTTGCTCGGAATTTCGGTCGCAAGAATCGGCACCAGATTGCCGTCGTTGTCCCACACGGCGAGTGGCTCGTAGAAGATGCGCGAGCCTTCCTGATCTTTGGTGCCCTGCGCAAAATGCGGCTGCAACAGCGTCGCGCCCTGCCACCACAGCACTTTCAACGCGCCACCACCACCGCGTTTGGTTGGCTTGTAGGTGGACGGCGTTTGCGCCTGCGCAATGCCCGAGTGCATCAGCATCATCGAGGCCATCGGGGCGGTGAGGCCCAGCGAGACCATTTGCAGAATGAAGTTGCGGCGCGGTAATTTGCCGACACGCACGTCTTCGATCAGGTTGTTAATTTCGCGTTCTTGCATGAAGATGCTCCCTCTGAGTTTCGACTGTGCCCGCGCACGATTTTGTGCATACGGACGTATTAAATGACATCGAAGCAAGTATCGCACCGGGAGCACGGGCGTCAACGCGGGTTTTCGCTGGGGTGTAATTTGGATGGCCGACGGCACGCTGTGGGAGCGGTTCCAGCGCGATGGGTGTTGCCTACCGTGTCAGTTGCCGTGGAATCGCTCCCACAGCGCGTCTGACGGGACTTAAATTACGCTGCTCTGCGCATAGGCCTTCACGTCATCGGGCGTGTCGTCGGTGGCGTAGCAGTCCTCAAACAGCTCGCGAAACAGCGCCTCGGGCAATTTGCGGCCAATGAACACGACGGTGCTTTCGCGTTTGGCACCTTCGGGCCACTCGCTGGCGAAGTCAAAACCCGCCATCATGTGCACGCCCTGAAACACCACGCGGCGTGGCTCACCCTTGATGTTCAAAATACCTTTGTAGCGCAGCATTTGCTCGCCATACAAATTGATGAGCGAGCCGATGTAGCGATCCACTTTGCGCACGTCGAGCGGGCGATCCGCCTTGATAACAAAGCTTGCCACCTCGTCGTGATGCTCATGATCGCTGTTGGTCAAAAAGTCAGGCTGAATTTCCAGAATCGCGTTCAGATTGAAGCCGCGAATATCGAGCAATTCCTTGATCGGCGTGACACCAAAATTCACCTTTTTGATTGGCGCACGCACGTTCAGGCGGCGCAGCCGCTCCATCAATGTCTGCGTTTCTTCCTCGCTCGCCACGTCGGTCTTCGAAACCAGAAGGCGGTCTGCGAACGCCACCTGTTGCTGCGCCTCGGTGAATTCTTTGAGCTGCGTCAAGCCATGTTTGGCGTCCACCACCGTGATCACAGCATCCAGCAAATAACGCTCGTTGACTTTTTCATCAGCAAAAAAAGTTTGCGCGACCGGGGCCGGGTCGGCCATGCCAGTGGTCTCGATTACCACCCGCTCAAACTTGAGTTCGCCTTTGGCGCGGCGCTTGTACAAGTTGTTGAGAATTCGGATCAGGTCACCGCGCACGGTGCAGCAAATGCAGCCGTTGTTCATCTCGACGATCTGCTCCTTACTTTCAGCAAGAATTTCATTGTCGACGCCCTCTTCGCCAAACTCGTTCTCGATCACAGCGATTTTTTCGCCGTGGTTTTCTTTAAGAATGCGGTTCAGGAGCGTGGTCTTCCCAGCGCCGAGAAATCCGGTCAAGATGGTGACCGGAATCGGCGAATCGGTCGGCTCAGGGCCCCAAGACTCGGCCTCTTTGACGGCTGATTTTTTTGCGGCATCTGCTTTGGTCGACATGTTCTCTGTATCCTTTGCTGTTCCACTAATTTTAGGGCGGGATCAGTGACTTCAACTGCGCAGCTGCTCGCACCGTCGGGTACGCCCCTCTTCAGCGTGAATCAGGTGCGGGCCATAGAGTCGGCACACAAGCAGATTGACCTCATGCGCCGAGCGGGCAAAGCGGCGGCGGAGTTTCTGATTAGGCGCACGCGATCAGATGCGCGAGTCGTGTTGTTTGCCGGGCCGGGCAACAATGGCGGTGACGCGCTGGCGTGTGCCGCAGAGTTGGCGGTGGCCGGGTATGCGCCGGTGGTTGTTTTGCTGGGCGATCCCGAGAAATTTGGCGCCGATGCGGCGCGTGCTTGGCGGCGGGTAGATGAGGTGCACTTAGCCGCAGGTGCTACCCCCTCTTCCCAAGAGGGAGAAGGCTGGGGAGAGGGGGAAGTTGGCGCGAAGAACAACCCTTCCGCCCCACACCAATCGCCCTCTCCCCCCCACCCCCCCGGCCTCAAAAGGAGGGGGGGGAGATCGTTGTGACGCGTGAAATCCCCGCCGCAATCAGCGCCGATTGGATCGTAGACGGCCTGTTCGGCATTGGTCTGAAACGCCCATTGCAGGGGATCTACAGCGACGCGGCTCGCGCCATCGCAACGGCGCGGACGAACGGCGCGACAGTGCTCGCGCTGGACGTTCCCAGCGGCATTGACGCCGATACGGGTGCCTTGGTGGGTGATGTGGCCGTGGTGGCCGATCACACCGTCGCGTTTCTGGCGCTCCGCCCCGGATTGCTGACCGGCCCAGCGCTCGACTACGTCGGCGCGGTTCATTGTGAGCCGCTCGGTGCCGAACTCGGTATCAATAGCCTCACGCAACCGGTCGCGCGTGCCCTCGGCAGCGCCTACATCGATGTCACTCGTGTCAGCGCCACAACGAATGCACATAAGGGTTCGCACGGCACCTGCGTGATCCTGGGCGGCGCGACTGGCATGCTGGGTGCCGCACTGCTCGCCAGCCGCGCTGCGATGCGCTGTGGTGCGGGCAAGGTCAAGCTCGGTTGGTTGGCTGATCCTGCGCCCCAAGTGGACCCTCAGATGCCCGAAGTGATGATGGCCAAGGCCGCCGAGCTGGTGGCGACCGCGTGCGATTCGCTGGTTGTTGGCTGCGGCCTTGGCGTGTCTGGAGAAGCCGTGCGGCTCCTGAGTGCGGCGCTCAAGCGTGATGTGCCGATCATCGTCGATGCCGACGCATTGAATCTGATCGCGCAATCGGCCGAGTTGGCCACGCTGATGCAACGCCGTCAAAGCCCGACCGTGATCACGCCGCATCCTGCGGAAGCCGCACGGCTTCTCGGTTGCAGCACGGCAGCGGTTCAAGCGGATCGTCTGCATGCCGCCGCCGACCTTGCCAAAGGCTATTGCTGCATCGCGGTGCTTAAAGGTGCGGGAACGGTCGTGTGTTGTGCCGCCGGGACGACCATCAACGCGACCGGCAATCCGCTGCTGGCCACAGCGGGTACAGGAGATGTGCTGGCTGGCATGATTGGCGCGCTATTGGCACAGGGCTATGCGGCGGCCACCGCCGCACGGCTCGCGGTCTGTTTGCACGGCGCGGTCGCTGACGCGATGCGTGAGCGCGGCGTGAAACGCGCGGTAGCTAGCGACGTGGTCTCTGCGTTGCGATGGCGGTAGGCGAGACCCGGTGACACTCCGTCGCGCGTCGTGGGGCAGATTTGTGTCCGGAAACCTTCGTACGCATCGGTACGTCTGTGCGAGCGGTTCCACCGCGAAAGGCGCCGCGTGCACCACCATCGCGTAGATCTGCTCCCACGGGAACCGGGCTGATTCCCAGCGAGCGGCTAAACGGACGATGGCTCATTAACCGGTTGATGGCTGCCACCGCTTGGAGCGAGCCTGTCGCGAGGGCTACAACAACGCCTCCGAATCAGGAAACACCTCGCGCGCCACGTCGCTCAGAGCGACGCGCAACCACTGCTGCGCGGCCACGGCATTCATGCGCCGATGCCACACCATATCGACATGCACCGGTGGTTTGTTAAACGGCAAATCGACGACCGTGAACTCGTCGCTGATGCCTGTGGACGCGAGGAAGTGACGTGGCAACACGGTCAGCAAATCGGAGCGTGCGACGACCCGGCCAGCGGTGAAAAACTGATTGACCGTGAGCACCACGCGACGTTTGCGATTGACGGCTGCCAGCGCCTCGTCGATGAAACCAAACGGTCGCCCTGAAAAGCTGACCAACAAGTGTTTTGCCGCACAGTACGCATCCAGGGTTAACGGTCGCTCGGCAAGATCGGCTGCCAGCGGGTGATCGCGGCGCATCACGCAGACGTATTCGCCGCTGTAAAGCTGGGTGTGCGCAAAACTGTCGGGCGCGCCGGTTTGCATGGTTTGCATCCCGATACTTGCCACCGCAGCAGGGAAAAAGCCAATGGCGAGATCGATTTCGCCCGCCAGCAGAACCGCACGTGGGTCGCGCGTGGTCAGCGGCACTAACCGCAAGTTGACCAGCGGCGCGCCGGCTTCCAAATGCCGAATCAAGGGCGGAATGAGCACCGCCGCAGTGGCGTCGGCCATGGCAAGCACAAAGTTTTGCTTCGATGTGACCGGATCGAAGTGATCCGGTGTGATGCTCGCTTGCAAGCTGGCGAGAGCCTCTCGGACGCTAGGCCATAGAGCAATTGCTCTCGAAGTTGGGGTGACGCCGTAACCTGAGCGGGTAACCAATTCATCATTCAGCGCCCCACGCAAACGGCGCAGCGCGTTGCTCACCGCAGGTTGCGTCATCGCCAGTGCTTCTGCGGCTCGCGTGATGTTTCGGGCCGCCATCACCTCATCAAAAACACGCAACAAATTCAGGTCAAGGGTGCGAAAGTTCATCGTAAGTCAACCCCATACATACGTTTGGTGAATGCAATACATCATTAACATTGATTTGCAATATATAAGGGGATACCCTAAATTGCAGATGTCGCCGAATTTTTGTAGTCGGTGGCACTTTGAAAGGATATGCATCATGTCAACCCAAACCTCCACCCACGTCCCGACGCACGGCGGACTTGAACGCGTCATTGAGCGCGCCGAGGCTACGCAGAGCGTTATCTCCAACATTTTTTCGGCTAAGCAGCTGCCAACGATCATACTCGGCCTGACCATCATGGCAGTCGTGACGTTGACCGAGCGCGCCATCGACGCGGTCGACACTGGTTTTGCGCTCGAATGGGCCACGCTCTCGGTGGTAGCGCTCACCACCTTCGGTTTGCTCTCCAATGGCATCGTGCGCGGCACGAAATCCGCTCAATCATGGTTCGCGCAACGCACACAGCGGGCGAAAACAACCCGCGCCGATGTGCAGCTATGGGCGACGGCGCAGAGCGATCCGCGCGTGATGAACGACATCCTCGCCGCTCAGGGTCGCGCACAGGACGACTTTCTGCAAGAGCGCACCTCGCCACCGAGCGCAACGCTGACCGTGCGCGACGACGGGTTAGCACCGCTTGCACCTTGGATGCAGCTGACACGGTATTACTAACTCCCCGGCTCGTCGCCCGAAAACGCCCGCGCTTGCGGGCGTTTTTTATTGGCGAGAGGAGCGCGCGCGGGGCGCTTCACAGCACCTTAAGCAAAGCGCGCGCGATGACCGGCCCCCTATCATGGGTCACCCGCGTCTCTAAGCGCGCTTCCATCGAAAAGCGTACCCGTCATGCCAATCCGTAACGCCACCCCCGAGGACTTCGCAGAGATACTTGCGCTGAACGAAGCATCCGTTCAGTTCCTCAGCCCACTGAGTCTCGAACGGCTGACCACCCTTCACTCACAGTCCGCCTACCACCGCGTCATCGCTACCCGCGACCGCGTTCAAGCGTTTCTGCTCGCCCTTCGCGAAGGCGCCACCTACGACAGCGTGAACTACCAGTGGTTCTCGTCGCATTTCACACAGTTTCTCTACATTGATCGGATCGTTGTTTCAACGTCCGCGCACGGAAAGGGCTATGGCAAACGGCTGTACGAAGACCTGATCGCCTACGCGCAACAAACCCAAATCGGTCCAATCACCTGCGAATTCGATATCGAGCCACTGAACATCGCGTCACAGCGCCTGCACCAAAGCTTCGGTTTTACGCAAGTTGGCTCACAATACTTGGGTGCTGCAGGTAAGCGAGTGTCGATGCAAGCGCTATCGAAACGATAAACATTTTCGCGGGGTGTGCGTAGACGGGAGCCAACATGTTCGCAATCAAAACCGGAATCAACAACCCGCAGGCAGCGCTGTCCACGTTCGTTGAACAGAAAACGACGTACGGCGGCAAGCACATCGGCGAGGGTGATCCGATCTTCGGCTTCGCCAGCGAAAACGAAGGCGGCGCAGGCTTGGTAGCGCATGTCATCGTCACCTCGGTCGAACCGAAGCCCGTGAATCGTGGGATCAATCGGCAAACACCGCGTGTGAGCATCACGGTCAAACCCACCGCGCTCGCCAAGCACGCCTTGGGACGAAACGAACTCAAGCGAATTCGCGAGTGGAACGACGGTCGCCCTGAAATCGAGCTCAACTTCAAGTTCTATCGTCAGGCAACAAACAAAATCGTTGGCATCTCAGCAGAAGCGGTCACGTTTCTCGGCAGATTCTTCGAACGGCAGGGTGCGCGGTCGAGTGCGAACAGAGGCATACAGCTTTTCACTGAAAATCCCGTTTTATATGGGCATGTTGGCACAAACCGCTCGATATTGACTTAAGCCACTTCATGCCCCAAGCCCATATAAAGTAAGCGTTTCAGCCAAAAAGCTGATAGCGCTAAAACCTGGCCTATCTCGGCATTAACGACACCGGATCAAGCGGTCTGCCCTGACGCCGCACTTCGAAGTGCATCTTGTTGCCTGCACCGTCGGCGACTTCGGCGAGCTTCTGCCCGAGCAGCACGCGCTGCTGCTCTTTCACTTGCACTTTGTCGGTGTGAAAGTACACGCTGACGGTTTCTTTGGCGTGATTGACCACGATCATCTGACCGTAGCCGCGCGGCTCTTTGCCGACGTAAATAACCTTACCGGTTGCCGCTGCAACCACCGAGGTGCCTGCGTTGGCATTGATGTCGATGCCTTTCATGGGTGCCTTGTCATTGAACTTGCTCGACACTTTGCCGGAGGTCGGCCACGTCCAACTGATGCCGTCGCGGTCTACGCCGTTGCCCGGTTTGATTTCGGTGTCGACGGCACTGATTGCTGCGTTCGGTGCTGCGGGAGGCGCGGTCGTCGCAGGCGACGAAGCAACCACCGATGGCGCCATTGCGCGCGGATCGGCCGCTAACGGTGCGGGCGGCGCATCACCGCGCTGGAGATTGGCAAGCGCCGCGTCGCTGTAGGGCAAGCGTTGCGACTTCGGCTCGCGTTTCAATGGCGCATCGATGGGCGTCACCGTGGGTGCGGTGATGGGCCAGAGCGATGCGTTGGGCGCGCCAGTAGCGGGCGGCGGTGTTCCAGCGGGCAACGGTTGGCCTTGAATCAATCCGCTTGAAGGAATGGTGGCAATTGTGGTGCCCGCCCCAGTGGCGGCGGGCGCAGAGCCCAATGGCGGCGACAAGCGCAACACCTGACCATCACGCAACGTCTGTCCGGCCACGATGTTGTTCCACGCCGTCAGGGCGTTCACATCGATATTGTTGACGCGCGCAATGCCGTACAGCGTTTCGCCGCGCTGCACCACGTGGAATTGCGACCCGACCGTGTTGCCCGGCAGATTCGGATTGATCGGCGCGACAGCCACCGGCGGCGCAGCGGGCGCTTGAGGCAGCGGTGAAACAGGACGCACGTTGCGATCAACGACGGGCGCGGGAATGCTGGTCGTACAAGCCGCCGTGACTGCGAGCGTCAACGCCGAAAGTGCCAACAAAAAAGTGCGTGATTGCATGCGCGATCTCTCTAATTTTTTAATTTACGACACGTCTAGAAATTCGCTTTTCCGGAATGAAGTGCAAGGCGCGTGGCGCGCAGCGACCGGAATGTACCTTTGGATACATGAGGATTCTGTTGCGCGCGTAACGTGTTGGCTCCACGCAACGCAGCAATTCGCCCAGAAAAGGAATTTATAGACGCGTCCTACTCCTGCCCAGATTTGAGGGGCACAAACACCACCTCATCAAAAGCCTGTTGCTGAAAATTCTCGCCTGTGCGTGTTACCAGCGTCAGGCGCTGATGTTCAGGCGTACCCAGCGGAATCACCATGCGCCCGCCGTCGGACAACAAGCCCAGCAAATTGGGCGGCACGATCGCACCGCCCGCCGCGACCAAAATCGCATCAAACTGCACGACGTTGGACGCCGCCTCACGACCGTCCGCGTTGCGCACTTTGACATTGCTCACGCCGATGCTCGACAGCGTCTGTCGCGCTTTGGCGGCCAGCGCGCCGATTCGCTCAATCGTATAAACCTCGCGCGCCAAGCGCGCCAACACGGCGGCCTGATAACCACAACCGCCGCCAATCTCCAGCGCCAAGCCAATGCTCTTGCCACCCCGCGCCAGCTCACACGAACGAGCCACCGCGAACGGCTGTGAAATCGTCTGACCAAAACCGATCGGCAACGCCGTATCTTCATACGCGCGGCTGGCAAACGCCTCTTCAACGAACAAGTGCCGCGGCACCTGCGACATTGCAGCGAGCACGTTTTCATCACGAATGCCCTGCTCGCGCAGTCGCACCACCATGCGCAAACGGGTGCGCTCGGAGGCCATGCCGATGCCAGCAGCGGCGCGCTGAAACGTCGAACTCAAACGAGCCACGCTTTCACTAAGTGCAATGCGTCAAATTTTGTGAGATCAATGGATAGCGGCGTGACTGATGCGTAGCCTTCAGCAATGGTGCCGAAGTCGGTGTCCGAACCAGCATCCGCCGCTTTGCCCACGGGGCCAACGCGATATTCCGTGATGCCTTGATCGTTGACCGATTTCACCACCGGCTCCGCCTGATGTCGCTTGCCGAGCCGCACGGTGCGCACGCCTTTGAGCTGAGAAAACGGCACATCGGGCACGTTCACATTCAGCAACCACGGCGCGGTGGGTTTGCTGTTTTGATAACGCTTCACGAGATCCAGCGCCACCTGCGCGGCGGTGGCGAAATGCGTCACCGGACGCGCAGCGAGTGACACCGCAATCGATGGAATACCGAGCAAATAACCCTCCATCGCAGCAGCCACGGTGCCCGAATAAATAGTGTCGTCGCCCAAGTTCGATCCATCGTTGATACCGGACACCACGAGGTCAGGCCGAAAGTCGAGCAGACCGGTCACGGCCAAATGAACGCAGTCAGCGGGGGTGCCGTCGTCGACATAAAAGTAGCCGTTGTCCGCTCGCTCAACGCGAAGCGCGCGATCTACCGTGATTGAGTTGGAGGTGGCGCTGCGGTTGCGGCTGGGGGCCACGACCGTAATTTCGGCAACCGTCGACAGAGCCTGCGCCAAGGCAATGATGCCGGGCGCGTTATAGCCGTCGTCGTTAGAAACTAGAATCCTCACTGGGTGCTTCTAAAAATTCGCTTTTCTGGGATGCAGTGCAAGGCGCGCGGAGCACAGCAACTGCAATGTACTTATGAGTACATGAAAATTTTGTTGCGCGCGCAACGCGGCAATTTGCCCAGAAAACGGATTTTTAGAAGTGCCCATAAAGCAAATTATAGAGAGCACGCCTTGTCTAGTTACGTACCAATTCAATGATGACATTTTGCGCGCAGCGAATGCCCGCGCGACCAGCGCAAAGTGAAGTACGTGACGAAGGTGACAAAGCGACGGTGGATCGTCACGTCCGTCACCTGTGTCACCGCCATCACCTCGGCTACGGCTATGCCAGCTTGGGGGTAACGAATTATTCCGCGTAGCACCCGGCCACTAACCGTAGCGGCGTATTCAGTCCTGCTCATCGCAGTCGCGCTGCCGTTTGTCACCCTCGTTGCGCAAATGTTTGCCGCCGACGCAAGCGGCTTGTGGCTGCATTACGCGGCGACGGTGTTGCCAACGTACGTTGGTAACTCAATCGTGCTGGGCGCATCGGTTGCTTTAATCGCCAGCATCATCGGCGTGGCCTGCGCTTGGCAGATTGAGCGTTATCGTTTTCCGTTGCGCAACTTGTTGTCGTGGGCGCTGCTGTTGCCGATGGCGATGCCAGCGTATGTGGCGGCCTACGCGCTGACCGATTTCTTCCAGTTCAGCGGCCCAGCGCAAACGTTGCTGCGCGCTACTTTTGGCTGGGTCAAGGGCGATTACTGGTTTCCTGATCTGGTGTCGCTGTCCGGTGCGATCACTGTGTTCAGTTTGACGCTGTATCCCTATGTGTATTTGCTGGCGCGCACGGCGTTTGCCGAACGTGGCTCGGAGCTATTCGAAGCGGCGCGCACGCTGGGCCTGAACCCGCGAGCTGCGTGGTGGCGAGCCGCACTTCCCGTGGCACGACCCGCCATTGTCGGTGGCGCGCTGCTGGTACTGATGGAGACGTTGGCTGACTTCGGCACCGTGAGCTATTTCGGCGTTGAAACGCTGACCACCGGCATTTATCGCGCATGGCAAAACATGGGCGATCTGGTCGCTGCGGCGCAACTGGCGGCGCTTTTGTTGACGGCCGTCATCGTGCTGGTTTGGTTGGAGCGACGCAGCCGCCGCCGCGCGCGCTACGCCAACACCCGTGCCCGCAATGGCGCAGCGGCACGCGTGGCGCAACCGCGCTCAGCGCTGGCGGCGTGGGCGCGAACGCTGCTGTGTGCACTGCCGCTGATATTGGGTTTTGTCCTGCCTGCGATCCTGCTGCTGCGCTTGCTAGAACGCGAATGGGTGTCCGTGTCGATGGCAGCAGTACTTAAATGGACAGGCAACTCGTTGCTAGTCGGCGGGTTGGCGGCGCTGGTCGTCGTGAGTTTGTCGCTGTTGCTTCACGCCCGAGCGCGCCTGCTGCGCGAGCGGTGGGCGTTGCGCATTGAGCGTCTGCTTTCTTTCGGGTACGCAGTACCCGGTGCGGTGCTCGCTATTGGCGTGTTGCTACCTTTGGCTTGGATGGACAACCAGATCATTGACGCGAGCAAAAAGCTGTGGGGCGTCAATCCGGGCCTGCTTTTGACCGGCAGCGTGTTGGCGCTGGTTTATGCGTCGAGCATTCGTTTTTATGGCGTCGCATCGAGCAGCATTTCGGCGGCGTATTCGCGGCTGCCGCTGCACCTAGACGACAGCGCACGCGTGCTGGGCGTGAGCGGATGGAACGCGTTCGTCCGCGTGCATTGGCCCGCTATCAAGCGCAGCACGGTTGCCGCGACGCTGCTGGTGTTCATCGACACGCTGAAAGAACTTCCCGCGACGCTCACGCTGCGTCCGTTTAACTTCGATACGCTCGCCACGCAAACCTACAATTTGGTCAAGGACGAACGCCTCGGTGAAGCGGCGTTGCCGTCGCTACTCATTCTTCTTGCCAGCTTGCCCGCGGTTGCGTTGCTCGCCCGCGTTAATCATCATAAAGATAATCGGGGCAATCCATGATTACAGCTCAACATGCCTTTTTGGGCGGCATTGCGCCCCGCGAATTCATGGCGAAGCACTGGCAAAAGCAATGGCGCTTGATGCGCGCCGCGTTGCCTGCGTTCAAAGAGTTGATTGACAGCAAAGCGCTGTTCGCCCTCGCCTGCTCGGATGATGTGGAATCGCGCCTGATCCTGCGTGACGGCAAGACGTGGACGCTGGACAACGGCCCGTTCACCAAAAAGCGCCTCGCCGCATTGCCCGCGCGCGACTGGACATTGCTGGTGCAGGGCTTGAATCTGCATGTGTCGGCCGCAGACGCGCTGCTGCGGCGCTTCAACTTTTTGCCCTACGCGCGGCTCGACGACGTGATGATTTCGCTGGCCGCACCCGGCGGTGGCGTGGGCCCGCACTTTGATTCGTACGACGTGTTTTTGTTGCAAGGCATCGGATCGCGGCAATGGAAAATCTCGGAGCAGACCGATCTGGAACTCGACTCCGACGCGCCGCTAAAAATCCTCAAAAAGCTCAAAGCCAGCGAGACTTTTGATGTGACGGCGGGCGACATGCTCTATCTGCCGCCGCACGTGGCGCATGAGGGTGTGGCCACGCAGACCGAAGGTTTTTGCACAACCTATTCCGTCGGTTTTCGCGCGCCGACACACCAGGAGATTGCCGATGGCTTTCTCGACTGGGTTGGTGCGACTAGCGAATTGGACGGTCGTCTTGAAGATCCCGATTTGACGGCGACAACCAACCCGGCGCGCGTGCCAAAAATCTATCAGCGCGAGATTTTCGCCGCGATTGAAAAACTACAAATGGATCGCAGCGCGATCAAGCAATTCGCGGGCTGCTTCGCCACCGACGTCAAGCCGCAGATCGTGTTTGATACGCCGGACGCGCCAGATGAGCCGATGTTGCGTGCTGCGTTTGGCAAAGCGGCCATCAGCAAGGGCGTCACGTTCGCCGCAGCGACGATGTGTTTGTACGACGATGAATTTTTGTTCATCAACGGCGAGGCGTTTGTGATCAAGGGCGACTCCGTGTTCTGGCGCGCGCTGGCGGACGAGCGACATACGCTTGTGTCAGCGAAGCAAGCGAGCGAGACAATCGACGCGTTGTATGCGTGGTACTGCGACGGCTGGCTTCGCCTGCTTTAGAGACTTGACGAAGCCGTGTGACGGTTGCATTATTCAGCGATGCAGAGCCCGCAAAGTAACCCCAGCGAAAACCAACGCGCGCTCATTTCGTGGCGCGATGTGTCGGCGGCACTTGATGAGTTGATCGAAAAAACGCAACGCACGCTCGACGTTGTTGATCAGTCATTGGCGTTTCAAGATTGGGGAACCAAGGCGCGATGTGGGGCGTTGATGGTGGCAATGAGGGAGCGCCGTGTGCGGGTTCGCATGCTGATTGTTGATACCCAGATGGTGTCCACGGAGTTGCCCCGATTATTGCAACTGCTCAAAACTTTGGGCCATCAAATGACGATCGTAGCGGCTCCGGAAGGTGCATTTCCGGCCTCAAACTTCGTTGTTGCAGACCAGCAACACGTTCTTTTTCGCCCCAATTCGGTGCGATCAACCGGCTCACTGTACTTTCACAACCCATATAAATCAATAGGTTATGCCCATACATTTGAAGTGATTTGGCAACAAGGCGGGCGGCGCGTGTTCCCTGAGGCATTCGGTCTCTGATTTCGGGCAATTCCAGTCCTCGGGATTTGGATATACTTTCGTTCCTCACTCAGCTTCTATCCCGGTTTCGCTCATCGGGTGGTCTCCACTGAGGGAGATTCTCCTTAAGGCACACACATTCGTTAACGATTCACGTTGTAAGGAACACAAAATGAAAAAGACCCTCTTGGTTGCAGCGCTTGCTGCACTTACCCTCGTCGCTTGCGGCAAAAAAGAAGAACCAAAAGCAGCAATGCCAGCTCCGGCTGCAGCGCCTGCTCCGGCGCCTGCCGCTGCAGCACCCGCTCCAGTGGATGCAGCCAAAGACGCAGCCGCTAAATCGGTTGACGCGGCGAAAGATGCAGCTGGCAAAACTGTCGATGCAGCTAAAGATGCAGCAGCCAAAACGGTTGATGCAGCTAAAGACGCCGCTGGTAAGGCAGTAGAAGCCGCCAAAGACGCAGCCAAGGATGCCGTGAAGAAACCATAACTGGTTTCAGTTAACGCACCATCAAAAGCCGGTCGATTTATCGCCCGGCTTTTTTTCGTCTGGTAGTTTTGAATGGGCGCGAGTGGAGCTTAAAAAGGAGTGCCCGCGCACAGTCGACGCGCCGCGATAAGAGGGCGGAGCAAACCCACTGCGGCGGCACCATCTCGACGGTGCAACGAGGGCCGAACCGCAAGCGTTCCGCCCGACGGCAGTGCTCTCCTACCCACGAACCTGTTCTGTTGGGAGCGGTTCCGCCGCGATGGCCGCTTGCCTTACGCCATTCGCGGTGGAACCGCTCCCACAGGAGTACTGACGAGCACGAAGGCTCATGGTCACAATTCGGGCGTACAGCGGGCGACCGACGTCTGCTTGATCGGAAGTTGGCAATTGGGGTGCCTCGGGCTTGCCGCTAACGGGCGACACAGTTGTTATCCCCAACCCTGCCATTTCGAACGCTAATCTGGTCGGCAACCCAGCCCTCGCGGCCATCCATCGTGCTTGCCCCCAACTTCGGTGGCAGCGTCATCAACGGCGCGGTGGCGATCAACGCCTCATGGGTCACCTTCAACATTGACGATCAGAGTACCAGTACTTCCCCCAGCACCATCAACGCCGCTGTCGCAATTACGGGAACAACGCTCTACATCCGATCACAGAACGCGGCGCACACGCTCAGCACGAGCGGCGAGATGAGCGGCGGCTTTAGTGTGCGAGTTTTCGACCCCAGCACGTTGCATTTTTTAGGGGAAGCAACAACACTTACACTGCCAGCGTGATCGTGGTCTCATCGGGCACGCTGCTGCTGAGCGGCGCGGGCATTCAACTGATGCTGGGCAACTTGAATGTTGGCGATGGCACCGCCACCGCCAACAGCGCAAAGGTCAAGCTCACCTCTGTGTTTTCAGAACTTATTAAAGACACGGCCATGGTGTCTGTTGCCTCCGACGGTCAGCTCGACATGGGTGGCTTGTCCGAAACCATTGCGCAGCTTAGCGGCACCGGGAGTGTGACTATGCCCGGCGGCGGCCTTCTCACCGTGGGCGGCGACAACGACAGCTTCACCTTTGGCGGCGTGATTTCAGGCGCGGGTAACGTCAACGAGGTCGGCACCGGAGCCATGACCTACACCGCCGCCAACGCCTACACCGGCGGCAGCGGCAACGACATCACGCTGACCGTCGCAGCGGGATGCCAGACAGCACCGACAGCCTGCTGAAACTCCGCTACCTGTTCGGTTTCAGAGGCGCAGCGCTGGTGGCTGGCGTGACGCCACCTGTGGGCGTAACCATCTGCGCGTTTGCTGCGAGCGAGCAGGCCAATATTGCAGCGCTGACGCCGTAGGGTGGCACGCTAGCGTAACCAAGTCCGCGCCTACGGTGGGTTCGGGTTGTAGGCAACGACTTAATGCCGCTCGGCGTAACCGCGTAGGGCGGATACCCGAAGGGCTTCCGCCGAACGGGGTGGCGCACCCAACCGCGTCGAGTTCCGCCCTACGGCTATCGGTCAATTGCTTCGCGCCAACAAATGCGTTCTGAAAGCTAGGTAATGCGACAACGGCGCGCGATCCTAAGCCCGATACACCCTGACTTCGAAGGTAGGCCGACCATAAAAAGCACTTACATCACGCAACACCCACAAAGCATGAGCGGCACGCCCTGCTTTGCGGGCAGCCGCGTGCATGTGAAATCGCTTTTCGATTATCTTGAAGCGGGCGACAGCCTGGAAACTTTTTTGCAGCACTGTCCGAGCGTCAGCCGCGGAACCGCAATTGCTGTGCTCGAAGAAAGCCAGCAGGCGTTGCTCGCCGCTTAATCAGCCGATAACACTGGTGTTTAGTTGCGTCAGCTTTCGCCTGAAAGTCCCATACTATATGGGCTTACCGGTATAAAATGCTAATAGTCGGTTTACGCATAAAAATAGGTAATTATATATTTGACCGGACAAGTGCCTTTGGTGCTCTTTATTCCGCATTGAGCGCATTCCGCGCCGCCCTAGCCAAAAGTGATGTATTCATAGGTTTTCCATAGGCAGACGCTGCGCTCATAGGTTATAATTTTGGTATCCACTTAATGGATTCCAAAAATGGACTACCTAGACCTAGCGGCAAAAGAGCTTGCCGAGATCGCTAAACAAGAAAAAGCGCTAAACGAGCGAAAGGCCAAATTGCGCGCATTTTCGGAAATGGGCGCAAGTCTATTCGGCACGCAGCCCTCAATTTCGCTTCCTGCACAAACTCATCTTCAACTGGCTGATAGGCAACTTGCGGTAGCGGCTATTCCAAAAAAACGCGAGGGGACTATCAAAGCGCGCATCGAACAAATCGCATCAGACCTGCTGTTGCCGCCGAACCTTTATGTTCAGACCGCCGACGTGCTGCGTGAAGCGGAGGCTCAGGGCGTTCAAATCGGCGCGGAAAACAAGCTGCAAGCTGTTAGCGTTATCTTGAATCGCGCGGGAACCTTTAAAAGCCATCGCTCGAAAGGGTGGTACATCAATTATGAAAAAGCCGACACCGCGCCAACGGTATCGGCTTCGTCTGCGGCTAACGTCGCTTAATTCAACCGCCCCAACAAGGCCACACGCACTACTGTTTGTGCAGAAAGGAGATCAAATTGTCTAGCAGGCATCTGAACTCAATAACGTGAGTTAACGGAATCAGAGGCGTTCGCGGGTCACCCCTGCGAATGCTTCTATTCTCGCATTACTCCCCCGTAGTTGTCAATGTGCCATTGCTTATCCGCAGGTGGCAGGGGTTCTGTATTGCCTATCGTTTTGGCCGTTCAAGCATATCAAAACAAATAGAAGCACACCAATGACGTCTAGTTTCACCGCATATATTGACGAATCCGGCGACGAAGGTTTTCAATATTTTGCTGATCGCACAGGCAGTTCGCATTGGTTTGTAATGTCTGCCGTCGTTTTTAGGCATTCCAACGCAACTGCACCAGTTGAAATCTTGAAACGGAGCAGGCGGATTCTTGGCAAGGAGGAGCAACATGCATTTCACTTCCGAAAGCTACGCCACGATCACAGGACGGCATATGTGGCAGAAATCACCAAAGAGCGGATGCGAACAGTTTCAGTGCTCGTTCACAAACCAAGTCTGCCGGAACCAGAGCGATACCAAGCGGGCAAGTACCTTCTGTACAAATACGTTTCTCGCTTGTTGTTGGAGCGCGTTTCTTGGCTCTGTCGAGACACGAGGACGGCGGAAGACGGCGACGGCACTGTTGATTTAATCTTTTCAGACCGTACGGCCATGTCCTACGAAAGCTTGCGTGAGTATCTACAAATGCTGCAACGTCAATCTATGAACGGTGACACCATCACAATCGACTGGAGCGCGATTTCACCCGATAAGGTCAGAGCCGTAAAGCATAGTCAGCTTGCTGGTCTGCAAGTCGCAGATGCTGTAGCTTCCAGCATGTTTTTTGCGGCTGAGATAAACCACTACGGACAGACAGAGCCGCGACATTTACAGATGTTGAAGTCACAAATCTACAAGCACGCCAACGAACGTTATGGCTATGGCTTGAAATTTTGGCCAGACTGCAAAGCGCGGATAAAAGAAATGCCGCACTTGGCGGCATTTTTCTAAAATCAGCCCCCAAGTTCGAGGATCCCACCCATTCGGGCTGCCGTCTTGCGACGACCTCTACATATCTTGCGCTTGACTGATAGCACGATTATGAGGCTTTGCGGACAAAAAATCAAGCCGCTTCGACAACAGCATGTAGTTTAAGCCGCCTTTTTCTTGGTCTTAGCGCCCGTCTTCGGGCGCTTTTTTATCTCTGTCTTTCCGCCCGTTGCAATCATCGATAACGCCTGATTGAACGTGAGTGGAACGACCAGCGGCTTTTCTCTTTGGAGTTTCTTTTCTTCAACCATCCTATCCTTTCAGGCCGATTAAACGCGCATACGTAAGACGGCGACCAGCGCACAGTTTTAACAGCGCTTCTGTGCGAGCGCCAGTGCTCATTTGTTTGCGGTTCCAACGCCACGCAAACGCGCTTAGGTAGCGGTTGATATGCGCGTCGCTGACCTTGTGATACACGCCAGTCACCGAACGTTTGAAATGCCCAAACGCGCCTTCTAAGTGATTTGTCGTCACGCCGTCACGCACGTATTCATTCAGGCTATGGTTAACCGTCTCGTGTGCGTAATGATCGCTCATCCAACGATAGGTAAGGGCTTCGTCGGTGTGCACAACAGTGCCGTTAGCGACGTGACGGCGGATATGACGTTTCAACGTTGCAGGCTTGCCTGACTTGATTTTCTCTATCCGCAGCTCACCGTCGCGTTGAATCATTCCGAGAACGCCCGTCTTTGTTTTGAACGATCCGTAACCTTGAGTGCCCTTAGTTTTCTTGTTGCGATGCTTCCACTTTTCTTTGCCACCAACATACATTTCGTCGATTTGCACCGTCCCCGTGAGTATCGGCTTTGGAGTATTGGCAATCATTAGCTCGCGGATGCGTTGAACGACGAACCAAGCGCTTTTTTGCGTGATTCCCAGCTGGCGATGCAGCTCCATGCTGCTAACGCCCTTGGGGTTGCTTATCAGGATGAATATTGCTTTAAACCACGTCGCGAGCGGTAACTTTGAATCTTCAAAAATAGTGCCGTTGCGAACAGTAAATTTCTTGAGGCATGCACCGCATTTCATGCCGCCACCAGAGAGGTTGTAGATTTTCGATTCGTTGCAGTGAACGCATTTCACGCCATCCGTCCAGCGCAGATCGCGGAAATATTCGATACAGCTTTGCTCATCCGGGAAGGCTTTTTCTAATTGAATGAGGCTTTTGAATTCGCGGAGCATGATGCATTCCTTCACGTATGCATGAATTCTGCACCTTTACTCTTGTCCTGTCAAGTATATAATTACCTAAAAATAGCGCTAAGCCCATATAAAACAAGTCTTTCAGCAAAAAGCTGATCCAGATTTCGCTCGAACCAACTACCAGCGAATCAGCGCGCTGCCCCACGTAAATCCGCCGCCCACGGCAACGGTTTGCACCAAATCGCCCGATTTGATTCGGCCATCGCGAACAGCGGTGTCGAGCGCCAGCGGGATGGATGCGGCAGACGTGTTGCCCTGCCCTTGCACGGTGACGATGGTTTTTTCGGGCGGGACGCCGAGGCGTTTACCGGTGGCATCGATGATGCGCACGTTGGCTTGATGCGGCACCAGCCAGTCGATGTCGGCGGCGGTCATGTTGGCCATCGCGAGCGTCTCAAGGCACACGTCAGCCATCACGTTCACGGCCATTTTGAACACGGCGGGGCCGTCCATATGAACGTGCGGGTCGCCGTAAACGATGCCGTTTCGCACATGACCGGGCACGTTGAGAATGTTGCGGCGACTGCCGTCGGCGTGAAGCTTGGTGGCGAGGATTCCCGGCGCTTCCGATTGCGTGAGCACGACCGCTCCCGCGCCGTCGCCAAACAACACGCAGGTGGTGCGATCCTTCCAGTTCAGGATTCGCGAATAAATTTCGGCACCTATGATTAGCGCGTTTTTATGCGCGCCGCTAGCGACCATTTTGTCTGCCACCGACAGCGCATACACAAACCCGGAACACACCGCCTGAATGTCAAACGCGGCGGCTTTGTTCGCGCCCAGTTTGTCTTGCACGATGCACGCGGTGCTCGGGAAAATGACGTCCGGCGTGGTGGTCGCGACTATCAGCAAATCGATGTCGGACGCCGCGAGCCCCGCAGCTTGCAACGCGTTGTTGGCTGCGGCTACGGCGAGATCGCTGGTCGCCTCAAAGTCCGCTGCGATGTGTCGCGAACGAATGCCGGAGCGCGTGCGAATCCATTCATCCGACGTGTCGACAAACTTCGACAGGTCGTCATTGGTAAGGATTTTTTCTGGAAGATAGCTTCCGGTGGAGATGATTTTGCTGAACACGAGAAATGCGCAATGGCTGCCGGTTGCCACCATTTAATCAGCAATGCTACCGATTCAATAACGCACGACAAGAGTGGCCGAACGGGGCCTAACTGTCGGCAACTTTCGCGGCGATTGGCGGCGTGTTGATATTTAATGCAGCCACGCGCTCAGTTAACTCGGCGATCAAATCGTGGCGCGCTTCATCATACGCACGCTCAATGGCTGTGGCAAAGCCCCCCACATCGGCACCACCATGGCTTTTGACCACTATGCCACGCAGCCCGAGCAGCGTTGCGCCGTTGTGTTGCGACGGATCCATGCGCGCTTTGAATCGCTTCAAGACGGGGTACGCAATGGCGGCGCTCGCTTGCGACAGCAGGTCACGCGAAAACTCTTCGCGCAACATTTGCGACATCAAATTGGCGATGCCCTCCGCTGATTTCAGCGCGACATTACCAACAAATCCATCGCACACCACTACGTCCACTTTGCCGCGAAACACATCCGTGCCTTCGACATTGCCGACAAAATTCAGGTCGGTGGCGCGAATCAATTCGGCCGCGTTCTTGACCAGCTCGTTGCCCTTGATTTCTTCTTCGCCGATGTTGAGCAGCGCCACGGTGGGTCGCGCATTTCCGGTAAGCGCGGACGACAGCGATGCGCCCATGATGGCGAATTGGCGGAGGTGTTCGGCGCTGCAATCCACATTTGCGCCGAGGTCGAGCACCAGCGCGCCGCCATCGCCTTCGCGACCGTGGCCGGTGTGCGTGGGAAAGAAACCTGCGATGGCGGGGCGGTCAATGCCCGGCAATGTTTTGAGCACGAAGCGCGCGGTGGCCATCAACGCACCGGTGTTGCCCGCGCTAACGCACGCATCGGCGCGCCCGTCTTTTACCGCGTTTAACGCGAGGCGAAGGGTGGAGTTTTTTTTGTTTTTGAGCGTGAGCGCTGGCGACTCGTCCATGCCCACCACCTCGGTGGCCGTCACCTGCGTCACGCGGTCCAGATCACCCGCATCAATGTGCTTCGCCACCAGTGCCAGAGACGACTTAAGGCCCACGAGCACAAGGCGCGTGTCCGCTCGCTTGGCTAGAAACTGGGCAGCGGCGGGCAGCGTGACCGCCGCGCCGTGGTCGCCGCCGTCGACGTCAATTGCGATGCGCACCGATGCCGCATCCTGAGCCATCGACGACAAGACCAGACTTATTCGTCAGCTTTGGTCTGAACGACTTTTTGACCTCGGTAGAAACCGTTCGGGCTGATATGGTGACGACGATGCACCTCACCCGTAGTGGGCTCAATGGCCAAATGCGGCGTTTCTAATGCGCTGTGCGCACGGTGCATACCGCGCTTGGAAGGGGATTTTTTATTTTGCTGAACGGCCATGATGGGCTCCTAACTTCTGTGTGTAACTAATTAAACTCGATTGCTTGCGGCGTGATCAACGCTTCGCGCTTCTCACATCGCGGGATCCGCCTCACACTTAAGGCACCTCGGTATATACGGCACCGCGAGCAACAATTCATCTTCTACTAATTCGAGCGCGGAGGTTTTCTCGTTACCCTCAATGCACTCAAACGCTTCGTCTTCCCAACTCGCCAACTCGGCTGCATCATGCGCCACGTAAATCGTTGATTGCGAATTAATCGGCAGATCAAATTCCGCGCCGCAGGTCTGGCAGGTTAACCCCACCGATCCCACTGCTGACACCACAAAACCAGACCTCGTCGACACTGATTTTTCAACACAGCGCACCGAGCCCGACATCTCGCTGACCTTTAGATCGCCATCAGAGGATCGTTCTAACAGTGGCAGCGGAATAGTCCCAGCAATCGAATATCCTTGCCGAGCAAATTGCGCAGCGTTCTGGCGAAATTTCCAGTCCGCTTCGGTGATCTGCTTGTTATCCTTATTTGCCACTGCGGCTACCAACTTGAATTTCTGCTTTGTCCGGGTGATGTTTGAGGCACTCAGTTGAAGTCTCAAAAGTTTCAAACGCCTTAAAAGTCAGACAGTTAGCCGGAAACACGAAAGCCCACGATTATAGCTATTTTCGGCGGGATACACTATTTTAACCGCTTGTTTTATGTCCAGTCCCATCGTCCTCGCCTCCGCATCCCGCTACCGCCGCGCGCTATTTGCGCGGCTCGGTCTGCCGTTTTCAGTCGACAAACCCGATGTCGACGAGACCCAAACCGCCGGTGAGTCGCCGCTTGCCAATTGCCAAAGATTGGCGCTGGAGAAGGCTCGCCTGGTGGCTGCTCGACATCCGGCTGCCATTGTCATCGGCTCCGATCAAGTGCTCGACTTGGACGGCGAGGCGCTTTCCAAACCGGGCAACCTCCGTACCGCACTCGACCAGCTCAGACGCTGTCAGGGCCGCACGATTGCCTGCTACACCGCACTGAGTGTTGTTGCGCCTGGGCGGCAGCCGCTCATTGACGTGGTTGCCACCGAGATCACCTATCGAACCCTGCCTGAAGCCACATTGATCGCTTATCTGGAGCGCGAGCAACCGTATGACGCCGCCGGAGCGGTGAAGGTAGAAACCGCAGGCATCACGCTCCTGCAAGCGGTCAAAAGCGACGACCCCACCGCCATCATCGGCCTGCCGCTCATCCGCCTGACCGATTTCCTGATGGAGCTCGGAGCGCTATGACCGGCACGCTGTATCTGGTGCCCAATCTGCTCGGCATTGCTGCACCCACCGACGTATTGCCCGCCCGCACCATTGCGCTCGCTCAGGCGCTGGATCACTTCATTGTCGAAACACCGAAAGTCGCGCGCGCCTTCATAAAAACGCTCTCGCCTGTACGCGTGATCGCCGACATATTTATCTCCCCCTGCGACCCGCTGCCCGCGGCCCAAGCGCAATGCGCAGCATGGCTCACTGCGGGCATTGACGTGGGCGTCATCTCCGACGCCGGTTGCCCCGGCATGGCCGATCCGGGCGCAGCGTTCGTCGCTCTCGCCCACCGCATAGGCGCGACCGTCGTGCCTCTGGTCGGCCCCTCCTCTGTATTGCTCGGGCTCATGGCCTGCGGATTCGATGGACAGCATTTCGCGTTTCACGGCTATCTGCCGAGCAAACCACCCGAGCGCGACGCCGCATTGCGAGCCCTTGACCGACACGTTCAAACGGCAGGCAGCACGCAAATCTTTATAGAAACCCCGTACCGCAACGCCGCAATGCTCGGTGCGCTGCGCGACGTTGTCCACAACAACACCCATCTCTGCATCGCTCAAAACTTGGGTGCTGCAGGCGAAACTATCTGCGCCAAAGCGGCCAGCGCATGGACTGAGGTCGACCGCAACCGCTTTATTAAAAAAGCGCCCACGCTGTTCCTTCTCGGTAAACCGCAAGGCTGAACACCCAGCGGCGAAATCGCGAATCACGTTGACCGCTAGAATTCAGACGATCAGTCCATTGCCCGAGTGGTGGAATTGGTAGACACAGCGGACTTAAAATCCGCCGCTTTCCCGAGAGGGGGCGTACCGGTTCGATTCCGGTTCGAGGCACCACTGACAGATATCACCTCAATCACCCCAATATCTGAACGTGGAGACTGCTTATGCCGCGCTACAACGCCCCTTTTGAAATCCATGTTCACGGCGATGTGCCGTTGCGCGACGATGTGACGTTTGAGCAGTTGCAGGACGCGCTCAAACCGCTGTGGAAGTACGCCGGAGCTCGCTCGCTGGCCGATGGTGCGACCAGTTCTTACGAGGAAGAGCCTGGCATCAAGCTGGACAAGACTGACCATGTGCTGCACATGTGCTGGACGGTCCCCGGTGACGAAGATTTCCGCCAGGCGCTGGACGAGATGTGCATGAGTTTGAACGAGTTGGCCTTGCAGGGTGCGCCGATTGAGGTGACGTTTTACGACGCTGACTTTGATGAAGACGATGAAGAGGGAGAAGAAGGCGACGAGTCGCGAGATGATTTTGTGATGTTGTTCGTCGGCCCCACGCCGGCCGCCATCATGCAGGTGCAGCGCGACCTGCTGGTGCAGGACGTGGTGAACATGATGGAGCGCCACTTTGACGGGGCCGAGCTGGGCGGCGTTGTGACCGAAATCGACAAGCTGTTTGCATTGCGCTTTGATGCGCTGGCCAATTCGCTGGAGTTGGGTCGGCCCCCGCGCGGCGCGTCTGGTGGTGGTTCACACGGCGGTGGGCGGCGGCCGCGGCATCTGCACTGAGACGACTTTTACAGCCATCGCTGCGCAGCTGCTTGCAAACGGCTGCCAGGCCCTGTACTTAACAGCGCCAGTCGCGCTGATGCGTCAGATGGTGCAAGCAGGTTGACTTCCGCTAGCAGCCTGTAAGTTTGGCGTGCTGTGGGCGTGCCGGTTTCCACAATGCGCACCTGTTGCCCAACATGCGTGGCCCAAAGCTCGTGCACCAGTGTGTAGTGGGTGCAGCCCAGCACCAGGGTGTCAATCTGGCCCGTTTTTATGCCAAATTGGCCAGCAGCCTTTATAAATACTGCTGAAGCAGCTATCATTTTTGTAGTGTCATCTTGCTCGATGGCTTCCGCCAGACCGTCGCAAGGCTGCAAGATGAACTGTGCCTGACTGACCAGGCTGGCATGCAGGGCCTTGAAACGCTGACTTTCCAGGGTGGTTCGCGTAGCCAACACGGCAATGCGGCCCGTGCGGCTCAAACCAGCGGCGGGCTTGAGCGCCGGTTCCACGCCCACGATCGGTAAATCGGGGTACTGGGTCCTTAGCAAATCAATAGCAGCTGCCGTGGCGGTGTTGCAGGCCACCACCAGGGCTTTGATGTGGTGCTGCTCGACCAGCTCTTGCGCAATGGCGAGCGAGCGGGCCTGCACATACGCGTCGCCGCGCTCGCCGTAGGGCGCATGGCCAGTGTCGGCAAAGTACACAAAGTGCTCGTGAGGCAGCTGGACCCGCAGCGCCCGCAGAATGCTCAGGCCGCCGATGCCGGAGTCGAAGACACCGACAGGGCGCTCGGCGGATGCGGTCATGAAGTGGGGATAAAGCCGGACTGCGCGCACCAGCGGTCAAAAAGAGGGCGCAACTCAACAGGCAGTTTGAAGACGAAGTCAACATTCATCGGGTGCGAGGTTTCAAGGAAAAAACACACGGCATCAAGCAACACAAATCCTTGCCTGCGGTCTTTGTCTTTTTTCAAGGGGTTACGCTGTGGTTTGTCAGCTAACCACAGCTTGTGCAGCGCCATCCAGCGTGGGTCCGGCACCACCATCGGGCTGGCGTGACCTTTGGCTGTGGCGACTACCACGCTAATCGGGCGGCCCAGCAGCAGCCACTCCTGTTCAACCAGTGAAGCCATGGGGTCAAACGCTTCTTCTTTGGGTAGGGGGTGGGTGCTGGGCGCAGCGAGCAGTTTCACTTCGTAGTGATCACTGTTGATGGCCTGGTAGGGCTTGCGGGGGTTGATACGGTAGGTTTTGTCGATGCCACGAATCACTTTAAGCAGGGTTTTGCGTGGTTTGCCAAGCGGTGTGCCCGACATGCTGGCCAGCGAGGCTTTGGTGTTACGGCACCATGCCAAGTCAAAGTCTTCCGTGGCCTCGCTGCCCGTGGGAAACCGAACGCCGCAGGCCAGTTCATAGGCTACAAAGGCGTTGGTACCTACTAGCAGCACGTCGTTTCCCAACAAATCCTCCAAGTCAAGTGCACGCAAGATGGCACCCGGTTGGTCGGCAAGCACGGGCAAGCGCAAGGTGCGGGATTTGAATAGCGATGCCCGTTGCGCGAGTTGGGCATTCAGTTTGCCGGCACGTTCAATTGCCACGGCTTTTTCTTCGGCGTAAGTCAAATACCGGGCCTCGGTTTCAGGGCTGCGTGCGCCCAGGCTGTGGCCGTTATCTTTGCTGTCGGTTTTGTAAGTCAGGTAGTCCGTGTCAGCCTTGGTAGCCCAATACATGCTGGCGGGCAGTGTGGCGAGTTGGCGCTGTGCATCCAGCCAGGCGGAATAGGTTTGCTCCAGGTTGGCTGCCAGGCGTTGGGCGTCGGTGGAAAAGGGAACGAAGTCGTGTCGTTGAAATGGCA
>ENA-OFCX01000181-OFCX01000181.1-metagenomes-genome-assembly--contig:-NODE-181-length-35651-cov-5.166283_pt1 | contig 35651 bp, 34 predicted proteins | sample MGYA00153384_OFCX01 | MGnify analysis MGYA00153384
CAGCGACAGCGACAGCGACAGCGACAGCGACAGCGACAGCGACAGCGATGGCGACGGCGACGGCGCCCGCGACGAGTCGACGCTGATGGCGGTGACAACCACGGGCATGGTGTTTGCCACCGAAATGGGTGAATGCGGCTTGCCGTGGCGGAGATAAATGACGTCGTTGGGCGCCAAACCTGCACGCCGTCCCTGCCCCGAGCCCCAGACCCGATCCCGGTTTGTAGACCGACTTTCAACGCTGACTGTCCTTATCGATTTGCCGATGCATCCCTTGCCAGACGTTGATGAACGCGTCTCTCCTGCCGCGACCTCAACCAGCACCGCCACCAACGCCGCCAGGACTGCCGACTCGCAAGCAGGCCGGGCGGTGATGTGCAATGGTGCGCCGCACGACGCTTTGAAGAACCCGCATTTCGCCCCGTCCGAACCGGTGGTGCGCCGCGCGCAAGTCTGCGTCTGCGGTCGCCCGGTGTTTTTCGGCAACAGCGTCTGCCTGGGGTGCGGAACCGCGTTGGGATACGACCCGGAGCGCGCCATGCTGTACGCGCTGGCACCCTCCGGCTGCAACGGCGAGTGGCATCCGGCCGTCGCCCCAGCAGGTCGCGCCCCAAGGTTCCGGCGTTGCGCCAACCTGGACACCGCGGCGGCTTGCAACTGGCTGGTCGCGATGAACGATGCGCCCGATCCGCTGAACGAAGGCGCCCCGATGTTTGCGCCGTTCTGCCGCTCGTGCGGTCTGACGCGCATGCTGCCCGACTTGAGCGTGCCCGAGAACGCGCGCTGGTGGCGGCTCATCGAACAAGCCAAGCGGCGCCTGGTGTCGTCGCTGATGGGCTTGCGCCTGCCGGTCGAATCGAAGCTGGAGCAGTCGGGGCTCGGGTTGGCCTTCGATTTGCTGCGCACCCTCCCCGGCGGCGCGCCGATCCTTACCGGCCACGACCACGGCGTGATCACGCTGGATGTGAGTGAGGCCGACGATGCCACTCGCGAACAGCGCCGGCTGCAGTTCGGCGAACCATACCGGACCCTGCTCGGGCACCTGCGCCACGAGTCGGGCCATTACTACTGGCAGCGGTTGGTCGATGGCAGCGGCTGGCTGGCGCCGTATCGCGCCATCTTCGGCGATGACCGGCAGGACTACGCCGAAGCTCTGCAACGCCATTACCGCGAAGGCCCGGCGCCCGACTGGGGCAGCCGCCATGTGAGCGCCTACGCCAGCAGCCACCCGTGGGAAGACTGGGCCGAGACCTGGGCGCATTACCTGCACCTGGTGGACACGCTCGACACGGCACACCGCTTCGGCCTCGACGGCGAACATGTCGGACTGAGCTACGAACGCTACGACGTGGCCGACCTGGGCGACGGCGGCGGTGCCGACGGGGGGCTCTTCTTGCGCCTGCTCAATGACTGGATGGAACTGACGGGCGTGCTCAACGAGTTGTCGCGCAGCATGGGCGTGCCGGACTTCTACCCCTTCGTGCTGTCGGTAGCGACGGTGCGCAAGCTGTTCTTCGTGCACCGCGTCGTGACCGACGCATCCGGCCACCGAATCGATTCGTCATGAAAAGATCTTGTTACTCGACAGCCGCACGAGCTGCTTTGCTGGCGATCCTGGCGGCCGCCGCGGCCACCACCACCGCGGCCACCGTGGCGATGTCGCCAGACGTTCGCGAGGCGCTGCGCTGGGTGGTCACCACGAAGGACAACGGCGGCGTGCCGTTCATCGTGATCGACAAGCGCAACGCGCGCGCCTGGGTCTACGACGCGCAGGCGCAGGCCATCGGCAGCTCACCGGTGCTGCTCGGGCTGGCGCAGGGCGACGACTCGGTGCCCGGGATCGGCGAACGCCCGATCGAGGACATCGCTCCGCAGGAACGCACCACGCCCGCCGGCCGCTTCGTCATCGAACCGGGCCGCAACATGAATGGTGAAGACATTTTCTGGGTCGACTACGACGCGGCCGTGTCGATGCACCGGGTGCGCACCCACAACGCGCGCGAACGTCGCCTGCAACGACTGGCCAGCGCCGACGTTTCGGACAACCGCATCTCATACGGTTGCATCAACGTGCCGGTCGGGTTTTACGACAACGTGATCCAGCCTGCCTTCGGCCAGACCCGCGGCGTGGTTTACGTGTTGCCCGAAACCCGCCCGGTGCGCACGTTGTTCCGCCTCTCGCAAGACATCGCCGCTGGCGCCGCATCGACGGCCGCGCCACTGGGCGGTTCGCCTGTTGCCTCGCCGGCCGCCCGGCCCGCCACCGTCAAGGCGCCTGGCATCTGAACGCTCGGGCCCGGCTAGGCGGCTCGGCGAGATGGTCCCGGCAGCGGCTTCAAATCTCGGCGCGAGCCGCAGTTGGTGTCGCGCAGGCTCCCGCCCCGTTGATCGACGCCGTCAGCGCATCGAGTCGCCCGAGTACCTGCGCCAGGTACATCGGCTTGGCCCATAACTCGCTGAAGCCCGTTCCCTCGATGTCGAAGCAAGGTTCGGCGGTCACCGCCACGGCCGTGGTGTCTCGACAACCAGCGTGGTGCCGCAATGCGGGCAACAACACGCTGCCGTGGCAGTCGGGCAGGCTCAGATCGAGCAACAACAGCACCGGGTGCAAACCGACCGCCAATTCCAGCGCTTCCTTGCCGGTCGTCGCCACCACCAGCTCCAGCCCCGGTCGCTGCTCGAAGAACGCCTGCATCACCAGCACATTGACCGGGTGATCCTCGACGTAAAGAACGATGGGCCTGTTCGCCTCGCGCCGATCGGACGTGGCAGAACTCTCTATCGACGAAAACTGCATCGTTCAACCGGGCAAAACGCGTGCCGACAATCCCGGGTTTTGGTCCTGCCGGGCGAAAAGCCAGGCTGGCGACGCGTAGCTTCTCTGCAAGCGAGAGCCGCCCGAGACCGAACCGGCAATATTTGCCGACATTCATGCCGGTTCCGATGGGCCGCCCCGGAGCTCGCGAGCCGATTCAGCGAGTCCAAACGAACCGAGCGGCGCCCGAGGGTGGCACACCGTTTGCCCTAAAGCCAGCCAAGCACCGCATGGGGCCGAAATGATCCGGTCGCCGGCACGTCGGTCCGTCCGTCCTTCCGTTAATTTTTGGAGCGCCAAATGTCCCCGTCACCTTTCACCACGTTAGACGACCTCTCGACTGCCGGCGCCACCGGCCAAACTGCAACGCCGGGTGCCGACCTGCTCGAGCGGGCACGCCAAGGCCTGCACGAAACTGTCGACCGGCTGTCGGACGCGGCCTCGCCGGCGATTGAAGGCTTCGAGGACACGGTCGCCGAGGCCAATGAAGCGCTGCAGTCGGGCGCACATGAGGCCCGCGTCACGGCCGAGCAATGGACTGAAAGCCTGCGGCAGTTTGTGCGCGACAAACCGATCGTCGCCGTGGCAACCGCGCTGGCCATCGGCGTGCTCGTCGCCCGCATCGCCCGCTGAGCGGCACCGTGAGCGCACCGCCTGCATCACCACCGCCGCCGGTGGGAGAGAGCCTGTTGCAGGCCGTGAAGGGCCTGGTCAAGGAATTGCCGGCGCTCATCAGTGATCGACTGGAACTGCTCGCGCTGGAACTGCAGCGCGCTCGCAACGCCATGGTGCAGATCGTCATGCTGGTGGTGGCCGCGGCCATCCTCGGTGTGACGGCCTGGCTGGCGTTGTGGTGCGGTGTGGCGGCGTGGTTGGTGAGCCTCGGGCTGGCATGGCCACTGTCGTTGCTGGCCGTGCTGGCGCTCAACCTGATCGCCGCGTGGGTGGCAATTGCCCGCGTGCGCAGTCTGGTGCCCAGACTCGGTTTGCCCGCCACGCGGCGTCATCTGTCCTTCAGCCTGAAACCGCAATCTTTCGCCGGTTCACCCACGGCACCACACCATGACTCCGTCTCTCCCGCCCCCACAAACGACGTCGCTCCGACGGCCCGCTGATACCGAGGCCGACTTGGCCGAGCAGATCGCCCAAGCGGAGTCGCGCCTGGTCGCACGCGAAGAGCACCTGCACCAGCGCATCGACTACATCTCTGCCCGGGTGCGCGACACGATCGCGCAGCGCCGTTGGATGCTGTCGGCGGCAGCGTTGGCCACGGCATCGCTGACAGCGTATTGGCTGGTGCGGCGGCGTCAGGTGGCGCCAGCGTCAGGCAACGACCACCGGCCTCGTCACGAGAGCCACTGGTGGAGCTCACTGCCGTGGGCCAGCATCGTGGTGTTTGTCTGGCCGATCCTGCCCGCGCGCTGGCGCGCCAAATTAAACCCCGCGACGGCGAGCGCTGCATTCAGCACCGCGATGCCGTTGCTTGAACGGCTGATGGCGCGGCGTAAGCGTTGAGCGAAGCGGTTTTCATCAGGACTTGCACGATGGAAAGACGCATCTTGCGAAAAAAAACGCGAAGTCCGGTCACTGCCGATTTCAAGAGCGATATCGCCGTGACGGCTTCCAACCCGTGCGAACCTCGCAGCTCCGTTGGCGAGATGGCGGCGGTCGATGCGGGGCCGGAAGAGTTAAGGCATCCGGACACCGACCCTGACAGGTTCCGTACCCTCGCAGACGGCACTCCTTCCGACGACAAATCGAGATCGAATTCTTTCGACCGGCCGGTTGAAAGAAATGAAAACGAATCCGCCGATCCAGTTGGCGACGGTATCGCCGATGCCGAAGTCGCCAACTCCGTGCCGCGTAAGCGAACGCGCAAATCAGCGGGAAGCTGAAACCATCCGGTCACCCGACCGGATGCGGCGGATGCGCCTGAACTTGCTCAGGCCGTGTTGCGGGCCTGGTCACGCAGTCTGCGCACTTGGTCGTGGTTGCGCTTCACGCCTTCGAGTTGCGTCTGGATCACCGATCGCACATCGTTTGGCAGATCGCTTTCGAGTGCCTTGCGGTACGCGGAAAGCGCAACGTCTTCTCCCCGCTCTGTTTCTTCCAAGATCGCCAGGTCGGTGTAACCGGACAACGTGCCCTTCACGGCGACCCAGCCACGGTGCATGGCGCCGGTGGCCGAACCACCGTCCTCGGCGCTGCCACCGTACTGGGTCACAAGCGACTTCAACTGCGAGGCGGCCAGACGGCAGTCTTTGGCTCGTTCCATGAATTGCTGCTTGACCTGCGCGCCCTTGACATGTTCGGCGCTGGTGCTGAAGCCGTACTCGCCGTCTTTGCAGATTTCGATCAGGTTGTTGATGGTCTTGACGATGTCGGCGTGGTCCATGAATGGTTCCTGTTGAGTGAAGTTAGAAAAAGCCGTCGCGGCGCTGCCGCTGCTCGAGCGTTTGAGACTTTTGAATGGCAGACGGTGTGCCCACGCCGCTCCCGGCTACGAATCAGTCGCCAACACGGCCGGCCTGCCCTCCTCAACCCACCACGGCGGTCAGCCGCACGCGCTCGAGGCCGCGACCTTCTGGGTGGTCAGCTTGGTGGTCAGCGCATGCATCCCGCGTCGCTCGGCGCGACGCAACTGCATCGCGGCCTCGCGAGCGGCATGCATCAACTCGTGCACGCTGTCGGCGCTGCCGCTTCCACGTAGGGTCGACACGGCGGCCAGCATTTCGCGGGCACGTCGGCTGCGCGCTTCGGGCGACTCGTGGAGCAGCTTCTCGCACGCCTGTACGAACTCGTCGCGCGCGTTTCGGCCACCTCGACCACGTTGCCGTAGAGCCAGATCACGTCCTTGACCGGTGTGCTGACCACCGGCTTTTCGCCGGCCATGTACTTGAGCGTCTTGCTCGGGCTGATGAAACGGGTCGATTCATTCAGTGCGAACGGCATCAGACACGCGTCCCAGCCGGCCAGCAAATAGGGCAGCCGCGCGCACGGTTGCATGCCCAGCCAGTGGGCGTTCTGCCGCTGCGGCAGCGACGCCGGGTCGATCTTGACGACCGGGCCGACCATCACGATCTGCCAGTCGGGGCGGCTGTCGGCCAGCTGCGCGACGAGGCCCATGTCGAGCCGTTCGTCGATCACGCCGAAACAGCCCAGCCTTGGCCGCGGCAGGCGGGCTAGCAGCGCGTGCGCAGCTTGTTCGTGTAAAAAGCTTGGCTGCAGGCTCGACGGTGTGCAGTGGCTGGCGTCGCCCGAACTCGTTATGCAGTGCGCGTTACCGTGCAGGCTGCGCTTGGCCGTGCACAACGTCTCGCTGCAGAGTGTGTGTCGGTTGGACATCGTGACTCCTCGTTGTCGGGATCAGCCTGCGGCAACCGCCGTTCCAGCCGCGCGCTCAATGCGGAATACCGATTGCCAGCAAAGTTTTTACATGTGCACCGCTGAGCGCTTCATTGACACGTTCGACGTTCCCGCAAACCTCTGGTCGGCGTGGTTGATGCGATGAACGACGGCACCACGCTCACCCCGGCCGGCCTCGACACCGGCCACCGGTCCCGGAATCAGTCAGCGGGCGTGCAAACGGCAACATCCCGGGAGGTCCACAGCCGCGCGCCGCAGGATGTAGGCGTTTTGACACCGGTCACCCGTGTGTTCAGCGTGCGTTCGCGCCCGGCGCTGCGGGTGTTGGTCGCCGATGACAACGCCGACGCGGCCCGGTTGCTGGCCATGCTGCTGTCGCTGGAAGGCCATGACGTCCATGTCGCTGGCGACGGTCTGCAGGCCGTGACGCTGGCCGCCCAAATCCGACCGCAGGTGGCGGTGCTGGACATCGGCATGCCGGAGCTGGACGGGCATGAGGTCGCGCGGCGCCTGCGCCGTGGCGCCGGTGGCCACGAGATGCTGTTGCTAGCCGTCACCGGCTGGGGACAGCCAGAAGATCAACGGCGGGCCCGCGCCGCGGGCTTTGACCGGCACTTCACCAAGCCGGTCGATCCAACCGAACTGATTGACTGCATCGATGCCTGGCGTGCAGTGCTCGGAGTGCGCTGAACAGGCCGACTGCCGCCGGTCAAGCCAGCGCGTCGTTCAGGGGTAGGCGCGCGGCAAAAAGATACAGAACGTGGTGCCCGAGGGCGTCGAATCGACGTGCACCGTGGCGTGCAACAGGTCGCACAGACGCTTGACGATCGACAGGCCGATGCCTTCGCCCGGCGGCAGCACATCGGCATACGGCGTCGGGAGACCAGGGGACAGCCCGGCCAGCCCATCCTGCATGTGGCTGACCGTGCCGCGGCTCGCATGTGCTGTCAAAACGCGTGAGTTTTCTGTCGCCACCCCCAGGGCGCCCACCAGTTCCGACTCAGGCGGCCGGTCCAGCCCGGGGCCGGTGTCCTGCACCCGCAGCATCCAGCGATCGGGGTCGTCCAACGCGCTGTCTCCCCACGACACGCTGAGTCCGCCGACCTGCGTGTAACGGATCGCATTGAGCATCAGGTTCTGCGCCACGCGCCGCAGCTTGACGGCATCGCCCCGCACCTGAAACGGCACCGGACCGTCGACGCTCAGGAAGAGTCCGCGCTCCTCGGCCTGGCTGCGCATCGCGTCGCCCAGTTCCTGCAGCAGCACCGCCACATCGACCGGTGCGACGTTGCGATGCTCCTGGCCGCCTTGCAGGCGGGCCAGGCTGGTCACGTCGTCGAGCAGGCGATGCAGCGATTGCACGTTGCGCACCAGCAGCTGCGAAAAGCGCGCCCTCGCCGACTCGTTCTGGCGCGATGCGTCGAGACCCGCGGTGGCCGTGGCCACCACGCCGAGGTTGCCGCGCAGATCGTGCGCCGCCTGCTGCCACAGGTCGGCGCGTTCGCGTTCCAGGTGGCGCAGCGAATCGAGCGCGCCTTCGAGTTCGCGTATGTGGCTCGCCGCCTCGATTTGCTGCAGCTTGAAGTATTGCGAGGTGCTGGCGCTGATGGCGACGCTGTAGATGGCAGCCCAAAGCTTGCGTGCCATCGCCATCGTCGCCGCCGGCACCGGTGGTGCCGGGGCGTACTGCTCCAGCTCGGCCACCACGCATTCGTTCAGCCGGCCCAGCTCGCGCGCCACTTCCTCCAAATCGAAGCCCTGCTGCCAGCGATGCAGCCCGTGCGCCGCCGCGTCGCCGAGAGGTGTCGCGCCGACGTGCGGCGACCGCAGCCGCGACTCGTAATCCACCAGCAGCGCCGGAATGTGGTCGTTCAGCTGAGACACTGGCAGCGAGGCGCCAGTGGTCAGGCTCGGGTCGGCAGCGATCGCCTTGCGCCACGCCTTCAGGATCGCATCGCGACGGCCGGCCAGGTGATTCGCCAGCGCGGCGAGTTCGGTGTGCTGTTCAGGCACGGAGCAACTCCGTCGAAAGCTGGTACTTCATGGTGTTATTTTGGCCGAGGACCGAACAAGTTGCCGACGTTAATGTTGAGGAGATCAATCGACCAGCGTCCGTTTGGGGCAATGGACCTGTGCGGTTCGCGTAAGCGACGTGCAATGACCGTGGTGCAACTGCACGCCTCAGCTCACGAATTAACCCTGCCTCGTCACCCAAACTGCGGGCGCGGCTGGCACCGAGAGCAACGGGCTGCAGATCGGTGTCGTGCCACGCTGTGAAAACCAACCGCACGCCGATCGACTCGGGCGACCACAGGCTGACGATGAGCCTGCGCTCCGAGAGAGCCTGCATAAAGGCCGACGCGACGCGCCCGGCGCAAGCGCACACCAGATTCATCGACAAGGCCGCGCAGTTCGGCGCGCCGGGCCGCCGAATGCGCGTGGCGATGCAACGGCAGGGCCATGCGTTGCAGTTCGGCGTCACGGCCTTGCGGCACCGCAGTGCGGTCGCACCGCTGGGATACGGGGTTGGGCATACTTCCCGCCATGCTGCCGCGCGCTTCTGACAGGTACACCCGACCCAGCCGTCCGTTGGACGCTTCGTTGGAGCGTTCGCAAGGCGGCCCAGGCAACGGGCTGGCGCTGGTCGGGCGCCGGATCGGGATGCACCGCAGCACCGTGCAGGCGCACGGCGACGGGCCCGGCAGCGGCAGCGAGTTCACCGTGCCGCTGCCGCCGGCGGCCAGCGCCAACGAAGGCAACGCGCCGCTGGCCGAGACCGGCGACGCCGCCGTCGCTTCGCAACACCGCCGCATCCTGGTGGCCGACGACAACCAGGACTCGGCCAGCAGCATGGCGATGCTGTTCGAGCTGATGGGTCACGAGGTGCGCATCGCGCGAGACGGCCACCAGGCGGTCGAGGTGGCTCGCACGTTCCGGCCCGAGCTGGTCCTGCTGGACATCGGCATGCCCAGGCTGAGCGGACTGGAGGCCTGCCGCCGCATCCGCGCCGAGCCCTGGAGCAAGAGCGCGGTGCTGGTCGCATTGACCGGCCGGGGCCAGGCCGACGACCGCCTCCGGTCGTTCGAGGCCGGCTTCGACCATCACCTGGTCAAGCCGGTCGACATGGCGGTTCTCGAAGCCATGCTGGGGTCGTTGACGCCCGCACCATGCGACGTGCCGGACGGCGCATGACCGGGCATCGCATCGCCACCAGACAGACGCATCAGCTCGGGCGGTCCGTCGCTGCGGCGTCGTTGGCCACCGAAACGGCGCCATGACCGCGGCTGCTGCGACGTCCCCGACCCCGGTCATGGGGACGCCTGTCGACAGCCAGGCACCAGCCGCGCCGCGCAGCGCCTGGAGCGGCGCCGCCGACCGTTGGGTGCTGTCGATCGGCGGCAACTGGCGCGGTCGTCCGGCCGCGCTGGCCGACGCGCCGGCCGCTGCGCTGGCCATGAGCGCCGGCTCGCTGACCGTCGACGCCAGTGAATTGGGCGACTGGGACGTGGGCCTGGCCTCTGCCCTGTGGCAACGCCTCGGCGGCCGGGACTGGCAAGGCGTGCAGGTCGACCTGCGCAGCCTGCCGCCGGCGCTCATGCAGATTCTGGCCCTGGCGTCGCCGCCACCCGGCGCGGCGACGCCGGTCGCCCGCGCTCGCACGCCGGGTTGGCTGGCGGTGGTGGGTGGCCAGGTCAGGTCCATGCACGAACACCTGCGCGAAACGCTGGCCTTCGTCGGTGAGGTGCTGCTGTCGCTGGGGCGCCTGATGCGCGGGCGCAGCGACATGCGCCTGTCCGATTTCATCTGGCAACTCGACCAGACCGGCCCGCGCAGCCTGCCGATCGTGGCGCTGGTGAGCTTTCTGGTCGGGCTGATCGTGGCCTACATGGGCGCGGCGCAGCTGCAGCGCTTCGGCGCGCAGAGCTACATCGCCGACCTGGTGACGGTGGGCGTGGTGCGCGAGATCGCCGCGCTGATGGTGGGCATCGTGCTGGCCGGGCGGGTGGGTGCGGCGTTCGCTGCGCAGATCGGCAGCATGCGCGCCAATGAAGAGGTCGACGCGCTGACCACGCTGGGCATCGACCCGGTCGACCACCTGGTGCTGCCGCGCGTGCTGGCACTGCTGGTGGTGGGGCCGCTGCTGACCGCGTTCGCGGCGCTGGTGGGCATGGCGGTGGGCTGGCTGGTGGCGGTCGGCATTTACGGCGTGACACCGCTCGAATACCTTTACAAGAGCGTGGAGGCACTGACCTTGCCCCATGTGCTGATCGGCTTGCTCAAGGGCACGGTCTATTCCGTGCTGGTGGCCTTGGCCGGTTGCCGGCAGGGGCTGTCGGCGGGACGCAGTGCGCAGGCGGTGGGCGACGCCACCACCGCATCGGTGGTGCAGTCGATCGTCTGGATCGTGCTGGCAGCGTCGGCCCTGACGGTGATCTTCCAGCGGCTGGACTGGTGAAGTTGATGCAGACCACCGCACCGATGCCCGCTGAATCAGCCGCCGCCGTGACCGGTGACGTGGCCCGCTCCACGACCCGCACCTCGACAAGCACCACCGCCGGCACCCCGCTGGTGAGCGTGCAGGGCCTGACGATGGCCTTCGGCCGCCGCGTGCTGCAGCGCGACCTGAACTTCGACATCCGCAGCGGCGAGGTGTTGGCCATCGTTGGTGGCAGCGGCTGCGGCAAGAGCACCCTGCTGCGCCACCTGATCGGCCTGCAGGAGCCGGCTGCCGGGCGCGTGCTGTATGGCGAGCACGACCTGTACGCGAGCGATCCGGCCACGCTGGCGCGGCTGCGGCGCGAATTCGGCGTGACGTTCCAGGCCGGCGCGCTGTGGAGTTCGATGACGGTCGGTGAAAACGTGATGCTGCCGCTGCAGATGTTCAGCCCGTTGTCGGCCGCGCAGCGCGAGCAGGAGGCGCGCTTCAAGCTTGCGCTGGTGGGGCTCGCAGCGAGCTTCGATGCCGAGCCCGCGGCCCTCAGCGGCGGCATGAAAAAGCGCGCCGCCATCGCCCGTGCGCTGGCGCTCGACCCGGCGCTGCTGTTCCTGGACGAACCCTCCGCCGGCCTCGACCCGCTCACCTCGGCCGACCTCGACGAACTGATCCTGCATCTGCGCAACGACCTCGGCACCACCGTGGTGATGGTCAGCCACGAACTGGAAAGCATCTACGCGGTGGCCGACAGGCTGCTGTTCCTCGACGCCGCCACCCAGACGATGACGGCCCTCGGTCCACCGCGCGAACTGCAGCGCGACGGCCCGCCCACGGTGCAGGCCTTCCTGCGCCGCGGCGCGCCAGCCCCCACGGCCGCGGCCGAAGGACAGACGCCATGAAACGCAAGGCCAACGTCACCCTGATCGGTGCCTTCGTGGTGGGCGGGTTGGCGCTGCTGACGCTGGCCATCATCGTCGTCGCGGGCGACAAATTCTTCACTCGCAAGGAGCGCGCCGTGATGCATTTCAGTGGCTCGGTGTACGGCCTGCAGATCGGGGCACCGGTGGTGTTTCGCGGCGTGCGGGTCGGCAGCGTCGAGGAAATCGGCGTGTTCTACGACCAGAAGACCTCGAGCTTTTCGATCCCGGTGGTGGTCGAACTCGACGGTGACGCCGTCAGCGGCCTGGACGGACGAAGGGCCGCCAGCGACGTCGGGCTGGCCTTGCCGGCGCTGATCAAGCGCGGCCTGAACGCGCAGTTGTCGATGCAAAGCCTGCTCACCGGACTGCTCTACGTCGACCTCGACCTGCGACCGCAGGCCAAGGTGTCGCAGCGCGGCACCTACCGCGGCCTGATTGAGATTCCCACCACCGACACCGCGATCCAGGCCTTGAGGAGCCAACTCGAAGGCATGGATTTCCGCCAGATCGCCGAGGACCTGGCGGCACTGGCCGCGTCGGCGCGCGCGGTGCTGGCGGGGCCGCAGCTGCGCCAGGCGCTCGACGACTTGGCGCAGATCACCGCCACCGTCAAGCGGGTCGCCGAGCGCATGGACAAGCGCGTCGACCCGATCGCCAACGAGTTGCAGAAGTCGCTCGCCACCGCACGCAGCGCGCTCGAGCGCGTCGGCCAGAGCGCGCAGAACCTCGACCGCAACGTCGACAAGCTGGGGCAGACCTCGGACCGCGTCGGCGAGTTGATCGCGGCCGACTCGCCCGTGGTGCAGAACCTGCAGCTCGCCATCGACGAGGTCGGCCGCACCGCCACGGCGCTGCGCCAGGCCACCAGCAGCGATTCGACGCTGGTGCGCGGCAGCGAGCGCGCGCTGCAGGACCTGTCGCGTGCCGCCCGGGCGCTGCGCGACCTGGCAGAGGCGCTCGAGCAGCAACCGGAAGCGCTGCTGCGCGGCCGCAAGGTGCAGGAATGAGGCGCCGCGACTGGCTCGGCAGCACCGCTGGTGCCTCGCTTTGGCTGGCCGGTTGCGCCGGCAGCACGCCGCCGACGCGCTGGTACGAATTGCGCAACGACCTGCCCACGGGCGTTGTGGCGCCGCCGTCCGCGCCCGGCGATGGCTCGGTGTGGGAGGTGTCGAACGACCTCGGCCTGCCGGGCGCGCTCGACCGCGACACGCTGATGCTGGCCAGCGGCGCGGCCACGCTGCTGCCGCTGGCCGGGCACCGCTGGTCCGAGCCGCTGCGCGACAGCATCCCGCGCCTGCTGGTGCGTGACCTGGGCAGCTTGCGCGGGCCGGGGCTGGTGTGGGCCGCACCGGCGCCGGCCGACGTGCCGGTGGCGCGCCGGCTGCGGGTCGAGCTGTCGATGCTGCAGGCCGGCAACGATCGGCGCACGCTGCGCTTGCAGGCGCGCTGGTGGCTGGTCGATTCACGCTTCCGACCCGCGGCGGTGCGCACCTCAGAGGCGGCCCGCGCCGCGCCACCCGCCGGCCCCGACCCGGCGCCAACACGCGCCGGCAACGTCGATCTCGAGGTCGCGGTCGGCGGCGGTTCGGTGGATGCGCTGGCCGGCGCGCACCGACTGGCTTTGTGGCAGCTGGCCGAACGCATCGCGGGCACGCCATGAGCCATGCAGGGCCGAGGACCTGATGATTGAGCCAGCCGCACAGCCCACCACGCCGCCTTTTCTGCCGCTCGATGCGGTCGCGCGCGGCGTGTTCCCGCTCGGCGGTGGCGAGGTCGGCGAGCGCCTGCGCGCCCACGACTGGCAGCGCAGCCCGCTCGGGCCGCCGGCCGGGTGGCCGGCCGCGCTGCGCACCACGTTGCGCATCCTGCTGAATCTGTCGCAGCCGGCGCTGCTGTACTGGGGCGAGCGGCAGCTGTGTTTCTACAACGATGCCAGCCGGCGCTTTCTCGGCGCGTCGCTTCACGCGACCCTGCTGGGACGGCCTGCGCGGCAGGCCTGGGGCGTCGGCTGGGACGCCATCGCTGCGCAGGTGCATCGTGTGCTGGAAGGCACCGAAGCGCACTGGTCGCAGACCCGACCGGACTTGCACGAGAACGGCGGGCAACGCGAGCCGGTCGCGTGGAGCTGCTTCGGCAGCCCGGTCGAAGACGACAGCGCGGCCGCGGGCCCGGCTGGCGTGGGCGGTGTGTTCGTGCTGTGCAGCGAGAGGCCGGCGCCGGCCGCCCCTCGCCTGCCCGGCGAAGAGCGCCGCTGGCAGACGCTGTTCGATCGCGCCACCGGGCTGATCTGCGTGCTGTCCGGGCCGCAGCACCGCTTCGCATACGTGAATCCGCGCTACATGGCGCTGGCCAACGGTCGCGCCGTGATCGGCAAGACGCTCGTCGAATGCCTGCCCGAGGTGACCGCGCAAGGCCTCGTCGAACGGCTCGACGAGGTCTACCGCACCGGCACGACCCATTCCGACAGCGGCGCCCCGATCCGGCTGGCCGGCAGCGCTGCGACCGACAGTCCGTTGCGCTACCTCGACGGTGTCTACCAGCCGATCCGCGACGACAGCGGCACAGTCACCGGCATCTTTGTCGAAGGCCACGACGTCACGGAGCGCGCGCTGGCCACGCTCGCCTTGCGCGAAACGCTGGAAAGCATTGCCGACGGTTTTGCCGCGTTCGACAGCCACTGGTGCCTGAACTACCTGAACCCCGCCGGTGTGCGGCTGCTGGGCATCGACGCGGCGCAATTGCAGGGCCGTCCGTTCGGGCAGTTGTTCGCGTCGCCCGAGGGCGCCGACGCGTTGAACGGGCAGCGGCTGGCGGCGCAGGGCGGGGTGCGTGAGTTCGAGCATCTCGATGCCGTGCGTGGCCAGTGGCTCAACGTGCGCTGCTGCTTGCGCCGGGGCGGTGGCGTCGCGGTCTATTTCCAGGACCGCACCGCGCGCAAGCAGGCCGAACTGGCCCGCCAGGCGTCGGAACAACGCGAACGTGAACGGGCCGAGGAACTCGAGGCGGTGATGCGCAGCGTGCCTGCGTTCATCTGGATCGCCCACGACCCGCACTGCGAGCGCATCACCGGCAACCCGCAGTCGACACGCCTGGTGCGCATGGACGCCGACGCCAACGCCTCGGCCAGCGCCGCGGCGCCGGCGCCCCTGCAGCGGCCGTTTCGCGAATACATCGACGGCCGGCCGGCCGACCCGCAAGAGCTGCCGATGCAGCGCGCCGCCCGCGAGGGCGTGGTTGTCCCGCAGGCGGAGATCTCGTTCGTGTTCGACGACGGCAGCGTGTGCCACCTGTACGGCGGCGCCGCACCGCTGTACGACCAGCACGGCGCCGTGCGAGGGGCCGTGGGCGCGTTCGTCGACATCACCGGGTTCAAGGCCGCGCAGTCGCAACTCGAGATGCACGAGCGCGAACTGCGCACGCTGGCAGACAACACGCCGGACATCCTGAGCCGCTTCGACCGCCAGCACCGCCACACCTTCGTCAACGCCGCGGTCGAACGCGCCACGGGTCGCCCGCCCCACGAGTTCCTGGGAAAGACGCAGCGCGAGATGGGCATGCCGGCCGAACTGGTCAATCGCTGGGAGTCCGCGTTGCAGCGCGTGTTCGACACCGGGCGCGCCTGCCGCATCGAGTTGTCGATGCCGGTGCGCGGCGCGGTGCGCGCCTACCTGACCCGCCTGCTGCCGGAACCCGGTGCCGATGGCCACGTCGGGCAGGTGCTGGCGATTGCGCAGGACGTCACCGAACAGCGTCAGGCCGAAATGGCGGTGCGGATCGCCGAGCGGCGCAAGGACGAATTTCTGGCCACGCTCGCGCACGAGTTGCGCAACCCGCTGGCGCCGCTGCGCACCGGGCTGCACATCCTGGAGCGCGAACCCGACGCGCAGACCGCCACGACGGTGCGCCTGATGATGAACCGGCAGCTGTCGACGATGGTGCGGCTGATCGACGAGCTGCTCGATGTCTCGCGCATCAGCGCCGGCAAGATGACGTTGCGGCAAGAACGGGTGTCGCTGCAGGATGTGGCCGGTATGGCGATCGAAACGAGCGCTTCGGTCTTGCAGGCCAGCGAGCACCGGCTGAACATCGACAGCGACAGCGAACCGGTCTGGGTGCGCGCCGATCCGATGCGGCTGGCCCAGGTCGTGAGCCACCTGCTGCACAACGCCGCGAAATACACGCCCCCGGGCGGGTGCATCACGCTGAGCGTGGTGCGCGAGGGTGACACCGCGGTGCTGCGCGTCAGCGACAACGGCCTGGGCATTCCGCCGCACCTGCTCGGCGATGTCTTCCACATGTTCGCGCAGGTCAACCGCACGCTCAAGCGCGCCCAAGGCGGGCTGGGCGTCGGGCTGGCGCTGGCCCGCAACATCGTCGGGCTGCACGGCGGCACGGTCGAGGCACGCAGCGACGGGCTTGGCGAGGGCAGCGTGTTCACCGTGCGCCTGCCGGCCTTGCCGATCGAACCCACGCTGAGCGACGGCGGTGTGCCAGTCGAACCGTTGGCAATGCCGCCCGAGCAACTGCTGCGCATCCTGGTGGTGGACGACAACCACGATGCGGCCGACCGCCTGGCAATGCTGCTGCGTCTGGGCGGGCACGAGGTGCGCGCGGCTTACGACGGCGCCGCGGCGTTGTGCGAAGCCGGCGACTGGTCGCCCGACGTGGCTTTCCTCGACATCAGCTTGCCTGGTATGAGCGGCTTCGACCTGGCCCGCGCGCTTTGCCTGCAGCTGGCGCCGTTGCCGGTCTGCCTGGTAGCGCTGACCGGGCATGGCACGCCGGTGGACGCCTGGCGAAGCCGTGAGGCGGGCTTTGCGATCCATCTGACGAAGCCCGTTGCGACGGACGCGGTAGAAAAGGTGCTGACGGCGGTGCGGGAGCAGCGCTGCGCCGCTTGACACCCCACCGCTTGACACCTCGCCGCGCGGCTCTATCGACACCGCCAACATGCCAGCAGGTGCGCCTGCTCATCAGGCAGCACGCCGTCATTGGCGGTTTGTGCCGGTCGTGGGCCGATCTTGGGCCGATCGTTGGAACATCGGCGGAGATTTTCGGCCGATCGGTCGGGTCGGCATCTGCCTCGCGGGCGACAGCGAGATCGGTACGCTCCACCAATGTCCGGAGCCTTCGACGACTTGCCTTCGCTTGCCGCAGCATGACTTGCCTTTCGCCTCGACACCGCGGGGGTGGCTTTGAGCACCGGCGCCCCGGTTGGCGAAGCGCTTGAGCATCTTCAAGACGAACAACAGCAGATCGGAGACCTGTTTGTGAGCTACTTGCGCCATCACCGTGCAGTCGATCACCGGCCGGCCACGGCGCACTGCTGATCTACACGCTGCTTCCAGTGACTGAAGGCTGCAATCGACCGTTCTGCAGCCCGCACTCAAGCGGGCACTCGGCGAAGCGGCTTCCGCGCCGGCGGCTGGCACTTGACCGCCTGCCGATGCTCAGAACCGGTAGACGTAACCGACGCTGACGCTGTCGACCGATTTGCGGCCGATGGCCGGGTACCGAAACGTATCGCGGCCGTACTCGAGCACGATCCCGTTTTGACGGTCGAAGTCATAGCCGGCGCCAATGCCGTACGACACACCCCAGCCACGCGCCTTGCCGGCTGCGACGCCGGACAGCGGGTTGCTGCTGACACGTGTTTCGCCGTAGTTGCCGCCGACCTTGCCGAACACGTTGAACGCGCCCATCGGGGCACGCAGCACGAGGCTCACTTTGACGCCCTGCGAACGCGTGCTGCCACCCGAGCGATCGGCCGAGCCGATGTTGATGTAGCCGAGTTCAGCGCCGACGGTCTCGTTGATCAGTCCGCCGGTGTAGAGATAGACGGAGGCATTCGGGTCGTCGCAGCTGTAGCCCGTGCCGCACGGAACGTTCAGGCGTGGCCTGCCGACGTTCAGCCCGACGTAGCCGCTGCTCGTGTAGGGCAGCAGGGAATAGGTGCTGCTGCTCGCCGGCGAGTTGCCCGATGTGTTCGGGTCATTGCGCACCATCTGTGCCACGGTCATGTCGCCGGAGTTTGATGTCTGGGCCTGGGCCTGGGTCTGTGCCTGTGCCTGTGTATTGACACCAAGCGAGGCCAGAGCGAGCGCAGTCAAGCGCCATCGAAGCGGAAGTAATCGGGAGTGTCTTTTCATGGTGTTCCTTGGTTGGGTAGAAGCCTGAGACGACGGTCGCGCCACGGTATGGCGATGTGCCGATCGCCGATTAAGAGCAAACGCGATGCCTGCCGCCAGCGGGCACAGGCATTGCCATGTCTCGAAGCGGCCCTCGCCGTGGCCCTACATCCTTTCAGCATGGCGGGTGAACATCCTCAGCACTCCAGGAGAAACTTTCATGAACACGAAACTCAGTCATTTGGCGATCGCCGCGGCAGCCTGCTTGGGCGTCGCCAGTGGCCTGTCGTACGCGCAAGGTTCGAGCACCACGCCGCAGACCGGCACCACCACCCAGAACCAGAGCGGATCGGCTGTGATGCCGGGAGCCACCACCTCCGACAGCACCGGCAGAACCGATCCGAACCGCACCAGCCAGACCCAGAGCGGGTCGAGCGCCACCGGCACGTACAACGCGGCGTCGGCGCCAGGCGCCGGCCGCAATCCGAGCACCACGAGCCGCGACGGATCGGCCAACACCGATCTGAACAGCAGCAGCAATCGCAACAGCGCGGACCTGACCGACAACACCAACCGCAACAACATGCGGACTCCGAACGACCCGAACAACTCGGGAATGGGCACCGACACGACCGGTGCAAACGGCTCCCGCACCACGGGCAGCGCGATGGGCAACGACACCAACGGTACCGACCCCACGCAACGCCGTGCCCGCCGCGATCGCAACTGATCCGGCGCGGGCCGAGGGTTTGACGGTGGCCTGAAAGACCGTCGATCCGGAAGCGGGCCCGTCGGTCCGCTTTTTTTAACTTTCTTTGCGCGCTCGCTCAGGCATCGGCGTCAAAGACTGCAGACGGGCCCCACAACGGCGGCAAAAGCCCGCATCGGAGGTGTGCCCTTCTGTCAGGCATTCGTGGCAGGTCCGCATCATGGACGGCAGTTGGAAACGCCGCGCGGTGAACTCGGCACTGACGATGCCGGTCGGTACCGCAAGCGTGCCCCAGCCCAGCAGCATCATGATTGAGGCCAGCAGACGTCCCAGGTCGGTCTTGGGGGTGATATCGCCGAAACCCACGGTGGTCATCGTCGTGATCGCCCAGTAGATGCCCACAGGGATGCTCGTGTAGCCGTTGGACGGCCCTTCAACGACGTACATGAGCGTGCCCATCACGACCACGACGAGCATCACGAAGGACATGAATACGAAGATCTTCCGGCGTGACGCAGACAGCGCTTCCCCCAGCGCCGCGAACTCATGCACGTAAGCGCCGAGTTTGAAGATGCGGAACACGCGCAACAGGCGAAGGATCCGCACGTCGATCAACGCGCTCAGACCCGGCACCAGCAACGCCAAGTAGGTGGGCAGCACAGCCAGCAGGTCGATGATGCCGAACGGGCTGCGCGCATAACGCCACGGGTGACGCACGCAGGCGAGCCGCACGACATACTCGACTGTGAACAGCACCGTAAAGCCCCATTCGAACAGGTTGAAGAGCCCACTGAAACGTGCGTTCATCGATGCCATGCTGTCGAAAATGACGACTGCGACACTGGCGATGATGCAGCCGATCAGGGTGATGTCGAAGGCCCGCCCGGCACGCGTATCGGCCTCGAAGACGACCGTGTAGAAGGCCAGCCTCCAGCCAGCACGTGGCCGCCCGAAATCGGATGCAATGGAACGCGCTGCGGTTTCGTTGCTCGATGTGATGCTCATGGACAGGCTCGTCGGGCTGCGTGGGTGTCGTCGTCACGGCAGCGGCAGTGCGACTTCGATGTTTTAAGCAAAGTCGACCGAAAAGCCGGCAGCACATGACAGCGATGGCAACGATCGCACGGACCGTGGAGGGCCGGCTGACTCGCATCATGCCGTGCGAACAAAAGCCGCCCTGCGAGGCGGCACGATCTGACTGACTGGCTGGTGATCGATCCATCGATCGATCGTTTGAAAGGCGTCAGCGATCCTCTGATTCAGACGATCTTGCTCTTGCGCGACGTGGGTCGCTTGGGTTCGATGCCGTCGGCCACTTCCTTGCCGGCCAGTCCAACCGCCACCGCACCGACGGTCGCCGCGACCGCCGTACCGACCGGGCCGGCCGCGCTGCCTGCCGCCGCGCCGGCTGCCATGCCGCCCGCCACCGCCCCGACGCCGGTGGCAACCGGGTGGGCCGCCACCTCATCGACCAGCAAGTCACGTCCGGCGTCGTCGCGCGTGGACAGCGGATCGCGGCGCAGCGCGCCTTCGGTGTCGTTCGGGCCGGTGCTGCGGCCCGGGCCTGCCGACGTGCCGCCCTTGCCGATCTGCTCCACGTCCACCGTGGTCTTGCGTACCGTGTCGCGGATCAGTTCCTCGCGCTCGGTCGAGCTCTTGCCAATCTCGACCTCGCCAGTCACCCGGGCGGTGTTGGTGACCGTGGCCTCTTCCGACATCTGGCGCAATTCGATGCTGCCTTCCTTGAAGGCAGCGAAGTCGGCTTCGGTGGCGGGACGGTCGACCGTGCGACGCTGCCCGTCAGCAATCTCTTCGCGAAGGCGCACGGTTTCGGTGGCGGGCAGCTCGGTCATGCGCGTGAAGATGCGCACACCACTGCGGGCGACCGCGCGCTTGCCGACCTGGAGCGGCTCCTCGACTCCCTGCAGCTTGCGGGTGGAGCCAGCCTCGAGCGAATTCGTCATGGCGCTGCTGGCGATGCCGGCTTGCTTGAGGTCGCGGCTCGTGTCGGCCGGGTTGGCGCCCAAGCCCGCCGGCGCTGGCGCCGGCGACCAGTCGGTGCCGGCGCTTTCCGAGCCTTCGGCGCCGAGGTTGCGCCAGCTTTCAGAACGCTCGTCGATGTCGAAGGCGCCGGCCTCGTTGAGGATGCGTTCGGCGCGCTCGATGTCGGCATCGTCGTCGACCGACACACTCAAACCGTGCAAGCCGCGCCTGAAGGCTTCGCTGTAGGTGTTTGTGCAGCGGTCGCGCTCGGCCGCCTCGTCGTTCGAGCTGAACATGCTGAGGAAGAAGCCCGAAATCGTGCCTTCCTCGCGGCGCGTGTCGGCCTCGGCCCGTTCAGCTGGAGAGACCGGCGCGGCGTCGCCCGAGGTGGGCGTGTAGGTAACGTCATAGCCCGCAGCGGCCAGATGCTCGCGGGCCTGTTCGGCAGCGTTTTGTGTGTCGAACATTCCGATCAGAACTGAACTCATCACTTTGCTCCTTGAGAAAGTGGTTCTCTCGATGGGCCGCCGTCGTGCCTGCCGGCGCTGGCGGTCAGGCGGTGTTGCACGCCGCAGGCTGTTCAGGCCCGGATCGTTCGATCAACATCTCATCACGACGCTACACCGCGAGCTGCGGATCGCAGTGACTGTTCAACGCGGTCGTGATACGTAATTCTTCTACCAGCACGGATTGATACAGCGTCACCAGGCTTCTTCGACCACCGGGATGACCCAGGTCGAGCCTTCATGGCGTTCAACAGGCATCTCTCCGGCCGGCGGGAGCAGTCCGATCGGCCGGCGCTCGATCTGCACTCGTTGGTCCGACCGCAACACGTCGAACGCTTCGACCCGGCGGTGCACCTGCTTGCTGATTCGGTAGTCGCCAAGATCGACCGCGCAGCGTTTCAACTGCAGCTTCCCATCTATCAGCGAAAAATTCCGCAATGCCGTGTGAAGCGTCGTCGCCTTATCGGCCTACGCCATGTCGACGGAATGCTGATTGTCATGGGCTCAGCGCCCAGGCCTGAAGGGTCGCTCTAGCGCTCGCTCCAGCACACCGTTCACCTCAAAGGCGCATCGCTCCGGTGCCGAACAAGCCGACCAGACCGATCACGATCAGGTAAGCGGCAACGATGAAATTGAGCAATTTCGGCATCACCAGGATCAGGATTCCGGCGATGAGCGAGATGAGCGGAGTGAGCGCCAAGTTAATGTTCAATCGAACTCCCGTGCAATCAACGAAGTGGGCCGAGCCATACGCCCGGGCGGTCGCAGGCGACTGCGGCAAATACCAGTCACCTGGCATTCAAGTGTCCAGTCGAAGGACGGCCCGTTCTGTAGGAGCTTGCCGACGTTTGTGGTCAGACTGCCGTCCGTGCGGCGGCAGATCGAGCGCGGTGCGCGAGCCTTCGATGGGTCTTCAAGGGGTGCATGGGTGCGGCGCCAGAGCAACCGGTGAGCCAGCCGCTCACTTGAAGTCGCGGCTGTGCGTGGCCAGCCGGCCCAGCAGCGGCGTCAGGTCTTCCAGCCGGCCGGCGATCAGGCTGGCCACATGGCCCTGGCGCTGCCAGGTGCCGTGCACCGCGAGCAGCCTCGCCTTCAGCAGTTCGCGGCGTTGCCGCTCGCGCAGCGATTTCCAGCAGATCACCTGCACCACGCCGGTCTCGTCCTCGAGCGAAACGAAGATCGTGCCGTTGGCCGTCTCGGGCTGCTGGCGCAGTGTGACGATGCCGCAGTAATGCACGATGCGGCCGTGCGGCGCCTGCTCGAGCTGCGCGGCGCTCAGGAAGCGGCGCCGCTCGAGCGTGGGCCGCAGCAGCGCCATCGGATGGCGGCGCAGCGTCAGGCCGAGCGAGGCGTAGTCGAACAGGATCTCCTCGCCCTCGGGCGCCGGCGGCAGCTCGAGCACGGGCTCGTCGAAGGCGGCCTCGCGCAGCAGCTCGGGCGGTGCGCGCAGCGCCGCGGCGTCCCAGACCTGCTGCCGGCGGTGGCCGGACAGGCTGGTGAGCGCGTCGGCGGCGGCCAGCACCTTCATCTCGGCATGGTCGACGCGCGCGCGCCGCGCCAGGTCTTCGGCCGAATCGAACACGCGATCAACGCGCGCGGCGACGATGCGCTGCATCGTGTCGGCCTGCAGCCGGGCGATCATGCGCAGCCCGAGCCGCACCACCGGCGCGTGCGGCAGGTCTTCGAGCGTGCAGTCGGCGTCGCTGGTCATCACGTCGGCCGGGCGCACCTGCACGCCGTGCCGCTTGGCGTCCTGCACCAGCTGCGAGGGTGAATAAAAGCCCAGCGGCTGCGAGTTGAGCAACGCCGCCAGGAACTCGGCCGGGTGGTGCCGCTTGATCCAGCAGCTGGCGTAGACCAGCAGCGCGAACGACGCCGCATGGCTCTCGGGGAAGCCGTATTCGCTGAAGCCGTGGATCTGCTTGAAGATGCCCTCGGCGAACTCGGCCGTGTAGCCGCGCGAGGTCATGCCGTCGACGATCTTCGAGTGGTAACGGTCGAGCCCGCCCTTGCGCTTCCAGGCCGCCATCGCGCGGCGCAGGCCGTCGGCCTCGCCGGGTGTGAAGCCAGCGGCCAGGATCGAGATCTGCATCACCTGTTCCTGGAACACCGGCACGCCCAGCGTGCGGCCGAGCGCCTCCTTGAGCGCCTCGCTGGGGTAGCTCACCGGCTCCTTGCCCTGGCGGCGGTTCAGGTAGGGATGCACCATGCCGCCGACGATCGGGCCGGGACGCACGATCGCCACCTCGATCACGAGGTCGTAGAAGCAGCGCGGCCGCAGCCGCGGCAGCATGCTCATCTGCGCCCGGCTCTCGATCTGGAACACGCCCACGGTGTCGGCCTGGCAGACCATGTCGTAGGTGGCGGAATCTTCGGCCGGGATGTCTTGCATCTCGAACACGCAGCCCTTGCGCACGCCGATGAAGTCGAGCGCCTTGCGCAGCGCGGTCAGCATGCCCAGCGCCAGGCAGTCGACCTTGAGCAAGCCCATCGCGTCGAGGTCGTCCTTGTCCCACTCGATCACGGTGCGCTCGGGCATCGAGGCGTTCTCGATCGGCACCATGCGCGACAGCGGGCCCTTGGTCAGCACGAAGCCGCCGGTGTGCTGGCTGAGGTGGCGCGGAAAGCCCAGCAGTTGCTGCGTAAGTTGCAGCAACTGTTGCACCTGCAGGTCGTCGACCGACAGGCCGAGCTCCTGCAGGCGTTCGCGGCTGACCTCGCGGCCGTCCCACCAGACATGGCCCTTGGCGATGGCGTCGACCGTCTCGAGCGCAAAGCCGAGCGCCTTGCCGACGTCGCGGATCGCGCTCTTGGGCCGGTAGCTGATGACGACGCCGGTGATGGCGGCGCGGTCGCGCCCGTATTTGGCGTACAGGTACTGCAGCACCTCCTCGCGGCGTTCGTGTTCGAAGTCGATGTCGATGTCGGGCGGCTCGTTGCGCTCCTTCGAGATGAAGCGCTCGAACAGCACCGACATGCGCGCCGGGTCGACCTCGGTGACGCCGATGCAGTAGCAGACCACGCTGTTGGCGGCGCTGCCGCGCCCCTGGCAGAGGATGTGGCGCGAACGCGCGAACGCGACGATGTCGGCCACCGTCAGGAAATAGTGCTCGTACTTCAGGTCGTGGATCAGCTCGAGCTCGTGCTCGATCTGCGACTGCACCTTGGCCGACATGCCGGCCGGCCAGCGCCGCCCCGCGCCCTCGTAGGTGATGCGGCGCAGGTACGAGGTGGCGGTCTCGCCGGGCGGCACCACCTCGTCGGGATACTGGTAGCGCAGCTCGTCGAGGTTGAAGACGCAGCGCGCCGCCACCAGCAGCGTCTGCGCCAGCAGGTCGGCCGGGTAGGTCTGCGCCAGCCGCAGCCGCGTGCGCAGATGACGCTCGGCGTTCGGCTGCAGCTCGAGCCCGCAGGCGGTGAGCGGCTTGCCGACGCGGGTGGCGGTCAGCACGTCCTGCAGCGGCTTGCGCGAGCGCACATGGAAATGCACGTCGCCCACCGCCACCAGCGCGATCTCGCTGGCGTGGCCGGCCTCGCGCAGCCGGTGCAGCCACATCTCGTCGTCGAGCAGCCGCAGCTGTTCGACGCCGAACCAGCAGCGCCCCATGAAATGGTCGAGCAGCCAGCGCGCCACCGTGGCCAGTTGCGCCGGCTCGCACATGCGCCGCGGCGAGGCGAGCACCACGCAGTCGACCAGCTCGGTGCCGGCGATGTTCGAGATGTCGAGCTGGTAAGTGCCTTTTTCGGACGCGCGCCGCAGCTTGGTGATGAACTGGCACAGGTTGCCGTAGCCGTGCAGGTTGCAGGCCAGCACGGTCAGCACGAACGGTGCGGTGGCGGCGCTGGCCGCTGTGCCCCAGTCGACCTGGAACTGCGCGCCGACCAGCAACTTCAGGCCGTGTTCCTTGGCCGCCACGTGCGCCCGCACGATGCCGGCCAGGCTGCATTCATCGGCGACCGCCAGCGCCGTGTAACCGAGCTGCCGGGCGCGCGCGACCAGTTCCTCGGGCTGGCTGGCGCCACGCAGGAAAGTGAAGTTGCTGACGCAGCGCAGCTCGGCGTAATCAGGAATCGCGGGCGGCAGCGCGGCGGGTGTGTCGGGCGCTGCGGATGGTGCGGGACGCGTGTTCATGGGCCGTTTCGTCGGCCGCATTCAGGAGGTGTGGATGCATCCGGCGTGGCCGGGCAGCCCGTCCACGCTGGCCCCATCCAGGCGCAAGGCGCAGCCGTGGCTCGGGCGGCGGCGGGCATTTGCAACGCCGGATCTGTCACGCCGATCTGCAACGCCGTGTGGATGGTCTGGGCAGGAAGGGCCGCCACGGTGGGTTCGTTCACGCTGCTTCAGGCGAAGGTGCCGTGCAGAAACCAGGCGGTCTGCTCGTCGGCCAGCCGGGTCTGGTAGATCCACAGCACGCCGGCGTGCTCGCTCAGCGCGACCCAGTAATCGCGCGCCACGTGGCGCGTGGCGGCGATGCCGTCCTGCGTGGTGCGGTCCCACCAGCCGCCTTCGACGCGGTGCGGCCCGGCCAGCAGCTGCAGCACGCCCTGGTACAGCGGCCGCTCACCGCGCGTCGCCAGCCGCAGCGGCTCGGGCAGCACGAAGGTCGGCTGCGGAATGTCGACCACGCGGTTCGGCTTGCGCGGCCGCGGCTGGGGCGCGGGCTGCCAGTGGCACATCCATTCCAGCCGGTGGTCTTCGGTCACCACCGGGCGCAGCACGCGCTCGGGGCCGAGCCGGGCGGCGATGCGCTCGAGCACCAGCGCCAGCCCTTCACCGGCCTGCCCGGGCTCGGGAATCAGCGACAAGCTGTGCTCTTGCAGCGGCTGCACGTCGAGCGCCAGCAACTCCAGATCGCCCACCGGCGCCAGCAGCTGCACGCGCGCCAGGTGCTCGGCCAGCAGCCGGGTCAGGTGCTCGATGTCGCGCGTCGGCCGGGCGGTGCGCAGCGTCATCTCGCCGCCGTCGCCGGCCGAGCGCGAGCGCATCAGGTCGTGGCACCAGCGCAGCGTGAAGGCGGTCACGCCGCAATGCCGCGCCGCCAGCCAGCCCGACATCTGCAGCAGCAGGCGCCGGGCGCCGAACAGCAGCGCCGGCGCCAGCTCGACGCGCGCCATCAGCTCCAGCCGGGCGTGGAAGGTCTCGGGCAGCTCGACCCAGCGGTGCGCCTCGGGCCGCAGGCCGTAGGCCTGGTCGAGCGCTGCCAGCAGCGCCGCGTCGAAACGCCTGCCGATGCCGCCGCGCGGCAGCGCGCGCACCTGCCCCAAGGTCTGGCAACCCAGCCGCGCCAGCGTGGCGGCGTGCGCCTGCACCGCGCCGAGGGTGTGCAGCGGCAGGCCGTCGAGCAGCGCTTCGAGCGGCTGCGCGAAGCCGTTCGACAGGCCGGCCCGCGCCAGCGCCACCGCGGCCAGGCTGTGCGGCGCCCAGCTGAGCTGGCGCACGCCGAGGTCGGCGCATTCGCTGCGCACGCGCTCGACCAGCCGGCGCTTGCCACCGAACAGCCGCACGCTCGACTCGACCTCCATCACGACGGCGGGCGACTCTGAAAGCGCTTCGAGGATGGCAACGCGGGGCGTGAACTGCAGGCACCACGTCGCCAACCCGGAACTGGCTTCAGTGCGCCGCGACTCGTCGGAGGGAAGCTGATCGGGGAGCAGGGCTGCCCACAACATGGGTTTCGACCTCGCGGGGGATCTGGCGCGCCGCCAGCAGGCCGCTCGGCAGGCGCAGCCGCGGCGTGAGGATGGCGTCTAACCCGCCCGGCACCGAGGCCAGCACGATGCAGCCCTCGTGGGTCGGGCCCTTGCGCTTGAGCAGCTGCAGGTGCAGCTCCCAGTCGAGCCCGAAGCGCAGCTGCACGCGCAGCGGTGCGGCCGACGGTTCGTGCTGCGCGGCCGCCGGCCGGCACAGGAACACCGGGCCGTCGCAGGCCTGGGCGCACACCTGCAGGCGCCGGATCTGCTCTTGGCGGGCCTGCGGCAACCACGCCAGCAACAGCCCGGCGGCGTTCGTCTTGATGAGCTGCTCGGTCACCCACAGCCGCTCGGCCGGCGCCTCGGCCTGGATCCAGACCAGGTGCCGCTCATCGAGCCCGATGTGCTGCAGCCCGGGCAGGTGCGGCGATTTGGGCGGCCCGACGACGACCACCTGCCCGCCCTGCCCCACCACGCGGCGGATCACCGGACCGAGCAGCCGCCATTCGGCCACCGTGGGTTGCGGCTGCAGGATCTCGGTCAGCGAATGGCACGGCCAGCCGGCCCCGGGCAGCTCGGCGTCGAGTGCCGCAAAACCGCTCGACAGCACGGAACTGGGCGCACTGCCCAGCTCGGTGCCGCGCCACAGGGCCGCCTTGACCTTGGCAGGCAGCTCGGCAGGCAGCTCGCCGGACCGCGCGGGCATGCGGCGCCCGCGCACCCTTTGCAGGGAAGGCAGGCAAGGCAGGGAAGAAAGCGCCGGGGCCAGCTCTTCGTGATCGCCGGCCCATGGCAGGACGGTGGCCATGAGGGGCTCCGAAAGACTGTATGGACATACAGTATTGCACCGAAATCCGCCGCCGGCAAAGACGCTCGTCCGGCATGGTGATTCCGGGTGGTGGCGCCGATTCGACCCGAGCCCGACCCCAGCAGCCCAACGAATCGAGTGCGACGAGTCCGCCCGCCCGCCCGCCCGCCCGCCCGCTCGATTCGATTCGATTCGATCCGGGTCGATCCGGGTCGACAGGGCGGCTTGGAGCGGCACCTCGACGGGCGACGAGCGCCGACGTCGAGCGAATTCCCGGGGTTGAATTCCGGGCGCCGATCACGGCGGCGAAATGCCGCTTCGGGGCCGTGCCACCCCCGCGATCACACCGTCCACGAGTGATTTCCCGGCGCCGACGCCGTACCGCCGCACCCCTGCGCAGACCTCGGGGCTGCTCAGGCGCAGCTCAGGCGCGCCCTTGCGACGCTCCGGAGCCGAGGACCTTGATCGCCGCGGTCAGCGTCTGGCGCTTCTTCCAGTACCCGGCCCACGGGTCGGCGTTCTGGAACGACAGGTGCTCGCGCGCCGTGGCGATCGTCCACTGGTCGCCACCCTTCAGCGCCGGCAAGTCGTCCCACGCGACCGGCATCGACACGCCCAGGCCGGGCCGGGCGCGCGCCGTGTAGGCTGCCGCCGTGGTGGCGCCGAAGCCGTTGCGCAGGCAGTCGACGAACAGCTTGCCGATCCGGTTGGCCGGCCCGCTGCGCGCCACGAAGCGCGACGGGATGGTGCGCGCCAGGTGCAGCACCACCGCCCGCGAGAAGTCCTTCACCGCGTCGAACGACAGCCGCGGCGTCAGCGGCACCACCACGTGCAGGCCCTTGCCGCCCGAAGTCTTGAGCCAGCTTTCCAGGCCCAGCTCGTGCAGCAGCCCGCGCACCAGCATCGCGGCTTCCTGGATGTGCTTCCAGGGCGTGCCATCGCCCGGGTCGAGGTCGAAGATCATGCGGTCGGGCTGGTCGATGCGCTTCGCCAGCGCGTTCCAGGTGTGAAACTCGATCACGTTCATCTGCGCCGCGCTGGCCAGCGCCCACCGGTCAGGAACCTCGATCAGCGCCTGGTGGCCGGGCCACAGCGTCGGGTCGAGTTCGCGGATGCCGGGCAGCGCGGTTTGGTCGGCATGCTTCTGGAAAAACAGGTGCCCGGTCACGCCGGTCGGGCCGCGTACCAGCGCACACGGCCGGCCGACCAGGTGCGGCAGCATCCGGTCGGCGACCGATTCGTAGTAGCGCACCAGTTGCAGCTTGGTGAGGCCCGAGGCCGGATCGATCACGCGGTCGGCGTGCGTCACCTTGATCGCACCGGCCGCAACACCGCTTCGGGGCGGCATGAGCCTCGCCGCGGCCCGCGACTGCGTCAGCGCGCCGCCTGGCACGACCGGCAGCGCACCGGTGGGTGGAACAGGCAGCGCACCCGCGGCTGACACCGGCAGCGCACCAGGCAGCGCACCAGGCAGCGACACCAGCCTCGCATCAGCAGGCGACACCGGCAGCGCATCAGCAAATGCGAGGGCCACCTCGCGTCGCACCTCGCGCGCCGGCTTGTCCTCGCGCAGCCCCCGATAGATGGCGTGGCGGATCTGCCCGTCGGGCGTCCATTCGGCAAACTCGACCTCGACCACCAGCCGCGGCTCGACCCAGTGTTCGCTGGCCGGGTTGCGCTTCGACCAGCGGCCCGGTTTGGCAGCACCCGCCGCCAGCGGCGAGCGGTCCACCTCGAGCCGAGACAAGGTCGACTTGAGCGACGCCGCCACCCGGGCATTCCAGCCGGTGCCGACGCTGCCGACCGACACCCACTGGCCGCCGTCCCCCGACTTCAAGGCCTTCTCGTTCTTCTCGCTTCTCTTCTTTTTATCTCCGTTCTTTTCATTGCCTGAATCATCCGGCTTCTCTTCCATCGCGCTCCATTCGCTGAGCTTCTCACTGAGACTTTCACTGCGCTTCTCACCGTCCTGCTCAATCCTTGCTACCGGCCCAGCCCGCACGGTCAGCAGCAGGCTGCCGATCTGCATCGAGCCATCGCTGCGGTCGGTGTAGCCGCAGACCACGAATTCCTGCCGCTGCCGGCACTTGAGCTTTAACCAAGTCTCGGTGCGCCGGCTCGCATAAGGCGAATCGGCGCGCTTGGCCACGATGCCTTCCAGCTTCATGCGGCAGGCCGACGCCAGCACCGCGGCCGGATCGACATCGAATGCGGTGCTCAGGCGCACGTGCGGTGTCGGCTTGTGGGCCAGCAGCGCCTGCAGGATCTGGCGCCGGCTCGACAGTGCCACCTGGCGCAGGTCGTGCCCTTCGAGGAACGGCACGTCGAACACGAAATAGTCGATCTCGGCCCTGGCTTGTGGGGCCGGTTTGTCGAACGCGTTTTGCAAGGCATTGAAATCGGGCACGCCGTCGCCGCCGAGCACGACGATCTCGCCGTCGAGCCAGCCCGACGCCACGCCGAGCGACTCGATCCCCCGCACCAGCGCCGGCATGCGCGCCGACCAGTCGTGGCCGCCGCGCGTGATCAGCCGCGCCTGGCCGTTCTCGATGCGCGTCATGAGCCGGTAGCCGTCGAACTTGATTTCGCAGATCCAGGTGCCGGCGGTCGGCACCGCGGTCGCCAGCGTGGCGAGCTGCGGCAACAGGCGTTGCGGCAGCTCGGCGCGCACGGCGCCCGGCACGCTGGGCGCGGCGGAGCCCGCGGGCGCTGCCGCCGGTGTCGCAGCCGCGGGCCCGGGGTCGTCGGCCGGCGCCTTCAGCGGGTGTGCGATGACGCTGTCCGGCAGCGCCGTGACGACGTCGTAATCGGCCTTCGAGCGCGCATGCGCGTCGCGTTTCTTGAACAGCAGCCAGGCTTCCTGCTGCTGATTGCCCTTGGCGATCCGGATCAGCTCCCACGCCCCGGCCAGCTTCTGGCCGTGCAGTCGAAACGCCAGCTTGCCGGCGGCCAGCCCGGCACGCGGGTCGCCGATCGGCTCCCAGTGCCCGCGGTCCCAGACGATCACGCTGCCGGCGCCGTACTGCTTCGGCGGGATCGTGCCCTCGAACGATCGGTACGACAGCGGATGGTCTTCCACCTGAATGGCCATGCGCTTGTCGGTCGGATCGCAACTCGGGCCCTTCGGCACCGCCCAGGACAGCAGTACGCCGTCGAGCTCCAACCTGAAGTCGTAATGCAGGCGTGACGCCGCGTGCTTCTGGATCACGAACGCCAGGCGCGCAGCATCGCCACCGACGCGCTCGCCGCGCGGCTCGGCAGTGACTGCGAAATCGCGCTTGGCCCGGTATCGCGCCAGCGGATCGTCGGCATGCTTGTCGGCCATGGGCAGCAGGCTAATGCGCGGCCGTGCCCCTGCCCAGCGGCTTGGCTCAACCCGCGCCAGCGCAAGGGATGGGTACGGGCATTGCCATATGCTTATTTGACATTGCCGGTGTTCGGCGGTGCAGCGCGACAGGTGCCGCGCACCGCACGCCGCGATTCAACCAGGAGAGCCACGATGCTCGAAAAACTGCCCGAAGCAATCGGCGAGGCGCTCGGCGGCGTACGCGCCGGGCTCGATGCCACGTTGTTTCACGCGGTCGACCTGCGCCAGGGCATGGCTGCACTTTCGCTCGGCAGCCCGGCGTTTGGCGACCACGCTCCGATGCCCGGCAAATACACCGCCGACGGGCCCGGCCTGTCGCCTGCGCTTCACTGGCACGGCGTGCCGGCGGCCGCCACCGACGTGGTGCTGATCGTGGAAGACGCCGATTCGCCGACGCCGCAGCCGCTGGTGCATGCGATTGCGCACGGCCTGCCGAACGCGGTGGCCGGCGACGGTGCCCTTGCCGAAGGCTCGATGAGCGAGGTTGGCGCGGCCGAGCCGCTGGTGCCGATGGGGCGCAACTCGCTGCTGCAGGCGCGCTGGCTGCCGCCCGACCCGCCGCCGGGGCACGGCGTGCACCGATACGTGTTCCAGTTGTACGCGCTCGGCCCGGGCCCGGCCTTGGCCGAGACACCCGGCCGCGACGCGCTGCGGGCGGCGGTGCAGCAGCGGGGTCTGGCCAGCGGCTGCTTGATCGGCACCTACGAGCGCCCGTCCACGCACATTTCCCAACCACTCGGACAGCCTGTGTCGATCGGCTGAAGAAAGGCGCCCATGGGACAGACCTACGGCATCGAAGCCCGCCACCCGTCGCATCACGAACCCGAGCAATTGCCCGCGCGCTACCTGGTGCTGATCGATTCAGCGGCCGATGGCAGGCGCGTGGCGCGGCTGTACCTGGCGACGCGCCAGCAGGTGGCCGAGTTCGACGCTGCCAGCACCGAGGTGTTGTCGATCACCCAGGGCCTGCGGCCAGCGCACGACGCCGCCGGCCCCGATTGGGATCGGCCGCTGTCAGCCCACAGCGCGGCCGAACGCGAGGCCGCCGAGGTCTACGCGCTCGACGTCTGAGCCGCCTTGCGTCGTCTGAGCCGCACCGCGCACGGTAGATCGGACCCCGTTCGGCCTCGGCCAGGCCCGCGCCGCGCAGTGCCTTCCACCGGCCGCCCAGCGATCGGTGCCCGGACGTCGGCTCGGTCGATCACTGCGGCGGCACAGTGCGGGGATCGGGTGGACCGTATCGGTGCGGTGTCGGCCGCAGGCAACCATTCGACCGGCCGTCTGCGCACGCCGAGGGCCGCAAACAACGCGGCGGCCTGCGCCCGGCAGGCGGAGCCCCGAAACTTGCGCAGCACGCCAAGTTCGTCGAAGCGTCGTTTTTCCAACAACTCGCCCACTTGTTGGCTGCCCGCGCCGCAGGTGCCGAACAGCGATGCGTCGCCAAAACCTGCCATGGCCTGGCGGATTCGCCTGGCCATCAGTCGGTAGCCGACCGGGTCCACGACGACGCGGGCGTGGCCCATGTCGGTCAAGCGTCTAGCCAGATGAGCGATGTGGAGATGCCGACTGTCGAGCTGAGAGGTCATGGTGGCCGTCGGGATGATGGCGCAAACCATCACCCCTGCCGCACCCAGCACACGATGCGTCGATCAGCGGCGGCTGTAGAACCAGTTGTCGACGAAAAGAGCAAGAAAACACTGCGGCTTGGCGCCTGTGTATCTGAGTACCAATGCCTGGTTGACCGCCTCATGCCGCGCCACCTTGGAGGGCTGGGTGCTCGCTCCATATAAACATCCAACCCTGCGGGCCTTCGCGGTCATGCCGGCTGGGGCCGACCGGGCAGGCCCGACACCCAGAAGCGTCTCTGAAAGCGTCGCCTCAGCGTGCGGAACCGCGCCTGATCAAATTCACGATGGCCAACAGAATCACCGCGCCGACCAGCGATACCAGCAATGAGCCGAGGCTGAAGTTGCTGTCGTTGATGTTGCCTGCGCCGACCATCGGTGAGATGAACCAGCCGCCGAGCATGGCGCCCACGACGCCGACCACCACGTTGAGGATGATCCCCTGTTGCGCATTGGTGCGCATGATCATGCTGGCCACCCAACCGATCAAGCCGCCCACCACAAGCCAGATGATGAAATTCATTTAATTTCTCCGAGAAAAGTTGAAAACCGATGTTAGCAATCGACGTGCCTTGAAGGCAAGCCCGATGCTCCGCGGAAAACCGGACTTGACCAGTGCGGTGACGGCGTTCCTTGCATCACTGCTGACGTACCGACCGGATTCGGCTCGTTCGGCGCTGCAATGGGACGCATGGACATGGGGAGGGCTTGGGCATGTCGTTTGCTATTCAGACTTCGGCGATGTCGCCATCACACTGGGAGACAGCGATGAACAAGGATCAGGTCAAGGGTGCAACGAAAGACGTGGCGGGCAAGGCCCAGCGCAAGGTCGGCGAAGCGATCGGCAGCACGTCGCAGCAGGCCAAGGGCGCGGTGAAGCAGATGGAGGGCAAGGCTCAGAAGGCGGTCGGCGATGCGCGCGAATCGATGAAGGGTTCGCAGCGCGGGTCGTGACCTGAGCTGGCCACGAGTTTTTCTAACGCTGGATCGTCAGGTCGCTTCGGCATTGGCGGGCGCTTCATTCGAAGCGCCCGTTTTCGTTTGCAACGACAACCATTCTGCGCGTCGGCCCTGCCGCCATCAGCGCGCCAGCAGCAGGCCGGAACCGGTCAGCACCCCGATCAGCACGCCGGCGAGCACGTCGCTCGGATAATGCAGGCCGAGCACGATGCGCGACACCGCCACCAGCATGGCAAAACACCACAACAGCGGCGCCCAGCCGGGGTAGTAGCCCGACAGCAACGTGGCGAACGACACGGCATGCAGCGTGTGGCCACTGGGGAAGCTGAAGCGGTCGGCCGAATGAGCGCAGGCCCGGATGCCGTCGCATTGCTGGTACGGGCGATCGCGGCGCGTACTGCGCTTGAGCGCCCAGTAGATGCACAGGTTCAGCGCGCCGAGTTCGAGCAGCTGCAGCGCGGCATTCCAGCCCGAGCGGCGATCGAGCGTCGGCAGCAGCACCAGCATCGACAACCACAATGGTCCGTCGCCGACGCGGCTGATCTGGATCAACCACCACAGCACCCGCGGACGTTCGGCGCCACGGTGCAGCGCCAATGCCCAGCGCCGGTCGAGCGCGATGCCGTGCACACGGCTTTCGTCAAGCCAGCGCCGCATGCTGCACCTGCTCGGCGTGGTGCTGCATCACAGCCGTCTTGAGGCCCTGCTCGAAAGCATCGAGCTGGCTCGGCCAATCGGCCTTGAGAGCGCTCTGGCGGGCCTGCCAGCGAACCGGGCCATCGGGCGCGGCATCGATCACCGCCCGGCTGGCGGCCTTGACAAACGCATCTTCATCGCCGGGTGCGGCCAGCCAGCCATTGCGACCATGCATCAGATGCACCGAGGCCGCGGCGGCGTCGAAAGCCACCGTCGCCAGGCCGCTCGCCATCGCCTCCAGCACAACGTTGCCGAACGTGTCGGTCAGGCTCGGGAACAGGAACACGTCGGCGCTGGCGCAGTGGCGCGCCAGCGCGTCGCCGTGCTGCATGCCGGCGAACAGCACGTCGGGATGGGCGCGTTGCAGTGCCGCGCGCTGCGGGCCGTCGCCCACCACCACCATGCGCAGCGACGGGCGATAAAGGCGCAGTTGCTCGTAGACGCGCAGGGCCAGCCCCACGTTCTTCTCAGGCGCCAACCGGCCGACGTGCAGCAACACGCGCGCGTCGGCGTCGACACCCCATGCCTGGCGCAGCGACATGTCACGGTGGCACGGATCGAAGCGCACCGCATCGACCCCGCGCCCCGCCACCTTCAGCCGGTCGAAGCCGTGCGCCGCCAGATCGCGTTGCAATGCCGGCGTCGGCACGAAGCTGACGTTGGCCATCGCGTGCAGGCGGCGCAGGTAGCCAAGCACGACCGGTTCGAGCCAGCCGAGCCGGTAATGACGGCTGTAGGCGTGGAAGTTGGTTCGGAAATCGGCACTGGTCGCGATCCCAGTCTGGCGCGCAGCGCGCAATGCGTTCCAGGCCAGCGGGCCTGGCGTGGCCACGTGCACCAGGTCCGGCGGCACCCGACGCCACTGTCGGCGCAACGCGCCCGCTGACAGCCAGCCGAATTGCAGGTCCCGGTACAGCGGTATCGGGCCGCCGGCAGTGCGCCACTCACCGGCACTGTGATGGGCGACCTCGCCGCGCTGGCGCGGCCGGATCAACTGCACCGCATGGCCGCGCAGCCGCAAATGCGCCACCGCACGGGCCGCAGTGAGCGACACGCCATTCACCTCGGGCGGGTAAGTCTCGGTGACGTATGCAATCCGCACGGCGGTCTCCTCGGAGGACGTGCCGTTTCGGCAAGCATCGTTCCCGCCGGGCAGGCCATGGCACCCCCGCGAAAGCGCCCAACGACGCCACAGGCGCTGCCCCGGCGTGCCGCGTGCCGGGGTCGGGCAGACACCTTCAGCGGCTCGCGCTCGAGGCCGGCGGCATCGGTCTGGTGGCGCTGTCTCCCGACGTGGCGGACGGCGGCGTTGCCGAGTTCTGCGAGTTCTGCGAGTTCTGCGATGCCTGTTCGGCGGTTCGGTTGCAGCCGGTGCTCAACACCACCGTCGCCAGCAACAGCAGCGTCGTGGCAATCTTTGGACAGTCGAAAGTCGAGTCCATGGAGGTGCTCCGTCGAGGCCCCGCACAACGCGGCAATGTCCGCAGAGGCAACGGGCATGCCGTAACAGCGCGGCTCGTGGCGTCGAGCAGCCGTTCCGTCCATGCGTCCACGCGACGGCGGTGCCGGGTACGGGAACGAATGCCGGGTGCAGGTGCAGGTGCAGGTGCAGGTGCAGGTGCAGGTGCAGGTGCAGGTGCAG
>ENA-OFCX01000182-OFCX01000182.1-metagenomes-genome-assembly--contig:-NODE-182-length-35591-cov-3.720368_pt1 | contig 35591 bp, 42 predicted proteins | sample MGYA00153384_OFCX01 | MGnify analysis MGYA00153384
AATTGCGCGTGGCTTGCGGCACTGATGAATAAGCCGCAAATGATGAGCAGGAGCGAGGTGAGACCTTGGGCAGTGCAAGAGTGCTGAGATGTCATGCGTGATTTTCTCTGAAATGGAAACAATGCCGCTTGCGTACCCACCCGAGCCTCGAACCACAGGAACATCGGTCGCTTGGCTAGTAGAATTGTAATCTACAGCCCAATCGGTATTCGATGCGTGGGTTGAAAGCGACGGCGCAGTAGTGCAGGCATCAAACTGGTTTCCCAGCATGACCAAGTAGGGCGAGTCCTGAGGGATCGTCACAGGAGCAGCGCCGGTCAAGTCCCGGAAGATACAACCAACGATACGGAGCCAGGGGTTGTTGCTGCTGCCCAGAATGCGGGACCCAGCGAAGCGGCACCCTACAAAGCCAACACGTGAGGCGATGTTAAGCGTGACCACGCAGGCATCAAACTGGCAGCCATTAAACTCAACATCGTAGTCAAAGGCAGTTCCACCACTAAACCGTTCAATCTGCAAGCCACCACCACTAGCGCCCTGCCAACGCACACCAAAGAATCTTGCGCGAGTGGCGTAGGTGTCTACCCGTGTACGGAGGTCAAGCATCTTGGAAACACAACGGACGGGGCCGCCATGTACCTCAATGTCCACAGCGTGGTCTTGGGTCAGCACCCATGCAGACGATGTCGCCAGCGTCGTGTACCACGTGCATCCATAGTAGCGCACCTGGCATTCCGTCGCATTCACTGAGTCCGTCAAGTGGATCACGAACGCAAAGAAAGTGCAGGCGCTAAACACGGCGTCACACTCCCGCCTGTTGTGGCTGATCTCGGTCGTATTCGACTCGAAGCCGCAGCCACTCACGTAGGTGTCGTTTACCTGGTTCCATTCCCACGCCTTAACGAAGGCGACGAAGCGACAGCCCTGAATGTCCACGCCTGAAACGTTCATGGGGGCCAAGGTCTCATGCGGCCGGGTGCCTACACCTGAGGCGGCTGAGCTGCCCCACTGGAAGCCCACAGACGGGTTTGCGACGATTGCTGCGGTACCCACGAAGATGATATCACGGATGCTAATATCCCCAGTGGGGATGAAGACCAACACACCCGCAGTGGCGACGTTAGCCGTGTAGATCGCCGGGTCAGCGCGGATGACGCTGCCTCGACTGTCGTTTGCTACAGTGAAGTCACCGGTGGAGTTAGCGGTGGTGGCCCGGTGACCACGGTAGTTAATGAACGGATCAAAGGTCAAGGTACCGGTGACCCGATAGACCCCTGGGGGAAACAGGACCGTAGCCCGCGCAGCTCCAACCCCGGCCCCGCTACCAACCACATTAGCAGCAGCGGCAGCAAGAATGGCTGCGCGTATCGCTGTAGTGTCATCAGCGATGCTATTACCGACTGCGCCAAAGTCCTTCACGTTGAAGACATCAGCGAAGCGGGCCGAAAGGTCCCTACGGACCATAGTGCCATCAGCGATCAGGCTAAGGTCATTGACATCAACATCCTCAGGGACACCAGTGCCAACAGTGCTCCGCCCCTTGACCGCATATCGGGCCATGTTGGCAAGCTTGGCGTTGCTGACGACACCATTGACGATCTTAGCTGCCGTGATCGAGTTATCGACCACCGTGCCAGCCGAAAGCTCGCCAAGGGTATCCGTGTACTCCTGGGCCAGGAAGAACGGCTGCTTGATGGCGTTGTCCAGGTCCTCCTCAGTCAGGGTCGAGCCCTGCGAGAAGTCAACCACACGGGTGGCCTGGTTGGTGTTGCGCTCAATGCGGATGTTGTTCGTGCCAGCCACAGGGGCCACGGTGAACGTGAAAATCCCACCTGAAGCAGAACCAGCAGCGGCGACACCGCCAACCTCAGCGGTCACATTAGCGGCCGAAAGATATTCAAAGGGGAGAGCAAAGGCGGTCTGAGCGCCATTGCCAGAATACGTGATGTAGCTCAGGGCCATTGTAGGTGGATCTTATGGGGAAAAGGGGGTCTCATGCCCCGCCAGGGCGAACCATAGCGGGGCTGAGGTGTGTTGTTTTGATTACGAAAGCCCCAGAGGGGGCTAGGGAGCAGTCAGGGGCTTCAGCAGCTCTTCAAGCGGGCTGTTGTTTCTATTCGGCTTGGCCATGATGCCCTTGTTGACTTGATCAGCCACAAAGGCCTCATGGAGGTCTGGGTACTCAGCGTCTTTCGCCTTGTACACTTTAGCCTCGATAGCTTCCTGGTACCTCCCAAAGACCTGCTGGATAGCGAGGGCCTTGGGCGAGTCGTACTGGTTGTTACCGTCGTTCATGTCCTGGTAAGCCTTGGACTCTATCAGCTTAACAACTGACTCACGGAGGGTGAACCGGCCCAGCTTGTGGGTCAGACGCAGTTCCCCCATGCGGTCGTAGGCATCCTGGCCGTTCTTGACGAACGCCACCAGATTTATACGGCCATCGGCAATCTTCTCAGAAGGCATTCCAATCGCGCCCTCAATCCGCGCCAGCTCTTCCTTAACAGCATCATTGATGTTGGGAGAGAAGTAGAACGGGCTGATGGAGTCTGGGCCAGCGCCAACAGGGTAGGTGATCTCTTCCCCAAGTGCATTCCGCTTGGGTGGGTGATTGTCGCTCAGGTAGGGGGTCTTGACCCGAATTGCGTCCATCGTGGACCGCACCTCGCGCATGACAGGATCACTCCCACCAGGCAGCTTTGACCCAACCTGACGAATAACCCCAGGAACCATAGCTGACACTTGGCTGCGATACCACCGCTCGAAGTCTCGGTCAGGATCAGTAACAGCGTCCAGGGCCTCAGAGAGGCTTCTGGCGTAGCTCTTGTCACTGAAGTTCTTGACCAAGGCAGCCGTCGCGTGGAAGGCAATGAGCTTGGCGTCTTCCTCATCAGCGTGGCCAATGACTTCCGCCATGTCCGCTGCCATCCCAAAGAAGGAGCTGGCAGGGTCAGCATCCGCGTATGGGACGTAGCCATTCTCAGTCTTAAACGAGTACGGGCGCCAGCCTGTAGCCATCATGGCGTCGCGCTGCTGTTGACTCTTCGGACCACGCCCGGTGGTCTTTCCACTCGTAGCTAGATAAGTAGCCGTGGACCAGTACATAGCGCCCATCGCCATCTTACCAATAGCCTGTGTGCGCCTCATCCCGCCAGCAGCCAGGTCTTCCCGGTAGCTGTTCAGAAGGAGGTTGACTCCAGGCGTCCGGTGGAGGGTCTGCTTGATGATATTGAACGGGCTCTTTACGAAGGTGAGCGGGATACGCCATACCGGGTGGGAGTTAGCAAGTTGCTCAACGCCCTTACCAAGCACGTTAGTGATCGGCTCCTGGAAGGTGGATATCTTGGTTTCCCGCAGAACGTCCTCATCCATGAGACGGCCGTCAACCTTGGTGGTCTCCCGGCTAGCAACATCACTGAATGAGCCTTCACCCGCTTCAAATGCGTCATCAGACCGTTGTGCCACGTAATCAGCCAGATCCTGCCCGACCTTACCAAGGTCCACACCCTCACGGGTTGCCTTAGCGTAGATCATGGCACGGGAGTTCATCTGCTGGAAGAACTCATCATGCGCGACGAGAAGCCGCGAGGAAACCCCCATGACCTTGTCCACCATACCGAGAGCCATGCCAGCGATGGAGTCCTTGTTGGCTCCCCAGATGTTCACTAGGTTCGTCTTCTCATCAAACATCGTGCTTGCTGACAGGATCGGCTTGTCCAGTTTAGCCGACTTCGCTGCCATCTTGATCGAGTCAATGAAGGCGTGCTGCATACCAATATACTCAGCAAGCCCCTCTGTCATCCCACCGTTCTTGGTGGACAGCCAGCGGCTCGCACCAGGGACCTTACTCAGAGCACCTTCGATAGCACCGCCAACAGCCTTCTCCGCAGGGCGCGAGAGGAGCATGAACGTGTTACCAGCAAAGTTCCGAATGTGGGTCTTGGTGTTGAGCAGCATCCCATTAATGCGGATGAAGTTAAACGAGGCGATGACCTTACCAACGATCCCCAGGGGCTTCATGCCCTTGACGATCTTCGTGACAGCGCGAGGGTCTCCACCAGAGGCAATGATCGACTTGATAGCCTGGGCGCTCATCATATCGTCAGCCACCATGCCCCATTGGCGGGTGCCACGCGCCTGAGCGGTACGAATGGGGGCCAAGTAGCCTTCGAGTTCAGCCAGCTTCTGGATCGCAGCGTTGATAGCCGTCTTGTCGGTAGACAGGCCACTATCGAGCTTGCGGGCTTCCGCCTGGATCTCCTTAGCGATACCATTCTGCATGCGCCGGGCTGTGTAGACCAGGGCAGCTTGCTCATCGGTCCCCTTAGCGAGCTGCGCCAGGTTGACCATGAACTCCTCAGGCTTCTGGCCAAAGGCATCAGCCATCTCAGCCGACTTAGCAGCCGTCTCCTTCCAGGTCTGGACTCCACCAGTCTTAGCGTTGACCTGATCGAAGACCTTCTTGGCGGTAGCTTCCAAGGCCTGACGGACGCCACCTTCGGCATCGATCTTGGCCTGGTTCCAGAGGCCCGAGGCAGCCTCAGGATCGTAATCGTCCTTAAGGGAACTGATCACGTCATCCACTTCAGCTTGGTCTAGGACCTGCTTAGGCTGAGGAGGGACCTCAGGAAGGCCATTCTGTCCTGGCTGCGCACTGGGTTCTAGGCCATCTGATGGCTTAGGGGTACCCTGGGTAGCCTCAGGGGCTTTAGGGGCCTCTACAGCCACAGGATCAGCAGCAACAGATTCTGGGGCCTTAGGCTGACCAGCCACCTCAACCTCATCCAGAACCTTCTCAAGCTCCTTAGCGCCCGCTTCATCACCCTTAGCCGCACGGGTCAGCCGTACGCGCTTAACGCCACGCACAGCGGCCATGAGGCCTTCTAGAGCGTTACCGATGACTGCCCCTTCCAGGGCATTCTTCAGCCGACCTTCAGCCTGGCCATCATCCGGCTTAGCGGAGAGGAAGTCCGTGATCGGGTTGTGGAGAGAGGGGTACTCTTCCACCAGGTTACTGAGGCGACCTTCAAGGGGGTCAAAGACAGAAGCGTCAGTGAGCGCACCTTGGAGGGTCGAGCGACCCACCGCGATGGCGGCACCAGTTCCCTGAAGGACCTGCTGGGCCTTGAGGAGCTTACCAAAGCCGATCATCCCAACGGTGAACTGGGTGACCCCTTTGGCCATCTGGCCAGCAATGGTTTCCGGCTGGGGGGCATCAGGGATAGAATCAGCTACCAGCGTCGAGGACGCCTGGAGGTCCTTATCCCCGATCATGGCCCCGACAAGGTTGCCTGGGGTGAACTGGGCAGCGAACTTAACGGTCTCCTTGGCGGCGGTGTAGGCCCCCTTAGGGATCGCAGTCACGACATCAGCGGCAGCAGCGAAGTCTTCTCCACCAACCTCCCGCTGAGGGACCATACCAGCACCAGGGATCTTCTTAGCACCGATGTCGGTGTGATCAGCTGGTGCGGCGCTGGCCGGTTCAGCTTTCTTGGCAGTAGCCCACTCAGCAAACTGTTCCTCAGTCATGCCAAGGGAAGCCAAGGCTGCGGTACGGTCAACGGCAGGGGCCGGAGGGGGCTCTTCGCCCTCCCCGCCTGTCGCTCCCCCTTGGCTGCTGGTGACTAGCGCCAGAAGGCTTTCAAGGCTTGAGCCCTCTGGGTTGCTTTCGCTGCCTGCCGGAGGCTTTGTTTCTCCGGTGAGCGGGGGCAACACTTCGTTAGTCTTTTGTTCGGCCATGTGGGATTACTTACTTCTTCGGTTTGATGGGTTTGTCAGCCGCCTCCTGCGCCTTACGGCGAACGAGGGCAGCATCCTGGGCAGCTACGAACTCTTTGACACCTACGCCGAATCGCCCAAGGACAGTGGCAAGACGACCGGCACCAGTAGCTTTGTATTCTTTGATGTCTTTAATCAGATCATCAGGCGTCTCATAGATCGCTGTGGTCTTCCAATCAACTTCTTCAGGACCGTAGATCATGGCCATGTCGGGGTTGAGCTTACGCTCGCCAGCAGCCTTGAGGGCGTCAGGCACATAGGCCTTCTGGATATTGTCGCGGGCCTCTGCAACAGCCTTAAGCAGCTCCATCTGTGTGTGGGGCTTCTCCATGAACTCAGTCATGGTGGCTAAGAACTGGCCCTGCGCTTGAAGCGCGAGGACGCCTACCGCGGACTTGGGATCATGCGGTGCATCACCAGTGATGATCTTGGCCAAAGAGAAGTGAGTCTCTTTAATCAGGGGGTTGCCAAGGGGGCCACGCATCTGTTGGGCCTTAGGCAGATCAGCAGCCAGCTTCTTAAAAGTGTCCTGGTTGATGTCGCCAGCAGAATAGGCGTCTTGGATTTCCTTAAAGGTGGCGTCACCCGCATTGACCTTGTTAGAGATGAACGCTGCCTCGTAGGCCATCTCGGTACGCTTGTCCTGGTCACCGATCCACGCGGCTCTAAAGGACCGTAGGCTGTTCACTTCGTTGGGATCTAGCGCAGCCAGGGCAGAGAGTTCTGGCTTGATGTCGGCATTAGGGGACTCAATCAGCTTCTGGATAGCCGTGCTCTGGATCTTCTTAGTCTCCTGCTCAGCGTGGACCTTAGCCATCTTCACATCAGTAGCCTGACGCTCATGCGTAGCCTGCCAGATGCGAGCTTCAGCAGCCTTACGAAGATCACGGACACGGCCCACTTGGCCGACCATACCGGAGCCTGAGGGGACCTGATCGAGTAGATCGAGGATGGAGCTATCGCCACGCTCCTCAGCTTCCCGAATGACCGCCTTGGCCACCACATCGTTGGTGACGGTGCCAGAGAGACCATTGAGGTACATCTCGTTGACCGTGGCGCTAATGCGCTCAGCTGTGCCAGCACCCACTTCACCATTGGCATCCAGATCGTTCTGGATCATCAGCCCAACTTCACGCTCAGTGTTCTCAGTGACCTCTTGCTCAATCGCAGCCATCCGTTGGGTAGCATGGCGACTGAGAAGGTTAGCCTGGGCATTGGCAGCCGCAGGAGCAAAGACCTGGGTGAACTCACGCTCATCCTCATCCAGCTTACGTTCCTTGACGTAGGTCGAGGTGAAGCTGGAAGCGAAGTCACGGAGGGCCTGAGGGTCATCAAAGTTCTGAAGGTTGCTAGAAGCGTAAGCGGTGTTCAGCGACGAGGTGTACTCCTCAGCTGCCAGCCGCTGCTGTTGCAGCCTGCGGGCCTTCTGGAACCACGGACTAGCAGCGCGAGGGATCTCCCCCGCATCCACAGCCTTCTTGAAGGCAGCCTGGTTCTCGTAGCGACCAACGCTTGCGGTACCGGTATCCGAATCAGCTTCCACCTTATCGTTATGCAGCCGATCAATGAGCTGGGATGCCCCTGGGGTGAAGGCCCGGAGACCTTCAGCCAGCTGGAGGAGACTATTGTCCTGAGCAGGAAGCGGAACAAGCGGAGTGTGATAGGTAGAAACCGGCGATGCCTTAGGCGACAGGACGGTACCGGCCATAGGCACGTTGACCTGGACACGTTGTTTGGCCATAGAGAGGTACCTTTAAGCCGGTGGCTTGTAGCGGGCGTAGGCCCCTGCACCGGCACCAGCGATCTGGAGGCCAGCAGCAATGAGAGAAGGACGGGAGACGGGTTGACCACGGGTGCTAGCGATACGCTGATTGGCCTGACCACGAAGCCCAAGCTTCTCCATAGAGAGCTGTTGCTCAGCATAGGAGGCATTGGTTTTGATGGCAGAGACCTCAAGGTCCTCTTGGAAATCAAAGTCAGCCAAGAGCTGATCGATAGAGGTACCAGAGACACCTGACTCGCCTGAGGCCACCTTAGCGGTAGACTTGGCTCGCAGGTAGTCGGTCTGGGTCTTCTGGACAGCTTGGGACTTAGCCTCGGCTTCCTGCTTAGAGCGCAGGGCCAACTGGCTAGACTCAACGGCCAAGGACTCTAAGGCGAGCTTTTGGCCCTCTTCAGCAGCCTGCTTGTAATAGCGGGCCTGTGAGCGGGCTTGGCGCTCTTGCCCAACATAGGTCGCGGTGGTGGAGGCCACAGTAAGGGCCAGCATCGCAATGGTGGCTGGTTCGCACATAGGGCTAGATCACCGATTGAAAGTAGATGAAAGGGCGTTGCTCGTGGCCGTAGCCTTCGAGTCGTTTGAAACCTGAGAATCCTGCCCACTCAACCCAACGGAGGTGCGCAGTGTTGCGCTCATCCGCCACGTTGGCGAGGATGGGGTATCGGAGATGGAACTGAGCAATGTACTTGTCGGTATTGCGGAGAAGGTAGACAGCGTGCTTCTTCAGCTCATCTGTAGCCAGCAGCCAGACAGCACCAGCACGGGGGTTCCCCTCGATAGGGGCCACCCCAAACATAGCGAAGGGGACCCCAGCATCATTAAGGGCCGTATGGCACTCATCAGAGATGCTGAGGCCCTCCATGAGGACATCGAATGGGCCACGGCCCGAGGAGGCCATGCACTCAGCCCGATCCTCAGCTCGGAGGTGATCGCTTAGAAACAAGACATCACATGAGCGTGAGGAACGGACGGAGGGCATTAGCTAGACCTTAGATGACTTACTTGTGAATACCCCAGTCCACTCAGCAGCTAGGAAGCGGCAGGGGAGGGGGCTGGAGTTAACCAAGTCAACAGTGACCTGATCGTTCTTGGAGAGGATAGGGAACGAGAACTGACCAGTGACGATCGGGTTGGACCCAACGATCAGAGAGCCAGCTACCGTACGGCCATTCATGGTGTGGGTGAAGGTGCTACGCAGCTCGGGGGTCACCTGAGCCAGGAAGAACCCAGTGTCCGCATAGCTGACCATCATGCGCTTCAGCTGGAGCCTACCGCTCTGATCCGCCACCGTAGATCCATTGGCGAGCTGTCGGCGGTAGTACAGAGTCGAGAGGCGTACCGTCATGGTGTACGGCTGGCCAATGTAGACCGGTGTAGCAGCCTTATTGCCAGCCACGGTGAGCGTATAGCCATCTTGCGAGGCTACGGCGAGGTTCTGGCCCACTGAGGTGGCACCAGGGCGGGTAACGACCTTGAGGGGACCAACAGGGCCACCACCATAAGCAACCCTGTAGGGCAGCGTGTATGTGGTAATGTCCGTTACGGCATTATAGACCACCGTGCAGCTAGCCTCAGTGATCCGCCGATCCATGAGAGTGAGGTAGTTCCCGCCGGTGTCCACCTGACCAGGGGACAGCAGGATCTTCTCAAGGCAGGTACCACCAGGGACGAAGGACAAGTCCTCCAAGACCACGTTGGCCCGTGTCACGATCAGGTAGAGGGTGCCGCGGATGAACCCGACACCGTTGATGGTGCAGTTTGATCCTGCGGTAAACTTGCTCCACGCTGACTGGACCTTTTGATCCCCTGACCAGTAGTACTTGTAGACGTACAGTGCGTCAGGTTCTGTGGGGCTGTGGGCCACCAGGACATCATCGTGGGTGGATGCACAGAGGGTATAGACCTGCCCAGGGATGTACTTGGGAACATGGCCCGTCACATCGGCAGCATCGGCAAAGCCGCCGTTGGCTACTGAGGTGTCAATGTAGCCACTGAACTCCCGAACACCGGAGTAGTCACCACGGCTGAAGGGGAAGAACAGGTACGAACCCGATGCCACCGGGCGTGCATAGGTTGAGCTATCGAACTCACTGATCTGGGCAGCACCAACTGACGCGGGGGTGAGGGTATCACCACCGGTGAGGAGGAACTGGGCTTGATCTGTGAAGAGAACCAGGTTGTTCTGGTAGGGACACGCGGAGCGCAGGATGCTGCTCTTTGCGTGAGCTATCTTCACATCAATGGGATCAGTGTCCAAGAGGGCCGTTACGGTGGTCCTGAAGAAGTTGAAGTACTCTCCATGCTCACTGAGGGCCACCTTGTCCCCATAGATGATGCCAAGGCGGTTCCTGTAGAGGAACAGGTCCTGAATAGGGGGCGCACCCTCAACGAACATGGTGGTGAATGCCCCAGTGTAGTCCTTGTCAAAGGACGGCCCAGGGTTGGAGACCTCGTCCCCTACGTCATGGGTTTCCCAGGAGGTTTGAGCGAGGGTGAACACTGCGCCACTCTTGGTGAGCGAGAAGGGCATTGTGCGTGCCCACAGGCCTACAAGCGGCTGACGGTCAGGCCGAGAATTATCTGATTCGAGGTAGGCGCCCTCCCCAATAGTCAGGGACGGATTGAAGACATCAAAGGTAACGTAGTAGGGGTTAGCCAATTCAGCCCCAGCTCCAACCACCGTCACAGGCCCAAAACCATCTAGGCAGGTGGCAGGCAGGTCAGTGAACTGCTGGACTGTGTCCTTGACCCCAACGATGTGGGTGTTCCCTTTGGAGTCCCCAACGGAGATACGGAGGGACTTACAATCAGCACCAGGGACCAAGATAATGGTGGACCCTGAGACAGTCATGCTGGCCAAACGGAGCACAGGGATAGCTGCGGCGGTGATTAAGGCGCCGATGTCGAGAGCGATCTCGGTGGTCTTGATGTCAGCAGCAGCGCCAACGGCGGCAGCGTCCAGGGTGGTCTTCACAAAGGGGCCGTAGGAGAACGTCCCAGAGGGGACCAGGGTCCCAGTGATGGTGACTGCGTAGTCCGTGGAGTAGTCGCCCTGCCGGACGAAGATCGCACAGGCAGTGCCCTCACGTTGTTGGACGTTTTCAGGTGCCTGCTCACGGCGGGGAGAGACTGTCCGGTTCAGGAACAGAACCCGGTCTGATAGGGTGAGCGCTCGGAAGCTCCCAGCCACATCAGCACCATAGCCAGCAGCAAGGGTCAGATAGGTGGCAGCGTTGGTCCCTAGGGTGACCGTGTACTCAGTCCCAGTGAGGTCAAAGACCTTCATGGCCCCGTTGGTGATGACAGCGACATAGGTCACCTCATTGAGTTCGAACCAATGACAGTGGGTTCCCTTGGCCAGCTCGCCCCCGGTGATGTTGGCCGTAGCCAAGACCTTCACGTGTTCAAACGGAGGGCGCTTCATGAGCCCTTCAGTGATCGTCCCGTAAGCGTTGGTCTGGATCTCCACCTGGGAGGGGAGGCGCTGGCTAGCGGGCTGCTGGGAGACCCCGTTGATTAGGTTGGCCAGAGTGGAACTGATGAGGGTCATTCGGTATTACCACCGAGGAGTGCGCCTCAGGGTCCTGGCAACGTTGTAGTTAGAGAAGATGGTTTGATCACCTGAACGAAGCTCATGCTGACGCATTCCTGCGCGAGCGTCTTGCTCATCCTGGGCGGTGTAGAAGTGGTCAGTCTGGGAGCCCTGGACTCGGTCCTGGAACTTACGGCTAGCCTTGACGGTGATGAACCACCGGGCTGCTTCGGGGAGAGTCTCGAAGTCCAGGAAGCGGGTCAGCTCAACGTAGATCGGGCTGGTTGTGAAGACGTAGGTCTGATTGGTGCGGTCATAGAGACGGGTACCACGAACGACGACATCAAGGGAAGCTGAGGAGTACTCAGGGTCCACATCACAGAAGAGGCAGTCAGTGGGGAGCTGGATGAACCCTGAGCCGTCTTTGGCTAGGGGAAACCGATCTTCGACATTAAAGCTCCATCGGGTCATTTGGACCTCTCGGCTAGTCCGGTCGAGCAAGTTCTCAGCCATAGAGGCATCTTGCGTGAGGGAGCCAGAGAGGCTGTTGATGGGAGACTCGCCAATGACCGAGAGCATCTCGTTCACAGCTTCGAGCTTGCTAAGAGGGACTAAAGCCATTGAGGGGATCCTAAAGGGGAGAGTTTGGTGCCAGAGGCCCCCGAAGGGACCCCTGGACTTGAAAGAACAATGAAACCGAATTACGCAGTCTTCAGCTCAACGGCGCATTCGGGGTTAAGAACACCGTGACCGCATGCGATCTTAGCGAGCATCAGGGTACCCTGGCGACGCGCCGAGTACTCGATCTCAGTCGCCATGTCCATCAGCTTAACGGTGCCAATGGCCTCGCGCTGGAACACAGTGCCAACGGTGGTGGTGAAGGTACCAGCGTAGTTATTCGCTTCACCAGTGACGGCCGCAACGACACTATTCGGGATGAGGTTGCTCATCACGATGTTGACGCCAGCGATCCGGAAGATCTTGCCAGCAGCGTACGCGCCCTCACCACCCCAGTCACGATTCATAACATCGGTGTTCTGAGCCAGCAGGTAGTACTGGGCCGGGCGCAGGACAGCGTAGCGATCCTCGCTCGGGACGTTCTTCTCATCGAGCGACTGAGCCGCCGAGAAGATACCAGCAGCCAGAGTGGCCGCCGTGGTGGCGTAGCCAGCGTTGGTCAGCACAGTGCCGCCATTGCCGCCAGTGACCGTGGTGGCCGCTCGCGCGGCCAAGAGCACCGTACGGATGCACTGCTGGTCATAAGTCTTAGCCAGGGCGTGGCCCAGCTTGCGAGCATAGTCAGCACGGACATCAAAGTGGCTCATCGCTTCATCAATCGAGGCGATCGAAGCGTGCGAGACCAGGAGGCCGTCGATGCTGATGACGCGCTCGCCAGTCAGGATCTGGTTGCCAGACAGGGTCGTACCGGGGACGTGATAGCCGGACGTGGTGGTACCGATCACAGGGAAGCCAGCGCTCTTGCCCGAGCTGATCGAGCGGACGCGGTGCTTGTCGTCCATCACGGTGGCTTCGAGGAAGTACTTCAGTACCTCGCCGCCGAAGACCTTGAGGAAGAGTTCGGTCTTGTCACCACCGGCGTTGTTTGCACCAAAACGAGAAACAGTAAGATCAGTCATTGGAATAGAAACCTTAGAAGAATGGGTTGTCCCATCCCTCCATCAGAAGTCAGAACTTCGCGAACGAGATAATCCCTTGCCTCGCATCCGCAGATGAGAAGGTTGGGGTCAGGCCGTTTCGTTCCCCGCTGTTGGGGGAGAGTTCGTCAGGGCTCACGGAATGTGAGCGATAGACGGCCGCTTAAGAAAGCAGCACCGTCATGTGAAATAGACAAAGCCCCTGGGAGCGCCCCAGAGGCCAGTCGTTAGATAGAGCTACCCAAGGGCGCGAGCCCAGAACTCCAGGGGGTTAACCCCGAAGAACTTTTGTCGGTAGATTGAATGTCACTGGGATCCCCTTCGGACCCAGTTGGCGCTTATAGAGGTGCATCCAAGACCCGGCTAGGGAGTAGCCCGGTACAAGGCCCGTTGACCAGTAACACTCAGAGAAAAGGACGCCTTGAGCCGTTGAACGGAACTCATGTCGGCCAGCGTGGCCGTACCGGTGTTTGAAGGGCGGTAACCCCGAAGAAAGGCCAGTCTGTTGGGTGAGGGGAGGGCTGGCAAACCCCGCTATGCGGACGCCCTTTCATGTAGAGGGCGGAGGCATCGACTACCAGAATCAGGTCTGGCACCGTATGTTGCTGTGCGGGGATCACACCCGCGTCGAACCAATCCAACTGGGCATTCCAGCCCGATACAGCTTTTGTGGTGCTACAGTTTCGGCTGTAGCCAACCGTCGGCACTATTTGCCGATCTTCCCATCACGATCCAGATCAAACTTCCATTTCACTTCCAACGCCTTGCGATTAACCCAGCCCCAACCCACAACACCACACACCACAATAATGACACCCACAAGGGTTGCCAAGACGAGGTGCTGGGCGAGCCAGTAGGCTGCCTGTGCCCCGAGGAGGACACAGACACAGGCGATTGCTGCTTTAGCGACTGCCCATTTGTTAGGGACGAAGACGGCCGCGACGGCACAGAGGATGAGGCCGACCCCTGCGAGAGCCGAGGCCCCGAGTGAAAGCCAGTGGAGGATCCCGGCCGGTCCATCATAAAGGCCCGGCGATGGGCTTCTGGCGGGTGGGAGAGTGGCTCCTGGAGGTCGTGCCCCCCGTCGTCCACAGCCCACCATAACGAACACCAGGAGGACCTTAATAGCGATTAGTTTCCACATTAGGCCGCCAACGCGGCTTCGGCCTTGAAGACCGGAGCTGAGTAGGCAGTGACCGCTGCTGCCACCGCAGCATCGCACACCACATCGACAGTCGCAGTGAGTGCGCTGACGTTGATAGTCAGCACGCGCTTGATTCCGGCGACGCCTACGATGGTGATGAAGGCGCCTGGGATAATGCCGTTCAGGTTGGTGAACGTGACGGTAGCGCTGGCCGCAACGGTCGTGGTGGTACAGGTGATCGCAGGGCCGAACGTACCAGCGGTCACGCACACCCACCCAGGAACCGTGCTAGCCGCTGGGTTGCGATGAGCGACACGCTCGCCCCGCTGCCAGTTGCGGAAACCATCGCCACTGACTGGCGCTGCGGTCAGCGTCCACGACGCGAAGCTGACGGTATGGATCGGGTCGGCATCGACGTTGTTGCCACCCATTTCGATGCAGCGGCTGAACGCGCTACCATCGCCCGAGATGGACTCGGGGAACTGGATCTGCACAGGGCAGTTCCACATCATGTTGCCGTTCACCTTGAGGGTGGGGCCTAGACGCATGGTGGCGACGTTGCCGGTCTGCCAGTAGTCCGTGGCCAGATTACCCGACAAGATCCGGATCGCGGCGGTAGCGCACGAATCGAACGTGTTGAAGGAGACCTGCGACCACGGTGCGTTCCGCAGGGTGATGCCGTAGGTGTCTGCGCTCTTGATCTTGTTGAAGTTGACATGAAGGCCGCTGCTTTTGGCGTCAATAGCGATGCCGACACCAACGTTGGTGATTACGTTGCTGGTGACATCACACGACCATGAGCCACGTCGCTCGCCAGTGGTGCTGAAGCCAATCGAGATACCCACGCCATAACCACGAATGGTGTTGTTGCTGATGGCGCCGACCGTCCACGCATCTGATGCGTTGGTGGTCAGCCCGACAATCCCATAGCTGGTGGCCGCCTTGAGGTTAGCCCCGAAGCGATCAACCGAGCGGGTAACGACGTTACCTTGGCACACCATGTGGAATGCACCCATGCGGATGCCAGCGTCGGAAGTGCCAGTCGAGGCGTTGCCGCAGTCGCTGACGAAGTTTCCGATGACAGCGATCCCAGTGTCATCCGCCAGGGCGGAGACCGGGTAGCTCTCGGCTGTGTTCGACCGGCAGTTGATGCCGCCCGCGCTGCCCGACTCGAAGGCGCCAATCAATCCACAGCGGTTCACGCGGTTGGTGGCGATCAAAACGCCAGCCACGCCACGGATGTAGATGCCTTGCTGGAAGCACAGGTTGACGATGTTGCCGACGATCGAGCACTGCTTGTCAGTGGTTGTCAGGGTGCCTGGGTCGGTGATCGTGCTGTTTGCGTAGACCTGGATGCCACAATTGGTACCAGCGATTTCGTTGCCAGTGACAACGCAGCGGATTGCGTAGTGCGACCCGCTGGCCAGGTCAATACCGACATCGAGGCCGGGGCAATTGATCTGGTTTCCCGAGATAACGCCATAATCCGCAGCGGTCTGGTCAACGCCGCCGCGCGAGCCCTCGATGCCGATTACGGCGCCCTTGCTGGCGGGCAACGTGTACGCCGTGAAGGTGCCAGCGTCGAGCTGTGCGACCGTCTTGGACGCGCTCTTGGTGTCGAACTTGTTGAGGGTGATCTGGTAACGGACGGGCTTGGTCAGCATGATGTTGCTGAGGAAGCGGTAGAGTCGGCAGCGGTCGATGATGAGGTCTGAGCACGCATCAAGATCAACGAAGCTGTCGCGATCGCCAAGCGTTGATGCGTCCGTCAAGGTTCCGGCCACAACGCGGTCAGGGCCTACGCCCCACGCGGTCACTTGGTGGAAGCCGATGTCGGTCAGTCCGGTGCCTTTGATGTGCGAGCGCAGCGCACCAGTGAATGCCACGGCGTTCTGGGTTGCAAGAGTGCCGGGGCCGTGCAGGTGGACGCCGGACTTCCAGGTGAGGGTGCTGCCGAGCACGAAGCAACGGCCACGCAGCATGATCGCCTGGGAGCGCCCCGTGGAGATATAAAGCGTGTTGGCTGCATCAATCGCGGCCTGAAGCGCAGTCGATGCGTTGGTGCCAGCACCGAGGATGGTACCGTCCGTGGGGGCGCCATGCTCCAGCACGGGGTCGATTTCGCCCCCCATGCCGAGGAGCGCCTTCTGGGCGGCGGCAGTGGCCGCTTCAATCATCCCGCTACCGGCTGCGCTGATGCCGCTCAGGGTCTGTGTGGTGGCGCTGCTGCCCGCTGATTTGGACAGGGACAGAGCGGTGTTAAGGGTGACCGGCATAGTTTAGTACCCCAAGCCAACAGTGACAGTGACAGCAGCGCTCGTGCCTGAGACAGCCGTGCAGTTCGCCCGGCAGTGTTCCCATGAACCTTCGTGGGCGAATCCGTCAGAGGCCGAGGTGGTGCCAGACAGGGTGATAGTGCCCAGCGTCATCCAGTCGGTGGCGTTATTGGACACCTGAATAAGGACGGTGGCCGTGACCGCGCCAGTCCCAATGACAGTGGCCTGAAAGGCATACTGGGGGCGCGTGTTAGGGGGGTTGCTTCTGCTAGAACCTGCTCCGGTGACGAGTGCCCCCGAGAGGAGAGTGCTGATGGACATGATTGGGGAACTCGACTAGGTTAGGGTTTAATTTAGCTGTTCGTCTTGGTGGTGGAGGTGGCAGCACCAGGGCCGTTCTTGATGGCATCAAAGACTGTGGCCATGCCCTTACGGCGGCTGCTTTGAGTAACCCCATTCTGGTCAACCCAGAAGATGGTTCCGTCGCCATCCTTGACCATATTAACGCCACCAGTAACGGTGACCGTCTGGGGCGTGGTGCCGTTCCCGGTAGTGAAGGTAAGCGACGTAGGCGTCACCGCTCCACCAGGCAATGGCGAAGCCACGTTGACCTGGACGTTAGCACCGGGGAGGGCAGAGAGGGCAAGAGTGAAGGTAACTACCCGCGACAGAGTCACGGTATCGACAGTAGGCATAAGGGTATATTTCTAGGGGTTAGAGATTAATAACGGGAACGGCGGATCTTGGCTTCAACCTTCGCACGAAAGGCGGAGTCCTTGTCATAGCGGGGGTCGCGCTGGTCCTGGACCTGCTCTTGCATCGAGCCGTAGGCTTCACTAACGGAACCACGGCTGCCATGAATCATGGTGCCCTCGTATCCGTTGGCATCGCGGTAGCTCTTCACAGCGGCATTGATGCCCTGCATGCGCTCAGCCTTGGGCGAGCCCTTGGTGACTGCCTTATTGAAAGCCACTCGTTGCTCATCCGTGACCGCATTGCTGCTAAGCCACTGGCGCACAAGCTCGAACTCTTCCTTACCACCAGCGGCGGCATAGGCATCCGAATCGATACGCTCCGAGAGGACCTTCTGGCCCTCAATGTAGGCATCCACGATGTCCTTATTGATACCCATCTTGGCCAGCTTTTCGTAACTGGTGTCAGCGAGCTTGCCCTCTTTGGCATACTCCGCGTTGAAGACTTCCATATCCAGCGCAGGGACCTCAGGGGCCTTCTGGACCGTCAGGTCATCAATAGCAGCCTTAGGCTCTTCAGTGGCCTTGGAGTTGTCAGGGTTACCCGCTTCGTCCTTAACCGGTTCAATAGCCTTGACAGGTTCCGCCTTAGCGCCCTGCTTAATGCGGGTCAGCTCAGCCTGGGTGTCCTTAAAGGCCTTGGCCATATCCTCAGGGCTCTTGAAGTTCTCAGGGAGCCACGCAGGGCGGTCAACCTTGGGAGCTTCAGGGGCCTTAGGCGCATCAGGGCCAGTCTCAGGCTGCGTGATCACAATCCGATTAACTTCGCTCATGGTCAGTAATCCTCACGAATGGTGCCGCAGCTGAGGCGGACAATGCTCTTGGCGGTGGATGCGGGGAGCGGCTCTACTTCCACAGGAGCAACCACAGGTGCATCAGGTGCAGATTCGAGGCTCTGCGGGGCCATCTCGGGATTAAGCTTGGGGGCCTTGGGGGGCATTAGGGTCGATACCTTGCTGGCTGGCGAGCTTCATGGCTTCACCGGCATGCTGTTGAATGAGGGATTGGGCTTGTTCTTGCTGCATCTCGCCAGCGATCTCTTCTTCGGTCTTGATCAGACCTTCGATGTCGAGCGACAGTGCAGTAGCGATGCGAGCCAGGAGGACATTGGGTTTGATGTACCGCTGAGCCACTTCAGGGGTCAGTGCGGTAATCTGCTGCATGAAGAGCTGAAGCTTCTGGAGGTCATTACCACGGCCGAGGGCTTCAATGCCGGTGACGATGGTAGGCTTGACCAGATTGCTGGGGAGCTTGGGGAGCTTGTTCTTCCGCTCCATCTGGGACATGATGCGCTTCACCAATGGAAGCTGGAACTCTTGGCTCAGGAGGGAGTAGATCCCGCCCAGAGCAGACTCCAGTTCATTGGCCATCAAGCGGATCTCTTCCGCCGTGACACGCTCACCAGATCGCTGGATAGAGCTGTTGAGGAGGAAGGCTTGAGAGACCTGCTGGCTAATGCGTTCAATGGCAGCAGTAGCGGCGTTCAGGTCACCATTCTTGTTCGCCTGGATGCACTCGATCTCGCCAGCACGGGCATTGATCGCACCGCCATTAGGCTGCTTGAAGAGGTCATCGGCCGAGGAGACACACGCGGGGTCCACTCGCCAGACCATCTTGGCTGCGCCAGCTGAGGCACTGATGACGGCTTCTTGGAGGGCATCCAAGGACCGTAGATCCCCGATGTACTCTTCCACGTAGCTGCGACCGTAGTCCTCGCCATCGACCTTGATCATTCTCGGGGCGAACCACGAGCCCTTCTCAAGCGGCAGGTTGCCACGGGAGCCAGGGATCTCGATGCCTTTGACTTCCTGGTACTGGACCCAGTGGTTGTCCCCACGCTCAACGCAGGTGTAGACCGTGACAGGCTTGCTGCCCATCTTCTCTTGGCCCTCAGTGGACTCATTGGCCAGCATCTCTTGGACGCCTTCAGGCAGCGCCTGATACGCAATGTCCTCTTTGACCACGATGTGGATGATGTTCCCCATCGGATCACGGGCGATCACGAAGCGGTCCAAGTGGTAGACCTTGAGGCCACCATCCTTTGGGCTGTTGATCAGGATGTTACCAGCCACGAGAAGGTGCTTGAGAGCCTCGAAGGCTGAGGGGCGGATCCCTTGGGACTCCATCTCCTTCATAACCTCTTGCTCGATCAGGCTGAGCTGCTTCTCGATCTTCTCCTTCATCTCGGTCGCATCAGTCAGCTGGAGTTTCTCAGCCTGCTTCTTCAGCTCAGCGAAATCGACTACCAGACGGAAGAAGGTCCCATTAGCAGGCAGGAGGGTCAGCAGCAGCTTAGCGGAGAGGTTGTTCACCCCCCGGGCACCCAGTGCCTGCCAAGGCTGCGGGAGGTCAGCTGCCTGCGACCCTTCTTCAGTGAGGAGGCTAGGGATGGTGAGCTTGGCACATTCACGTGCGCGGGCGAGGAAGCTGTTCCGTCGTTCCTTCAGGCGCTCATAGAGGGCGGCTGCTGGGCCATCGTTACCCGGAGCGGCGGGCTTCTGGTCGGTCATTAGAAAGTACCTTTAAGAGTCACTGCTACCGCCTACTGCCAGCGCCGGGAGTGGCGGGCGAGGAAGGGCGACGAGGGGGAGTACCCACGCCTCTAGTTGGATTAAAATGATTCGGGGCAGGGGGGCGGGCCGGTTCGGGAGCCAAGGGGACAGCCCCTGAAGGAGCTACCGACTGGATGGTCCCTGGGATAACCAGCTTGGATAATTCACGGAGAGCATCGAATCGCCGGGCCTGGGTCTTGTCGTTCCCAATAATGGGAGCTACAGCACCGGGGGTGGCATCCGGGATCGGAGGGGGAGCTGCTGCCGTCGCGGGCATCTTAGGCTTAGAGCCGCACATTAGGTGCCCTTCTGTTTGTTCTGCATCTCGTAGGCTGCTTTGAGGTTCTCGAAGACCCGACGCTCCCCCACTCGTACCCAAAGCATCCGTTCAGGGATGTTAGGGTCAGGAGTGGGGAAGTGGGTAACCCGGTCCAGCCACTCGATCAGATCGGGGGTCAGATAAGGGACCTGAAGGGGCGTGGTGGACATAGGGGTTGTGATACTCCGTAGAGTGGGTGTTAATGTAATCCGAGTTGGTATAAGATGTTATAGGCTATGGATTAATACCTAAGTACCGGTCCATAAGGGTGGTCACAGTCCCCACCAGCTCATTAATGGTCCCATCGTTCTTAATGTGGTGCTGGAAGTCCAGGTCAGCAAGGCCACCTTCTGACCTATGGCCAGCCTTGGTGGTCTGAGATTCAATCAACTTGCTGATCCGAGTGACCTTGATCATTCGGGCTGACAGGAGGGAGAGGGCGTGGTACTCCTCTCTGAACCGCATGTCGTCCACCACCACCCGCTTCCCAGCCTTCAGGAGGCTACGGATGCGAGTAATGGCCATGGATGCCCACAGGTCGGGCTTGATGCAGTCCCGGCCCCACTCTGTTCCCAACGATTGCATAAGGTGGCGAGAGGTCACCCCCACCTCAGGAACAACGGCTTCCTTGAGGTCCCCTTCAATGTACCGATCGACCATCTCAGGGGCCACTGAGGCCTCCAAGAGGAACGTGCGGAGCATGGCCTTGAGAGGGCCTGCCATCTTCACAGGCAGGTACCCATACTCAGCCACAAGGATCTTAGCGGTCTCAGTCTTCCCGTGGGAGGCACCAGGGGAGTAGAGGGCGATGAGGGGCGGGAACATCAGCGCACCGCCACAGAGATAGCCAAGTAGGCAGCAGTAGCGAAGGCCAGGACGGTGATGAGGTGATAGGGCTGGATGCGATGTTTCACTTGGGGTTCCAGAGGATGGGTTTCTTCTCAGTGAAGTCGAAATCACTAGCTCGCAGAATCCGAGCCACTCGCGCCTGAGTCAGCGGACAGATGCCCGACAGGCCCCTGAAGAGCGCAACGATACAAGGCCACCAGTTCTCCTTATCGACCACATCAAGGACCATAGCGGCCTTCTTGGGGCCAATGCCCTTACAGCCTGGGTAGTTATCGCAGCTGTCACCTGTGAGGGTCTGAAGCATGTGATAGCGATCAGCCATCTCAGTGGTGATCACTTGGATCCCTTTAACGGCGTGCATCGGGTTGAAGAGGTTGCAAGGGACTGAGAGGAAGTCCTTGTCGATGGAGACAACGATCTTCTCACCCGGTACCAATTCGGGATCGGTGGCGAGAATGGAACACACATCATCTGCCTCAAGTCCCGGGCGTTGGTAGACATCATAGGCCTCGTGGAGGTAGGTGCGAAGCTCCGCCAGATAAGGGGGCAACGGCTTACCCTTCCGGTTGGCCTTGTACTCGGGGTACAGGGCTTTACGGAAGTTCTCACGGTCGGTCAGGCAGACCACCAGGCGGTCAGCCTCAAGCAGTTCCATGAAACCTTGGATGCGGATGTCGAGGCTGCGCTTGCAGTTCTCCAAGGAGTCCGAGTTCTCACAGAGGATGCCATCCCCGAAATCAATGGGGGCTGAGGCGGCACAGGCGACTTGGTAGACAACCGAGTCGGCATCAAGCAGTAGGGTGCGCATTAGAGTTTCCTTACGACGGTGGGTTCTGACCAAGTTGATTGGAGGTGGAGTAGCCGCATGGCCTCGGATGCCTTTTCAAAGGTCTCTTGAGCTTGGTCTAGCGACGCGAAGCAATCGCCTTTGTAGATATCCACAACCCACTCACAGTGGTAGCCGAGAGAGCGGAAGTAGGTTGGGGATGCGCCGGGGTAGAGCCGCCGGATCTGGTACACACACGTACCAAGACCGTTGGTGCTGGAGGTTATCTCAATGGTTGCCTGCACGTGATAACTCCATAGTGAGGTGGGTAGGGGCAGTCTGGCCTTCGTGATCAGAACCAACGAACCAACAGACGTTGCCAACCTCCCAATCGGGTTTGAATTGGCGGACATAGCGGGTGAGGGCGAGTTCGATCTCTTCCTTCTGAAGAGTGATCCGCTTCTTTTCAATCACTGGTGGGACTCCTTCAGTTCAAGCAGCTCGTATTCAGGGATGAAGGCGTCAAACTCTTTGACCTTACCCCACCACCGGTAGCCGAAGTAAAGGTCACCATTGGGCATCTTCCCAAGGAGGATCGGCTTACCGATCTGCCATGCGGCGATGGTGACGGGCTTGCCAGCATAGCGGGACGCTTTGAGGGTGCAGGCGCCTGAAGGGTGATAGAGGCGGCGTCCGGTGGCAGTAGGGGTCATAGGAGGGGCTCTTTGGGAAGGTGTTCGTGGGTTAAGGAGTCAAGGGCGGCGCGGGCTTCGGAGACGGAGACGGCAAACCATTCACCGACCAGTCGCTTTGATTTAAATTGTTGGTGGAGGTACTGCTCAGCCCCAAAGGCCTCGGCTGCCGTGATGAATGGGCGGAGGTGTTCAAACGACAACCGCCTTGGGTTCCCGCACTGAAGCTTCTCAAGACGTCCCATATTCTTAGTAACACCGATTTTGACCGATGTGCCGCCATCTTCGGAGCATATGTACACGCTGGGTTGGATTGTCCTTCTCGCATAGTGTTTTACTTTATGCGAACGCCTTACTTTATTGTTTTTCTTCCCCCACTGCGACACCGCCTTCCGGCACTTCTCGACATTTCGTGACCTGTAGCGTGCTTGGTTCCTTGCCTGCTTTGCGATCCTCTCATTGATCTTTTCTGGAGAGACCCACCGCTCTTCCCACTTACCTCTTCTAAAGTTTAGTCCCATGTAAATGTAGCCGTCATCTCGCGCCTCTTTCCAAGAGAAACGTTGATTAGGCTTTGGCGGTCTCACAGAACCCAATGGTTCCCCCATGTCCCCGCCCGAAGGCGCGGAGTTTGCATTGAAAGTCATTGGGTCCTTTAGTCGGTTAGTGTTGAATAGTGAGTGAATCGAGCGCCGCAGCCGCAGCTTCAACAGTGATTGCAAACCACTCCGACGACGCGCGGTGTTTAGCGAAAACCCCGTGGAGGTGCTGCTCGGCGCAGAACGCCTCCGCTCCGGAATCAAATGTCCTCGTATGCGCTACTCGAATCGGCAGCGGGGTCCCGGCCTGTAGGAGCGACACCCGGTGCTGGATGTTCTTGGTCACGCCGATCTTTACGTACGGTAGATCACCGGTCGTGAGGATGTAGACGAGAGATTGATGGCACGACCGGCGATACTCACTCCGCTTATTCTCGGAGTACCCTGGATCTTGGCTGCGCTTCTTCTGGTTCTGCCTGTGCCACTCCCGCGCCTGCATAGAGCGGTTGTTGTCGTACTTCCGCTGCTTGTAGCAGAGGCACCGCCACTTCCCGATCTTCGCATGGGCGAGGAAGTCAACGGTGCCCCCGCACAGCTTGCAGGGCGAACGCCTGGGGCGCGTATCAGTGGGTACCGGCCCAGGTGTCCCCGGCCTTGTATTCGCCGTCGATGGGGCACGCGAATCCGAAGTGTTCCCCAGCTCGCCGCATGGCAGCGACGGCTCGTTTTCCATAATCATCAGTGAGTCCTTCCAAGACCTCGGCCTGTATTTCGTCGTGGATATGGGCGACTTGCGCCCACTCCTTGCCGAACACCCAGCCAATGCTGAGGAGGTCATGATGGAGGAACACAGTTGCTTGCTTGACGATCAAGGCTCCGGCTGATTGCAGCAGAGTGTTGAGGGCAGAATGCTCTGAACGAACCGGCAGGTTGCGTCCATCTAGTCCAATTAGATATCCACGAGTCTTCACCTTGTCCGCCACAGCCGACTTTAGGCGGGCCAGGGCTGGGGTCTTAGCAAGGAACTGCGCCTTGATGGCTTTGCCTTCCTTGGTTCCACCTCCGATAATTTCACCAATCTTCGCGTCACCAGCGCCGTACAAATAAGCATATATGAAGCGTTTGCTGGCAGCACGATCAGGGAGCCCAGCGGCCTTTTGATTCGCGGTGTGAACGTCGCCGGTCAGGAGTTCCCTGGTGTAAGCCCCACCGTCCCACGCCGACATATAATGCGCGAGGCAGCGCAACTCCAATCCGCTGGCGTCTGCGCCCACAATCCGATACCCCTTAGGCGCGTGGAACAGGCTTCGACATTCCTTTCCAAACGGCGCCCCGCACCCCGGTACCTGCGCGAGATTTGGGGACTGGTGCGTGCACCGCCCCGTAACCGCCCCGTTGGTGTTGACCGAGCCGTGGATCCGCCCATTGCGCTCCAGCTTGAGCCACGAGTTCTGCCCCTCAGCCAGCTGCCCCACACGCTTGGAGATGAGGAAGTTCTCAGCTAGCAACTTGGCCTCGGGGTACACCAGTTCCCCAAGGACCGTCTCGTCAATCTCAGGCTTACCTGTTGGGGTAAAGGCCTTGGGCTTCCAGGAATATTTTTCCACCAACAATCGGGCAATGTGGTCCCGACTGTCCGCATTGAAGGCGATATGCTTCCGCTTCAGTGGGCCTGGGCGGACGAACTTGGACGGTACCTTGTTCGCCTTACACCACGCAACGCATTCACCTTTGGTCTCAAAGCGGTCATGGGCGGTGTCAATGGAGCACCCTGGTTCCCAGTAGTCAGGGGTCTTCATCTCAACATACCACCCAGGACACATCACCTTCAGCTCAGTCTCAATCTCAGCCCGGCGATGACTCAGCTTTGCGTACAGGTCAACAGCCTTGGCCTTGTCGAAGCAGAAGCCTCTCGCCTCCTGAAGGCGGATCACGGCAGCGAACTGGTGCTCCAACTCGATAGCCTGCTGGCTGTAGTTCTTGGATTCAATCAGCTGGAGGAGCTTATGGGTCACCTCAACGTCCTGGATGCAGTAGGCCAGCATCTCAGGCGTGAACGTGGACCAGTCCTTCTGCTCACCAAAGGTCCCTTTAAGCTCCCCAAGGCGGTACCCCCAGGCCTTAAGCGAGTGGGACCCAATCAGGTTCTTAGGGAACTCAGGGGCTGTCTTGACGTACTCGAAGTCCTTCTCCTTGAGGTCGGACCAGATCAGCCGTGACATGATTAGGGTGTCGCGAACCTGCGCCTTAGGGTAGAAGGTCGGGTAGATCTTCCGGATCGCTGGGATGTCGAAAGACAATACGTTCTGGCCTACCAACTGAGTGGCAGCAGTAAGCGCCCACACGCCCTCAACGATTCTGTCGCCGTGGTAGGTGGTGACCTTGTTGGTGTCCAAGTCCTTTATCACGATGCAGTGGATCTTAGTCATCTCGGGCAACAGCCCATCGGTCTCAGTATCGAAGAGCAGTCGCACGGTATTGGATCCTTAAGTGTATATATTAGAACATGGACTTCCCATCCCCGGCATCGGCCGTAATGGCTTCTTCATCAACTGCCTCTTCCTTGAGGCGTCCCGTCTTCGGGTCATACCGCAGCAGACAAGCGATCCCTGTGTCCCCGCTAAAGCGATTCTTCAGGACCCGTACCTTGGTCACGTGCTTCATCGTCAGTGACTGAAGGTCTCTCTCGATCCCCACCACCATGTCGCTTAGCTGCGCAATGGCGGCACTGCCCCGCAGCTGGGACAGGGAGGTCTTCGCGCCATCCTCATGCCCCTTATCGGAGTCTGAGGGACGCTTGAGGTGGCTTACGAGAATCATCCCTACGCCGGTCTCTTGGACCAAGGAGCGCAGGGAGGTCATCACGTTATCGATCAGCCGGCGCTCGTCACCGTCTCCGATGCCGCTAACGACAATAGACAGATGGTCCAGAACGATCCAACCGCAGCCGCATCCGCGGGCCAGGTAACGTATTCGGGCCAGCAGGTTGCCGCTGTCGATAGAACCAAAGTGATCATAGAGATAGCAACGGCCAGAACCCACTGTTGCCCCGAAAGCGTCTTTAAGCTCTTCTTCACTGACCCCATCCTTGCTGACATGCAGCGGTTTGTTGACTTCAATACCCATCAGGCCCAACGCGGTCCTACGGGTGCTCTCTTCCAAGGCGATGTACCCAACGGTCTCACCCTGCTTCATCAGGTGGTGGGCAAGCTCACGGCACACGGCCGACTTGCCAACGCCACTACCCGCTGTGAACGTCCATAGCTCCTGCCGACGCATCCCTTTGGTCACCCTGTCCAGCCCGGCCCACGGCCCAGCAATGGACATCGTCTCATCTTCTTTACTGACGGTCTCCCACAGGTCCGTACCAGCCACGATGCCATCAGGGCGGTAGGCCTTGGCGTCCCATTGGGCCTTTACCAGCTCGCCTACCCGCCCCGCCTTAAGCATCTCATTGGCATCCTTAAGCGGCAGTGAGCCGATCTTGGCCCGCCCTGGGGTCAGGAGCTGGGCGCATTCCTGTGCTGCTGCCCGTCCAGGTTCATCACCATCGAACAGGAAGATAACCTCAGTGTACTTCTCCAGCCACTCAAGCTCCCGCTTAATGGTCTTAGCTGCCCCTTGAGCACCATTAGGGATCGATACGACTGGCCACCTGTTATCCAGAACTTGGCTCATGGACATCGCATCAATCTCACCCTCGGTGATGATCAGGCGCTTGCCCCCATCACCCCACAGGTGGCGCCCCCACAGGCCTGCCTGCTTGGCCTCGCCTACCCAGGAGAACTCCTTGCCAGCGAAGCGAAGGTGCTGGGCTACCACTGCGCCTGACTCGTCCCGGTAGTCAGCGATCTGGCAGGGACCACGGGAGGTCTTCCCGATCTTATAAGAGAACTTGCGACAGGTTTCTTCATTGATCCCTCGGGCCTCAAGGGCATCGAAGGAACCTTCAATCAATCCAGAAGTCATTCGATGGGTCCTTTGAGGTTTAGGGGATGCCCCGTCGCCTGGGGTGTGCTTACTACAGACGAAGCAGAAACGGTGGTTGTCTGAGTAGACAGCGCACCCATCAGAGGAGCCGCAAGAATCACAAGCCTCCTTGTAGAGGTACGCGCTCTCAGATTCCATGTGTCAGCCCTCTACAGGTATCGAGTGAATACGTTCCAGGTGCTGGTATATCTCTCGCGCCCACCCAGCCATGAGGAGCCGGTTGGCTAGGATGTCGTGCTTTGCGTATTCAGCCAAGCTGACCGCAAGGACAGCAATGCGGTTCTCTAGCCAGAAGTTCTCTGGCATCGGCCCCAATGGGGGGCGTTTCACGGGAGGCTGGGCGGTAGTCATTCGTTAGTCCTTAGGGTTAAAAGCGATGGCAAATAGGAGGAGGACGATCACAAAAAATAGGGTCACATGCTCGCCAAGTAATAACGGCAGAACTTCTTACCGTTGACTGCCATGCGCATCTCACTGAGGACGTTGTAGCCCTGGTCCTTCAGGTCGCACATGCGACGGCTCAGGCTTTCGACCTGATAGAGCGCACGGGCTTCAAGGGGCGAGAGGCCACGACGCTTACCATCAGGGCCGATGGATCGCATGTGGTTCAGGATGTTGTCGAGTTGGCTCATTTAGTGCCTTTCTTGTTGGCCTTAACGGCGGCGACGCACGCCTTGGCAAACATAGTGAGGTTACGGATCAGTAAGGTGTCGGTGGGTCCCTCGATGGCCCAGTAACCTCCCTCTACGTCAAACTCGAATCTGTACTCATCTGCGTCGTCGTCCTCAAAGGTGAGGCCGCTTGGTTTAATCTTGGCCATTAGTTTGTTCCTTCCACCAAGCACCCACGTCCATCGAAGGACAGAAGTGCTTAGTATCGTAATCACGGTGACCCTTGACCTCTGCACTGGGATATAGTGCCAGCAGCTGCTGGATGAGGTCTTTAAGGCTCGCCATTTGGTTGTTAGTGAAGTTCTCTTGAGGCTTACCAGCAGCATCCACGCCCCCAACGAGGCAGATGGCGATGCTGGTCTTGTTACGGCCACGGGTGTGGAGCCCTGGCTGGGCCACGGGGCGCCCTGCCTGCATCGTCCCGCAACGCTTTATGAGAAAATGATAGCCCACGCTGAGCCTTTGCTCTAGGCGGTGGCGGCGGTCGATGGCCTTAATGTCGATGTGGTCAGACTTGGCGGTGTCTCTTGAACAATGACAAATGATCTCGGTGATATCACGGTTCATTGGTGTCCCCTTCGCACATGATGGAGACGCCATAGAGCTGGAACCCGAAGCCACCGGAGTTGGGGTAGCCCCCGTACAGCTGCATCCGCTGCTTAACGTCCTTCGCCAGTTCGTAGTAAGTGAACCGGTCCACCATTAGGATCGATGGCAGGTTCCCGAAGTGAACCCGATAGGCCTCCATCCAATCCATGAACTGGTCTGTAGGGGTCTTGATGCGGAAGGTCAGCATGGGACCTCTGTAGCTTTATAGACCTCAGCCCAGAACATCTGGGTCCCTTGAGGGTACCCTTGGGTCCTGAAGATCCGGTCCCAGATGTCATAGTTGGCCTCAAGCATCTGCTTAACCTTCGCTATGGCGGTCGAGCGGTCTTCCTTGAAGAACTTGACGGCCTCGAAAGCCTGCGACTGGATGAATGAGGTTTGCTTAGCGTTCACGAAGCACCGCCTCCCCTAGGTTGATTAAGATGCGGGCGATGCTTTCGGGGGTCTCATCCTGCGAGATGAAGGCTGAGTGAGTGCGGATGCTGGCCTCGGGCCCGTCCCCAACCACCCACTTGACCTCAAGGGTCGTGCGGCTCTTCTCTTCTGTGAAATTAGGGTAGATCGAGAAGTGTGCGGAGGTCACAGCCCACCTAAACGACTCATGCGGACCTCTTCGATGTCACAAAGGGCATTGATGAGATGAACGAGGCAGTGGCGCTGGATAGTAATCGGGGTCATGTCTGCATCCTCAATGACCACATCTTCGCCGTCTTCGCGGACGATGATGACGGGGTGCTCGGCAACCTTAATGGTCACCCAAAGCTCAGCTGAGGAGGTGACGGAGATGTCATGGTTGGTCATTGGTAAGCCATTCTTTGGGTATGTGTTTGTCAACGTAGGGGATGCCGTATTTCTCGGCCCACATACCATAGGTGGTGGTGGACTTCTTATTGATCCGAGACCGGCTATTTGAGAAGACGAAGCGGATGTCCAACTCGGGGTGCTGCTCTTTGATGTACCGATGCTTGAGTCTATCCGCAGAAACCAGGCGACCCTTCGTCTCGATAATGATTCCATTAGGGAGAACGAAGTCCGTGGTGTACGTGTGCTCCTTTTCTGGAACCACGTACTTGATCTTCATGGACTCATACGAAACAGGAATGCCTGCGGCTTTAAGCTCGCAGGCTATGTTTTCCTCAAGGCCAGAACGGTAGCCTTCAGCTATCGCTCTGGTTCGTTTCGTATAAGGTCGGCTAGAACCGCGCGGCCACATTCGGGCTACCGTCTTCCTCGGTCTCGTCAGCCTTAGGCGCCGCAGGAGGCGTCTCTTCAGCCTGAGCCTCGTACCCATCTTCCTTGCCAAAGCCCATCGCCTCAGCCGTCTGGCCACCACTAACCAGCTCAAGGACCTGAACACCCTTCAGGCGCAGGCTGACGCCAGCACCCAGAGCGGGCACATAGAACGCAAAGGCCTCAAAAGCGACCTTGATGCGGCTACCGCCCCAGATGGGGGTCTTATCGATAGCGATGACCTTACCCTTGGCGTCGAAGATGCCGGGCTTCTTCTCGATGATCGTGCCGTCCTTGGCCTTGATCTTCGACTTCAGCTTGAAGTTGAGGACCACATTGCCAGTCGGGTTGCCGTCATCGTCCATCTCTTCCTTGATCGGAAGGTCAGCCTTCTTCAGCTTAGGATTCTTTTTTTCTTTACAGGCAGTGGCGTAGCCCTCGTCCATGATTGCCTGGATCTTAGCCAGGACAGGAGCCGCATCTTCAGCGGTGAGGCGTAGGCCGGTGCGGTAGTCGCCATCTGGATTGAACTTGGTGTCAGGCTTGTTCAGGTGCGGCCAGACCGCAATGCCAGCCGGGGTGGTGAGAGTCAGGGCCTTAAGCATGGTCGAAATCCTTCTGGTTCGGGTAAATGGAGGGCGCGTAAAGGGAGGCATCGATGCCTTCAGCGATCAAAGCGGCATGAAGGTCAGCAGGGAGGGGTTCCCCCTGCTGCTCATGGCGCTCTGCTTGTCGGATCATCTTAGAGACAGCTCGGTCATTCAGGGTCATCAGGGGGTCCTTTGGTTTGATTGAGGTCAGAGAGGGTTTCTCGTCTGACCGTATAGTGGGTTGTAAAGCGGCCATGGTAGCTGTAAGGTATCGTATTCAAACTAGGATATGTCTAAGCAAAGAAGAAGTCCGACTGGAGAACCAGGCTCAGATCCAGGTCACCCATAAGGGGCATAGGGGGCAACTCGGCCCCTTCAGGGAGAACCGCAAGGGCCTCCTTGGCGAACCCACCGAGTACATCCTCGGAGTAGATCCCCACGAAGGCGTGGCGCAGGCACACCGCCAACGAGTGCGTGTCTGCGGCCACAGTGGCGTAGCTATCGTGGACCATGGCGAAGCTGGTGATGTCATAGTCCAAGGCACTGACTACGCAGAACATCAAGGCGGCAGCATCGAGGCTGTGGACGAAGTTGGGGCTGATCCCGTTCTTCTGGGCAGGGCAATCGATCTCTTCCGTCTTCTGCCTCAAGGTGAACCGGCACCGCCCAAAGAGCTGGGTGGTCACTCGGATAGCCTCCTCCTTGTAGCTGGCCTGAAGGACCGGGAAGCCTGTGGGGGCCTTCCAGGTGATGGGGATCCCTTCCTTCGACACCAGCTTGGCTACCTGCTGAAGCCAGCCCATAGCCCCCACAGCTGCCACTACAACCTGCCCAATGGCCTCCTGGACACGCTTCCCCAGGTAGACCGCTGCCTCCCAGCCATTGCCCTCAAAGGGCCACGCTTCGCCCTTCTCCTTCCGCTCCACCATGTGCTCGTGGATGAAGGTTCGGAAGGCGAACTCAGTGCCCCCATAGGGCAGCACCATCACTGACCTCTTTGTGGTCTTTCTGTTGATCCCATAGGCCAGCCATTGCGCCGCTATGGGTTCCCTCTTCGCTGCCCTTGCGAGCCTCTCAATGACCACATCAGCGACCTTCTGGTAGATGTCCTGGGGCTGCTCAGATGGCGTCAGGTTGACCGCTGCTCCACCAATGGGGTCACGGAGCATCGCTGAGAAGTGCTGAAGGCCGTTACAGGAGCCATCAAGGGCGATGGGGAGGCTGGAGACGTATCCTATCCCAACTTGCATATATCCAGCCCAGTCGAAGCAGAAGGCCAGGAACTGCCAGGGCTTGTCTACCTCAGGCTGGCACCACCAGCGGTAATCAAGGGGATCCTTGGCGCTAGCGATGATGTGGTGGGTGTTGTCCTTCACCCACTGGACACGCTCACTGAAGGAGACCTTGTCATTCCCGTAGACATTGGCCCCGTGGATGGCCAGCCAATCAGCTGCTTGTTGGTCCACGATAGGCTTCCCCTCAGAGAAGGTGAGGAGGGCCTTGGCGTGATCAGGACCTTGGGGGGTCATCCCTTGGGGGACTGAGTAGATGCGACCCCTGAAGTCTAGGGTGTACGGGAAGTAGAAGGCAGCCTCATCCTTGAAGTTGTTAGCCACGTTCAGGATCTTCATGAACTGGAGCCTCTTCGACCTGATCTTGATGTTCGCTGTGTCCACCTTGTGGGCACTACGCTTCCAGAGGATCCTAGCCTCCTTGTTGGTCGCTATGTCAGCAGGTGTAGGTGGCCGTTCCTCATCCTCAAAGGCAGGGATGCCCCCTAGGGTAGACCTAGCCTGGACAAAGCCTTCAATGGTCTTCAGGACCCCTACGTTGACCTTCCAGGCAGTTCGCTGCATAGCATTGACAGCCTGATAGGGGATGACCATGTCAGAATTACATAGCTCCTCCAGGTAGTTCCAGTTGCGAGTCTTCACCAGCTTCAGGGGCCTTACTGCCCTGGAGAGGTACCCACCACCAACAGGAGACTCCCAATCCACTGGAGGGACGATCATGGGGACATAGTCGGGACGGAGTAGCTCACAGTGGGCATTCTTCCCATAGATCCACTTAGAGGTCTCAGGGGTCATCTCGATGTGGATGGGGGTGTCCTTCCCATCAGGGGAAGACCTCGTGACTACTTGGATGAGACCAGTGCTCTCAACGAATAGCTCAATCAGCTTAGACCCTAGCTGCATCCGGTCTGCCATAGGCCATCCCTTCCAGTCGATCTCATCCTTCTTCATTGACTTAAGGAGGGTCTTCCTGCGATGAACAGCATGGGAGGTCCTCTTGTCCAGGTCTCTGATGACCGTCCTGAAGAGGGGCTTATTAGTCTCTTCAAAGTGACTGAAGCGTACCTCATCCTCGATCACTTGGCTCAGGGCCATAGCGGTGTTGGTGAAGGTGGCATCCCTACTGATCTTATCTATGACCACCTTAGCTGTCAGGAGAGCTAGGACATCGCTCTCCACTAGCTCCATATAGATCACTGCGGTGGCCCTACGGCCAGCCCCATGCTCCTTGGTGGCCTTGAGGAAGGATCTAATAGCCTTGTCCATAGGCTCTACAGCTGTCCTGAGGAGTTGGATCCCATAGGTGGTCTCCCCCTCCCTGTCCTTCTCCTTAGCCTGGGTGATCTTCTTCCTATAGGTCTCAATCCCTGAGGTCCTCATCTGCCTCTCAAGGGCTATCTGGCGATCCACTAGGCTTTGGTCAATCATGGTCTGGGGTCTCCTCTGCTGGTTGGTCTGTGGTCTACGGTTCCGCTGTCACCGTATAGTGGGTTGTAAAGAGGGGTTCGTAGCTGGCTGCCACATCAGCAGCCTGTGGCACCCCCTGCCACACGTGTATCCTATACCACTTGGTATGTACGTCAGTCAACAAAGAGACCGGAGGCGTAGGGCCCTCCGGTAGCTGAAGTTAGGTATGAAACACCACTTGGTATGTGATAGAGGTCAGATTTTGACTCTCTCAGTCATGGTTCGAATCCATGCGGGGAAGCTTTCTAGGACGGGACTTAGGACTTCAGGCTGGTGTGGGAGGATGTGGTGCTAGGAAGGTAGCTGTGGCGAGGAATGTGGCATCTGTGGCTTGCCACACACGCATCCGTGGCGGGAGACTACATCTCTAGGGAACCTCTGGCTGCGGTTAGGGCCGCCAGGACCCCAAGACGGGTTAGCCGGGGTGACAAGGAGCTGGCCCCCGGTGTTGGCTCGATCAGCCCGCGCTCCAGCATGCGAGTGAGGCGGCCCCGAACGGTGCGTCGGGTCCAGCCCACCCCCACCAGCTCATGCCCGATCCCGATCGGCTGCCCAAGCATGCAGGCAAGTACGGCAGCCTCGGGGAGGTGCGCTGCGCATTGCTTGGTGGCTGGCCCCTTAGGGGGAAGCGGAAGGGGTCTCATGCCCGCTCTAGGACCTTCATGGCCTCAATGAACTGCTCGGCCCCCAGCTTGGCATAGATCATCGTCTGGGTGATGTTGGCATGGCCCAGCAGCCTTGAGATGACCTCAATGCGTACCCCACGCTGAACCAGACGGGTCGCAAAGGTATGCCTGAGGCAGTAGGGGACGAAGTCCTCATCATCCAGCCCCATGACGCTCCGAGCTTGGTTCCACTGGTCGGTGTAGACCTGCCACGTGTAGGGGAACAGCTTGCCCCCTGAGTGTCCCTTACAGCGACGCTCAAGGACCTCACGGACCCGCTTGGTCATTGGGACGCCACGGATACCTGAGGGGGTCTTAGACTCCCACACGTGGACCATGTTGGTCTTGAGGTCAACCCATGAGGGCACCAGCTCACGGGTCTCGCTCGGGCGTAGGCCAGTGTCCACCATGACGATGGTCCAGTCCACAAGCTCATGTCGGCCCCATTGGGTCATGAGGCCGAGCATAGTCCGCTCTTCCTCTTCGCTCACCCAACGCATGCGTCCCTTGGCTGGCCTCTTGATCCCGAGGACGGGCTTCATGGGAGCACCGCCGCGTTGGTGGGCGATCTTGAAGAGCATGGAGAGGGTAACGAGGTGGTGGTTGATCGTGGCCTGGGCCTTGCCCTTGAGGGTCAGCTTGTAGGCATCTACACGGTCGGTGGTGATCTCGGAGAGCTTGGTAGTGTCCCCGAAGTGGGCCAGCAATGCCCTGGTCTTGTCCTTATAGAACTGCTCACTCTTCGTCCCATTCCAACGGACCTCGAAGGTCTTCTTTACTGCTGATATAAGATCCCAAGTGGTATCATTCAGGGCAATAGGGGTGGGCGTAGGGGCCACCACAGCCCTCCCTAAGGCGATTAGCTCAGCCTTTAGGGTCACTAGGAGGTCCTTAGCCTCGGGCTCGGTCTTAGCGGTACCGAAGCGCCTGAGGCCTTTGTGGGCCACATTGACTTCCCAGGAGTCTCCACGCTGGCGAATGCCCATTTGGGTTACCCTTCAAGGATGTTTCTGATCTTAGTGACTAGGCCACGCCCCTTAGGGGTCAGCTCAATAAACTTATCACGCTCACTGGTTGCTGAGGTGTCCTTGGTGACCACCCCGGCGACCTTAAGCTGCTTAACGGCCTTACTGACCATGCCCTGGGCTACCCCGAGGTGGTCCCCGATCTCTTCCTGAGTCATATGGGAGCGCGAGTCGTCCCCATAGTAGAAGATGATCTTGATGTGGGTCCTGGCCTGGGCGACTGTAACACGGTCCATAGCGCTAATGAGCGCGTCGAATACTCTATCCAGCTTGGTCAGGGAGTCCTCGAACTTTAAGTCCATCATGTTTATAGCCCTTTGGAGTGTAGATCGCGTGGATGAAGCAGATCCGAATGAATCTCTCACCACGGTATTGAATACACTGGAGGATCCTACCCCGGAATGCATCAGTTGCAACAAGGTCAACATAGACACCTCCAAGCAGGGGAATAGTGAAGGATAACGAGATGGTCATAAGCGCCCTTTCTGTCGGGCTTGTTCCACTTGGTTGCGCCAGTGGGTGGGCGAAGTAGTAGGCAGTGGCGAGGGCGGAACGTCCTCTAGGGGATTCACTGTCTACTCATGTAGTCTTGTCTAAGAATCCTTAAACGTCAATAGGCAGTCGGACAGATAAGCATAGCTGGCTTACAGGCCTAGCGATATGGCCTTAGGCTGTGAAGATGCCCGCCATGAGCAGTAGGTTCGGCATCCTCCTCCAAGCCCTTTTGGCCCGTCAAGCCCTCACAGGGGCTGAGTTCTCCAGGCGAGTAGGGATCTCTCGGGGGTTCCCCTCGTCCATGATAGCTGGACGGTTCCGCCCACCAGCTAAGGAGGCAACACTAGTGGTGTGGGCTAGTGTCCTTGCGTTGAATGATGAGGAGAGCGAACTGTTCATCACGGCTGCGCTACTAGAGCACACGCCCCCTAGGATCGCTGAGGACTATAGGAGGCTTAGAGGGCTTTAGGCCGTAGGGCTTAGGGTTCACTTCTCCCCCCGCCCGATCGCGCGAAGGAGCTTCTTGGCGTCGCGCTCCGAGTCGGCGTAGTTGTATCCCCACGGATTGCCGCCCTTGAGGCAATAGAGGAAGTCAGCAACCACCCACACCGCATCGGCGCCAGTCGGCTCGGGGTTGGCGTCCCTCAGTTCCGCGAGGTCGTCGCGCAGGTATGCCACCAGATCGCACCATGCCGGGCTGCTCGGCCAGTCAGCGTTGGGATGCAGTAGTTTGTTGATCTCGGCCCGGGCCCACTCAGCGGTAGCATCGGCGGGCAGTACCGTCACGGTTCGATCAGTGCCGGGCTTGGCCATGTCGATCGCCGTCCATACTGGATCGGCGGGCTGGGCGAGGGCCTCTAAGGCGTTGCGTATCCACTTCCGGCAGGTTCCGTACAGAGGCTCGCCCTCTCCGTTCGTGCTGACCG
>ENA-OFCX01000183-OFCX01000183.1-metagenomes-genome-assembly--contig:-NODE-183-length-35544-cov-6.053059_pt1 | contig 35544 bp, 44 predicted proteins | sample MGYA00153384_OFCX01 | MGnify analysis MGYA00153384
TTGCACAGCTAAACTCGCACAATCCCAACGTTGCACTTCGGGCTTGAATCCGCCGAATCTATGTCGTCGACTTACAACATTTACTGCGATGAGTCTTGCCATCTAGAACACGATGGTCAAAGCGCCATGGTGCTTGGAGCTATTTGGTGTGACTTGGAGAAAGTGAAGGACGTCTCAGTGAGGCTGCGAGAGATCAAGACTAAGCACGGGTGCGGTTCAAAATTCGAAGTGAAGTGGACAAAGGTTTCCGCTGCGAAGCAATCACTCTATTTGGATTTGGTGGACTATTTCTTCGATGACGATGACATCCGGTTTCGTGCGCTGATCGTGCCGGACAAGAGCCGTCTAAACCATTCGGCGTTTCCAGCTCAGAACCACGACAACTGGTACTACAAGATGTATTTCGATATGCTGAAAGTGCTTCTCTCGCCTGACTCAAAGTACCGTGTGTACATCGACATAAAGGACACGCGCGGGTCGGTAAAAATTGCTAAATTGCAAGACGTTTTGTGTAACAACTTATATGACTTTCAGCGATCAATCGTCGAGCGTGTCCAGCAAGTTAGGTCGCATGAGATTGAGCTATTGCAGCTAGCGGACCTGTTGATTGGTGCCGTTTCTTACGTCAACCGCAATCTTGAAGGCAGCGTCGGGAAACTTGCTGTGATTGATCGAATGCGCAGACGTTCGGGTTACACATTGAATAAAACAACCTTGCTTCGTGAGCAAAAGGTGAACTTGTTTCGCTGGATTGCTCAAGAGACGCAAGGATGAGCGCGTACTTCGGGTGGTTGCCGCCGTTGGTGTTACTCAGCGAACATGGTGGCAATTGGCCAAAATATGAAGCCGCGCTGTATGCTATTTTTGTGGAAGACTTCGTTGTTTCGAAACCGACGTTTCGCGGGCGACGATTGGGCCTGAAAAGGCACCCACTCAGTAATGACAAGGAAGCCACTTTTTGGCATCTAACCTCAACGGGTGATGTAGAGGCTGAACGCATACCGGAAATGCGAAAGTGCGAGCGAATCGCATGGCCTCGCCCCGGAATTACTAACTGCGATGTAGCAGGCGTAAAAGTGTGGTCAGTTTCACACGGTCAAGAGCAGCGGATTTCGATATGGCTCGAGGAAGATGACTACGTGATCATATTGGCTGATCGCGGCGATTACTTACTTCCGTGGACAGCGTTCCACGTAACGCAAGATCACTATCGCAGGAAGCTACAGCGCCAGTACGACGAATGGAAATCGGCATAGCACAAAAGCTGACGCCGCTCAAGGAGCGGCGTCGTAACTCCTTCTACACATGGCAGATGAGCTATACGTATTATGGGGGGCTTCTGCAAAACAATCAACAGGGTGTTTAGTGCTTGCCACCTAAGAAGGCACTCGTGTAACGGAAAAACATCTTTTATTTCAATAGCTTACGACTGGTTGCGATTCTAGAAAATTTTGAATCCTCGAGAAACTATTGGTCACAAAGAAGTGACAAGGTCTTCACCAGGCGAGGTGTAAACGCCAGAAACTTCAGTCGGTTGACTGCCGTTTAGCTACGTTTGAACGCGAATCGAGCATCAGGTCGCATTTCCGAAGCGCCCGCCCCAGCTCCGGCAATTGCAGCCTGATAGCGCCCGCGTAAGCGTTGCGTGCAGCCTTTACCTTGCCTTCAACCGTGCGCGGCCCTGTGGCCCGTTTCCACGGTTGCCACGCGTGGATTGCTGCGGCCTGCTTTGCCCGTCGCTCCGGTGTCCACTGGTTTGCCATGCGTTGCCCTCGTATCGGTCAATAGTTCGTTTTGCGCACTTCCGTTTTCCTCGCGCGCACGCACGACAGGCAGCGCGCACACTTGGTTTTTGGGCGTTTTCCGTGTTAGCGATAAAGCAGCTCTAAGCACACGGTTTACAGAATTTGGCTCGCAGAGATTTGACCACCCTCGGACGTCATTTCGCGGTTGGGCGCGTCTTTAAATGCAACCGGTTTCCAATGTCGATGCCCTGACGATTGGGTGCCCCCCCGCCTCGGGCGCATCGGGTCCGATGTTGGCTCCCCGAATTAGTCAATACTGAGAACTGGGAGGAGATCTGCGTCATGGGACTTCACTATTGCCGCAACGCGGACTAATCCGAGATCGGCGGCAACATACGAGGGAGATGAGTGATTCAGAACAGCCCATATTGCTGGAAACACAACCTGTCCTGCAGGTAATCCAAACCAATGCGCACTCACGGTGCTGTCCTACACCGCGGCGTCATCTTTTGTCGAGGTCAAGCGTTGAAAATAACTATTCATTCACAACCCAGGACACACACCATGAAACCTTCTTCAAATACTCGCCACTTTCTTGCTCTTGCAATCGCTTCGTTGCTGATGGCCGGGCCTGCCTTTGCGAAAGACAAGGGCGATGACCAGGGAAACGGCGGCGGCAAGCATGGCAACAAGCACAGCCAAAAAAATGAAGACAAGCATGCAAAGAAAGCTGAAAAACGTGAGCGTAAAGATATCAAGCATGGTGCTTACTTTAATGACCAGCATCGTGCCTCCGCCCGTCGGTATTACTCCACGACCTACAAGGATGGTAAGCGCTGCCCTCCCGGCCTGGCTAAAAAGCACAATGGCTGCATGCCCCCGGGCCAGGTTAAGGATTTGGTAGTTGGACAACCTATACCCACCAACGTCAAGGTTTACCAGGTGGCCCGGCCTGTGATTCAGAAGCTGCCTCCTGCACCTGTCGGCTACCGCTATGAGCGCATCGGCGGCGACATCGTGTTGGTTCAGCAGCAGAACAACATCATCGTGGATGTCATTAAAGGTCTTCTGGGCGGCTAAAAGCACATCCGGCAAACAATCAAGGTCACCGAAAACTTAAGTTAACTGCTGGAGGATAGTGACTCTGCAAAGGGAAGTCGTTTTCTTAGTCCATAAGCCCGCCGCGTGCGGGTTTTCTTTTGTCTGTCTATTGATTCCACTCGAAATAAACCCAACCGCACAACGCTGCACCTATCCGACCTATCACATCCACCCGCGACGATCGCTTCAAATTTTCGTTTGCGCCCGCTAGGCGGGTTTCCAGTAACAGAGTACTAGCGATTCAATGCCCCTCCCGCCACGCACAAATTGCGGGGCGTTGACTTTGATCAGTCGCCTCGCCTAGCGCTTTGTCGCGATCGTTTCGCGCCGTGCGCGCAAAGACCGGGAAGGACCCGTGACGTGCGTGGGGGCTTATTAGGAAACCCGCTTCAAGCTCACTCAGCGCGCGCCCCAACGCCCGCAATTCCAGCCTCATAGCGCCCGCGTAAGCGTTGCGTGAAGCCTTCGGCCTTGCCTTCAACTGTTCGCGGCCCTGTGGCCTGTTTCCACGGTCGCCATTCGTGGATTGCTTCGGCCTGCTTTGCTCTTCGCTCTGGTGTCCAATGGTTTGCCATGCGTTGCCCTCGTGTCGGTCAATAGTTCGTTTTGCGTCTTTTCGTTTCCCTCGCGCGCGCGCACGACGGGATTGTTCGCTTCATTGCCGCCGTTATTGATTTGCTGTGGCCCGTTCGCGATGTTGGCTTGCTTCACGAAAGCGACCGGTCGCGGGTTCTTGATATTGGCTAACGTTTCGAGCGTGGCTCGGCATTGCCCCTGCGCCCTCAGTGCCAACCGCAGGTAGGTATCAGTCGCGCCAATGTGTGTGCCTGCGTTCAATGCGGCTCGTCGAGACAACGCGGTAAACGTAGCTTGCAGGGTCAGCGCTTGTGCGAACAGCATCGATTCGATGCCCTTCATATCGCCGCTGTGCATCGCGTCTGTTTGCTCACTGATTTTTGTAGCCAGTGCGGTGAAATCGGCTTCACCGACCGACTCCTTTGACCACTGTTCCATCCCGACTGCTGCCTGCACGATTGCGACGGTCGCAACATGGCGCGCAATCCGTTCTTCGGGCGTTGCCGCGATCTCCTTCGCGTCATCGCTCTTGATGGTGAGCGTCGATGCCGCCGATTTTTTCAATGCTGCCGCCATGTGCTCGATCCTTCGCTCATCACTCGGCACACGTCGCGCGGGCGTTGTAATGGGCTGTATGTGTAGACAGTATTATTTTACCGAATGCGACCGTACACTTTGCCCATGTGCGTGAACTACACCCCGAAGCAATTGCAGGGCAAGCTGCGCCAGTGGGGAAAGCTTGACGAAGCCGCGTTCCCGTCCGAGACGTGGCCCGGTTATCCTGCGCCCATTTACACCCGTGACGATGACCAGTCCACGGAAACGCCCGCTGATTTGCCGTTTCGTGGCACCGTGCTCGCCCGCTTCGGGTTGATACCGTTTCGCAGTAGTGACCCCAGCAAGGTTCGCAACACGCAAAACGCGCGCTCTGAGACCGTAGACAAGCTCTGGAGCTACAAACCCGCGTGGGATCGTTCGCAGCTATGCCTTGTGCCGATGCAACGCTTTTTTGAGCCTGATTGGCGAACAGGGAAGAGCATTCGAACGGCCATCCAACGCCGTGATGATGACGCCTTCACGGTGGCCGGTATCTGGGATCGTTGGATTGATAAATCAACAGGCGAAGTCATCGCGAGTTTTTCCATGCTCACGATCAACGCGGACGGTCAGCCCGTGATGAGTCAGTTCAGCAAACCCGGCGACGAAAAGCGCTCGCTTGTGGTCATCCCGGAAGAGTTGCGCGACGAATGGCTTGAAGCCAAACCGGACCGCGCGAAAGAGTTTCTGCAACCGATCGTGGTCGAGGAGTTCACCAGCGAGCCTGCGCCGTTGCCGCTGCGGCCGAGGAAAGCCAAGCCGCAGACAAGCTCTTGAACTGCGTGCGAATGAGCTACGCGCGCCAGTTCGGGTTTTCCAGCCGCGACATTGCAGCTTTAATCGTTACTTCGAACACATTTGCATCGCCGTTGCTAACCCCGATCACGGTCGTCAGCGTCTACTGCACCAATGACATTCCGCACTGTGTAACCAGATAGTCCCGGATCAGGGGCCAGGTGTTGCGGCTCGCATTGGCGGAAAACGTAATCCCATTCACTACCGCGTTACCTGTCATGCCGAGCGCGACACGCGTAAGGATTAGTGCGTCGGTTGTAGCCAGAACGCGACCATCCCCGTCGAAGTCTGGTGTGCAACTTTGGGAACTGGAGGACCCACCGTCATAGCGAAGCAAACAGAAGCGGCTCACAGCCCCGTTTACGCACTGCCCCGCCAGCACAATTTTCCCATCTGGTTGCAGCACCATCGCGTACGCGTAGTCTGCGCTGCCGATGCCGAGGGACGTCATTACCATGCCAGAACCGATGGGGCTAAACGCGGCAAACGATGTGTCTATGGTGCCGTCGGCGTTGTATCGGAGTGCGCAGAAATCGTTGTTGAGAGCACACTGTCCCGCGAGGACAATTTTTCCATCGGGTTGCAATGCGATGCTGTTGGCCGTGTTGTGCCCGGCCCCGAACGCAGTAATGATTTTGCCTGCACCCACGGCGCTCAATATCCCGAACGTCGCATCCAAGTTCCCATCAGGCATATACCGGACCGAACAAAAGTAATTCATTCCACCGACGAAACACCTTCCTGCCAGTACGATCTTGCCATCCGGTTGCACTGTGGCCGCATGCGCGACACTTTGAACGCTAGAGCCGACAGCAGTTAGCACCTTCCCATCACTCCCGAAATTCGCATCTAGCGTTCCATCAGCGTTGTAACGAAGGGCGCAGATGGCAGTGCCGCAGGACCCCGCCACCACGATCTTGCCATCTGCCTGGACTGACATAGCGAGGGCGCTTGCGGCAGTCCCCACAGCAGTTAGAACGATGCCGCCGCTGCCGAAACCCGAATCAAGCCCGCCGTCCGCGTTGTAACGAACAACGCAGATCCTAGTGTTGCTGGGGCCTAAGCACTGTCCGGCCAGAACAATCTTGCCGTCTGCTTGAAGGGCCAATGCCCTTGCCACGTCCTTACCAGTGCCAACTGGCGTGATGACGATACCCGCGATTCCAAACCCAGAGTCCATCGCTCCATTGGTGGTGAGGCGGACCGCACAAAAGTCGTCGTCCGTAGCACCTCTGCATACTCCTGCAATGACAATCTTCCCGTCCGTCTGAACTGCCACAGCGTACGCCACGTCGTCACCTGCGCCGACGGGGGTGATCAGTCTGCCTGCGCCTATAGAGCTTGTGGGAACGAAGGATGGATCAAGTGTTCCGTCGGAGAAATAACGCTGCGCACAAAAGTCGCGTGTAGTTGCTCCCGCACAGCTTCCCGCGACCACTATCCGACCGTCCGACTGCCTTGCAATTGCGTTGGCACCGCTGTTACCCGAACCCATTGGCATGTTTATGATGCCAGCACTTCCGAAGCTAGCGTCGAGTGTGCCCGGTTGGCCCACCGTGGCATCGGTGTTGCCAGCAACCAGCAGAGCAACGATGGTGGTACACGCAACTGTTGACCAACGATGAAAGCGTGCCATGAATAGCTCAATCCCGAAGTAATGCCAAGAATGATTCCTTGCGGCGCGTGAGGGACGCGGCCGAAACATCGCCTTCTTTGTCACCTACTTAGCGCACATTAGCAAGGCACTCAACGCTGCGCACCGAGCAGCAAAATGCCTGTTTACCAGTTCTTCTATCGTGTTTACTTCAGCGCAAATGCGCTCATAGGTCGCCCAGCGCATCCCTTCTGGTCGTCCGTCAGCGATGCGTCGCTTTAGCTTGTGCGACCTGCCCATAAGCCGATCCAAAGGGCCGCCAGATTGCGACGTGTAGGCGATTCGCTGGCACTTTCTACAAGCGAAGCGGTACGCCCGCAGATACAGCACTTCGCAACGTTGGTGGCAGATAGGACATTGAAACCATTTGCGGTTGCCGCCGTAGTTGCACGCCGTGCGGACAATGGCAACTATCTGCTGTACTTCCCGCCATTCTTCGTTGTACAAATCCTTGATTCGATAAATCAAAGCGGCACTGTCTGGTGAGGACTGTACGTTGATATTCCCCGACTGCACGCCGCCGCGATTCCATCCCCATGCAAAGTAGCTCGCGCGGTCGAAGTACGCGCTACGCGCCCAAATCCGGACGTCAACGCGCGGGACTGATTCAGCCTTCACGTTGTGCGCGGGCCGCCCTGCGCCGTATCTATTGCCACCACTACCCATTGCCACTGCCTTTCAAATGCCCACAGAAAACGAAATCATTTGGCTAACTTGATTGTTTTCAAACCAAATGCGTTCACAATTTCAGGTTTTGTTAGGTTGTCGTCGTCGTCCCAACCGCCTGCCGCTCGTCAATAGTCGAACCGCAGAACACACCCTATCTATGGCAATCTGCATAGGTGTTCGAATTTCAAAGCCGGTGATTAATTTTTGAGCAGCACGGCCCAATTCAGCGCAAAGCCTCATTGAATGGCGGTTCCAGCGGTTTGCATTTCATCGCGCACGGTTTGATTTTCGAAGCCGGAAAACGTCACCGTCTTTGAATTTCGAAGCGGTGCGGCTTTGAATTTCGAACTGTCACGGTTCGATTTTCGAATCGGCGAATTTTTTCAATCGCGCGTTGCTCACGTTCTAGCTTTGCCTTTGCGTGGTCGCAGCGTGCTTTCAATTCAGCCGCGTTGATTGCTTCGGTTGCCGCTTGCACGGTGGCGAACTGTTGCCATTCGTTGCTTGCCCTCATCATCGGAATATCAAGCTTCGCCCATTCGTGACATGGTTTGTCGTTGAAGCGGTATAGCGTCGCGATTGCTTGCCCCCTGCGCACCATGCCGCCTTCGCGCATCACTGCGATAAAGCCCGCCGCCTGCAACGCCCGCAAGCCACCGGCAAGGGTTGACGACGAAGCGGTGAAGCCTTGTTCCGCCAATCCTGCAAGCGTAAGCGCGATGTTGCCGTTGTTGTTCGACGTGAGTTTTCGACGGCAAGCAACATACAGCGCCCGCTGCGAAAAGCTCAATGCAAACCATGCGGGCGAATCAAGTAGTGCCCAATAAATTGGGAGGTGTGCGCCTCGTGCATCTTTGAATTTCGGCTTTGCCACAGTTTCATCCTGTCGCCTGCGTTGCCGCAAGCCGTCGCAGATACCGGAGAAGGTGCCACGCCTCAAGCATGGATAGTGAGGGCAGGTTGTCACTCACGCCCCTATGAGCGAAGCGAGTAGCAAGCGCATCAAGCTCATCAAACCATAGCGGGTGCGTCATACTGCCCCCGATGCGTTGGAATCGTTTGTAGCGTGTTCTAGCGCGATTGCATCATCGTTTGCCGCTGTGGGCTCTGCCAACAAAATGTAGCGAGCAACGCCGCGATGTTGCACGCCGTCTGCGGTGAATGCCGACACCGGCACAGTGACGATGTTGAAGCCGCGTAACTTCAGTTCCAGAATGCGCGGTGCGGGTGCCATTACGCCCCATTGCTCGCGAAGTTAGATCGTTGTTTTTGGTCCGGTGCGCAGCGCTTGAATAATGGTTGCGCGGGCTTTGCTCGCGCTGGTAACGTTCCGATTCAGTGTTACGTTTTGGGCGGCTACGGTTGCCTTATTTTTTTTATTATTGGCCCCCGGCTTTCGTCGCATTGAGCGATTCAATCAGGTCCGATATGTCCGACGATTTCCACGCGGTTGTGTGCGGTCCGAGTTTTACCGGGGCGGGCGCTTTGCCGTCTCGGACCCACTGCCACCATGTGCTTTTGCCTATGGGAATCAATGGCAGTATTGGCGGTTCTGCATCGGGGTTGCCGACGATCTGCGTGATGCGTAGGAATGCTGCGCGGGGTTGTGTATTGCTGGTTTGCACTGTCTTGCCTGTTCTCAGGTTGGTTACGACAGTACGAACAATATGCATGAACTTGCCTGCGGAAAACCCGTGAGCTAGCTCAGTGCGCACCGAGCTAGCTCAATGGCAGTTTTCCCCATTCCCGACACCAGTCTGTAATCTTCTTTTCGCTGGTCAGATGCTCGCATTTAGCCAACATGTCCCGCGCAAATTCAGACTTGTTTGAATATTTGGCGGGTTGAGATTGCCAATCGTCCCAACATGACTTAATCAACAATTTTTCTGGTGCTAGTGGGTCGGCTTCCCAGCGAGCCCGCCCACCTTTGGCTCGGAGTTTCTTCGCGAATCGCTCCGAACCCACGACGCCCGCACGCCCCGACTTCGCGAGGGCGCTGTATAACGAATCGCGAAACGCATTTATCGCTGACAGTTCAGCGTTGGTGGAGTTTTTGAGACTAACTCCGAGTGGGGGCCACGGTGTTTGCGACTCGCTGAGTACATGCATCACGCGCGAAGCCGCTTGGGCCGCCATCATAAAGGTCGCCGCCAAACGGTAAATCGAATCGGTGTCAATCGCTTGTCGCAGACTTGCTTCGAGTTCATCCATACGTTCAAGATAGACAGCCCGCCACTGGGCTTTAGTCATGCTTCCATCTTCGCTCAGCAACGCGTCGAAATTAGCCCGACGTTCGGCCTGCAACTTGGCTTCATTCACGCTTGCATCCCCGCTCATGCCGCCCGCCCGAACCTGCCCGCGATTATGTTGTCGCTCGCAAGCTGATCGAGAAAATCCGCCCATTGCTGCATCATCTTGCGACGTTCTGGCAGATGCGCAGCGCGCATTGCACGGTTAGGTAGGTTTGCGGCTTCTTCCGGTGGAAAACCAGTGCCTGCAAACACATTGACGCAACCGTCGATTTCATTGTTGCAGGCGTCGTCGCACTGCGGCACCTATGCCAGCGCCCGAAGCACCGCTTTCGGTTCTTTTGCGATCACGTTCAGCAACACCAACGCCGCGCCTTGCGGTTTGCGGTCGCCGCGTTCCCAGTGGCGAAGCGTGGGCAAGCTGATTCCGAATTTTGCGGAAAACTGCTCTTGCGTCAACCCGATTTGCGCGCGCAGTTCGCGCACGTCAACCCGGTTAACGCGGTGTTCGCGCACTGCCGATGGTTGGCCCTTTGCGTGCGCAAGGGCTTCGGTCAATCCGGCCTTGATACGGTCAAACGCTGCACTCATCGAATCGGCTTTTCCGTAGTCCTCGCGGGCTATGCCGCCGTCTTCGTCTTCACGATGCGCGGCTCTACGGTGAAGCCCGCGCGACCGAGCATGTTCACCAATGCGTCGACACTGAACTCGCTAATCTTGCCGTTCAGCAATAAATTCACACGCGGTTGCGTCACGCCGAAAAGCTTTGCGGCGGCGTGTTGGGTGAGTTCGCGATCATTCGTAATCTTCGTCAACCGTGCCATGAGCGTGGCGCGGAAAAGGAGATTCGCCGCCTCTTCAGGCGGAAAGCCGATGTCCGAAAACACGTTGCCGCTGCTCTTGGTGATTTTGAGTTTTTCCATGATCGTGATGTCCTACTTTGCTGCTTTTAATGTGGCTAGCAATTGGTTGTATCGCTTTGTCGCAACGTCAATATCTGCCTTCGCGGTTCGCTGCGCTTTCTTGCCGAACGCATGAAGCACATACACCGCGTCAGCAAACTTTGCCACGTATAAAACTCGCCACTGTCCGCCTGCTTGAACGCGAATTTCTTTCACGCCTGCGCCCACGGTCGACATGGGTTTCCAATCGCGTGGATCAAGCCCGGTCTGAATCAGAAACAGTTGAACACCCGCGTCGCGCCTAGCATCTACAGGGAAACCCGCTAAATCTTGTCGGCTTGAACCCAACCATTCAATGGACTTCATTTTATATCGTTTGCAGAATAGTTGTGAAGGGTATTGTTTGTAGCCACACAATCATGCCGCTTTGCCAAATTTGCCAGCGATTACGTTGTTCGCCGCGAGCCCGTCAAGATAATCGGCCCATTGCTGCATCATCTTGCGGCGCTCTGGTAGATGCGCGGTGCGGTTACAGGCGCGACCGTTTGCATCGCGCACGGCGTGTGCAAGCTGGTGTTCGATCAGGTCAACGCGCACGTTCAGCACTTCGTCAAGAATCGTTCGTGCCATTGCCCGAAAGCCGTGACCGCTCATTTCGTCCTTGTCTATACCCATGCGCCGCAGTGCCGCCAGAATGGCGTTATCGCTCAATGGCTTTGCGCCGCCGCGTGCGCTGGGGAACACGTAGCGACCCTCCCCGGTGAGCAACTGCAACTCGCGCAAAATCTCCACGGCTTGCCGACATAGCGGCGCGATATGGTCAGCCTTCGTTTTGGTCACGAAGTAGCGCCATTCGCCTGCATCAAGGTCAATGTGTGCCCACTCTGCGCGACGCAGTTCGCCCGGACGAACGAAGAACAGCGGGGCAAGTTTTAGCGCTGCACATACGGTTGCGGTGCCCGTGTAGCCGTTGATTGCACGAAGCAGCGCGCCCACTTGTTGCGGGTCGTAATGGCGGCGAAGTGTTCGCCCTGCACGGGCTGCAATGCGCCGCGCAAATCGGCTGTAATGTCCCGTTCAACGCGTTGCGTCGCCACGGCATAGCGGAACGCCTGCCCGCATTCCCCAAGCGCGCGGTGGGCCGTTTCCACCGCACCACGGGCTTCTATTGCGCGCAAAGCCTTGAGTAGGTCTATCGGCTTCATGTCAGTAATCGCCATGCTGCCCAACGTCGGGAACAGGTCACGCTCAAATCGGCGGATGACTTTGACGGAGTAGGACGGGGCAAGCGTTGGCCCGTGCGATGCGTACCACTCGCGGGCGACGACTTCGAAACTGTTGGCCGCGCATTCTTCGCGGGCGCTCTTGGTCGCTTTGCGCTGCACGCTGGGGTCAATGCCTTTAGCAACTAATTGGCGGGCATTCTCGCGGGCTTCGCGGGCGCGCCTCAGGGGGGTGTCGGGGTAGGTGCCCAACGAAAGCAGCTTTTCTTTGCCGTCGAATCGGTATTTCAATCGCCACCACTTGCCACCGGACGGGGAAACCAAAAGGAATAGCCCGCGTTCATCAAACAATTTGGCGGGCTTGTCGGTGGCCTTCGCGGTACGCACGGCAACATCGGTCAGCGGCACGGTGTTTCTCCTATGGGGGCAACTACATTTGGGGGTAAAGTTTCGGGGGGTAAGTGAATTACCCCCCATAAGTTACCCCCAGCAATATTCGGATGACTCTGGGCTATGCTACCCCCAATAAGACAAAAAGTCGTAAAAAAACAAGCACTTAGGCGGGTTCTTTGGACTGCTTTGGACGGTGTAAAACGGGTTGTTGGTGGAGAGAAGGAGGATCGAACTCCCGACCTCCGCATTGCGAACTCTGCCCTCTCCCAGCTGAGCTACCCCCCAACAATTTTTGGATTATCGAGACGATTTCGGCTATCCGCAGCTCGGCGGTTACGGCGCGGGCCAGGGCTTTACCGTGAATGCGGCGTTGTGGTATTCGAGGTAGCCGTAGTCTTGCTGCCAGTCGGACATCACCCACCGTTCGCGCCCTTCTGCAAGCAGGTGATGCGCGGGGCGGTGGGTGTGGCCGTGGATGAGCAGGCTGGCGTTGTGGCGGGCCATGACCTGCGTTACGGCGTCAGCGTTGACGTCCATGATGGCCATCGACGTTTGCGATTTGTGCTGGTCGCTTTCGCGGCGCAGTTTGCGCGCGATGGCAAGACGAGCAGCGCGCGGCAACGCGTTGCCGATGATGCGGAAGAGGTCGGTGCGCAGGATGCGTCGAGCGCGTTGATACCGGATGTCGTCGGTGCACAGCTCGTCTCCGTGCAGCAGCAACGTGGCGCGACCGTCGAGGTCGATGACCGTTTGCTCATCGAGCAGGGTCACGCCTGCGGCCCGGGCAAACTCGCGGCCAATCATGAAGTCGCGGTTGCCGCGCGCCATAAAGATTTTCGTGCTGCCGTCGGCAAGTGCTTTGAATTGCGCGACGATTTTCAGCGCATAGGCGTCACCCGCGAGCATCGCGTCGCCTAACCACACGTGCAGCAAATCGCCGAGCACGTAGAGCTGGTCGACACCCGGCGCGGCGTATCGCATGAACGCGTCGAACTGCGCTTGAGTGGCGGTGTCGCCTTCGCGCAGATGCAGGTCAGAAATGAAAATCGCGCACATCGACGTCACCTGATGGGTGATTCGCTACGCGCGATCAACGGATGCGCTTCGACGAAGTAATGCGCCGTCGCAGCCACTTGATAGGCACTTCCCTACAGAATGATGGCTTTGCTGACCGTCACGTCATCCGTCGGCACGTTCTGGTGAAAGCCCGTCGTGCCCGTCTTGACGTTCTTGATTTTGTCGACGGTATCGGTGCCTTCGGCGACCTTGCCGAACACGGTGTAGCCCCACGCATTTCCGGATGCTTCCTTGAAGTCGAGGAAGGCATTGTCGGCGATGTTGACGAAAAACTGTGACGAGCCGGAGTGCGGCTCGTTGGTGCGCGCCATGGCGACCGTGTACACCGTGTTTTTGAGGCCAGCCTTGCTGGTCGCGGGGCCTTCGTGGGCAATCGGATCGCGTCCTGATTTTTGCTTCATGCCAGGCTCGAAGCCGCCGCCCTGAACCATGAAACCTTCGATCACGCGATGAAAAATGGTGTTGTTGTAATGCCCGTCACGAACGTACTGCAAAAAATTCGCAGCGGTAAGCGGAGCGTTGACTTCATCGATATCGAGGGTGAAGTCGCCGTGATTGGTGGTGAATTTAACGAGCGCCATGTGCTTACTTATTTCTTGGTAATGAGAGTAACTTTTTCGATCACGATCTGCGTTTGCGGCACGTCAGACGGAAACATGCCGCCAGGGCCGGTGGGCACTTCAGCCATTTTGTCGACGATGTCCATGCCTTGCACTACGCGCCCAAATGCCGTGTAGCCCCAACCCATTTGTTTGCACTGCGGTGGCGCGTTTTCTGCCTTGCACTGAGGCGGCATATTGTTCTTGGCGGTTGACGCGTCAAGCATCGTGTTGTCTTTGTAGTTGATGTAGAACTGCGCGGTGGCCGAATGCGGGTCGCCAGTGCGCGCCATCGAGAGGGTACCGCGATCATTTTTGAGGCCTGCTTTTTCAGCCGCTTCACCCTCGTTGACAACGGGAGCACGCGTTTCTTTTTGCTTCAGCGCTTTGTCAAAACCACCGCCTTGCGCCATAAAACCTCTGATGACGCGGTGATATATCGTGCCGTCGTAAAAACCAGATTTGACGTACTCAAGAAAGTTGGCGACCGACTTCGGCGCGGCCGTTGGGTCAAGCTCAATGACAATCATGCCGAGGCTGGTTTTCATTTCCACGCGCGGCTTGTCGGCCGATGGCGCGGACGGTTTTACGGCTTGAGCATGGGTGACAGTGAGCGCAAGCGTTGCAGCGCTGAGCGTAAGGAAACGAGCGAGTGTTTTCATAGGGTTCACGTAAAAGAAAAAAAGATCAGGCAGTGCGTTCGTAAATAATCCGCCAGCGACCGTCGAACAATTACCAGAACTGGCGTTTGCGCGTTTGGCCGCTGAGATTGCTACTTTGGTAGTTTTGGTCAAATGTGACCACTGCAAGGGCTTTTTCGCCCGGATATTGCACCGCTGACAGATTGGCGGGATCAACTTTGACCCACGTTTTTGCGGCGTTCACGGCGAGCTTTTGTTGGCGCCATCCGGGCAAACGCTGCGTGTTGCTGACAAAGGTCGGCGCATAGTGCTGGCGGTAGCGCGGGGTATCTAGCGCCTGCCAATCGCTGCGCCAGCGCTCAACGGCGGCGAGCAGCGCTTGAGATTGCTTGCCCGCAATGTCTTTGTCGACCCAGTCGATGCTTTGCGCAATGATGAAAGACGTGCGGCCGGGCGCAATGAATTTTTCGATCAGCTTCAGATCGGGGTTTGACACCACGACGCAGCCATCGCTTGAATGCGGTGCGCGCGCATAGGTGTCGCTCGGCGCGCCGTGCAGCCAGATGCCAAAGCCGTTTCTGTCCTGAATGCGATCCCACACGTTCGGATAGTCAAGCGGGAACGCGCCAGCACCGTACAAGTCGGTGAGTTTCTCGCGCGAGATGGAGCCCGGCAGCGTGTACGCGCCAAGCGGCGTGCGCTGATCGCCTTCGCGCGCTTTGCCGCCACCCGCTTTGCCAATGGTCGCGTAAAAATCAGCGACGCAGACGAGGCGACCGTTTTCATTGACAAGTACGTACAAGCGCGATTTGTCGACATCAACGGCGAGCGCGAACAGTTGCACTGCCGGGACACGCCAGAAATTGGCCGGAATCTGCTCCGGTTTGAATGCGTCGTGCTCTCGCTTGACGCGCGCAGACGCCTCAGCACGAAGTCCTGATAACGAATCCGGTTGCTGCGTTGGCGCGGAATTTCCCAAGCTGACGATGGCGCGCGATTTGGCAAGCCAAAGATCGCCCTGCACCAAATGGGCCAGCCGGTAGTTCGGATAGCGTTCCAACAATTCGTTGATCGTTTTGCGCGCGGCATCAAGCTGAGTCGGGCGAATCTCGCGCAGCGCCTTGAGCAGCAACGATTCTGCGTCGCTATGACCAAAAGCACCGCCGCCAATCACACCCGTCGGTAACGCAACCAAGCTCACCACCAATGCGCATTTGGCGAGCATCGCCAAGGGCCTGAAGCGGCCCGTGGTTTTGCGTGATGGCGCGATGGTGGAGGGCAGAGCGGTCATTGCGATAACGCTAGCCAGCGCGTTCGCGAACGATCAGCCAAGCGCCGCCTTCCTTGACCAAGGTCAAGGTTTTACGTGAGCGGGTTTGCAGCGCGTCCGAGCTGTACGCCTGACGAAACGTTACTTTGGCCTCGGTCGCTGAGGTCATCTCGGCAGACGTGCCCAGCAATTCCACTTTGATTCGCTTAGGCGTATTGATGCGTTCGCCGCGACTGGCGCTCCAAACGGCGAGTGACGTGCCGTCTTCGGGTTTGAATGATTTTGAGTAGGCGGCGAGGTAGCCGTCCGCATCCTTGCCTGCCCAGTCTTTCGCCCATTTATTCACCGCGTTGAGTACGTCGGCACTGCCATCGGCAGGTTTGGACGGCGCTACTTTTGCAGCCGGTGCAGCGCTGGCAGCGGGTGCGGTGGCCGCTACCGCTGGCGCGTTGGCCGGAGCCTTGAGCGGTGGGACATTGGCGGCAGCCACGGCAGCCACGGCAGCAGTAGCCACCGTAGCGACGGGCGCAGCGGCCATCGATGAAGCGCTCGCGCGCGGCGCCGTGTTCGCCTTGGGGTTGGTCGAGAACAGATCGCGCACCAAGTTCAGCTTGGTGGCAACCATGCCGTTGCCCTTGTCGAGCTGCAACGCTTTGTCGTAGGCCTGACTCGCGAGCTTGGCGTAGATATCGCCCAAGTTTTCGTGGGCAGTGGAATACGTCGGGTGTGTCTGGATAGCAAGCTCTAGCGCCACACGCGCTTTTTCAAATTGACCTTTGGAGCTGTGGAGCACGGCTAGATTGTTGTACGGCTCAGGTAGCTCAGGGTAGTCCTCGGTCAATGACTGAAAGGTCATGATGGCGTCGTTGGTTTTGCCCAGCTCCGCTTGCGCAAGGCCGCGAATGAATCGCCCAACGGCGTCCTTCGGCTTGCTTGTTAAATAGACATTCACGCGATCCAGCGCGACCTGCGTCTGCCCCGCCTTCATTAGCTTGTTGATCTCCTGCAAATCCGCCGATTGTGCGAAAACGCCGCTCGAAACGGCCAGCAACGCTGCGGCGATGGCGGCTTGCAAGCCGTTCAAGCCGTGCAATGGCCCTCGAAGGCGGCGATTGCGACACAAAAACATTTTGAACTATTCCCCTAAGCTCGTCTGCGATTTAGTACGTTGGCCGCGCCGATGGTTCCCGCGGCAGGCGCGATGCTACCCAACGTGACGCCCGTTACGGTTGCGCGATGCGCAAACGGCGCAGAGTGTCGTCAATCAACGCACGGGCAATCGAGACACGCGGCGGCAATTGCGGCAGGTTGGTGTGATCAAACCAGTCGGCCTCGGCGATCTCGTGCCCGTTCGGCGTCAGTTCGCCGCCCGCGTACTCAGCGGTGTAGGCAATCATCAACGAATTGGGAAACGGCCACGACTGCGACGCAAAATAACGAGGCGTGCGCACCTCGATGCCGACTTCTTCGCGCACCTCCCGATGTACTGCGTCTTCAATGCTCTCGCCAGCCTCCAAAAAACCTGCCAGCGCGCTGTAGCGCCCCGCCGGAAAATTAACGTTACGGGCAAGCAATATCTGCTGGCCGCGCGTGACAAGGCACATCATGACCGGTGCGATTCGAGGGTAAACGGCGTGACCACAAGCCGGACAACGGCGCACCCGCTCATGCAAATCACGCTCAGTGGGCGTGGCGCAAACACCGCAAAAGCGATGATTGCGATCCCAGTCGATGAGCTGCACCGCACGACCCGCAATCGCGACCAGATCGTCGTCCATCACGCCAAACAAGCTCCTCAGTCCGGCCCAACGCGCGCCCTCCGGTGCCGCCGTATCTTTAGCGACCGCCTCGGTGAGGACTAAGCGACCGCCCCAACGACCCACAACAATCACATCGCTCGCGGGCCAGGGCAGTGTGAAGGGCGTCAGGCCGCGGCCACTCTCGTCGACCAGCAGCTCGTTGCCGCGAAAGCTCAACTGGAGCGCAGTGCTTTCAAGGGCTGGGTCATGACGAGACGATGCCGCCAAGTCGAAATTCTGTGGATTGATCAGCATCGGTCAATTATTAGTCACTTACCACTCCAATGAGGACAATTTGCGAGTAGAAAATAGGCTAACCGCGCGTAGGAGCTGCGAGAGCCGCGATAGGAGGGGGGCGTTCGCTCTGCGCGGCTTTCGCCGCGCCTACGTCGAACGTGTGCTTAAGGTAGCTCGCCCGACTTCGGGAAAGTCTGAATCGTTCCAATTGTTCGCAACAGCGTCGCAAAAGTGCATCGGTGGCGCGACGCGTGGCCACTGTTGTCGACACACCACCGTCGGGATTAGTGGTGCGTAGCATGGGCGCGGCGACCACGCCGGTCGTACCGGTGGCCAACGACGACTTTGACATCACGACGCTTAACGTGCCGGTGACCACGCTTGAGAGCCCGAACGACCATTACCCGATCGGTTCTACCGTGTTTACAACAGGCCCCAGCACCAACGGCGGAACAGTGAGCTGTACAACTACGACGCCCGCAAGCTGTACCTACACGCCGCCATCAAACTTCATTGGCGTCGACACGTACACCTACCGACTGTGTTTGCCGAGCCCGAACCAGGTGGTGTGCGACACCGCTATCGTTACCGTGACAATCGGAACAGCAACCGCTGATCTAGCGGTTCAGAAAAATGGTCCAGCGTCGGTGCAAGCGGGTGGTCAAATTGTGTATACCATCACGCTGATCAACAATGGTCTCGCTGCCGCAAACGGCGCGACCTTCAGCGATGCCCTCCAAACGGGGTTGGCGGGTGTCACGGCGGTCTGCACCGGCACGGTCGGCGCGGGCACCAGCGCTTGTGCTGCCATTACACTTGTTGAAGTGGCAGGCAGCATTAATGGCACGATCCCAAGCTTCCCGTCCGGCGGCAATGTGATCATTACGATTCGCGGCACGGCACCAGCAACGGAGCCCGTCGTAAATACCGTGACGATCTCGCCGCCTATCGGAGTGGTCGACAGCAATCCTGCCAACAACACGAGCTCTGTCACGACCCGCATCGACACACCTCCGCTGGAAGCTGATCTCGCCGTAATCAAAACAGGACCCGCTGCCATATCGCCGTCCAACGTCATTCGCTACGTCGTTGACGTGGCCAACGGAGGGCCCGGAGCCGCCAATGGCGCGGTCTTCGTAGATACGGTACCGGCCAGCATTACTGGCGTGACGTGGACTTGCACCTCATCAGGACAAGCCGTGTGTCCGGTGGCTAGTAGTCTGTTCCACCAAAACAGAGACATGAAATCGCGTCTTTTTCCGCCATGCTGCGTTGCCCATCCTTGCCGTACTTCAGTACGGCTGCGGCTGTGCGTCTTGCCTGACGAAAAAATCCATCGATTTCATTTGTCTCTGTTTCAATGGAACGAACTACTAGTGGTTCAGGCAATGCCATCACACAGAGCATATTAGTGATGCCAATGAACGGGCGCCTGCGCTACGTCGTCACAGGCACGGTTGCTAGCGGCGCCACTGGCTCCATCGTTAATACGGCAACCGTGACGCCTCCGCAGGGGGTTACCGATCCGGATTTGAGCAATAACAGCAGCACCGTGACGACCACCATTGCAACAACCGGTTTGACGACGGCCAATTTGTCAATGTCGAAGATTGGGCCGAGCACGGTCGTGGCTGGCGGGTTGGTCGTCTACACCATGGAGGCAACCAACAATGGTTCGAGCGCTGCCAATGGTGCCGTCATCACGGATACGTTCCCCGCCGTCTTGTTCAACGTGTCTTGGACGTGCGTGGCATCAGTGGGCGCGAGTTGTGGCAGCGCAAGCGGCACTGGCAATCTGTCGCTGACATTGCCAACGTTTGCCTCCGGTAGTCAAGTGACGATTCGGGTCTCGGGTAACGCGCCGAACTCTGGCACTTTCCAGAATTCGTCGCGATTTTTTGCGCCGCCCACTGCGATCAATTCCGATCCGACGGACGACATTGGCGGCCCCGTCATCACCACAGTATTGCTGGCCCCAGCGGATTTGGTGACGACGGTGACAATCAGCGAGCCAGTCAATGTCGGGCAGCCGCTGATTGCTATCGTCACGATGGGCAATATCGGCTCGAGCCCAGCGGGTAACGTGACCGTCACGTTGCAGTCGCCATTGGGTTCGACCGCCGTTAACCCGACCGCAGGCGGGGTGTACAACCCCGCAAAGGGTTGGGCGACATGGCCGGTAATCACATTCGTTCCAGCGAGTACCAATCCGGTGGCAAGTTACGCGGTGACCTTTGTGCCACCGTCTTCGGGCGGAACGTTGCGATCTGATGTGGTGACCCCGGATCCTGAGGTCACGCTGATCAACAATTCAGCAACCATTGCGCTGCAAATACTTGCGCAACCACAGGAGCCGGTGCAGATTCCGACCACGCCTCGGTAGTTGATAGCGATGGCCTTGGCGTTCTTTGCGGGTCGTCGGCTAGTTGCGAGCGGTGCCCGTTCTGATCGGGGCGCGCAGGCTGCCCTTTGATCGCGCGGCTCAGGCTTGGCGGCGTTACGGCTGGAACTCCTGGGCTGCGAGTGTCATAGATTAAAAGTCGGGTTTGCCCGACTTTCTTTTGGGCACCTCCAGCATGGCGCGGCCGCGATAAAATTTCGCATTGTTCCCGCACCTCAAGAAGCAAATAATGACCGTCGAAGATCTGATCAGTGAATTGAAACCCGCCATCGCCCTGGCGAATGGCAAGGTTGCCGAACTTCGGGGGTTACTTTGAATACGACAAAAAGTCGCAACGCCTCCTTGAAGTTAACGCTGAGTTAGAGAGCCCCAAAGTCTGGGACGACGCCAATCGTGCGCGCGAACTGGGCAAAGAAAAACGTCTGATTGACGACGTCATTTCGCACATTGATACGCTAACAGCGGACTCGCAGGGCGCAGCCGAACTGCTCGAACTGGCCGAGATGGAAGGTGACGAGGCCACGTTGTTAAGCCTCAAAGCCGACGTCAGCAAAGTCAACGCGATCCTCGCCGAGCTTGAGTTCAAACGTATGTTTTCTGGCGAGCAGGACGTATCGAATTGCTTTCTCGACATCAATTCAGGCTCGGGTGGTACCGAGGCGCAGGACTGGGCGCAAATGCTGTTTCGCATGTATTGCCGCTACGGCGAACGTCGCGGGTTCAAGGTGGAAATCCTTGAGGAGTCGGACGGCGACGTGGCTGGTCTGAAGAGCGCGTCGATCAAGCTCACCGGCGATTTTGCCTATGGTTATTTGCGCACCGAAACCGGCATCCACCGCCTCGTTCGCAAGAGTCCGTTCGATAGCAATGCGCGTCGTCACACCTCGTTCGCGTCGGTGTTTGTGTATCCCGAAGTCGATGACTCCATCGAAATTGACATCAATCCGTCGGATGTGCGTACCGACACCTTCCGCGCCAGCGGGGCGGGTGGTCAGCACATCAACAAGACGGATTCGGCCGTTCGTTTGACCCACATTCCTACCGGCATCGTCGTGCAATGTCAGGACGGCCGCAGCCAGCACAGCAACCGTGACGTCGCGTGGAAACGCCTGCGCTCGCGCTTGTACGAGCACGAGTTGCGCATTCGTCAGGCCGCGCAGCAAAAGCTGGAGGACACCAAAAGCGACATTGGCTGGGGTCACCAGATTCGCAGCTATGTGCTCGATCAATCGCGCATCAAAGACTTGCGTACTGGCCACGAGACGGGCAATACGGGGGCGGTGCTCGATGGCGACTTGGATCCGTTCATTGAAGCGTCGCTCAAAGCGGGTGCGGAGCTGGCTGTGGGAGAAGCGTAATGGGTGCACCAACAAATTTATTGTTCGGGCGAACTGCGGCGTTGCACGCGCAACAAAATCCTCATGTGACCTGCGCGTACATTCCGGTTGCTGCGCGCAATGCGGCTTGCATTTCTTCCCAAAAATGAATGTGTAGGAGCGCCCAGTGCCCGCCATCCTCCATCCACGCTTGCTCGAACTGCCTGAGCGATTTGAGACCGACAAACTCGTGTTGCGCGCTTATCGCGCGGGCGATGGTGCCGCGCTTTTCGCAGCCGTCAACGAGGATCGCGAAGACCTCTCGCATTGGCTTCCGTGGGTCGACAATCATCAATCCGTTGACGACGCCGAGACCTATGTTCGTAATATGGCGGGCAAGTGGATCAGGTGCGAATCTCTAATCATGGGTATTTTTTCAATAGACGAAAAAACGCTGTATGGCGGCACCGGTTTTCACGGCCTTGACTGGCGAGTGCCGTCTTGCGAAATCGGCTGGTTTTTGCGCAAAAGTGCGCGTGGGCAGGGCATGGGTGCTGAGGCGGTTCGCCTGTGCTGCAAGCTCGCGTTTGAGCATATCGGTGCGAATCGCGTGTGGGGCACAGTGGACGTCCTGAATGATCGCAGTTGGCGCTTGTTTGAGCGGGTGGGTTTCACGCGAGAGGCTCACTTACGCGGCGATTGCCGCGATCATCACGGCAATGTGCGCGACACATTTGCTTATTCGATGCTCGCCCGCGAGTGGCAAACGGCGTAACAGCTCTTTAACGAAAGCCCTATTTACTTTGGGCTGGTGACACACAGAACACCAAATCGACTTATGCGTTTTTACCGACTAAGCCCAAGTAAAATAAGGCTTTCACCGCAAAGTCGCTCTTAATTCTGTACCTGCTGAACCACGAAAGCAGCGCGTCGCCGACCGCGTGAGCGATGACCTTCGCGGTGCACGCCACTCTATGGCGTTAAACCGAAAGCACCTCGCCTAGCGTTTTCCCGCGCAGGCGATTCGGTGTGTGCCTTGTATGCTTTCCTCAACGTTGATCGATGCCCAGCGCGTCCGTAGGATGCGCGGCACAGATTGCTGCCAGTCAATAAAATAGGATAGAACATGAATCGAAATCGTTTCGTCGTCACCGCTGCGTTAAGCGTGCTAACGCTGGCTTTAGCGAGTACCGCCGTCGCACAAACCACGATGAAAATCAGCATCTCGATCGCGCAAAACTCGCATCAAGGCGTCGGCATCGACACCTTTGCCAAAGAGGTCGAGCGACGCACTGGTGGGCGCTACAAAGTGCAAACGTTTTATTCCGGCGCGTTGGGCGCGGAACGCGAATCGATTGAAGCGACGCAGCTGGGCACGCAAGATCTCACGCTGACCTCCACCGGCCCGGTGCCCAACTTTGTGCCTGAAGTCCGCATTCTCGACGTGCCGTTCCTGTTTCGCGATTACCCGCATGCACGCTCGGTGCTTGACGGCCCCATTGGCCAAGAAATGCTCGTCAAGTTCGAGGCCAAAGGCTTGAAAGCGCTGGCGTGGGCTGAGAACGGTTTCCGCCACATGACCAACAGCAAACGTGCCATCAACGGCCCGGATGATCTCAAAGGTCTCAAGATGCGCACCATGGAAAATCCGGTGCATATTCAGGCGTACAAAGGCTTCGGCATCAACCCGACACCGATGGCGTTCACCGAAGTATTCATGGCCTTGCAGCAGGGCACGGTCGACGGTCAGGAGAACCCACTGTCGGTCATCACCGCTGCAAAATTCGAGCAAGTGCAAAAGCATTTGTCGCTCACCGGGCACGTGTATTCGCCCGCTGTGATCTTGATGAATAAGGGCAAGTTTGACGCGTTGTCTGCGCCCGACAAGCAACACTTTCTCGATGCAGCGAAAGAGGCCGCCAAGGCCAATCGTGCCCGCGTGGATCAGGACGAGAAGACGGCCGTTTCCGACTTGCGCTCAAAGGGCATGCAGGTGATCGACGTGGTGGATCGCAGCAAGTACCAAGCGGCGTTGACACCGGTTTATGCTGAGTTCGCGAAGCAGTTCGGCCAAGCGAATCTTGATCGCATCAAGAACGCAAAATAGTTATCACACCGAACGAAAAAAAGGGCCGCGATGCGGCCTTGTTCATACGTAGAACAACGCGTGCTACCTTTAGCCAAACATCGACGGCAGCACCGTCGAAATCCACGGAATCGTTGAGATCAACCCCAAGCACACCAGTTGTGCTGCAAGAAATATCCACAGCTCTTTGGTCATGCTCGCGAGCGACACTTTCGCCACCACCGAGGTCACCGCTAGCAATCCCCCCACGGGCGGTGTCACCATGCCCATGGTCAGATTCACGATGACCACAATCGCAAATTGCAGATCGTTGATGCCCATCGCATGGGCAATCGGCGCAAGTATCGGCACCAGCACCAAAAGCCCCGGCAGCGGCTCGATAAAGATACCAAAAATCAGCAGCATGATGTTGACCACCAACATGAACGCAATCGGCGACAACTGCATACCGACGATCCACGCGCTTAAGTCTTGTGGCACGCGCGACACCGTCAGCACCCACGCGAACGCGGCCGACATCGACACGATGATCAGGACTGAGGCCGTCATTAAAGCTGATCGCGAAAGAATGCCCGGCAGCTTGTCCCACGTCAGCGTGCGGTAGATCACGCGTCCGGCAAAGATCGCGTAGAACACAGCAACCACTGACGCTTCGGTCGGCGTGAACGCGCCGCTGGCAATACCGCCCAAGATCAACACCGGCATCAACAACGCCGGCAGCGCACGCCACGTGTTGATCCAGAACTCGCGCCGCGACGGTCGATAGTCGGAGCTGCGGTAGTGTCGCTTGGTCGAGACGTAATGGTTGATGGCCATCATCGCCAGCGCAATCAAAAGCCCCGGCACCACACCGGCCAGCATCAGAGCGACTGGGCTCACTTCCGGATAGACGAGGCAGTACACAATCATGCTGATCGACGGCGGAATGATCGGCCCCAAAATCGCCGTGGCCGCAGTGAGTGCGGCCGCATATTCGGGGTGATAACCGTCCTTTCGCATCATGCGAATCATGATCGCGCCGGGGCCCGCTGCGTCGGCCAAAGCAGAGCCGCTGATACCCGAGAAAAACGTCAGCGTCAAAATATTGGTGTGCCCGAGGCCGCCGCGAAAACGCCCCACGAATTGCGAGGCAAAGCGCAACAACACTTCCGAGAGCGCACCACCGGTCATCAATTCCGCAGCCAAAATGAAGAACGGCACTGCCATGATGGCAAAAATGTCGATGCCGCTAAACATGTATTTCGGCAACGCGATCAGCGGAATGGTGCCTTGCCACACCACCGCCAGCAGCGCGCCGCCGCCCAGCGCAAACGCGACCGGCACGCCGATGACTAGCAGGACAACGATGCCGATAAACAGCGCCGTGATCATACCGACGCCGTCGTTTCGGCATCAAACTCAGCGTCCGCCAACACCGCTTTTTCGCGCACGTAACCGCGCATCATGATGAGTGCATGCACGATCAGCAGCGCAAAGCCCACCGGCATTGCCAAGTACACGGCACCGACGGGAATTTCCATCGCGGCGGTCGTCTGCCCCCATGTGAACATCGAATAGCGAATGCCCATAATCAGCATGAACATGAAGAACGCCAACATCAGCGCATACACCACGCCGCGAATCAATTTGGCCTGCCGCGGAAACGCATCCTGCAAATTGTCGATGCCGATGTGACCGCCGTATCGAAGCACGAGGCCCGCGCCCAAAAACGTGAGCCAGATCATCAAAAAGCGCGACAGCTCCTCCACCCACAAAATCGACGTGTCGGTGGTCAACCGCAGCACCACGTTGGCAAATACCATGATCGCCATCGCCGCCAAAATCCATTGCAGCGCCCAGCGATTTAACCGGATCAGCCACGTATCAAACTTTTCCACCCGATATTCCCCGTGTGCGCGTGCAGCGCGCACTCATAGAAACATTATTGCCTAAGCTAGCTCCGCCAACTCTGCCTCCGCTGCCTTCGTGGCATTAGGCATGCAGCAAACGCCCGCCCGCGAACGACCCGATCTCCCGCGCGATTTCTTTGAAGCACACCATCACGTGTTCCCCGTCGATGCCCGCATTGGTGTGAATGCCTTAGTCAGCGGCTTTCATGAACCAGCCGGCCACATAGTCAAGTGACTTCCAGCTCGTGGTGCGACTGTTAAAAATCGCTTTCAGGTCATCCTTTTGCTCAGCTGACTGCCATGTGGAGCCCAAGTACGGCGGATTTCCACAGATATAAGTTTCACCCCCCTCATTCTCAAAATCAATCTGCGCTCGCTCCAGCGGCGTCTGAAGTAAATCGCCGGACACCAGCTTTACGCTGCCGCCCGTGGGCGGGCACACGCCTAGCCACTCCAGCCGCAACGCGTTGCCTCAGGTGATCCAGTTTTTTTTGTGTCGAGTGGCAAAAATTCGGCGAGCGCTTCTTTCTGGCCGCGATAGCGCACGCCGCATTGATATTTGGCGATGATGAGGGCGAGGCGGGTGATTTCTGCGGGGAAGTCGCGCAGCTCAATGCCACGAAAATTGGTGATGGGGATGTCGGTGCGCAGTTCGGTTTCACCGCGCCGAAGGTTCACCTCAGCCTCGATGGCGCGCATTTCTTTTTACGCGATCACGAGAAAATTGCCGGAGCCGCAGGCCGGGTCAAACACGCGGATTTTTGCCATGCGTTTGCGCAGGTTCAGGAGCTTCGCTTTGTTGTCTGCCGCCTCTGCAAGCTGGGTGCGCAGGTCGTCCAGAAACAGCGGGTTGAGCACTTTCAAAATGTTCGGCACGCTGGTGTAGTGCATGCCCAAAGCGCCGCGCTCTTCATCATCCGCCACGGCCTGAATCATCGAGCCAGAAATGTCGGGGTTGATCTCACGCCATTTGAGTTCTCCCGCGCGCAGCAGGTACGGGCGCGCCATGCGCGAAAAGCGCGGCGTATCCACGCTGCCAGAAAACAGGCCACCATTCACATACGGAAAGCCATCGGCCCAGCCGGGCATTTTTTGTGTCTTGCGATCAGCGATTTTGGTGTTCATCGCACGAAAGATTTCGCTGATGACGTCGTGCGTGTTCGATGAGTCCTTCGCGCTCATCTGATCGACCGTTTTGGTGAACAGCCCTTCGCCGTTGAAGATGTCGGTGTCTTCCGCGAAAAAGCAGAAGATGAGCCGCGCCATGAAGTGATTCATGTCGTGGCGGCGGGCAGCGGTGGCCCAGTCGGCGTTGTCGCGGTCGTTGAGCAGTTCAACGTAAAGTTTGTTCAGCCGCCCGGTGGCGCGCACATCAATGGCGTTGTTTTTGATCTCTTTAACGACCGAGATGCCCGCCAGCGGCAGGAAAAAGCCGAAGTGCCTGGCGAAATCGGGGAACGGCGTGGCGATGGTCTCGCCGCTGACCATGTCTTCCGCCTCCAGCATCGCGCCTTCGGTGGCGAGAATGAATTTGGCCTTGGCCGAGGCGGTTCGCGGGCTGTCGCGCAGGGCTTTGAGTGTTTCGCCGACGGCACCCGCGTCGCACACTTTGATGTGAATATTGTTGCGCTGGAGCACGCCGCCTGCCACTTCGGACGCGTTCGAGCCACCCAAACTCCCGCCTTTAAGCAGACGTTTGATGGTGGTGTCTTTGTTGCCAAACGCGACCAAGAAATCGAACGGAAACGCCGCCGCATCAAACGGCTGCTGCGCCAGGTTCGATACGGCTTCTTCGATTTCAACGGCGTTCATGGGGAGCTTGATGGTCGCGGACAGAGTCAAGCATAGCGGCTGATGTATGCGTCTGCTGGCGCTGCGACGCGGCTACACCGATGCCCAAAAGTTTTCTATCAGCTTTGCGAGCAAAAGCTTACTAAATGTCGGCTAAGCGCGGTTTTCTTCCAAAACCGACTTTGCGCCATAACCCACTGTATGCCCATAAAAATAAAGCGTTGCATCGAAAAGCTGTGTGAAATCGCATCATAAATCATCACTCTACGTCGTAAATTGATGCAAAAAAGCAGTTGATGTAATAATGCGTTGATGCAAATCACCGCCGAGCCTCCTCACATGCGAACCACTCTAGAAATCCGTGACTCCGTGCTGCAGGCCGCTCGGGAAGAGGCTGCGCGCCGAAACACGTCGGTGGGCGAGGTGATTTCCACGTGGGCCGAACGCGGCATTTATGCGCCGCTCTCCGCGCAACAGCCGCGCGCTGAATACCGCACCGGCATTCGTCAGCTACCCAGCCGCGATGAGGTCGTCACCAACGAGCACATCAACACACTGCGCGACGAACTGGGCGTTTGATGGCGGAGAACTCGACGCCGCGCCGTGCGTTGCTCGACGTGAACGTGCTCATCGCGCTTATAGATCCGAAGCACGCATCTTCCGCGCGAGCACACGAATGGTTTGCAGCAAACCAGCAAGCGAAAGGCGGTGTCGCGACGTGCCCCATCGTGCAAAACGGCGTAGCGCGAATACTCAGTCAGCCTGCGTATTCATCCGGCGCGCAGTTCTCGGTGCGCAGCGTCGTACAAGTGTTGCGCGATTTTTGCGCCGCAGTCGATCACCAGTTTTGGGTGGACTCGGTCGCGCTGGTTAACGCGGAAACCTTCGACGAGTCGCGGCTAATGGGGCACCGACAAATTACCGATGCGTACTTGCTTGCTCTGGCTGTTGCCAACGATGGCGTGCTTGTGACATTCGATTCAGCAATCGCCGCAACCAGCGCAGTGGTACGCGGCGCAACGCCGGTGCACGTGCATGTGCTGTAGCACCCGCAAAGCGCATCACAATGGACTCAACGCCATCCCGCACTGCTTCACCAGATAGTCGCGAATCGTCGGCCATACAAATCGCCTCGCGCCGGGAAATAGTGTGGTTGCCCGTGTCACGTCGTCGCCGGTAAATCCGAGTGACACGCGCAGCAGCAACAGCACGTCGGTGAAGGTCATCGCGATGCCATCGCCGTCCACGTCGAGCGTGCAGGTTTGCGCGGGGATAAGGCTGCCGCGCAACACGCGAACAGCACACATGTCGGGGACACCCGCGCCGTCGTTGCCGTAGCACCCACCGACGATCAACTGATGGCCGTCGCCGTCTGCGGTGGCGCCGAAAATATCCACCGCAAATCCGTAGTTGGTGCGCATCAAACCGGCGATGCCGTAGGCTGTGTCGAATGCGCCGTCGCTGTGCAATCGTGCTGAGCAAAAATCGAGATCGCAACCGCCCGCAAGCGTGATCTTGCCGTCCCAATCGATGCTCACGATTTGCGCGCTCAAGCCTTGTGCGAGGCCGGGTGCGGGCGCGATCAGACGATAGCCGGTGCCGTTAAATGTGCTGTCCAGCGTACCGTTCTCGTTAAGGCGCATGACGCAGATAGAACTCAACGCTTGCCCGGAAAAGCAGTAGCCCGCCAGCACCACTTTGTTGTCTGGTTGAATGGCGGCTGCGTTCGCGCCTTCGCTGTGTGCCGCTGCGCCAATAGCGATGCCGGGTAGGCCTGCTACATTGACGTAAGCGGTATCGCGCACACCGTTTGCTGAAAAGCGAACCACGCACATGTCGGTGGCCGAGTTGGTCACGCCGCAGGCACCGACGACGACGAATCGACCGTCGGAATACAGCGCTGCCTTGCCGCCGCCTGCATAGCCGAGTCCCGCACTGGTGGCGTAGCCGGAGCTGCCAAACGTGGTGTCGAGGCCACCGGCCACCGTGTAGCGCACGGCGCAAAAAGTACCGCCGCCGCAGGTGCCAGTGATGATGGTCTTGCCGTCTGATTGCATCAGTACCGTGGCTGCATAGGCGTAGGTTGCGAACCCTGCGGGTGGCGTCAACACCACGCCGCCTGCGCCCCATGATCCGTCGAGCATGCCATTGGCGGTGAGCCGTATCGAGCAAAAATCATAGAACACGGTCGCAGTATTCAGGCAGTAGCCTGCGACCACGATCTTGCCATCGCTCTGGATGGCAACCGCTCGCGAAATGCTGAACGTGGTGCCGGGCAATGGGCTCAGGTATTTACCCCCCGCAGCAAAGCCTGTATCGACCGAGCCGTCCGCGTTGAAACGCGCCACGCAAAACACCTGCGCGTTGGTCGTTTGCGTGGTCAGGCATTCGTTGACGATCACAATTTTTCGATCTGTTTGCACGGCAACACCGACGCCGACATCGGAGGCCCCGGTGACCAGTTTCGCATCGATCCGTCCGCCGCTGCCGAAGGCGGGATCGAGGTTGCCTGGACTGAGCTGCGCGAATGAATTTGTCGCCATTAGAAACGCGCTCGCAGCGGCAGCCACAGTTAAAAGCCGCATGAGTTTGCGTGCGTAAATGAAAGAGGTTGTCATGGCAAACTCACTTCACATTGATTGACCAAATAGTCGCGAATCGCCGTCCACGTGTTGCGCGCTGCATGCGGCGCGAACGTCACGCCGCCAATGGCCGCAGCTGAGCGTATACCGCGCGAAATGCGATTCATAATCAGCACATCAGTGTTCGGCAACACCGCGCCGTCGCCATCAATATCAAGGTTGCACGCATGCGCCGCAAACGGTCCGCCCTCAAGCCGCGCAACGCACACGTCAAAGTCGAGCCCGTTATTGCACCCTCCGGCAATCAACAGTTTGCCGTCGCGTTGCTGCGCTGCGGCGTAGGGGTTCTGCGTGTCGCCAATTGCCACGATCACACCACCGGCTCTAAACGTCGCATCAATGCTCGCGCCATCATCGTTGATGCGCAGCGCGCAAAAGTCCGAATTGCACGACGCAACAATCATGAGTTTGCCGTCAGGTTGCAACAGCGCCGCTCGCGCAATACTGCCGCTCGCGCCGGTGATCTGAAAATTGTTCGCACCTGAAAACCCGTACGTCGTATCGATTTCACCTGCCGTGGAATAGCGCACCACACACATTGCGTATTGCGCGGAAACGCAGTTGCCCACAAGCACAACCCGATCATCCGGTTGCACCAAAATCGCAACCGGAACGTCAGCGCTCCCAGCAAGTGCGCGCACCACTTTGCCACTTCGCACACCGCTCACTAAGTCACCAAACGCGGTGGCACCTGACGTGTCCAAAGCGCCTGAAGGGGTCAGTCGCAGCATGCAAAAATCCAGCGTACTGGTGGTCGATTGGCATGACCCCGCGACCAGAATTTTGCCGTCAACTTGCAGCGCCATCGCTGCGGGTTTGCTGATGGGCGCGACAAGCGTGACGTTCCGCGTCCCGCCCACACCGAAGCTCGTGTCAACGCCGCCGGTCGGCAGCAATCGACGCACGCAAAATGCAACGTTGACGCCGTTCGCATCAAAGCACGCGCCGGCAATCACCAGCTTGCCATCAAACTGTCGCACGGTGCTCTGACCCGTTGACGCCGCCCCCCGATCAGAAATGACGTAACACCCGCCGTGCCGAATGAGCTGTCCAGCGTTCCATTGGCATTGAACGCAAACACGCAGCTTTCAACGCCGCACGTGGCTGCGACATACGCCACGCCGTTCGGAGCGAGCACACCGCATTAGCCGTTTCGTCGCCTACCCGATTGATGACGACGCGCCCGTTCGCCGTCTGCTCGAACGTGCTATCGGTTCCCCCTGTAGTGCGAAACTGAACGAGGCAAACATCGCGACTGCCGTTGGTCTGCGTGCAGCTGCCCGCCACCAAAATGCGGCCGTCGGGACGCACCGCCATTGCGTTGGCTCGCTCATCGCCGCTGATGCCGGTAAACGGCGAGGTGACATAGCCGTTGCCGCCGCCAAAGGTGGCGTCAAGCGCGCCGGGCGCGGCGACCTATGCGGTGATAACCGAGAGGCTCAGCGCTGTCGCAACAAACGAAGCAACAGCGCGAACCACGGTCGGAAAATGTGTCATGGCGTTACTGCGGTGCGCACATTTTGACGCCTTCGCCATCCCACCCGCCCGCAACCAAACTGTTGTAGAGCGCGAAGTCGGTGGTGGAACGATGGTTCGGATCATCAGGGAATCACGCGTTGCCACGAAACGCGCGATAGACCGCCGTATGCCCGCTAGCGCAACTGCCGCCCACACCTTCGACGGCGGGCGCGAACGCAAAAGAATCCACGCCCTCGTTGTACGGCAGGCGCGGAGCCGTTGCATTGCTCGGATTGAGGCCGTTGAATGTCGCGCGTTCGCTGTCGACCAGCGTGTAGAAATGCGATCCACGACTGCCGCTTTTGGCCACCGCATCAAAGTAAAAGCGGGTGATTGACTTGCCGTCCGCCTGAAAGCCGGTGGGGTTCACCACAAAGCTGCCGCCGGTACATTGAAAGTCAGGCGCGATGGCTTTAAGCAGCAACTGTTCCTGATCGCGCGACGTGATGAAGTAGTAATCGCGTGCCGCGTGACGATACTCAGCCATCAACAATCGCTGATCGGCGATGAGGCCGATGTGCGCCGTGGCGCAAGCCTGTTGCGCGTTCGGCAGGGCCCCAGTTGGATGCGCGCCCCAGCACTCCACGGCACCGCTCACCACCACTGCACAGGTGTAATCCCAGCTCGTGCCGAGCGACACCACTGGCCCTGAAAAGCCTACGACGCTCGATGGTATAGGTTGCACGTAATCAGCGCTCGAAGTCCACTTCACACCGTCACCAATCGCGCCCTGCCGAGAGCCCCAACACTTCATGCCACCGTCCACACGCGTGGCGCAGCTATGGGAAAAGCCCGCCGCCACGTCCATTACCCCGCTACTTAAGCCAACTACAGCTGTTGGCGTGCGCCGATCGGTTTTGCTGCCGTCACCGAGCTGCCCGCCGGTGCCGTAGCCCCGGCATTTGGCTGAAACATTGGCGAGCAGGGCACACGAGTGCTGGCCCGACGCACCGGTGCTGATGCCGATGGCGCTGCCGATGCCGATGCCGTTGACGATTTGCGGCGTGGTCAGATAGCGCGTCGCGGCGCTGGCTTCGCCCACTCTGCCGCACAAATCGCCGCCCCAACACAGCACCGCGCCGTCGTTGCGCAGCGCACAATTGTGGCTCGATCCAGCGGCCAGCGTGACCACACTGGACCGGTTGATGGTATTTTTCCGGTTCCGGCGTGCCTGACGCCGATGGCCCTGCGCCCAGACCATAGCTTGATCCGCACCATTTGAGCCCACCGTCGGTCTTCATCAGCACGCACAGGTAGCCTTCACCGCCGCCGATGATTTGCGGCGAATATGCTTGGGCCACGTTGGCCGCAGTGAGCGTCGTCAGTGCCGCGAACAGGGTTGCCGCAATCGACAACGGCAATATGAAAACCCGGCCAACAAATGTGCGCATGTGTCCGCTCCTTAAAAAAATGGGGTTGAACACAGGTAGTAGCGCGGAGATCGCGAACTGAGCTCATTTTGATTTCGCCACGTCGCCATTTGTCGCTAGACTGCGGCTGTCTTTTCATGAATGATGTGCACCGACCCGCATACGCATGACTGCACCGCACGAATCCGCCGCTTGCCCTGTCGCGCTCGCCACGTTGGCGAAGCGGTATGCGCACGGCGACGAAACGGTGCTCTCCGAAATCACGCCTGCGGTGTATCAAGCGCTCAAACGCGTGGCCCGCAACCACCTACATCACGAGCGCGCTGGACATACGTTGCAGGCGACTGCCGTGGTGAACGAGGCGTATGCGCGCATGTGCGAGAGCACGGGCTTGCATGAGCAAAGTCGCCTACATTTCTTTCGATTGGCGTCACGCGTGATGCGCAATTTACTGGTTGATCGCGCACGTTCGCGCAATGCAGAAAAGCATGGCGGCGGGCTCGATTATGAAAGCCTCGATCAAACCGCGATGCAGTATCACGAGCGATGCACGCAGCATCTTTTCGGGTCGCGCGCGAGTGACGACACGCAGGTTGGCGTTGAGCGCGATTTCATTTCGCTGGATGACGCGATGAAGCGATTGCGCGTGCTGAATGCGCGGCAGGCAGAGGTCGTGGATCTGCGATTTTTCGGCGGACTGTCCGTGGAAGACACCGCGCAGACGCTGGCTATTTCGGTTGCAACGGTCAAGCGTGACTGGATGGTGGCGCGCGCCTTCTTACAACAGTCAATCGAGCATCAACGCGCATGACGGGCAACCGCAAAAGCACGATCACACCCGAGCGCTGGCACCGCGCGAGCGAAATTTTCGCCGATGCGCTGGAACAGGGTGAAGGCGAGTCGCGTAAGGCATCTTTGTTGGCGGCGTGTGGTGATGACTGCGTGTTGCTAGCGCAGGTTCGTGCGTTGATTGATGCGGAAGGTCGCGAGTCCAATGCGTTGCGCATGACGCAATTTGCACAGGAGATAGCCAGCGCCGACGAAGCGGGCGACAGCGCCGATCACTGGATCGGACAGCGAGTGGGCGCGTACAAAATCGTGTCCGAGATCGCTCGTGGCGGCATGGGGCTTGTGTTCAAGGGCCACCGCGACGACGCCGAATTCAACAAGGATGTGGCGATCAAACTGGTGCGCAGTACTGGCGATCAGGCGCGGTTCATCGAGCGCTTTAAGGCCGAATGACAAATACTGGCCGCACTCGATCATCCAAAAATCGCGCGGTTAATTGATGGCGGCACGACGACCGAAGGCTCGCCGTTTCTGGTGATGGAGTTCGTCGACGGTGAACCGATCACCGACTACGCCACGCATCATGCGCTGAACATAAACGCGCGGCTCAATCTGTTTCGTTCGGTCTGCGCTGCCGTTCCTTTTGCGCACCAGCGACTCGTGGTGCATCGCGATCTGAAGCCGAGCAACATCTTTGTGAATCAGCAGGGCGAGGTCAAACTGCTCGACTTTGGCATCGCCGAAATGCTTGAAGTACCGGCTGGCGACGGTGCGCCGGACGCGGCCACCACGATGCTCGCGATGACGCCAGCGTACGCGAGCCCGGAGCAAATCAGGAACCAGCCGATCACCACCGCTAGCGACGTGTATGCACTCGGTGTCGTGCGCTACGAATTGCTCACTGGGCAGAGCCCGTACAAATCGAGAAAGACGCAGCCACTCGACCTTGCCAAAGAAATTTGCGAGACCGATCCTGAACGGCCGAGCACCGTGGTCGGGCGCACCGACGTTGATGCATCGAGGCCGCAAACGTCGGGCATCAGCGCACTAGACCTTAAGCGCCTGCAACGCGGATTGCGCGGCGATCTCGACAATATCGTGATGATGGCCTTGCGCAAAGATCCGTTGCGCCGTTATGCGTCGGCCGAGCAACTCGCGCAGGACATCCGACGCTATCAGCAAGATCAACCGGTCTCGGCACGTGCCGATACGTTGCCGTACCGCGCGAGCAAATTCGTCACGCGCAATCGCTGGGCGGTGGGCTTTGCGGTGCTGGCGGGCGCGGGCCTGATCGGCGGCATCGTTGCCACCACGCATCAGGCCAATGTGGCGCTTCAGGCGCAGGCGCGCGCCGAACAAAGCGCAGCCGACATGCACAAACTGGCCAACGATTCGCTGTTCGAATTGCATGAGTCGATCAAGGATTTGCCGGGCGCAACGGCGGCGCGGCAGCAACTGATCGAGCGCGCCATCGCGTATCTTGAAAAGCTCGCGGCGCAGCCGCAATCCGATGCTGCGCTGGCTGAGGAAATGGGATGGGGCTGGCTGCGGTTGGCGGAATTGCAGGCCGGCCACAGCGCCGTCAATACGGGGCAGATCAATGCTGCGGAGGCGAACTACAAAAAAGCGCTGTCCACGCTCACCGCTGCGCACGCACAGCAACCGTCGCACCTCGGCGTCGGCCTGCGCTTCGCAAGGGCTCATCGCGGTTACGGCGTGTACCTCTCGACGTTGGTCACGCCGAGCAAGCAGGACGAAGCGGCGTGCGAGTTCGGCGAGGCGATTGCGGTCGGTGAACGCTTCGATGACAAAGGCGTGGAGACGCGGCGAAACAGGATCGAGATCACGAGCGCGCTGATTTATCGCGCCAACTACATCGGCACTGGCGACGCGGCGGGGATCGCGGTGAAAGTGCGTGATGCGGATCGGGCGCGGCAGATTCTTGAGGACGTGACGGCACAGGCCGACACGCCGGATGAGGTGCGAAAACGAGCTGAAAGCAACCTCGCTTACGCCTATCAAACGCTCGGCTTTTTAGCGGCGGCTGGCGCCGATGCAGAGCGCAGCGGCACAGCGTTAACGTGGGCGCAAAAATCGGTCGCGCTTGAAGAGCGGTTGCTCGCCACAGAGCCTGACAACACGCTGCGCATGTACAACACGGCTAGTGTAGTGTTGCATTCTGTTTGCTACTTAAGTGGCGATTGGCGCGAATGAC